>VYKS01000002.1_pt1 | contig 301618 bp, 304 predicted proteins | sample 5114511 | NCBI WGS metagenome assembly VYKS01 (sample SAMN12291795, study PRJNA351875) | freshwater metagenome | isolation source: freshwater lake | place: USA: Michigan, Gull Lake | collected 2011-07-05 | reverse complement strand
CGGGCTTGTCGGGCTTTGGCAGTTCCGGGGCCGGCGCGCCCAGCGCCTTGTCGATCGGATGCTGTGGCAGCGCGACCTTCTTCTCTGCCTTCTTCTCTTCCGCCGCCGGCGGCTGCAGATTGCCTGCAACGATGGTGAGCCCGGCAAAGCTGAGGAACATCAGCGGCGCGAGGAAGCAGAACAGCAGCATCCGGCTGCTCAGCCGATAGCGCAGCACGGGGTTGTCCCCGTCCCGCTCGATCCGCAGCACGCCGCTGTCGAACACCGCCATCTTGTCCTGCGCCGCCTGATCGCGCTTCTGAAAGGTCAGGGCGTCGCCGTTGCGATCGTGGGTCGTCCCTGCCTGGCGGAACAGCGGGTCGAGCCTGCCGAACACATCGTCGGCTGACTGGCCGGGCAAAAGTGCCAGGCTGCCGCGGACATTCCAGATCCAGTCGATCAAACGCGCGTTCACTGCATCCCCCTTCGCACTGTCCGCGCCGCGTCGATGCGTGGGCGGAAATACAACAGCCCTCGCATCACTCGGCCGGCAGGGCTTCCGGCTCTTGCCGGGGCGCGCTGCGCTGCCTGAAATCCTTCATCGCCTGGGTGAAGGGATAGACCATCGTCTCGCGGATCGACATGCGGCGACCGCCCTCCATGCCCAGCAGCTCCGCCTCGCCATCGACGCAGGTGCCGAACATGCGGTCGATGATGATCCAGGTGCCGGCATAGTTGCTGCGCGTCGCTTCATAATCCTGCGAATGGTGCAGGCTGTGATGCTCGGTCGTGTTGAACAGGAAGCGCCACCAGCGCGGCGTGTTGAAGCGCACATTGATGTGCTGGTAGGTCGAAACAGCGATGCCCAGCGTCCCTGCGAGCAGCGCGGCGCGCGGCAGGAAGTCGAAGAACCCGCCAATGCCCAGCCCGATCAGGAACAGCTCGATCGGATTGCCGACCGCGCCCTTGTTGATGTTCAGCTGGGTAATGTAGTGATGCGGCGCATGGGTCAGCCAGAGCGGATAGTAATTGTGCATCCCGCGATGCATCCAATATTGCCCGAAATCGAACATGAATGAGATCAGGAACGCCTGCAGCAGCAGCGGCAGGCCGATGAACCAGGTCAGCTTGCTCCAGTCGAAACTATGCTGGACTGCCGCGATCACGGCATCCGCGCCGATATAGCCTTCAATCAGGTTGAGCAGCGTATAGCCCAGCCCGACATAGAAGAGATCGGTGACGAATTCCCGCCAGGTCAGCCGCCAACTGTCATAGCGCGGGTTCACCCATTCGAGCGCGAGGAGCAGGATCTTGATCGCAATCCCGATCGCAATCGCGGTCGATGCCTTGGCGATCGAGTTGGGCGCATAATACCAGAAGGCGATCAGCGCGAACAACAGCGTCGGCTGGAACCAGGTGAACACGAACCGCTTGATCGGCCCGCCCTCGACCTTTGGGATATTCTCCCACCCGATGGTGACCGGCGCTTGTTCGCCGATGATCCGATTGCCTACGCGAACTCCGTTCATACGCCGCCTCGCATTGGTCGGGCGCGTCAGAAAGCGGCGTCATCTCCACCCCAAGCGCCTTGTCGACGGGAAGCTTCCGCAAGCGGGGGCATCTCGCCAGATGGCATAATTCTATACGGCCCATAGATTGCACCTATGCCTGCGCCGAAGAGTCGCTCGAAACGCCGATCGCAAGGCCACGGATTGGCCGGCCATAACGCCAAAGCGCAGGTCATTACATTCTTCATCAATCTGATCTATGACTCGCGCTAATCTTGGGGAGTGCGATGTCCGACCGACCACCGGTGACCGACAAGAAATTCGCCAGTCGCGTCGACTGGAACCTGATGCGCACCTTTATCGACATCGTCCGTGCCGGCGGCATCGGCGCTGCCGCGCGTCAGCTCAACCGCCAGCAACCCAGCATCAGCGCGGCGCTCAAGCGGCTCGAGGATCATGTCGGCACGACATTGCTCCATCGCACCGCGACCGGGGTGGAGATGACCGCCGCGGGCAAGGCGATGATGGCACTGTGCGAGGATATGCTGGAATCCGCCCGCATGGTGCCGCACCAGATCGCCCAGGCGACCAAGCGGGTCGAGGGCTTCGTCCGCATCCAGATCGTCTCAGGCCTCGTCTCGCCCGAATTCGATGAGGCGATCGCCAGCTTTCACCGCCGCAACCCGGCGATCCAGATCGAGATTCGCGTCTCGCCCTGGCGCGAAGTGCTCGATGCGCTGGAACAGGGCGAGGTCGAGATCGGGGTCGGCTATGACTATAGCGTGCGCGGCAGCCTGATGTACGAACCGCTGTTGGTCGAGCGCCAGCAGCTCTATTGCTCGCGCAGCAATCCCTATTTCGGGTATCGGACCAGCCGTATCGGCGAGCTCAAGGACTACGGCTTCATCCTCACCGGCGACGATGAGCTGGAAGTGATCACCCAGCTGCGCCGACGCTATCGGCTCGGCACGCAGGTGAGCGGCATTGCCGAGGATATCAACGAAGCGCGCCGCCTGATCGCCTGTGGCGTCGGTATCGGCTTCCTCCCGATCCTGGCCGCCGAGGCCGAGGTCGCGAAGGGGCGGCTGTGGCCGATGCTGCACGCCGATGTCGAGCCGTCCTATGATATCTTCCTCCTCGCCCGGGCTGAGGCCGCGCGCGACACCGCGACACAATTGTTCTGGGACGAGGTGATCCGGCGGGTTCGCGCAATGCGCAGGGCATAGCGAAAATCTATGGCTTCCATCGGGAAATCGCCCCTCCCCGCATGATGCGGTGCAGCGCACATTCGCTCCGAAAGGAGCCGGATCGTGGACGACAGCCTGAAGAACCGCATCTTCAACTATATCCCGCCAGCGATGGTCGCGGCGGTCCTTCTGTTCTGGGGCCTCGGCCCACAGGCGCTGCTCGACAATCCGTGGACTCTAGTGGTGGTGTCGCCGCTGATCGTCGTGACGATTCAGCTGCTCGAACTGGTGAACGAGCGCCATGCCGGCTGGCGCATCACCCCTCGCGAGTTCTTCACCGACCTTTATTACAATGTGCTGATGGCCACGGTGATCGCGTGGACGGTCCAATTCGCCGCCGAAGCGCCCCTGATGGCCTTCAAGGAAAATCTCGGCATCACCACCGCCTGGGCGGCCAGCCTGCCCTGGATCGTTCAGGTGGCGCTGGTGATCGTCGTGCACGAGTTCGGCCAGTATTGGATGCACCGGCTGATGCACAATTCGATGCCGTTCTGGCTGACCCATGCCCCGCATCACCACCTGACCCAGCTCAACGCCGGCAAGGGCGCGGTCGGCAACCCGATCGAACTGGTGCTGATCAGCCTGAGTGCCGTGGTGCTGTTCGACCTCGACAAGACGGCGGTGTTCGCAGCGTTCGGGGCGCAGACCGTCATCACCGTCTTCGCCCACGCTAATGTCCGCGCCGATCCGCCGATCTGGTATTCCTTCTTCTTCACCACCATTCGCCACCACAGCCTGCACCATTCGGTCGGCTATGAGGAAACGCGCTGCAATTACGGCAATGCGCTGATCATCCTCGACCGCATCTTCGGCACCTATCGCGAGGGAGAAGGCGTGGTGGTCGGACAGGATGAGCGGCGGCGGCTGTCGATCCTCGAACAGACGCTGTTCCCGTTCCAGCCGCTGATCGACCGGTACAAGGCACGCAAGGCGGCGCGCACCGACACGGCCGTTGCGAACGATGCTGCCGCTTCGCCCCAACTCGACGCTGCGCCCGAGGCCTCGGCGGCATGACGGGGATGCGCTCGGCGCGGCTCGCCGCCGCACGCAGCGCACTCGCCCGCGGCGACCTTCAAACGACGCACCGCATCGCGACCGCGCTGATCGCGGAACAGCCGCCGGTGGCAGAAGGCTATTTCCTGCTCGGCATCGTCGAGGCGACGACCGGGCGGGTCAGCGCCGGGATCGCGCTGATCGAACAGGCGGTAGCGCTCGACCCGCAGGGCGAATATCGCGCGCAGCTCGCCCGGCTGCTGACGCTGGTCCGCCGCGACAGCGATGCCGCCGCCGTCCTGCGCGATGTGGAGGGTGCGCCCCCGAACGACGCGCTCAGCCGCGACACGATTGGCTGCGTCTACACCCGGCTCGGCGATCACGCCGCCGCACTCCCGCATTTCGAACAGGCGGTCGCGCTGGCGCCGGACAACAGCGAATATCGCTACAATCATGCAGCGGCACTCAGCTTTCTCGGGCGCACCGCCGAAGCCGATGTCGCGCTGGAAGCGCTGATCGCCCGCACCCCCGGACACCCCCGCGCGCACCATCTGCTCGCCGGGCTGCGCAAGCAGGACCCCGCCCGCAACCATGTCGAGCGGCTGACCGCGACGCTCGCCAGCGCCCGCGACAGGGCGGACCGGCTGCGCCTTGGCTATGCGCTGGCGAAGGAGCTGGAAGATATCGGGCGCGCCCAGGATGCGCTTGAACAGCTGTGCGCGGTGAACGCCGAACACCGCCGCACCCTACCCTATCGTTTCGAGCGGGACGCCGCGATCTTTGATGCGACCGAGGCGAGCTGGCCCACATGGGCCGCAGCCCCCGCAAGCGACGCACCGACCGACGCGCCGATCTTCGTCATCGGCATGCCGCGCACCGGGACCACCTTGGTCGACCGCATTCTCTCGTCACACCCCGATATCGAAAGCGCGGGTGAGCTTCAGGCGCTGCCGATCGCGGTCAAGCGCGCCGCCGGAACCCCCGGCCCGACCGTGCTCGATCCAGCCACCATCGCCGCCGCCGCAACCCGCGATCCCGGCGCGATCGGGCGCGACTATCTGGCGCGCGCCCAACACCATCGCCGCGACACGGCCCGGCGCTTCACCGACAAGTTTCCCGGCAATTTCCAGTATGCCGGCATCATCGCCCGCGCGCTGCCCAATGCCCGGATCGTGTGCCTGCGCCGCCATCCGATGGACACGGTGCTGAGCAACTTCCGCAACCTCTTCGCGATCAGCTCGCGTTACTACGACTATAGCTACGACCTGCTCGACATCGCCGCTTACTACGCCCGGTTCGACCGGCTGATGGCGTTCTGGCGCCAGGCGCTGCCCGGTCGCGTCCTTGAGCTGCGCTACGAGGATCTGGTCGCGGATCAGGAAGGCGAAACGCGCCGCCTGCTCGACCATTGCGGCCTCGACTGGTCCGACGCGTGTCTGTCGTTCCACACCAACAACGCGCCGGTCTCGACGCCCAGCGCCGCGCAGGTCCGCCGCCCGATCTACCGCGAATCCGTCGCCCGCTGGAAACAGCATGAGGCGCGGCTCGAACCGGTGCGGCGCTTCTTCACGCAAGCCGGGATCGACATCGCATGAAGGGAGCCTTTGCCTTGGCCACAAAGCCCGTGCTCGCGCTGAGCGCAGCGTTCGCTACGCTTGTCGCGATCCCCGCGACCGCCGGAGACAATCTCACAACCCGCGTGGCCGACTGCGAGGCGGGGAGTTGCTTGATCGTGCGGGGACGTCGCGACAGTTCGGCTGCGCAGGTGACGATCAACGGTCGCCCGGTCGTTGCTCATGGTACCCGCAGCTGGCGCACGAGCGTGCCGGTCGAAACGCTGCGGCAATGGTCGGCTCCGCACGCGCGCAGCATTACGGTCGTGGTGACCAACCCCCGCACCGGCGCAACCACCACAACGCAGGCGCGACTGCCGATCGGCCTGCTCGGCCACAGCCAGGATCTGGCGATGCTGGTGGTTCGCGTGAAGTAATAAACAGGAGTAGCTATAGTAATAATATAATAGCGGGCTATTACAATATTGCAATTTCATCGTCCGGCACTATGTGACCCATAGTCGCCGAAGAGCGGCGTATGTTCGACTCAGGAGATGACGATGAAGATTGGCCTCGTGGCACTCGCCACCATCGCGCTTGCCGCCCCGGCTTCGGCCGCCACCGAAAATGCCTTCGCCAAGGATCAGGCGATCCTCGACCTCAAGGGGCTGGACCTCTCGACCGCCGAAGGTCAGCAGCGCCTCGCGATCCGCATCGACAACGCCGCGCGCACCGTCTGCGGCAGCGATCTGGCTTCGGTTCACCTCGCCGCCGAGAACAAGGCACGCGCCTGCCGTGCCGCCGTCGTCGCCGATGTGCGCGCACAGATCGAGACGCGTCTGGCAAAGCGCGACGCGGGCGGCACGATCCGCCTCGCCGCGCTCCGCTAAGCGATAAGGGCAGTCCGCGGTCCGCCTCCGGACCGCGGCTACCTCATTTCACCCATTTGCGGGGCTTGGGCCACCAGGTCAGCGTGTGCACGTCGTGCGCCGACGTCCACAGCCCAGCCTTGGTAAAGCGCAGCGCGCCGCTGCCCTCCGCCTTGCCGACCCGCGCGCGCACGGTCAGCGCCTTGGGATCGATCGCGACCCAGGTCTGATCCTCGGTCGTGCGCAGCCACACCAGCCCGGCGCCGGTGTCGATATCGCCATATTTCAGCACCGCGCCCACCTTCACGCGGCCGGTGACTTCACCCGATTTCGGATCGATGCGTGCGACCGTCCCGTCACCCTGTTCCTGCACCCACACCGCCCCCTCGCCAGCGGCAAGAAACGCAGGATCCTTGCCCAGCGCCGTGGTCTTGATCACGCTGTTGGTGGCGGGGTCGATGCGCTGGATCGACCGGCTTTCGCTGCTCACCACCCACACCGATCCAAAGCCATAGGTGAGATACCAGGTCCCCGGATTGACCGTGATCGTCGCGATCACTTTGTTGGTCGCGGGATCGACACGCGACACGGTGCCCGCCTTGTTGTCACTCGCCAACCACACCGATCCGGCCCCGGCGACAACGTTCAGCTCGCCGGTGCTGGCAAGGCCGGTGGGAATCGTCGCGGTCTTCGTCGCGGTCTTCGTGTCGATACGGACCAGCGCATTCTCCTTGCAGTCCGCGACCCATAGCGATCCTTTGAGGACCGCCATCGCGCCGCATGGCTTGGTCATCGCGACTTCGGCCTGCTTGCCCGTGCGTGACCAGCGCTCGACGCGGCCGGCATTGGTGATCCACACACTGTCGCCCTCGACCGCCAGGAAGTCGGCGAAGCCCGGCACTTCGATCACCTGCTCGGTCTGCGCCTGTGCGGCGAAGGGGCTGGACGCGACGCTGGCGGCCAATGCGATGGCCCAAGTCCGAAATGTCCGCATGATCAGTCCTTTCGTGCGATGAAGGCGCGCCATCCGCCCACGCTGGTAATGTCCTCCGCGCCGGTCAGCGCGCGCGGTTCGGCGACGAAGCCCTTGACGCTGCTGCCATCGGCCAGCGTGACCGTGCCGATTGCCAGCGGCGGCGGAACCTCGACCACGAAGCTGCCGAATTCGGCGACGCCCAGCTCATAGACCTCGACCGCGATCGCCGCGCCGTCTTCGCTGTGCACAAGCGCCGGCTTGGGCGGCACGCTGTCCGCCATCGCGTAGAGGCGGTAGGTCGGCGCGGTCTCGAACGCCCCGGCAAAGGTCGCGTTGCGCGAGGTCAGCTGCCAGTGCAGCGGCATGTCCTTGAGATGAGCGCCGACGACGGCGAGTTTCACGGTCTGCATTTTGCCCTCCAGATCGAGCGGGGGTGGAGCGGGAAGATCGGCGGCCGCGCGATAGGCCTCTGCCGCGTCGAGCAGGGCCAGGTCGCTGTCGACCGGGCCGATCAGGGTGATGCCAAAGCCGGTGGCGTTGCTGCGGAAACCCGCCGGCACCGCGATCGCCGCCATGTCGAGCAGGTTCACGAAATTGGTGTAGAAGCCGAGCGCGCTGTTGAGCGCGATCGGCGCGGCCAGCAGTTCGGCGACGCGATAGGCCGTCCCTGCCGTCGGGAATGCCAGCAGGTCGACATCGGTCCACAACAGGTCGGCATGGCGCTTGAGCTCGGCCAGGCGATAGATGCCGTTGAACAGATCGACCGCGCTGATCGACAGGCCCGGCGCGACCACCTCCCGCACCGTCGCATCCACCGCATCCGGATCGTCGGCCAGGATCGCGGCCATCGCCGCCGCCCGCTCGGCCACCCATGGCCCGCCATACAGCAGCTGCGCCGCCTCCTGCAGCGGGGCGAGGTCGATCTCGACAATATCGGCACTGCCCGCCAGCGCGGCGATCGCGCGGTCATAGAGATACTCGGACTCAAGGTCGCCGAACCAGACCCGCTGCGCGCGCTGCGGCACGCCGATCACCCGCCGCTCACGCGCGACATTGTGCAGCGGCCGCGAATAGGGATCGGCGGGATCGAAGCCCGCCACGACGCCGTCGATCAGCCGCGCGTCGCCCACATCGTCGGTAAACACGGTGATACAGTCGAGCGTGCGGCACGCCGGGACCAGCCCGGACGTGCTCCACCGCCCCTTGCTCGGCTTGAACCCGATCAGATGCTGAAACGCCGCCGGCACCCGCCCCGATCCGGCCGTGTCCGTGCCCAGCGCAAACGGCACCAGCCCCGCCGCCACCGCCACCGACGATCCCGAACTCGAACCGCCGCTGACATAGGCGAGGTTGTACGCGTTGCGCGGGCTGCCATAGGGGCTGCGCGTGCCGTTCAGGCCGGTCGCGAACTGATCGAGATTGGTCTTGCCGACACAGATCGCCCCCGCCGCCAGCAAGCGTTCGACCACCGCCGCCGAGGCATCGGGTCGATAGGCAAAGGCCGGGCACGCCGCGGTGGTCGCGAACCTGGCGACATCGATATTGTCCTTGACCGCGAACGGTACGCCGGCGAGCGGCAGCACCTCGCCCGCCGCGATCCGGGCATCGACCGCGCGCGCGGCGGCGATCAGCGCCTCGGGTGCTGCGCGGCTGATCCACAGCTGGGGCTGAACCGCGTCATAGGCGGACAGCCGCGCCAGCGTGTCTTCGATCACCGCAACGGCGCTCGTTTCGCCAGCGCGCACTGCCGCCGCGATCGCCCACGCGCTACGCCGGTCGAGCGCGGTCATGCGACCTTCTCCAGCGCCAGCATCGGCGATCCGGGCTGCAGCGACTGCCCCTCCTGGGTGTAGAGCGCGGTGACGACCCCCGCACCGGGGCTGTCGACGCGGCACTCCATCTTCATCGCCTCAAGGATCGCGATCGGTTCGCCCGCCTCAACCGCATCGCCGACCCCGACCAGCAGCTTCCACACGCTGCCACCAAACGGGGCCTCGATCAGATCGGCGCCTTCGGGCAGATCGATCGCAGCCGCCGGCGCGGGTTCGGCGTCGGTCAGGTCGGTGACGCGGTCGAACTCGCCACGCCGCTGCCACTCGTCGCGCTCGGCCTTGAACGCCGCCTCACGCTGCGCCTCGAACGCCGAGATCGCCTCAGCATTGTCGGCCAGGAATGCGCGATAATCCGCCAGCCGGAATTCGGACTCCTCGATGCGGATCGACCGCCGCCCGCTCGGGAAATCGCGGCGCCATTCGACCAGTTCCTCCGCCGAAACCGGATAGAAGCGGATCTGGTCGAAAAACCGCAGTAGCCACGGCTTGCCATCGACAAACGCATCGGTGCGGCGATGCGTGTTCCACACCTGAATGGTGCGGCCGAACAGCTGGTACCCGCCCGGCCCCTCCATCCCATAGATGCACATATAGGCGCCGCCGATCCCGACCACATTGGGCGGGGTCCACGTGCGGGCGGGGTTGTATTTGGTGGTGACCAGACGGTGCCGGGGATCGACCGGCGTGGCGACCGGCGCGCCAAGATACACGTCGCCGAGCCCGAGCACGAGGTAATTGGCCTCAAAGATCAGATTCTCGACCGCAGCGGCATCTGGCAAGCCGTTGATCTTGCGGATGAACTCGATGTTGTCGGGACACCAGGGCGCATCGGCGCGCACCGTGCTCATATATTTCTCGATCGTCTCGATCGTCGCCGGGTCGCGCCAGCTCAGCGGCAGATGCACGACGCGCGACGGGATCACGAAATCGTCGAGATTGCCAAGCCGCTCCTCGGCGGCGATCAACTCGGCCAGCACCGCGCGCTGCTGCAACTGCTCCCCGTCGAAATGCACCTGCAGCGAACGGATGCCCGGTACGATGTCGATGATGCCCGGCAGCGCCAGCCGCTCCAGTTCGGTCATCAGCGCATGGACGCGGATGCGCAGCTCGATATCGAGGACGATCGGCCCATATTCGACCAGGATGTTGCGATCGCCCTGCTGGCGATAGACGGTGCGCGGGCGCCCCGCGCGCTCCTCCAGTTCGGCCAGGATCGGGGAAAGCGTCGCGATCGGACGGGCTGGTCCTGCTCCCGGCGTGATGCCTGCCTCGATCAGCCGCCCTTGCAGCGCGCTCGCCGCGGCGGCATCGGCGGCATTGACCGGAACGAAGCGCAGCGTGTCCCCCGGCGCCAGCTGTCCGATCTTCCAGCGATCGGCAGCGATCACCACGAACGGACAGACAAAGCCGCCGAGCGACGGTCCGTCCGGACCGAGGATGATCGGCATGTCGCCGGTGAAATCCACCGCGCCGATCGCATAGGGATTATCGTGGATGTTGGACGGGTGCAGCCCCGCTTCGCCGCCATCGCTGCGCGCCCAGTGCGGCTTGGGACCGATCAGGCGTACACCGGTGCGGTTGCTGTTGTAATGGACCTGCCATTGCGCGGTCGCGATCGTTTCGATGTCCCCATCGGTGAAGAAATCCGGCGCGCCATGCGGACCATAGAGGACGCGCAGCTCCCATTCGCTCGTCATGCGCGGCAGGTCGACATGGGGCAGCGCCGGGCCGGTCGCCTCGCCCGCCAGATGCAGCGTGTCTCCAGCCAGCAACCGGCGCGCGGCATGGCCACCGAACTGCCCCAGCTCGAACGTGCTGCGGCTGTCCAGATAGGGGGCGATGTCCAGCCCGCCCGCGATCAGGATGTATCCGCGCAGCCCGCCGCCGGTCGCGCGGCCCAGCGCCAGCGTCTGACCCGCGGCGACCGCGATCGCCGTCCCGCGCTCGACCGGAACGCCGTCAAGCGTCGCCCCGAAATCGGCACCGGTCAGGCAGATGCGTGCCGGGGCGACGAACAGTAGCGTCGGACCGGTAACCGTGACTTCCAGCCCCGCCATCCCCTCGGGATTGCCGAGCAGCCGGTTGCCGAGGCGAAAGGACTGGTCATCCATCGGCCCCGACGGCGGCACACCCACTGCCCACAGCTTTTGCCGGCCGGGCCAGTCCTGCACGGTGGTCGCGGTGCCGCCGCTGATCACGCGGATGCTGTTGGGGTGATAGGCAATGCCGTCCAACACACGGGTCGATACCTGACCGCTGACAAAGGCATCCGAGCGGACGACCTGACGCAGCCAGCGCAAATTGGTCTCGATCCCGTCGACCCGGCTCGCGTCCAGCGCTGCCTGCATCGCGGCAACCGCTTGGTCGCGGGTCGGGGCGTGGACGATCAGCTTGGCCAGCATCGGATCATACCAGGCGCTGACGTTGGTACCGGCCATGCACCAGGTTTCGACCCGGATATCGGCGGGGAATTGGACGGCGGTGAGCGTGCCGGAGGTCGGCCGGTAATCGAGTGCTGGGTCCTCGGCATAGAGCCGCACCTGCACCGAATGGCCGGTCGGATGCGGCGGACCATCGTCGAGGAAGCCATAGTCCCCCGCCCCGCCGCGCACCATCCATTCGACGAGATCGATCCCCATGATCGCTTCGGTCACGCCATGCTCGACCTGCAGGCGGGTATTCATCTCGAGGAAGAAGAACTCTTCCCGTTCGGCGTCGTAGAGGAACTCGACCGTTCCGGCCGATCGATAGTTCGCCGCCTGACCCAGGCGGATCGCCGCAGCGATCAGGTCGCTGCGCACCGCCTCCGGCAGCAACGGTGCCGGTGCTTCTTCGACTACCTTCTGGTTGCGGCGCTGGAGCGAACAGTCGCGCTCCGCCAGCGCGACGATGCGGCCCCTGCCATCGCCGAACAGCTGGACCTCGATATGCCGCGCGCGCCGGATGTAGCGCTCGAGAAAGACCCCGGCGTCGCCAAAACTGCCCAGCCCCTGCCGCGCCACCGTGGCAAAGCCCGCGCGCACCGCCCCCTCGTCCTCGCACACCCGCATGCCGATCCCGCCACCCCCGGCGGTCGCCTTGAGGATGATCGGGAAACCGATCGCGGCGGCTGCGGCGACAGCCTCGTCCTCGTCGGTCAGCAGATCGGTGCCGGGCGCGAGCGGAACGTCATAGGCCGCCGCCAGCGCACGCGCGCTGTGCTTCAGGCCGAATGTGCGGATATTGTCGGGCGTCGGCCCGATGAACACGATTCCCGCCGCCGCGCACGCCTCGGCAAATTCGACATTCTCAGCGAGGAAGCCATAGCCGGGATGGATCGCCCCCGCTCCGGTCCGGCGCGCGGCATCCAGGATTGCAGCGATGTTGAGATAGCTCTCCGCCGCCGGCGCCGCGCCGATGCACACGGCTTCGTCCGCCTCCGACACGTGCAGCGAATTCTCGTCCGCCTCCGAATAGACCGCGACCGAGCGCAGGCCCATGCGGCGCAGCGTGCGGATGATCCGGGTGGCAATTGCGCCCCGGTTGGCGATGAGGACGGTATCGTAGCTCATGCCGTCACGATCATCCGCACCGGCGTCGGGTTGAACCCGTTGCAGGGATTGTTGATCTGCGGACAGTTGGACACGACCACGACGACATCCATCTCGGCGCGCAGATCGACCGTCAGGCCCGGCGCGGAAATCCCGTCAACGATGCCCAGCGCCCCGTCCTCTTCGACCGGCACGTTCATGAAGAAGTTGATGTTGGACACGATGTCGCGCTTGCCGCGCCCTTCGGTCAGGTTCGCCTCAAGGAAGTTCTCGACACAGGCATGCTCGGCCTTGGTGTGATGACCATAGCGCAAGGTGTTGGATTCACACGAGCACGCGCCGCCGATCGTGTCGTGATATTCGACCGCGCTGGCGGCGATGGTCATCATCGCGCGCCCCTCGTTCGACCGCAGCACGGTCCCTTCGCGCAGGAACAGATTGCCCTGCGCAGCGACCGTATCCTGCGCGCTGTAGCGCTCGCTGTCGTCCGCGGCGGAATAGAGCAGGAAATCCACCGCCTGATTGCCCTCCAGATCGACGATGCGCAGCGTCTGGCCGGCGGCGACATGGTGCAGCCACGGCGCACGTGCCGGGACGATCGCGTCATGGATGATGGTGCCGGACAGACCGGCCAGATGCGGATCGACGGTCATGCGCGCCTGCTCCTGTTCAACGGCGGAAATAGTCTTCGACATTCTCGAACGCGCGCAGCCCTTCGGGCGTGGCGGTGCGGATCGGGTCGTCGGGCGGCGTGACCGGCCCGCGCCAGGCGGTCGCGCGCAGCGGCGTGACGGTCCACTCTGCGCGCGGGTCGAGCACGTGCGGGCAGTTGGCGATGACCACGATCACGTCCATCTCGGCGCGCAGCACCACGGTGCGGCCGGGCGCGAAGGGGCCGATCTGCGGCACGATCGCCCCGTCCGCCGCGATCTTCGTGCCCTTGAACAGTGTCACGCAGGGGTGAACATCGCGCCGCTGCAACCCATGCTTGGCCACGCCGAGCAGAAACCGGTCGCGTCCGTTGGGACAGGGACCACTATTGCTGCCATCGCCATATTTCGCGGCATTGGTCGCCGCGTTCGACGTCCCGCAAAAACTGTCATGCGTCCCGGCATCGTCGGCCACGAAGCTCATCAGCACGCGGCCCATGTCGGACAACAGCAGCTTGCCCGCGCCCAGATAAGCGTTCCACTGCACCTTGACCGTGTCGGCGACATTGAGCCGTTCGGTCGGCATTTCTGCATTGAAGATCAGGAGCGACGCGCAGGCATCGCCCTTCAGGTCGATCAGCCGCAGCCGGCTGCCCCGCGACAGCCGCCGTGTGGCATAGCCGCCGGCCGCGATCGTCTCTTCCCATACCAAGTCGGTCGCGGACACGTCTTCGGGCAGGTCGGGCGCGACCGGCGGCAGCACCGGCATCGCCTCGACCACCCGGCCCGCCATGCCGCGCGCATGGTCGCGGGCGGCGGATGGATTGGCCAGTGTCGTGCTCATACTGCGCCCCCCTTCGCGCGCTCGCCTGCGTCCGGCTCGTAAAGCGGCGGCAGCAGTGCGGTGGTCGTAACGAGTTCAAGCTGCTGCACGCCGCGCACCCGGCGCAATGCGTCGCACAGCTCCTTCAGCAGCGCGGCCGGTCCCTGTACCAGCAGCACCTCCAGCGACTGATCGTCCTCCAGAAACACGTGCTGGGACGAGATCACTTCCTTGAGGTAATCGGCCTGGGTCTGCGCAAGCTGATGACGCACACGGCCGCGGTCGCCGCGATAGACCAGCGTGATCGTGCCCGCGAGCGTCTCGTCGGGCCGGATAAGGGCTTCATGCTCGGCCAGGGCGTGGCGGATCAGCTCGGCGATCAGCTGCGATCGCGACGGCAATCCGCGCTCTTCCACCATCATGTCGAGCTGCCGGAACAGGTCTTCCGGCATACTCATGCTCAGCCGGGCCAGTCCGCCACTTTGGCTAGCCATGTGCAATCCTCTCTTGCTCTTCATTTTGCGGTAGCGCGTCGGCGACAAGTTGCGCGCCGGCCTCGCGGTCGCGGCGGTTGCGCAGCGGCAGGTCATACACCGCCGTCGCGCCATAGCGGTGCGGCGCGTGCGGATCGTGGCGGCGCTTGTCGAGCGCCAGCACCCGCGTGCCCAGCGTGAACGCCTCACGAATATCGTGCGTCACCATGATGATGGTCAGCGCATAATCGCGCCACAGCTGGGTGATCAGCGCATGCATGTCCGCCCGGATGCCGGGGTCGAGCGCGCCGAACGGTTCGTCCAGCAACAGGATGCGCGGACGCTTGATCAGCGCCTGCGCGATCGCCAGCCGCTGCTGCATGCCGCCGGACATCTGCGCCGGGTACAGGTTGACGCTGTCGCCAAGGCCGACCGCCTCCAGCATCTCGCGCGCTTCATGCCGCGCGGCGCGGCGCGCACTGCCCCATAGCCGCGCGGTGAAGGGTGCCTGTGCGCACTCCAGCCCGAACATCGTGTTCTGCAGTGCCGTCAGGTGCAGAAACACCGAATAGCGCTGGAACACCACGCCGCGATCGGGGCCGCAGTCCGGGGCCAAGGGTGCGCCGTCGAGCAGCAAGGTGCCGCGCGTCGGTCGCTCTTGCCCCAGCACCACGCGGAGCAAGCTGCTCTTGCCCGCGCCCGACGGCCCGATCACCGACACGAACGATCCCGCCGCGATGTCGAGGCTCACCCGTTCGAGGACGATCTTGTCGCCATATTCGACCCACACATCCTGCAGGCTCAGCAGCGTGCTCAATGGCTTGCTCCCCGTGCCCAGGGGAAGAGGCGTCGGCCCATCATCACCAGCACCACGTCCATGACGATCGCCAGCAACGCGATCCACGCAACATAGGGGATGATCACGTCCATCGAGAGATAGCGACGGACGAGGAAGATGCGGTAGCCAAGGCCGATATCCGACGCGATCGCCTCGGCCGAGATCAGGAACACCCAGGCCGGGCCGAGTGCCAGCCGCACGGCATGGATCAGCCGCGGCATCGCCTGGGGCAGCGCAACGCGGATCATGATCTGCCACGAACTCGCGCCCAATGTCTGCGCCTTGATGATCTGCTCACGCGGCAGGCTCCCCACATGCGCGGCGATGTCGCGCACCATGACCGGCGCGATGCCGATGACGATCAACGCGACCTTCGCCGTCTCGCCCAGCCCCAGCGCGATGAACAGGATCGGCAGCAGCGCGATCGGTGGGATGACCGCGATCGCCGTCACCAGCGGACCGAAAGTCGCGCGCACCGGCGGCAAGATCCCCAGGACCAGCCCGATCAGCAGTGCCGATGCGGTCGCGATGCCCAGCCCCAGCCCCAGCCGCTCCAGGCTGGCCAGCGTATCCGCCCAGAACAGGACCTGCCCGCTCAGCTGGTCCGGTTCGAACATCAACGCGGCCATCGCATCCGCCATTCCGGCGGGGAGCGGCAGGATCTTGTCCATCGGATTGGCCGCGTGGCGCTGTGCCGCAAAGAACAGGTACAGCAGCACGAGCAACAGGATCGGCAGCGCCCCCAGCAGGATCTGCTCGCTCCGGCGCATCGACCGGTTCACCCAACGCATCTGCTCACCTCATCCTTGCCGGAGCGGAGTTCGGGTTGCCTCAGAGTTTCCCGTCGGCGGCCAGCTTCATGAAGCTGTCGTCGAACCGCAGCGTCACCCGCTTCGGATCGCCCAGCACCGTGCCGCCCGGGAAGGCGATGCCGACCGCATCGGCGGACGACGCACCCGGGAACAGCCCCTTCGAAAAGCTGAAGTCGCGCACCTGCGTCATCGTCTTGACCAGCGCCGGTGAGGCCGTTGCCGCGACCGCCGCCTTGGCATCGGCGTAGAGGAAGGTGGTCGTCAGCTGCTTGTCGAAATCCTCGGGGTTCGTGCCAGCCAGCTTGGCCATCGCCGCACGCGCGGCCTTCCCCTCCGCGTCCTGTCGCTGCATCAGCGCGAGCGTCTCGTACCAGATCCCGGCCAGCGCCTTGCCCAGATTGGGATTGGCCTTGAGCGTCGCGGTGTCGACGACCAGCAGGTCGAGGATTTCGCCGGGAATGTCCGCGGAACTGAACACCTGCTTCGCGCCGGGCTGTCCCTTCATCACCGACAGCTGCGGGTTCCACGCCACCGCCGCCTGCGCGTCCGGGCTGCCGAACGCGCCGACGATATCGGCGTCGGACGTGTTCACCGTCTTCACGTCGCTCGGCTTGAGGCCCGCCGATTGCAGCCCGCGCGCCAGCAGATAGTGCGACACCGAAAGCTCGACGAGATAGACTTGGCGGCCCTTGATCGCGGCCAGCGTATCCGCACCCTTCAGCAGGATGCCGTCATTGCCGTTCGAATAATCGCCGACGATGATCGCGCTGGTGTCCTTGCCCCCGGCGGCGGGAATCGTCAGCGCATCCATGTTGGCGACGGTCACGCCGTCGAACTTGCCCGCCGTGTACTGATTGACCGATTCGACATAGTCGTTGACCTGCACCACATCGATTTCGATGCCGTATTTGTCGGCCCATTTCTTCACGATCCCGGCCTGCTCCGCATAGGGCCACGGCATCCATCCGGCATAGATCGACCAACCGATGCTGAAGCTCTTGCGCGCGGTCGCCTGCTGTTCAGGCGCCTGCGAACAGGATGCGAGTACCAGCGCGCCGGCGAGCATTGCCACCCTGCCGATGCCGCGAACAAGCTTGATCATGAGTCGGTCCCCTTTCGCACCGCAGCATGTCACAACCGTTCGGCATGTCCACCAAAAAATATTACCCATTTCCACCTTTGTAATACGTGATGGGTGGCGCGCTGGGCTGCGATCCTGGTTCGACCATCTTCTTAGGAGAGTGAGTCGCGGACACAACTTGCGCGATGTGGCCCCGCCGCGCCATCCCGCATTGGCACAACGCACCAGCCCGCTTTTGCCAGCACATAGCCGCATTTCCCTGAATTTGTGCGACGCACACAAGTGTCGCGTCATACTGAGCAGGTGCACAATTATTACGCTTGACGCACTAGGTAATATCCATACCGTATCGTCTATCGCTGCGGGGGCAACGGGACGCACGACCTGCACAGGAGCAGGCAGCGTGCCGCCAGCCGAACCGGAGCAACTGGGAGCAGGATGTCACTGACGACGGGCCAAACTCAATGAGGGGGGTCGAAGTGACTATGAAGATGTTTCGCAACACGCTGCTGGGCGCGACCATGCTGGTCGGCGTCGGGGCCGTTCCGGCCTGGGCCCAAGACACCGCACCAAGCGGACCCGTAACCGTCGACGATCCGAACGAGATCGTGGTCACCGCGACCCGCCGCGAGACATCGCTTCAGGACGTCCCGATCAACATTACCGCCGTCGGCGCCGAGCAGATCGCGAAGCAGCGCATCGACGATGTCCGCGACCTTGCGGCCTTTACCCCCGGCCTGACAGTCGCCGACACCGGGCCTGGTTCAACCGGAACGATCGTGCTGCGCGGCCTCAACGCCTCCGACACCAGCACTGCGGGTGCGAATTATGACGACTCGCTCGGTGTCTATCTGGGCGAAGTGCCGCTCTATTACGACTTCAAGCTGCTCGACCTTGCCCGGGTCGAGGTGCTGCTCGGCCCACAGGGGACGCTGTACGGCCTCGGCACACTGGCCGGTGCGATTCGCAACATTCCCAACCGACCCAATACCGACACGTTCGAGGCCGAGGTGCATGGACGCCTCTATGCCAAGAGCCACAGCGGCAATTTCGGCCGCCAGGTCGATGGCGTCGTCAACATCCCGATCCTGAAGGATCACATCGCCTTCCGCTCGGCGACGGGCTATTATTACGACCCCGGCTTCATCGACTATCCGCTGTTGCTGCAGAATCCCGGCTTCTCGCTGCCGCAGCCGACCGGTCCGGTCAGCGTCACGCCGGCGGCCTATGCGGCCAACCTGTACAAGCGCAAGGATCTCAACTTCGAAGAGACGATCAGCACGCGCAACCAGCTGCTGGTGCAGTTGAACGACAAGCTGAAGGTCAACTTCACCTATGCCTATCAGCAGACCCGGACCGAAGGCGGCCAGTACAACAGCAACGGCGTGCTCGGCACGGGCCTCTATGAAAGCGCGGGCCGCTATACCGAGCCGGTGAACCGCCGCGCGCACCTCGTCAGCGCCGAACTGAATGCCAACATCGCCGACTTCGTCGATGTCGTCGCCACCTCGGCCTATACGCATGTGCGCACCCGCGCCCAGTCGGACAATACCGATCTGCTGCTCGACCTCGACTATGGCTATGAAAACTTCCCGGCCTTTTCGAGCTACAATGAAAGCGAAGTGACGCGCGAGCAGTTCAACCAGGAAGTTCGCCTGGTCTCCGCCCATGGCGGTCCGCTCAGCTGGGTGATCGGCGGCTTCTACAATGAACAGAAGCGCCAGCAGGATTACCGCGAAATCGTGCCCAACCACCCCTGGGTTTCGGGCGGCACCCTGCCCAATCCCGACGAGGTGGAATACGCATCCTTCGTCCGGTCCAAGGTGATCGAAAAGGCAGCGTTCGGCGAAGCGACGTTCCGCGTCACGCCGGCCTGGCAGGTCACGGCAGGGACCCGCTATTTCAGCTACACGTCCGAAGTCGCCGGTCGTGCGACGCTGCCCCTCCTCGGCGAACCGGTCAGCCCCTACGACCTGCCCGCAGCGGGCGGCACGTCGGGCAAGAGCGGCTGGGTGTGGAAGTTCAACAGCTCCTACGACATCAGCCCCGACATCATGGTCTATGCGACCTACAGCAAGGGTTATCGTCTCGGCGGTCCGAACACCGTCGCGCCGTGTGTGCTTCCGCTCGATCCCACGCAGCAGAATGTGTGCGCGCTGCCCAATGAAATGCAGTTCGGCCCGGACACGACCAAGAATGCCGAAATCGGCATCCGCACCCAGTTGTTCGACCGCAAGCTGACGTTCAACTTCAACGTCTTCCAGATCAAATGGGATGGTCTGCAGGTCGATTCCGCGACGATCAACGGCATCGTCGGCATCACGGTCAATGGCGGCTCGGCAAAGTCGGAAGGCTTTGAGGCGTCCTTCCAGCTGCGCCCGATTCCGGCGCTGTCGATCCAGGGCACCTATTCCTACACCGACGCAAAGCTGACCCAGGATGTTCCGGGCATCATCGCAGTGAACAGCCCGGCGGGCAGCTATCCCAGCACCCCGATCCAGCTCAACGCGCTGGCCGGCGATCGCCTGCCCGGCTCGACCAAGAACAGCGGCAGCCTCGGCGCGACCTATAGCCTGCCACTGAAGGATGGTGAGCTGGTCGCCGACTGGACCGCCACCTATCAGGGCGACGTCGTCACCCGGCTGGGCTGGGAACGCGCTTATGGCGACAAGCTGCCCAGCTTCGTCCTGCACCGGGCATCGGTGGTCTATGACACCAAAAAGTTCAGCATCGGCCTGTTCGCGGATAACATCTTCGACACCTATGCCGTGGCATCGGTTGCCAATGACCGATCGCGCGTCGGCCTGAACAACGGCGTGCTGCTGCGCTACTACAAGAAGACGGTGATCAATCCGCGCACCTTCGGCCTCGAAGCGCGCTTCAAATACTGATCGCAGCGGTCGGGGCGCTCTCGCAGCGCCCCGACCGGATGCCTGCGGCCGAGCGGGCAAGGCTTGTGCGGAACGCCATGAACCGCCATTTCGGATCCATGGATGACGCACCGACCGGCGTGGCGATGCAGCTCGAACCGCTGGTGGCGCGGGTGCTTGCCGCAAACCCCTCGCCCTTCACCTATACCGGCACCCAGACCTATCTGGTCGGCACCAGCGACGTCGCGGTGATCGACCCCGGCCCAGACCTGCCCGAGCATCTCGACGCGCTGCTCGCCGCGATCGCGGGTCGCCCGGTCCGCGCGATCCTGTGCACCCACACCCATCGCGACCACAGCCCTGCCAGCCGTCCCCTCGCCGCCGCCACCGGCGCGCCGATCATCGGCTGCGCCCCGCTCGCGCTCGACGACGACGGACCGCGCTCCGACGCCGCGTTCGACCGCGACTATGCACCCGACCGTGTTCTGACCGACGGCGAGCGCTTGTCCGGCGCGGGCTGGACGCTGGAAGCCGTCGCCACCCCCGGCCACACGTCCAACCATCTCTGCTTCGCGCTGATCGAAAGCGGCGCGTTGTTTACCGGCGATCATATCATGGGCTGGTCGACCAGCGTGGTCGCTCCGCCCGATGGCGACATGGGCGCCTACATGGCCAGCCTCGAAAAGCTGCTCGCGCGCGATGACCGCATCTATTATCCCGCGCATGGGCCTGAGGTGACTACGCCCCAGCGCCTCGCGCGCGGCATGATGGGCCACCGCAAGCAGCGCGAGGGGCAGATCCTGCGCCTACTCGGCCAGGATGTGGGGATGATTCCCGACATGGTGGATCGCATGTATGTCGGTCTCGACCCGCGCCTCACCGGAGCCGCAGGGCGCTCGGTGCTGGCGCATCTGATCGACCTGCAGAACCGGGGACTGGTGAAGGAGGAAAACGGCCAATGGCTCAGCGCAGCATGACCGACCGCCCGCTCCGCATCCTGCTGGCAACCGCCGCGCTCGCGGTGATCGCTGCAGCCGCTTGGGTTTCGTGGGACCGCTTCGCCGAAACGCGGCTCGAAACCCTGCCAGCCGATGGCGGCGATCCGGTGACGCAGATCGTCACCGCGAGGCTCGATGGTGCAGGGACGCTCAAGGTCGCTGAACTAACCGGCACGGTTCAGGCGACTGCGTCCGACACCCGCGGTCTCGGCCTGTTGCGCAGCGATCAGGTCGTGAAGATGCCCTATTCGGTCAGCTATTTCGTCGATGTGTCGCGGCTGAACGCGGATGATCTGCAGTGGAACGGTCAGACGCGCACGCTGATCGTCGATGCGCCCGACGTTACCGCCGCTCCGGCCAATACCGATGAAGGCCGCCGCACCCTGGTCGAGACCAAGGGCCTGTTCGTCACGCGCGAAGCGGCCGAGGCGCTGAGCAAGAGCACCTCCGCCCGCGCGACCGCCGTTGCAGAGCGTGAGGCCAAGAGCCCCGAGCGCATGGCGCAGGCCCGCGAACTTGGCCGCGCCGCGATCGCCCGCCTGCTCGCCCAGCCGCTCGCCGCCGCGGGAATGGGCGAAGTCCGCGTCGTCGTCACCTTCCCGCCCGAGCGGACGTTGCGCGACGGCGAACGCTGGGACATGTCGAAGCCGGTCGATCAGGTGATGCGCGAACGCGCGGTACGTGAGGGCACGACAAACTAATCATTCTCGTGTGCACGGCACCATGCTATTGTCAGCCAATTATTCAGGTTGCGGGGGCGGCTGATGGCAACTTTGGCAAATGACGCGACGCAGGTTCGTGCGCGCGACTCACGGTTCTTCGAGATCAGCGCAATTCTCATGGCGCTCATTCTTGCAGGCGGTTTCAGCCTTCAACTGGCAATGGGTCGGTCAAGCTTCGGCGCGCCACTCTTCGTTCACGTGCATGGCGTGATCTTCTTTGGCTGGGTCGTGATCTATGTCGCCCAGACATTCCTCGGCACCCGCGGCCCGATCGCGCTGCACCGCCGCCTGGGCTGGATCGCCGCTGGCTGGGTCGCGGCAATGCTGGTGGCGGGCTTTGCCGTCATCATCTGGCGGATACAGGCGGCACAGGCGCCCTTCTTCTTCCGCCCACAGCATTTCCTGATCGCGAACCCGCTCGTTGTGCTGCTCTTCGCCGGCCTCACCAGTGCAGCCGTAGCGATGCGCAAGCGGACCGACTGGCACCGCCGCCTGCATTTCTGCGCGATGGCCGTGTTGCTGGGACCGGGCTTCGGGCGGCTGCTGCCAATGCCGCTGATGATCCCCTGGGCCTATCAGATTGCAATGCTCTGCGGGCTCGTCTTCCCGATTGCCGGGATGATCCGCGACCTGCGCCGCACCGGGCGCGTGCATCGCGCATGGCTGTGGGGCGTGGCCGCGATCCTGGCGGTGATGCTCGGGACCGAGGCGATCGTCTATTCGCCGATCGGCGACGCCATCTATGGCTGGGTCACGGCGGGCACGCCGGGCGCTGCGGTCGCCCCGCTTGAGTTCGGGCCAATGCCGCCAATGGGTTGAACCGCGACGCCGACAAGGCCATGTGAGCCCTCGAATCAGAGGGCCTCACGATGAACGCACGCACCGACCTGTCCGGCATCGACATCCGCGCGGAGATCGACCGCCTGCGCAAGGAGCGCAACGCGGTCATCCTCGCGCATTATTACCAGAAGCCGGAGATTCAGGACCTCGCCGATTTCGTCGGTGACAGCCTCGAATTGAGCCGCAAGGCCGCCGAGACCGACGCCGAGGTGATTGCGTTCTGCGGTGTGCGCTTCATGGCCGAAACCGCGAAGATTCTGTCGCCCGACAAGACCGTGATCCTGCCCGACATGAACGCCGGCTGCAGCCTGGAGGACAGCTGCCCGCCGGATCAGTTTGCCGCGTTCCGCGCGCAGCATCCCGATCATATCGCGCTGACCTACATCAACTGCTCGGTCGAGGTGAAGGCGCTTAGCGACATCATCGTCACCAGCTCGTCCGCTGAAAAGATCCTGAGCCAGATCCCGCCGGAGCAGAAGATCATCTTCGGCCCCGACAAGCATCTCGGCGGCTATATCAACCGCAAGATGGGCCGCGACATGCTGCTGTGGCCGGGCGTGTGCATCGTGCACGAGGCGTTCAGCGAAACCGAACTGCTCAAGCTCAAGGCCCAGCACCCGGATGCCCCCGTCGCCGCGCACCCGGAATGCCCGCCGCACGTGCTCGACCACGCCGATTATGTCGGATCGACCAGCGGCATCCTGCAGTTCGCCAAGGATTTCGCCGGCGACACGCTGATCGTCGCGACCGAGCCGCACATCATCCACCAGATGGAAAAGGCAGTCCCGGAAAAGACCTTCATCGGCGCGCCCGGTGCGGACGGCAACTGCAACTGCAACATCTGTCCCTACATGGCGCTCAACACGCTGGAAAAGCTCTACGTGGCGCTCCGCGACCTCGAACCGCGGATCGAGATTGCCGAGGATATCCGGTTGAAGGCCAAGAAGAGCCTCGACCGCATGCTGGCCATGGCGAGCGGCACGGTCGGCCTGGGCGATCTGGGGCCGCTGCGCGTCACCGGCGACTGAGCCTCACCGCCAGTCGCGGTGGACCGTCAGCGCGGGCGAATAGAAGTTCACATATTGCGCCATCCGCGGCCGGTTTGACCGGTTCGGGCTGGCGCCGTGTGGCAGATCCTGGCGCCAGATCACCAGATCCCCCGCCCCCGCCGCGATCGGCACCGCCTGCGGGTCGAGATGGACCATGCGCGGGTCGGTGTCGCCGATCTCCTCCAGCCACGCATCGAGCCGATGGTGAAAGCCGGGCAGCAGCGCGAACGCCCCCTGATCCGCCGCCGTGTCGGTCAGGTACAGGATGCCCTGCGTCGCGAACGGGATCGGCTTGGCCAAGCTGACGTCCCAGTGCATCTTCGGCCCCTGAAACGGCCGACCCGGGATTTCGGGCGGGTTGAAGCTCATCCGGTCGACGATGCACCACAGGTCGCTGGTGCCCCAGAGCTGCGCAAACGCCTTGTGGACGCGCGGCGAACGGCGCGCGATCTCCAGCGCCGGGTCCTGAAAATGCTGCACCATGATGCCGTTGAGGTCCTGCCCGTACCAGCTTTCGGGCCGCGCCGGATCGGCATCCAGCAACCGCCACAGCAACGCCTCGACCTGCGCCGCCTCATCTCGTGAGATCGCACTGCGCAGCGTCACCCAGCCCTCACGCTCCCATTGCTGCAGATCGTCGGCATCCAGCACGTCCGGCATTGCGTCGATCGCATCGAGCCGCGCCTGAACCGCCTCAGGCAGCGGTGCCCCGTCCAGCGTCGCATGGTAGCGCGCAACGGTCAGCGGATCGGGCCGCCCTGCCGTCGCAATCACCCAATCCTCGAACGCATCCAGCTCGGGCCGCTCCCACCCCAGATACTGGATCACCTGCTCCAGCCCCAGCCCGAGCGTGTCGATCAACATCCGCTCGCTCTGATCCAGCCGCACAACGCGCGGCGCACGGAACGTCAGCTCCGCCCACAGCTTCTCGAAGCCACGGATGTCGCAAAGGCTGGCAAGGGTCTGCATCGCCGCCACCATTCCGGGCGCAGGGCGATGCGTCAATGGCGGGGATTGAGTCGACCGGCTCACCGTGGCAGCCTCATGCCATGATAGCGTCGCGCCGCATCGCCAGATTTGTCGGCGCAGCCGCGATTGCCACCTTTGCACTGATCGGGCTCATTGCGATCGTCGCTGCGCTGACGCTTTGGCTGGCGGCACGACCGGTCCTCAATGCGGCCCGCAACGACGTGCAGGCTTCTCCGCAGCTCTGCGCCTCGGCTTCGACTATCCCCAAAGGCTACCCAGTTGCGCTGCGCGATATGCAGGCGCTCGAGCAAAGCCGATGGATGGTCTTTCGTGAGGCCTGCCACCGCCACGCAATTGCGAGTTGCGCTACAGGCCCAAAACCAAAGCTAACGACTACCCTTGGATGGATGGCCTTCAACCAGTCGTATCTGAACGTTTGCGAAGTGCGGGCACTTCTGCTTCGGCAGGACGCGCTTCTGGGTCGCGCCCTCAACCGCCTATACCCTGGACGAAACCCTGAGACGCTGACGCCCGCAGAACTCGACTGCCTCGCCGCCGTTCTGCGTTACGGCTTCAACAAAACCGCCGAAGAGCGCGGACGCTGCACGCTGCCCAAGCCGCAAGCGGCCCGGGCAGCGCAACAGCCCGCGCCTTAGCGCGTCAGCTTCTTGTACGCCAAGCGCGTGGGACGATCCGCCGCATCGCCCAGACGACGGCGCTTGTCCTCTTCATACGCCTCGAAATTGCCCTCGAACCATTCGACGTGCGAATTGCCCTCGAAGGCAAGGATGTGCGTGGCCAGGCGATCGAGGAAGAAGCGATCGTGGCTGATGACCACGGCGCAGCCCGCGAAATTCTCGATCGCCTCTTCCAGCGCGCCCAGCGTCTCGACGTCGAGGTCGTTGGTCGGTTCGTCGAGCAGCAGCACGTTGCCGCCGCGCTTCAGCATCTTGGCGATGTTGACGCGGTTGCGCTCACCACCCGACAGCTTGCCGACATTCTTCTGCTGGTCCTGGCCCTTGAAGTTGAACGCGCCGACATAGGCGCGGGTCGACTGGTCGTGGCCGTTGACCTTCATGTAATCGAGGCCGTCGGAGATTTCCTCCCAGACATTGTTGGCCGGGTTGAGGTGGTCGCGGCTCTGGTCGACATAGCCAAGGCGCACGGTCGTGCCGATCTCGATCTTGCCTTCGTCGGGCTGCTCCTGGCCGGTGATCAGCTTGAACAGCGTCGACTTGCCCGCGCCGTTCGGCCCGATCACGCCGACGATGCCGCCGGCCGGCAGGCTGAACGACAGGTTTTCGAACAGCAGCTTGTCGCCATAGGATTTCGACAGGTTCTCGACCTCGATCACCTTGCCGCCCAGACGCTCGGGCACCTGAATGACGATCTGCGCCTTGCCCGGCGTGCGGTTCTGCTGCGCTTCGACCAGCTGTTCGAACTTGGCGATACGCGCCTTCGACTTGGTCTGGCGGCCCTTCACGCCAGCGCGGATCCACTCCAGCTCGTCCTTGATCGCCTTCTGGCGGCCGGTGGCCTCGCGGTCCTCCTGCTCCAGCCGCTTGGCCTTCTTCTCCAGATAGGTCGAGTAATTGCCCTCGTACGGGAAATACTTGCCCCGATCGAGCTCGAGGATCCAATCGACCACATTGTCGAGGAAATAGCGGTCGTGGGTGATCATCAGCACCGCGCCGGCATATTCCTTGAGGTGGTTTTCCAGCCACTTGACGCTTTCGGCGTCCAAATGGTTGGTCGGTTCGTCGAGCAGCAGGATCGACGGCTTCTGGATCAACAGCCGGGTCAGCGCGACGCGGCGCTTTTCACCACCCGACAGATTTTCGACCGACCAGTCGCCCGGCGGGCAGCGCAATGCCTCCATCGCGATCTCGAGCTGGTTGTCGAGGCTCCAGCCATCGACCGCGTCGATCTTGGCCTGAAGGTCGCCCATCTCTTCCATCAGCGCGTCGAAATCGGTGTCGTCCTTGGGATCGCCCATCTCGGCCGAAATCGCGTTGAAGCGCTCGACCAGATCGGCGGTCTCGCGCGCGCCGTCCTTGACGTTTTCCAGCACCGACTTGCTCGGATCGAGCTGCGGCTCCTGCTCCAGATAGCCGACGGTGATATTCTCGCCCGGCCATGCCTCGCCGCTGAAATCCTTGTCGATGCCGGCCATGATCTTGATCAGGGTCGACTTGCCCGCGCCGTTCGGGCCGACGATGCCGATCTTCGCGCCCTGATAGAATTGCAGGTTGATGTTGCTCAGCACCGGCTTTTGCGCGCCGGGGAAGGACTTGGTCATGTCCTTCATGACAAATGCGTATTGGGCGGCCACTTATGGTCTCCGAAAAATCGAACGAACGGGTCTGGGATCGACGCGCGATGTAGCGATGGCACGCCGCCAACGCAATCAGCGCAGCCAGCGCACCATCGCGGGATAGACCGGTGCACCCTCCGGCGCGGTCAGCGGCGTGTGCGCCATCCCCGCCGCAACCAGTTCGGGCAGACCGATATAGAGGCCCAGCGCATAATTCTGTGCCAGCCCCGAACCGCCGCCCTTATAGCCGCCTTGATGGAACACCACGCCCGGATCGATCCCGACTGCGATCGCCGCGGCATAGGACCACGCCATTGCCGCGAGTTCGAGGCCACTGTCGTCGGGTACCGGGCCACCCCGGGTCTCGGGGGGCATCACCGCGATATGGCCGGCCTCATGCAATATATCCCCGGGCCATTGCAGGCGCGCGCGGTCATAGACCACCGCTCCACCAATCACCGCCACGGCCGGCAGGAACGAGTCGCCCGCCACCGCGCCTTCACGCACCGGAATTCCGATCCGCTCCACGAACGCGACGATCCGGTCGAACACATCTGAATCATCCGCCATGGGGTCGGTCTAATCGGGTTTTTCCGGTGCGCCAGACATTTGGACCGATGACGAACGCGTTTCGCGACTCTAGGACATGCGCCATGACGCATCGCCTCACCCGCCTCGCCCTCGCGACTGCCCTGGTCGCGCTCCCCGCCACCGCCTTTGCCCAGTCGATGGACCCCGCCGCGCTTCGCGACGCGGCGCTGAAGGACGATCTGGCCTATGAGATCACCGAAGGGCTGACCACCGAAGTTGGCCCGCGCCTCGCCGGGACCGAGGCAGAGGCACGCGCCCGCGCCTGGTCGCTCAAGAAACTGACCGCGCTCGGCTTCAAGAATGTCCGCAACGAACCGTTCGAGATGAAGACTTGGGTCCGCGGCGTCGAGACGCTCGAAGTGCTGGCCCCCTTCCCCCAGCCGCTCCACCTGACCGCGCTCGGCAATTCCGGCGCGACCGGTGCGAAGGGGCTCGAGGCCGAAATCGTCTATTTCCCCGACCTCGCCGCACTCAACGCCGCACCCGACGGCAGCCTCAAGGGCAAGATCGCCTTTGTCAGCCACAGCATGACGCGCACGCAGGACGGGTCGCAATATGGCGCATTCGGTGCGGTGCGCCGCAGCGGCCCCGCCACCGCGTCGCGCAAGGGGGCCGCCGCGATCCTGATTCGCTCGGTCGGAACCGACTATCACCGCAACCCGCACGCCGGCGGGACCAATTTCCCCGAAGGCGTCGCGCCGATCCCCGCCGCCGCTTTGTCGCTCCCCGATGCCGAGCAGCTGGAGCGGATCGTCAAGCGCGGTCAGCCGGTGAAGGTCAAGCTGACCCTCACCCCGCGCCAGATCGGCACGACCGAATCGGGCAATGTCATCGCCGAAGTGCCGGGCAGCGACCCTGCGGCCGGGATGGTCGTGGTCGCCTGCCACCTCGACAGCTGGGACCTCGGCACGGGTGCGTTCGACGACGCCACCGGCTGCGGCATCGTTGCTGCGGCGGCGAAGCGAATCATGGATGCGGGCACGCCGCGTCGCACGATTCGCATCCTGTGGGCTGGCGCCGAGGAAGTCGGCGTGTTCGGCGGAAAGGCCTATTTCGACGCGCACAAGGGCGAAAACCACGCGCTCGCCGCCGAATCGGATTTCGGCGCGGACCGCATCTGGCGGGTCGATTTCAAGCTGCCCGACAGCGCAAAGGCCGTTGGTGACAGGGTCGCTACGGCGCTCGTGCCGCTCGGCATCAACCGCGGCCGCGAACGCGCCGGCGGCGGCGCGGATGTCGCAGCTCTGGTCGCATCGGGGGTCGCGGGAATCGACCTGCAACAGGATGGCAGCCGCTATTTCGACCTCCACCACACCCCCGACGATACGCTCGACAAGGTCGATCCGGCACAATTGCGCCAAAATGTTGCGGCATGGACCGCGATGCTCGCCGTCGTGGCCAACGCGCCCGAGGAAATCGGGGCAGTCAAGTGATGCAGCGCACCATTTCGGCGCGCCGTAAACCTTACTGCCAGATGAATTCCCATTGACGGGCGCGTAACGGGCGCTATTCCGACTAACTCGCACGGCAATCGGGCCGGGGCGAACCGAAATAGCTTTGCTTGGGAGCAAACGAATGAAGAAGATCCTCATCGTCGCTGCCGCGACCGGCCTGATGTCGCTCGCAGCTTGCAACAACGCCGCGACGAACAACACCGCCGAAGTCGCCGCGAACCTCGAAGAAGCCGCGGACAACATGGAAATGCTGGCCGACAACGCGTCGAACGAAGTCGTCGAAGACTCGCTCGAGAACGCTGCTGACAACCTGGAAGCTGCTGCCGACAACGTCGCTGGCTAATTCCGGTTCGGTATTCCCGGCTCGCTTGAGCCGGTCGAATCGAGAGGGCGTTCCTGCGGGGACGCCCTTTTTTCTTGCCCGGCCGGTTCATGCTCCGGGACACGTGCGCAGAGCCCGTCGCTCGTCGCCGATCAACGCCATTGATCGTTACCAACGGGTCTGATCGACGGACTCAAGCTCCCGGTCGATGCAACGTCGCCGGCCTCCCCTGCCCCGCCTAATCCGGACCGGCGCTCAGCCTCCGAGCGCGTTGAACCCAAAGAGGTCCGTGATGTTTGCACCCCTCCTCCGCGCGGCCACGCTTGGCGTCGCGCTGCTCCTCGCCACTCCGGCGCTCGCCGGAACGGGCAAGTCCATCGCCGTGCGCTATGGCGATCTCGATCTGACCGCTGCTGCAGGAAAGCATACCTTCGAGCGCCGGATCGCCCGGGCCGCCACCGCGGTGTGCGGCGGCGCGCCCGAATCGCGCGATCTTGCGGCCAACCGCGCGCATGGCCGCTGTGTCGCCAGCGCGCTGGAGTCCGCACGCCCCGCCATCGATCTCGCGCTCCGCAATGCCGCCACCCGGCAACTCGCGGCGCGCGACCAGAATGTCAGAGTAGCTCCCTGACATTTTCCTGCCCCGCCCGGCGCACCCGCCGGGCGGGGCTCTTTGCGTCCGGCGCCTATCGCGCTGCCAGGATCACCTTGGCCGCCGCCTGATAGGTCCGCCCGATGCGCACGCTCGCGCCGTCGACCAGTTCGGCGAACCACACTCCCAGCCCGTCGTGACGCAGCTTCACGATCCGGTCACGCCGCACGATCACCGATCGGTGCAGCCGTATGAAGCGCTCGGGATCAAGCCGCCGCTCCAGCTCGCTGATCGTCTGATGGATCAGATAGCTGCGCCCGCCGACGCTCAGGCGCATATAGTCGCGCTCGGCGTCGATCCGTTCCACGTCCCCCGCAGCGATCCGGATCATCTCCGACCGGTGCGGGACCCAGAAATCCTCGATCCAGCGCGACGGTGGCGACGCGGGTTCACCGCCCCGCAGCCCCCGCGCCTCCGCCGCCCGCGCGACGGCGCGCGCCAGTCGCTCGGCGCTGACCGGCTTGAGCACATAATCGACCGCCGCGACCTCGAATGCCGCCACCGCATGCTGATCGAACGCGGTGCAGAAAATCACTGCCGGACGCTGCGGCACCTTTGCCAGCGAGGCGGCGACCGACATCCCGTCACAGTGCGGCATGGCGATGTCGAGCAGGACCAGGTCCGGCTGCAATGCGTCGATCAGGCGCAGCGCCGCCTCGCCATCAACCGCCGTTCCGACCAGATCCACCTGCTCCAGCCCCGCGCACAGGATCTGCATCCGCTCCACCGCCAGCGGCTCGTCATCGACGATCAGCGTGCGCAGCCGCTCAACAGCCATGGGTCGTCACCGGTATGCGGATGGTGGCCACAAAACCCCCGTCGGGGCGTGGCCCCGCCTCGAGCGTCGCAGCATCCCCAAAGCGCACGGCAAGCCGGTCACGTACATTGCGTAGCCCGACGCCAGCACCCTGCGCATCCTTGGCACCGCCACCATCGTCGCTCACCGTGATGACGAGCCGGTCGCCGTCGATGCTGGCGCCCACGCGCACCGTGACCGCCCCACGTGCGGGCGCGACACCATGCTTGATCGCATTCTCGACCAGCGGCTGCAGGATCAGCCCGGGCGCACAGGCGCGCTCGGCCTCCGGCGCAATCTCGAACACGCTGCGCAGCCGCTCGGGAAAGCGCACCGCCTCGATCTCCAGATACAGGCGCTGCAGCGCGATTTCGTCGGACAGCGGCACATCCTCGGTCGGTTCGGCGGCCAGGCTGGTGCGGAAGAAGGTCGACAGGTTCAGGATCATCGTCTCGGCAGCCGCGCGCCGGTCACTCATCACCAGCGACGAGATCGAATTGAGCGTGTTGAACAGGAAATGCGGATTCACCTGATAGCGCAGCGCGCGCAGCTCCGCCGTCTGCGCCGCCGCGCGCAGCCGCGCCGCCTCCCGCTCCGACGCCCGCACTGCTCCGGCATAGGACAACGCCAGATACAGCACCGCCCAGCTGGTAATGAAAAAGTACCAGTGGATCGCATTCTCCGCGATCTTCTTGGCCGGCAAGCTCGCGCTGCTCTTGTCCGCCATCGCCGCGCCGGCACCTACCAGCTCGTGCGAGGTCGGGTCATAGACGTAGAAGGAGAGATAGTTGACCGCTGCATAGGCCGTCGCGACCACTGCCGAGAACAGGAACGCGGCAGCGACCCGCACGCGCAGGCTGCGGCGCTCCAGCGGGCGCAGCGCGCGATAGAGCAGATAGGTGAAGCCGATCCCGAACAGCGACACCCACGCCCGATTGTCGAACATCTCGAGATGCCCGTCATAGTTCATGATCCAGGCACGCAGCGACACGCTGACGAAGTAGAACGCCCAGAAGCCCATGATCGACAGCACCGCCACGCGTGGCGGGACGGTGTAGCGGTCGGAACTGGGGTGGTGCGGGTCGGCCATCCGGCGATCTAACGCGATCGACCGCCAACAAACCACTGACGCAATGCATGTTGGTCGAACCGGATCGGCCGTCCGTCGAAAGCGTCAGCCTATGCCGGTAAGATCAGAGCCGCTCGACCGCGCGTTCGATCTTGCGCAGCACCGCACGGTCGCCCGCAGGCGCATCCGCCGCATCCTGCGCCAGCGCCATCAGCCGCACCGCGCCAAAACTCGCCGCAAGCCCCTTCAGCCGCAGCGCCGCACTGCGCCAGCCTTCCGGATCTTCGGCCTTGGACAGGTTGTCCAGCGCGCGCTTCGCACTGTCGAGGAACGCCCCGCGAAGCTCCGCGATCAGCCCGGGCTCATCGCCCACCGCCGCCGCCAGAGTCGCATCGATTGCACCGGGATCATACGCCATGCCCGACCCTAGATTCGCCGTGCTTAATGAGTGGTTTCACAATGCTATGCGCGGACGGGGCGACTGTGCTAAACCGGGACAATGAACGGGGGAACGAACAAGCTCGGACCGCGTCCACTCGACGACGAGGACGAAGAACTGCTGCTCGTCGAAGAGGCACCGGAACCGGTCGACACGGCGCCCGCAAGCGACGGCGCCGAGGACGACGAGCCTCAGGCGCTGCGTACGCCATGGCTCGCCGCCGCGCTCGCGCTCGGGCTGGTCGTCGCATGGCTGGGGATCGCTGGCTGGCTGCTCCAGCCGATCTTTGCCGCCCCGCCGCCCCCGGCCCAGCTGGTTCAGCTGATCGCTGCGCTCTGCGTGCCTCCCGCGCTGATCGGCATCCTGTGGCTGCTCGCCCAGCGCAATAGCGCGGCGGAAGCGCGCCGCTTCGGCAAGACCGCCCGCGCGATGCGGGCCGAGGCCGCGAGCCTGGAGCGCGTCGTCGCCACCCTGTCGCGCAAGATCGAGGCGAACCGCGCCGAACTCGCGGATCAGACCACCGCGCTGATGGCGATGGGCGACCGCGCCGCCGAACGGCTTCAGGCCATCTCCAACGGCATGGCCGCCGAAGCCCGCGCCGTCTCCGACAGTGCGCAGAAGCTGGTCGACAGCAGCAGCGCCGCCGAAAAGAGCGTCGGCATCGTCCTGTCCTCGCTGCCCAAGGCGCATGAAGAGATGACCGGCATGGCCGCGACGCTCGACGCGGCGGGGATGAAGGCCAGCGAACACGCCTCCGCACTCGACGCGCAGCTCGTCGCGCTCGCCGAGCGCGGACGTGAGGCCGATACGATCGCCGGTGGAGCCGCCCAGCGCCTCGCCGCGCATATCGCGCGGATGGAGGCGACCGGCGAGAATGCCGGCACCAAGCTGGAGGGCGTCGCCGCCAGCATGTCCGAAACCGTCGACGCGATGCTCGACCGCGCGGCTGCCGCCGTGGACGAAGCGCGAAAGGGGATCGCGGCACAGGGCGAAGCGATGCTCGCCATGCTCGCCGCCAATCAGGCCTCGCTCGACAAGGCCGGGCGCGACAGCATCGACACGGTCGGCGCGCGCATCGGTGAGGTCGAGGAAACGATCGGTCGCATCGCCGACCGGCTGGGTGAGGAACAGACCCGCGTCGACATCCTGCTCGCCTCGGTCACCGGCGGCATCGCTCAGGCGGATGGCCAGCTCGCGTCGCTGCACAGCCACGGCATGGAGCGCACGCAAGCACTCGCCGCGTCGATCAGTGCGCTCGACAGCTCGGCGAGCGCCATGACCGAAACGCTGCGCGACGGCGACGCCACCGCCCGCCGAGTCATCGCCACCGCCGAGGAACTGCTCACCGCGCTCGACGCCTCCGCCCGCGAGATGGACGAGACGATGCCCGAGGCGCTGGTGCGGCTGGAGGAACGGATCGGCGCAACGCGCGGCGTCATCGCCGCGTCCAAGCCCGAACTGCTCGCGCTCGTCACCGCCGCCGAAAGCACCCACGACGCGATCGAGGCGATTGCGGACGTCGTCCGCACCCAGCGCGACATGCTGGCCAAGACCCAGGCGTCGTTGCTCGAATCGCTCGAAGACGGTCAGGCCAAGACCGCGCAGCTTGAGGATGTCGTGGACCGCGCCATCGCCAACGCCCGCCGCTTCGCCGAGGAAGCCGCGCCCGAGCTGGTCGATGCGCTGCTCCGCATCCGCGAAACCGCCAACGCCGCGTCCGATCAGGCCCGCGCCGCGCTCGCCAGCATCGTGCCGGAAGCGACCCGCCAACTCGAAGATGCCGGCTCCGCCGCGCTGCGCCGCGCGCTCGACGCCAGCATCCGAACCCAGCTGATCGAACTGGGCGAGGTGACCCAGGGCGCGGTCAACGCCGCCGCGCGCGCGTCCGAACGCCTCGCGCAACAGATGCTGTCGATCCACGACGCCTCTGCCCAGGTCGAGGCACGGATCGACGAGGCCCGCGCGGAACGCGAAAATGCCGACCGCGACAATTTCGCGCGCCGGGTGTCGCTGCTGGTCGAAGCGCTCAACTCAGCGTCGATCGACATCTCCAAGGCGTTCGCGCACGAAGTCTCGGACAGCGCCTGGGCGGCGTATCTGAAAGGCGATCGCGGCGTCTTCACCCGTCGCGCCGTCCGCCTGCTCGACAGCGGCCAGGCGCGCGAAGTGTCATCGCTGTACGAAGGCGATCCCGACTTCCGCGAGCAGGTCAACCGCTACATCCATGATTTCGAAGCGATGCTGCGTCAGGTCCTCGCCCTGCGCGACGGCGCGCCGCTGGGCGTGACCCTGCTCTCCTCCGACATGGGCAAGCTCTATGTCGCACTGGCCCAGGCGATCGAGCGGCTGCGGGGGTAGGCGCCGAACGGGGCGAGACTATTGTCTCGCCGCCGCCTGAACCTTCATCGCGAACGCCATCCGTTCCTGTGCCAGCGCACGGTCGCTTGCGCGCGGCCAGGCGGCGCTGGTGACCATCACCAGCCTGTTCGCCGGATCGACGATAATCGACTGCCCGAAAATCCCCTGCGCGGCAAAGACACCGCCCGCAGGTACCCACCATTGATAGCCATAGCCGCCGCCGGGAAAGCTCACCTGCGCCTTGGTTGCGTCCGCGAACCAGCCGGCCGGCACGATGCCCTTGCCGCCCTCCAGCGCCATCTGCCCGATCCGCCCATAATCGCGCAGCGACACCGACAGGCAGCATCCCGACACTTCCGCGCCGGTCTGGTCGGTCATCCAGAACGCATCGCGCTCCATGCCGTACGGCTTCCAGATCTTCTCTTCGAGATAGGCCGACAGCGACTTGCCCGTCGCGCGGCGCACCAGCACGCCGATCAGGTTGGTCTCGCCGGTCTTGTAGACGAACTTCGCCCCCGGTTCGCTCTCGCGCGGCAGCTTGCGCATATAGAATACGGTCGGGTCCTGCCCCTCCGGCACCGCCTCAGCGAACATCCGGGCCACATCGCTATTGGGGTTGGTATAGTCCTCGTTCCACTTCACCCCCGACGTCATCGTCAGCAGCTGGCGGATCGTCACGCCGTCATAGCCGGCACCGGCCAGGTCGGGGATGTAGCGCGTCACGGGATCGTCGATCGACTTGATATGGCCGTCCTTGATCGCCGCGCCGACCAGCGTCGATGTCACCGACTTGGCGACCGAAAAGCTGGTCCAGCGCCCCTCCGGCCCATAGCCGCGCGCGTACCGCTCCAGCCGCACCTTGCCATCCTGCAGCACCAGCAGCCCGGTCATGTTCTGCGCCGTCATGAACGCCGACACGTCAGCCTCGGCAATCGGCAGCGGCGCGCCCTTGGGCAGCGCGCGGACCTTGCGCCCGGCCTTGGCGGTGGTGCCGGGGAAGATCGTCTCCATCGCCGGGAAGTTGCGGTATCGCTCCTCCTGCGACCAGAACAGCACGGCGGCCCCGACCTGACGCAGCTTCGCGACATCCTGCGGCGCGGCTTGCGTAGCGCGCGGCGGCGTTCCTGCACCGGCCGCGCAGCCCGCCAATGCCAGCGCGCCGAGCGCCACTCCCCATGCCCGCATCATCGCTCTCCCTAATCCTTGATCAGCGTGACCTGCGCGACATGGATGCCCCCGCCGCGAAACCCGCCTTCGCAATACATCAGGTAATAGCGCCACAGATCGATGAAATGGGAATCAAATTCGCCCGGAAGCCGCCCCTCCGCCACCGCCGCGTCGAACGCCTCCCGCCACAGCTTCAGCGTGTCGGCATAATCGATCCCGAAATTGTGCTGATCGGCCCAGCGCAACCCGTTGGCTTCGGCAATCGCGCGAAAGCGGCTTTCGGACAGCAGCATCCCGCCCGGAAACACATAGGCCTGGATGAAATCGACATTGCGGGCATAGGCGTCGAAGATCGCGTCATCGATCGCGATATACTGGATCGCCGCGCGCCCGCCGGGCTTCAGCACCCGTGCGATCGTCGCCAGATAGGCTGGCCAGTAATCCTGCCCCACCGCCTCGACCATCTCGATGCTCGCCACCGCATCGAACACGCCGGCCACGTCGCGATAATCGGTCAGCCCGACGGTGACCCCCTCCAGCCCCGCCCGCGCCATCCGCGCCTCGACATAGGCCTTCTGCTCGGCCGACAGGGTGATGCCGTGCACCTGCCGCCCGCCGCGGGCGGCCAGTTCGGCGAAGGATCCCCAGCCGCACCCGATCTCGAGAATGCGGTCTCCCGGCGCCGTCCCGGTCCGCTCCAGCACCGCCGCCAGCTTCGCCGCCTGCCCCTGCGCCAGCGACACCACACCCGGCGCGAACAGCGCGCTCGAATAGGTCATGCTCGCGTCCAGCCACGGCGCGTAGAAGTCGTTCCCCAGATCGTAATGATAGGCGATGTTGCGCCGCGATCCGGTCCGCGAATTGCGCTGGAACCAGTGCCAAATGCGCTTGGCGATCCGCCCAACGCCCCCGGCGCGCCCGGCATTGCCCAATGTCGCGCGGTTGCGCACGAACAGGTCGAACAGCGGCACCGGATCGGGACTGGTCCACTCGCCCGCCGCCCATGCCTCATACCATCCCGCCGATCCGCCGGTCGCCAGCCGCCACAGCGCGCGCCAGCTGCGGATCAACACCACCGCCTCCGGCCCCGGAGCGCGCCCACCCAGCCGCCGCTGTATCCCGCCGGGCAGAGTCGCCGCAATCGCCCCCTCGGCCAGCCCCGCATCGATCCGGTCGAGCAGGCGGTGGAGCCACGGCTCCGCCACCCCGGCAATCAACGCACTCGCGGTGCCACGGAGGTTCGCTCCGTCACGACGGCCTCGATTGCGGGACTGGGTCTGGTTCACGCGCGCAACAACCACGGCCAACACGAGTCGGGCAAGCCGCAAAAGCCGGGATCAGATCCCCCGCACCGCCGCCAGCGCCCGTTCGCGCGCCTCGCGATGGCCGATGATCTTGCGCGGATAGTCGTCCGGCCGCCGGCCATGCTCCTCGGGATCGTGGATCACATCGTCATGCAGCCGCGCCAGTTCAGGCACCCACTCACGAATGTAGCCCGCCGCATCGAACTTCTCCGACTGCGACAGCGGCGCCATGATCCGCACGAACATGTTCGAATCGATCCCCGTGCCCGACACCCATTGCCAGTTGACCGCATTGCTCGCGTAATCGGCATCGACCAGCGTGTCCCAGAACCAGCGCTCCCCCTCGCGCCAGTCGATCAGCAGATGCTTGATCAGGAAACTCGCCGCGATCATCCGCACGCGGTTGTGCATCCACCCGGTCGCCCATAGCTGCCGCATCCCGGCATCGACGATCGGATATCCGGTCCGCCCCTTGGTCCACGCATCGAACTCGTCCCGCACCGCCGACGATCGGAAATCGCGCCACGGGATCGCGTCGAACTTCTGGCGCGCATTCTTCGCGGCATAATCGGGGAATTGCAGGATCACATTCTGCGCATAATCGCGCCAGCCGATCTCGCTCAGGAACACATCGACCGACCCGCCCGCATCCGCGACGCGATGCCAGACAGTGGCCGGCGACACCTCACCGAAATGGAGATGCGGGCTCAGCCGCGAACTGCCCTCGATCGACGGCAGGTTGCGCGTGCGGTCATAGTCCGCCGCCTTGTCGACAAAGGCATCGACCCGCTTGCGCGCGCCCGCCTCACCCGGCTCCCAATCGGCAAAGCCGGTCGCCCAGTCGGGCTTGGTCGGCAGCAATCCCCACTCCTCCAGCCGGTCCGATTTGGGCCAGCTGGGCGGCGCGGGAATGTCGCGTGGCCGGTTCGCCGGAGCCGCCGGGGGCATCCGCTGCTGCAACGCGCGCCAGAACGGGGTGTAGATCTTGTACGGCTCGCCCGACCCGGTCGTCACCGACCCCGGCGGGGCGAGATAGTTGCCGTCATGGCACACCAGCTCCAGCTGCTTCGCCACCGCCCGCTCGGCATTGCGCCACCACGGCTCGTGCTGGCGGATGCAGTGGACGCGCTTCGTCCCCACTTCCTCCGCCAGCGCCGCCAGCACGTCATCGCACTTGCCGCGCTTCAGGATCAGCCGCGATCCCTTCTCGCGCAGCGCCGCGTCGAGGCTCGCCAGGCTATGGTGCAGCCACCAGCGCGACGCCCCGCCCATCGCGCGATGCTTAGGCGTCTCGTCGTCGAGGATATAGACCGGCACCACCGGTCCCTCACCCGCCGCGGCGATCAGCGCCGCCTGATCGGACAATCTCAGGTCACGGCGAAACCACAGGATGCTCGTCATTCAGTTTCCCTGTCGGGCGGGATGCGGACGCTGAACCGTCCACGCGCCAGTTCGTTGCCGAACCGCTGATCCCCGATCACGATGCTGCCGTCACCCTGTCTCTCGGTGTAGGGCATGCGCGACCAGAACAGGAATGCGCGCACCTCCGGATTGCGCGCCGCCGCCGCCGCGATGCGCGGATCGTCCATCCCGATCGGCAGCGGCCCGCGCTCCGGCTCGGCGAACAGGCTGGGCAGCACCCCGCCGGTCAGGTTCAGCGACCCGCTCCCGCGCTGTCCCTCTCCACGCCACAGCGTCTCGCGCTGCCAGAAGGCAATCGGCACCGGATTGGCGACGACCAGCTCCGGCGTAATGCCATAGTCGGCGCGAACCCGCTCCGCCGTCCGCGTCTCGGCCAGGCCCGTCAGCACGCCATTTCCCAAGATATAGGCGCTGACCGCCGCCACCACGATCCCGCCGCGCCGCCGCCAGTCGCCCCCACGCCGCTCGGCCCGGCGCGACCACAGATACCCGCCAATCAGCATCGCCCACATCCAGATGTCGATGATGAAGATGCTGTCGCCATAGAACCAGCGCGACGAAAACGGCTCGAGCAGGCGGATGCCATAGCTGTTGAGCCAGTCGAACGCCGGATGGCTGAGCGTCCCGATGAACGCCAGCAGCAACAGGTGCCACGGCCGCACAGGCGCGCGCGCCTCGGGCCGCTTGCCCCGGCGCGCCTGCCACCGGTCGAACCCGACCATGATCGCGGTCAGCAGCACCGGCAGGACCAGCATCGCGATCGGCCCATGCGTCAGCCCGCGCCGCATCTCCAGCGACTGGATGCCATAGACGCTGCACGCGGCATCGAGGTCGGGAATGTTCGCCGCGATGATCAGCGTCGGCATGCCCAGGCCCGACAGCTTCTTGAGCCCCGCCTGCCCCAGCGCGGCCCCGATCATGCTGTGTGTCAGATTGTCCATGATCGCCGCGCTATGCGGTGCGCGGTTCCTTGTCCACCTGCCAGGTCTGGCCCTTGCTGACGAGCTTTTGCAGGTCCGCGACCTTGCCCTCGCTCACCGCCGCATTCTGCGCGACGACTGCGCTTTCGAATGTCGGCGCGGGATCGTCATGGATCACGCCCAGCGCCATCGGGAACGGCCCGAACGGCATCTCGACCAGCAGATGCGCGAGCATCCGGTTGGTCACGTCATGCACCAGCACACCCGTCGTGTCGCCTTCGACCACATCGACGACCTTCAGCGTCAGGCTCCCTGTATCGAGCGCCAGCCCCTTGGTCCCTCCCGCAAACACCAGCGGCTTGCCATGCTCAACCCACAGCTGGTGCCCGGCATTTGCCTTGTCGGTGAAGGACGCGAAGACATCGGCGTTATAGACGATGCAGTTCTGGAAAATCTCGACGAACGCGGCGCCCTTGTGCGCATGCGCCGCCTTGAGCACGCTCGGCAGATTCTTGTTCACGTCGATCCCGCGCGCAATGAACCGCGCGCCGCTGCCCAGCGCGAACGCGCACGGCTTGGCCGGGTGATCGACCGACCCGAACGGGGTAGAGGGCGATCGCGTCCCCTCCCGGCTCGTCGGCGAATATTGGCCCTTGGTCAGCCCGTAAATCTCGTTGTTGAACAACAGGATCTGGCAATCGAGGTTACGGCGCAGCAGGTGCATCGTGTGGTTACCGCCGATCGACAGCCCGTCGCCATCCCCGGTGATGATCCACACGTCCAGCTCCGGATTGGCCAGCTTCACCCCCGTCGCCACCGCCGGCGCGCGACCATGGATGGTGTGGAAGCCATAGGTTTCCATGTAGTAGGGGAAGCGCGACGAGCAGCCGATCCCGCTGACGAACACCGTCTTCTCCGGCGTCGCGCCAAGCTCCGGCATCGTCCGCTGCACCGCCTTCAGGATCGCATAGTCGCCGCACCCGGGACACCAGCGAACCTCCTGATCGGTCTCCCAATCCTTCGGCGTCGACGGGCGGATGGTGGTGATCTCGTTCATGGTGCCGCTCTCCGTGAAGACGTACGCTCGATCTCCGCCAACACGCGCTCTGCATAAGCCATCGCCCGCGCGACATCCCGCCGCGTCGCAAATCCCATGTTACCCGTCGCGACAATCTCCAGCAGATGGCGCAGCACGTTGTCGGCGTGCATCCTTTGAACGCGATGCCGTCGCCAGGGACCGATGCGGAAACGCAATCCTCCCCGCGTGATAACCGCGTCATCTCCCAGTGGGGTCGCAGCGAGCCGGTGTCGCATGGTCAGCAACGCTGCCTCAGCGTCCTTTGCCCGCGTGAGCTTTCGCTGCCACTCCAGAACCGTCAGGAGCGGCGGCGTCCGCCTGTCGCGTTGCCGACCGAGCCACCTCATCCCAAGGCCCCTTCGATCGCCGCCTCGATCTCATGGATCCGGAACGGCTGCCCCGACACCTTGTTGAGCGGCTTGGCGTCCACAAGGAACTGGTCGCGCAGCACCGTCTTGAGCTGGCCGGTGTTCATCTCGGGCACGAGCACCTTCTCGTAACCCTTGAGCAAATCACCCAAATTCCCCGGCAGCGGCCAGATGTGACGGATATGGATGTGCGACACGTCCAGCCCCTTGCGCCGCGCGCGCCGCACCGCTTGCGTGATCGGGCCATAGGTCGATCCCCATCCGACCACGACCAGCTTGCCGCCGGGCGCGCCCTGCTCGACCAGCTGATCCGGCACCGCGATCCCCGCGATCTTCGCCTGGCGCGTGTCGGTCATGCTCTGGTGCGTCGCGGGGGCATAATCGATATTGCCCGTCCCCGGCGCCTTCTCGATCCCGCCGATACGGTGGAGCAGCCCCGGCGTCCCCGGCCTGACCCATGGCCGCGCCAGCCTTTCGTTGCGCGCGTAGGGCAGGAATTTCTCACCCTCGGGCGGCGGCTCAGTGCGGATTTCCACCGGGAATGGCGGATAATCGCCCATGTCCGGCACCTTCCACGGCTCGGCGGCATTCTGCAGATAGCCGTCGGTCAGCAGCATCACCGGGGTCATGTACTGGGTCGCGATCCGCACCGCCTCGATCGCCACGTCGAAGCAATCGGCGGCGGAGCGCGCGGCGATCACCGGCACCGGCGCATCGCCGTTGCGGCCATAGACCGCCTGATACAGGTCCGACTGTTCGGTCTTGGTCGGCAGCCCCGTCGACGGCCCGCCGCGCTGGGCATTGACGATCACCAGCGGCAATTCGGTCATGATCGCGAGGCCAATCGCCTCGGTCTTGAGCGCAATCCCCGGCCCCGACGAACAGGTGACGCCCAGCGACCCGGCATAGGACGCGCCGATGGCCGAGGCGACGGCAGCAATCTCGTCCTCCGCCTGAAACGTCGTGACCCCGAACTCCTTCAACCGCGCCAGATGGTGCAGGATCGCGCTCGCCGGAGTGATCGGATAGCCGCCATAGAACAACTTGAGGTTCGCGAGCTGCGCCCCCGCGACAAGCCCCATGCTGATCGCATCCGCGCCCGTCACCGTGCGGTACAGCCCCGGCTCGACCGGCGCTGCTGGCACATGCAGCTGCCCGATGCCGGTCGCGCCCAGCTCCGCCGTCTCGCCATAGGCATGGCCGGCATTGAGCGCCGCGATATTCGCCTCGGCCAGCTCCGGCGCCTTGGCGAACTTGGCCTTGAGCCACTCCACCAACGGCCCGCGCTCACGGTCGAACATCCACAGCGCCAGCCCCAGCGTCCACATGTTCTTGCAGCGCAACGCCTCCTTGTTGCCCAGGCCAAAGGGCTTCACGGCATCCAGCGTCAGCTGCGAGATATTGAGCTTGAGCAGCTGCCACTGGGCCAGGCTGCCGTCCTCCAGCGGGTTCTCCGCGTACTTCGCCTTGTCGAGGTTGCGCTTGTTGAACTCGCCCTCGTCCACGATGATCAGGCCACCGGGCTTCAGATCGCCGACATTGGTCTTGAGCGCCGCCGGGTTCATCGCCACCAGCACATCAGGCGCATCGCCCGCCGTCTCGATCGCCGCCGACCCGAAATTGATCTGGAAGGCGGAGACCCCGAACAACGTCCCCTGCGGCGCGCGGATCTCGGCGGGGAAATCTGGGAAGGTGGCCAGGTCGTTGCCCGCCAGCGCGGTCGAGAGGGTGAACTGCCCGCCAGTCAGCTGCATCCCGTCGCCCGAGTCTCCGGCGAACCGAACGACCACCGCTTCAGGCGGCGGATTGGCGGAGGATTCCTCCGGGGTCACCTCATGCACGGCAGTCGCCATTCGGCCTTCTCCTGCAACCGCATCCTCGCCCTTCGTGACCGGGGCGTTGGTGCCATCAAGGTATAGCGATGGCGCGCACTTGCAATCGGTTCTTTTACGGCCGCTCCGTCAGCACTTCGCCCAGCGCCAGGATCGACGCGACATGCCGCGCCGACACCTCCATCGCGTCGAGCCCGTACCCGCCGCCCAGCGCGCTCGCGATCGGCAGCTCATATCGACACGCCAGGCCCGCGATCCAGCGGTCGCGTTCCACCAGCCCCTCGCGGCTCAGCCCCAGCCGCCCCAGCCGGTCGCCCTCCCACGGATCAACCCCGGCCTGATACAGCAGGATCGTCGGCTCGAACGCATCGACCAGCCCCGGCAGGCTGGCGCTCAGCGCCTCCATGTAGCCGGCATCATCCACCCCGTCGGGGAGCCCCACGTCCAGCGTCGAACGCGCTTTCCGAACCGGGAAATTCTTCTCGGCATGGATCGAGTAGGTCGCGATATCGGTGCGGCCCGCGGTCAGCGCGGCGGTGCCGTCGCCCTGATGCACGTCGCAATCGACGATCAGCACCCGTTCGCCCTCCTCCGCCAACCGGTGTCCGGCGATGGCAAGGTCGTTGAACACACAGAATCCCGCGCCCGTCGCATGCAGCGCATGGTGGCTGCCCCCGGCGGTGTTGGCGGCAAAGCCCCGCTGCTGCGCGATCTTCGCCGCGGCGTAAGTCCCGCCCGGAACCGCCAGCGCCCGCGCCGCCACCTCCGGCGTGATCGGAAAGCCGATCCGCCGCTCCTTCTCGCGCGGCACCCGCGTCTCGATCACCTCGGCGACATAATCGGGATCGTGCACCGCCTCGATCCAGTCGCGCGGCATCACTTCGGGCTCATGCCACTCCAGCACATCGCCAAGATCGCGCAGCAGGTCGCGGACCAGCCCGTTCTTGTTCCACTGATACTGGCTGCGCGCCGGCGCTGGCGCAACATAGAGCGGGTGGTGAACAACAGCGATGGGCATAGCGGATACGTCAGGCTTCTAGCATGCGCTCCTGCGAAAACAGGAGCCCAGAGTCACAGGTGCCGCGCTCGAAACCCTGGCCCCCTGCTTTCGCAGGGGAGCAAGTCCCGAACGGGATCTATGCCGCCAAAGCCTCCAGCGCTTCCTGCGCCTCCATCCACGCCGTCTCCGCCGCCTCGATCCCCTTCACCACCACGCCGCGCTGCTTCATCAGCTCGGTCATGGTCAGCTTCGCCAGATCGGGCGCCGCCGTCGCGGGATCGAACATCGCGCGGTCGATCGCGCTCAGCTTTTCCTGCAGCTTGGTCAGCTCCGTCTCCGCCGCCTTCGCCGCCTTGCGCATCGCATTGCCCTTTTCGCGCGCCTCGGCGGCCTCGCGCCGCGCATCCTTGCGGTTGACGCCGCCCTTGCCGCTGCCCTCGCCCTTCGGCTCCTTGGCCAGCACGAAGGCGATGTAATCCTCGATGCTCCCGTCGAACGGGCGCGCCGTCCCGCCATCGACCAGCACCAGCCGATCAGCCGTCATCTCGATCATGTGCCGGTCGTGGCTGACGATCACGACACAGCCCTGATAGGCGGTCAGCGCCTGGATCAGCGCCTCACGCGAATCGACGTCCAAATGGTTGGTCGGCTCGTCGAGGATCAGCATGTGCGGCGCGTCGCGGGTGATCAGCGCCAGCGCCAGCCGCGCGCGCTCACCGCCCGACAGCTTGCCGACCTGGGTCATCGCCTTGTCCCCGGCAAAGCCGAACCGCCCAAGCTGCGCGCGCACCGCCGCGGGCTTCTCGCCGTCCATCAGCCGCTGCATATGGTCGAACGGCGTCTCGTCGCTGTGCAGTTCCTCGACCTGATACTGGGTGAAATACCCCACCCGCATCTTCGCAGACGCCGCCTTCTCACCGTCCAGCGGCGTCAGCTGCGCCGCCAGCAGCCGCGCCAGCGTCGTCTTGCCGTTGCCGTTGCGGCCGAGCAGCGCGATGCGGTCGTCGGGATCAATCCGCAGGTTCAGCCGCGACAGGATCGGCGTCCCGTCATAGCCGACACTGGCATGGTCCAGCGTGATCAGCGGCGGGCGCAGCTGGTCGGGATCGGGAAAGCCGAACGCCAGCGTCGGATCGTCGACCACCGCCGCAATCGGCTGCATCCGCGCCAGTGCCTTCGCCCGCGACTGCGCCTGTTTCGCGGTCGATGCGCGCGCCGAGTTGCGCGCGACATAGTCCTGCAGCTTCGCCCGCTCGGCCAGTTGCTTCTCCCGCGCCGCCGCCTGCTGCGCCTGCCGCTCGGCCTTTTGCCGCTCGAACTGGTCGTAGCCGCCGGGATATAGCGTCAGCTTGCCCTTATCGAGGTGCAGGATGTGGTCGACGACATTGTTCAGGAAATCCCGCTCATGGCTGACGATCACGATCGTCGCGGGGTAGGAAATCAGGAAATCCTCCAGCCACAGCACCGCTTCAAGGTCGAGGTGGTTGGACGGTTCGTCGAGCAGCAACAGGTCCGGCTGACTGAACAGCAATGCCGCCAGCGCGACGCGCATCCGCCAGCCGCCCGAAAAACTGTCGAGCGGGCGGTGCTGCGCCTCCTCGTCAAAGCCAAGCCCGACCAGGATCCGCGCCGCGCGCGAGGGCGCGGTATAGGCGTCGATCGCGCCCAACCGCTCGTGGATCTCGCCCAGCCGGTCGGGGTCTTCCAGCCCCTCGGCCTCGGCCATCAGCGCCGCGCGCTCGGTGTCGGCGGCCAGCACCGTCTCGAACGGCGTGGTCTTGCCCGCAGGCGCCTCCTGCGCGACATAGCCGATGCGCGCGCCGCGCGGCATGTCGGCGCTACCTTCGTCCGGGTCGATCTGACCAGCGATCACCTTGACCAGCGTGGACTTGCCCGCGCCGTTGCGCCCGACCAACCCGATCCGCCCACGCGGCGGCAATGCGGCACTGGCGCGGTCGATGATCGTGCGCCCGCCCAGGCGGACGGTGATGGCGGAAAGGTTCAGCATGGCGGCGCGCCTAGCACCGCCACCCGATTCAGGAAAGCCGCCCCTCGAAATCGGCGTATCCGAACGACTTCACGATCCGCAGATCGTCGGTCCGGCTGTCCCACAGCGCGATGCTCGGCAGCGGGACGCCGTTGAACGTCGTCGTCTTGACCATCGAATAATGCGCCTGATCGAGGAATGCGAAGCGCTGCCCCGGCACCGGCCATTCCGGAAAGCGGAAATCGCCCAGGATATCGCCCGCCAGGCACGACGGCCCGCCCAGCCGAACCAGTACATCGCCCTCCTCGCCCAGCATCGCGGGACGATAGGGCGCCTCGATCACATCGGGCATGTGGCAGGTCGCGGAGATATCGACCACGCCGATCGGCATGCCGTTGGTGAACACGTCGACGAACTCGCCGACTAGGATCCCGGTATCGAGCGCGATCGCCTCACCCGGCTCCAGGATCACCTCCAGCCCGGTTTCTTCGCGCACTTGGCGGAGGAAATCGACCAGATCGTCGCGCTGATAATCCGCACGGGTGATATGGTGCCCGCCGCCGAAATTGAGCCATTTCAGCTGACCCAGATAGGGCGCGATCCGCGGCTTCAATGCTTCCCAGGTCCGGCGCAGCGGCGGGAAATCCTGTTCGCACAGGGAATGGACATGGATGCCGTCCACGCCGACGAGATGCTCCGCCTTCAGCTGGTCGGCGGGGAAGCCAAGCCGCGAATGCGGCTGAGCGGGGTCGTATTTCTGGACCTCACCCTCGCTATGCATCGGGTTGAGGCGCAGCCCGACCTCGAATTTCTCGCCGCGCGCCCGCGCCGCCGCCAGCTCGCTCTTCATCGCGGCATGCTGGAACGGCGTGTTGAAGATCACATGATCGGAAATCGCGCAGACCTCCGCCATGTCGGACTTTTTATAGCCCGAACAATAGGTTGCGATCTCACCATGATAATGGTTCTTCGCCAGCCGCGCTTCCCACAGGCCCGATGTCGCCACCCCGTCGAGATACTTTCCGACCAGATCGCCCAGCGACCACATCGAAAACGCCTTGAGCGCCAGCAGGATCTTCACCCCCGCACGGTCGCGCACATCGGCGATGGTCTTGAGGTTCCGCTCCACCGCCGCCGCATCGACGACGAAGCAGGGCGAGGGCACGCGCGACAGGTCGAACCCGGCAAACGCGCCCGGATCACCGGCCTTGGTGGACATCACGGGCGATGCAGCGCGGGTTTCCATATGTTATCGTCACCCCGGCGAAAGCCGGGGTCTCCCAGTTTGAAAGCGATACGCTTGCCGCACGAGACCCCGGCTTTCGCCGGGGTGACGGCAAGCGATCAGAACTTCAGCGGCTCGGGCAGTTCCTTCACCTGCCACGGCAGGCCATGCTGGTTCAGCATGTCCATGAAGGGATCGGGATCGAACTGTTCCATGTTGAACACGCCCTCACCGCGCCACGTGCCATTCAGCATCAGCGCCGCGCCGATCATCGCGGGCACGCCGGTGGTGTAGCTTACCGCCTGGTTGCCCGTCTCCTCGAACGCGTCCTCGTGATCGCAGACGTTGTAGACGTAGAAGGTCTTCTCTTCCCCGTCCTTGGTGCCGGTCGCGATGTCGCCGATATTGGTCTTGCCCTTGGTCGTCGTGCCCAGCGTCGACGGCTCGGGCAGCACGGCCTTCAGGAACTGCAGCGGCACGATCTCGCGGCCTTCGTACAGGATCGGCTCGATCGAGGTCAGGCCGACATTCTGCAGCACGCGCAGATGGGTCAGATACTGTTCGCCGAACGTCATCCAGAAGCGCGCACGCTCCATTTCGGGGATGAACTTGGCCAGGCTCTCCAGCTCCTCATGGTACATGAGGTACATGTTCTTCGCACCGACCTGATCGAACTCGAACACCTGCCGCGTCGACAGCGCCGGGGTCTCGACCCATTCGCCATTCTCCCAGTGCCGCGCGGGCGCTGTGATCTCGCGGATGTTGATCTCGGGGTTGAAGTTGGTCGCGAAATGCTGGCCGTGATCGCCGCCATTGCAGTCGAGAATGTCGAGCGTGCGGATCGTGTCGAGCAGATGCTTCTTGATGTACATCGCGAACACGCTGGTCACGCCCGGATCAAAGCCCGATCCGAGCAGCGCCATCAGGCCCGCATTCTTGAAGCGGTCCTGATAGTCCCACTGCCAGCCATAATGGAACCGCGCCTCGTCGCGCGGCTCATAGTTGGCGGTGTCGAGATAGTCGGTCCCGGTGTTCAGGCACGCGTCCATCAGGTTCAGGTCCTGATAGGGCAGCGCCAGATTGACCAGCAGGTTCGGCTTCACCTGCTCGATCAGCTTCGATGTCGCGGCGACGTCATCGGCATCGACCTGCGCGGTGTCGATCGTCACGCCAAAGCGCTCCTTGACCGATTCGGCGATCGCATCGCACTTGAACTGGCGGCGGCTGGCGAGCGTGATCTTGCCGAACAGCTCGGGATTCTTCGCCATCTTGTGCACCGCGACCGACGAAACGCCGCCTGCGCCGATTACGAGAACGTCCTTCACGCCTTTGTCCTTCCTCATATGTCCCGGGGGAATGCGGCCCCCATATGGGACCCGCGCGCCGGATGCAAAGGGCGAAGCACAGGCTGGCCCTAAGCCGCTGGATTCCCCTATGGATGCGACATGAGCATGACGATCGGACGCAGGACATTCATCGGCGGCGCGGCCACCCTCGGCCTCAGCGGCACCGCCGCCGCGCAATCGGCACAGAAGGTGTTCGCCCCGCTGCCGCCCTGGCCGCCGCGCGAAACGCTGATGCTGTGGCCGACCCTGCCGCCCGGCACCCCGCCCGGCATCGCGCCATCGAAGGAACCGGTCCCCCTGCCCCCCGGCACGCCGCAACGCTGGGAAAAGGGCATCCGCCACCCCTATATCGGCGTGTTCCGCCCGCAGCGGCCCGACGGGCGCGCGGTGCTGGTCATGCCCGGCGGCGGCTATGTCTTCGTCAGCCTGATCAATGAAGGGGTGAATGTCGCGCGCGTGCTCAACCCGCTCGGCATCACCGTGTTCGTCCTCGCCTATCGCTTGCCGGGCGAAGGCTGGTTCAACCGCACCGATGTGCCGCTACAGGACGCCCAGCGCGCGATGCGCCTGATCCGCGCCAACGCCGCACACTACCGCATCGACCCGGCCAAGCTCGGTATCTTGGGCTTTTCCGCCGGCGGCCATCTCGGCGGCACGCTCACCGTTGGCCATGACGATCCGGTCTACAAGCCGCGCGACACCGCCGACAGCCTGTCCGCCCGCCCGCGCTTCTCCGGCCTGATCTACCCGGTGACCCAGTTCGCCAGTGCCGGCCCCAACAGCCGCTCCGGCCCGAACCTGTTCGGCGGTCCGCCCCCCGCCGGCGCCGCCTCCGCCCGCTTCGACGTCCTCACCCGCGCCAGTCCCGCGATGCCGCCACTGTTCCTGTGCCACGCGATGGACGACGGCACCGTCTCGGTCGGCCAGAGCATCGCGCTGGTCGAAGCCGCCCGCCGCCACAAGGTGCCGGTCGAGGCGCATCTGCTCGAACGCGGCGGCCACGGCTTCGGCGCGCTCTCGCTCCCCGCGACCAACCCCGGCCACAAATGGCTCGAGTGGTTCGCAACCTGGACCGCGACGCACGTGAAGTAATCGGATCTTCCCCGAACGGGGGAGGAATTGGTTGCAAACCCGTATCGACCGTCGCACCCTCACCTAAACAAACGGGGAGGACACACCATGCACAGCGCCATCTTCGGCCCGGTCATTGCTCTGATCGGCTGGACCCTCATCATGTGGGTCTGGATGTACGCCACCCGCATCCCGGCGATGCGGCGCGCAGGGATAGACGTGGCCAAGCTCAACGGCGGCACCGGCGCCGACCTGCGCGCCCGGATCGAAACCAAGGCGCAATGGCCTGCCGACAATTACAACCATCTGCTCGAACAGCCGGTCCTCTTCTACGCGATCTGCATCGTACTGGCGCTGATGGGTCAGGGCGACAATCTCAACGCCACCATCGCCTGGGCCTATGTCGCGCTGCGCATTGCCCACAGCTTGGTTCAGGTCACCACCAACCGCGTGATCGTCCGCTTCTCGCTATTCAGCCTCGCAACGATCGCACTGATCATGCTGACGGTCCACGCCGCGCTGGCGTATTGGCGTTAAACCCCCATCTCTCGTCGTCCCGGGCCTGACCCGGGACAGGGCTTCTTCTTCATCGACCTAGAACGAAGCCCAGCCCCGGCTCGAGGCCGGGGCGACGGCTTAGGGAAACAGCCGGACGAGACTCCGCTCCAGCATCATCAGCTGCCACAAGGTCCGCCCATGCTCGGCGCGGCCCGAGCGATGTTCCTCCGCCAGCCGCGCGATCGCCTTGGGCTCGAACCACCCGCTCCCTGCCAGCACGCGCGACCGCGCTAGCCCCGCAGCCTCATTGGCCAATGCCGATCGGAACCACGCCGACACCGGCGTCACGAACCCCATTTTGGGCCGATAGAGAATGTCCTTGGGCAGATACGGCTCCAGCGCCTTCTTCATCAGCCACTTGCCCTGCCCGCCCCGGATCCGCATCGACGCGGGCAGCGTCGCGGCGAATTCGACAAAGCGATAATCCAGCAGCGGCTCGCGCGCCTCCAGGCTCACCGCCATGCTGGTGCGGTCCATCTTGGTCAGGATGTCGCCGGGCAGCCAGTGCTTGAAATCGGCATATTGCGCCCGGTCCAGCCCGTCGCGCGCCGGCGCCTCCCGCATCGTCTCGACATAGCGCGTCTCGGCACGATGCCCGCCCAACGCCGCGCGCGCCGCATCGGTGTACAGCCCGCTGCGCACCTCCGGCGTCGTCACCCCCACCGCCTTGGCATAGGCCGCCCCGCCCTCATCCGCCAACGCCAGCAACGTCGTCTTCGCGCGCAACGGCCGCGGCGCCCAATCCGCCTTGGGGTAAACCCGTCCCAGTGCGCCGAACATGCCGCGGACCGATTCCGGCAGCACCGCGCGCACCCGCTCCTCCGCCGCGTGGAATTTGTACCGCCGATACCCCGCCAGCGCCTCGTCCGCGCCGTCGCCCGACAGCGCCACCGTCACGCTCTCCCGCGCCAGCTCGCACACGCGATAGGTCGCCAGCGCCGAGGCATCGGCAAAGGGCTCATCGAAATGATGCACAAGCGTGTCGATCAGCGCATAATCATCCGCCGCGACGGTCTTCACCCGATGCTGCGTCGCGAACCGCTCGGCCACCAGCGCGGCATGCGCCGTCTCGTCATAGCCCGCCTCGTCAAACCCGATGGTACAGGTCTTGACCGCCGCCCGGCTCGCCTCGGCCATCAGCGCGACCACCGCGCTCGAATCCACCCCGCCCGACAGGAACGCCCCCAGCGGAACATCGGCAATCATCCGCGACCGCACCGCGCTGCGGAGATGGTGGATCAGCTCCGCCTCCAGATCGCGCGCCGACCCCTTGGCCCGCTGCGAAAAGTCGATATCCCACCATTTGACCGGCGCCGGCACGGGCTTGCCCCGCTCCAGCAACAGATAATGGCCGGCGGGCAGCTTCTTCACCCCCGCCAGCACGCTGGCATCGTCGGGGACGTATCCCAGCCCCAGAAAATCCTCGACCGCCGTGAAATCGGGCGTCCGGCGAAAGAGCGGGTGCGCCAGCAACCCCTTGATCTCCGACGCGAACGCCACCGCTCCGTCGGACAGTTCGGCATAATGGAGCGGCTTCACCCCCATCCGGTCGCGCGCCAGCAACAGCGACTGCGTGCGGGCGTCATAGAGCGCAAAGGCAAACATGCCGTTCAGCCGCTCCAGCACGCGAACGCCCCATGCGCGCCAACCATGCAGCAGCACTTCGGTATCGCTATGGCTGACAAACACCGCGCCCTTCGCCTCCAGCTCGGCGCGAACTTCCTGGAAATTATAGATTTCGCCGTTGAAGCTGACGACGACATCGCCCTCCGGCGTCGCCATCGGCTGCGCGCCGCCGGCCAGGTCGATGATCGACAGCCGCCGATGCCCCAGCCCAACGCCCGGCGCGGTCCACACGCCGGCACCGTCCGGCCCGCGATGCACCAGCGCATCGGTCATCGCCCGCACGCGCGCAGGCTCTACCGGCTTGGGCGTCCCGGGATAGTAAAGGCCAGCTATGCCGCACATCGTGTCGTGAACCCCGCCCCCTCAGCCGTCACCCCCGCGAAAGCGGGGGCCCATCTCCTGCCGTCACACCATTCCACAACCGTCGTGACGCGCGATAGTCCGGGAGATGGGTCCCCGCTTTCGCGGGGATGACGAACAGGCGCAAGGCCGAACCCCGCAACTTGCCGCTCAATCGACTCCCGCCGCCCGATCCGCCAGCACATCCACCGGCGGCATCGCCCCCAGGAAACGCTTGATCGCCGCCCGCGTCGGCAGATCGCCCTTCTCCGCCGACACCATCACCGCCACCGCGCGCTGCCGCCCGCCGAGCAGCTTGGCCTTCAGCGTCTCGGCCTTCACCCGCGACGGGCTGCCCGTCACCGTGTCACCGACACGATACCAGGTCACGACCTCGCGCTCGACCGGGCCGGGAGCAGTCATCCGCAACGCCGCACCGCCTTCCAGTTCGGGCAGATCCTCGATCCGCACCCAGCTGTCCTTCTCCCGGATCGCGCCCTGGCCAAAGCCGACCAGCTCCTTGCCCTCACGCTGGCTCGCATAGACCGCGATCACCAGATCGACCTGCGCGCCCATGCCGTCCGAATAGCGCGTCATCACGAAATGGTCCGAACCGGGGAAGTTGGGCTTCCACGCCGCGCGCGTGCTCAGCGGAACCTGCGTCCACCCCGCCACCTGCGGCGCGACGACCCGTGCGGGCAGCGTATCGGCGCGCGCTGCAATCACTCCGGCCCAGGCCATGAACAGGCTCACCACCGTCAGCGACACCAGCGCTACCACCGCCGGCATCTGCGCCGTCCCCGGCCAGCGCGCCTGCAGCTTGGCCGGATCGAACCACGGCGCATCGGGATCGCGGTCGAACCAATTCCACCCGATCGCCAGCACGCCCGCCATCACGACGCCGAAAAACACCCAGCCATAGAGGATATGGTCGAACCCCGTCGCCGCCTCGACCGAAGTCAGATAGGCGGCGTAGACCGTCCCGAATGCGCGCACGCCATTGGCCAGCATCGGCACGACCAGCGCGACCGCCATGAATGCGATCCGGCGCGGCCAGCTGACGTAACAGACATTGGCCACCAGCGCGCCGTACGCGATCATCGCGATCACGAACTTCGCGCCCGAACAGGCTTCGGCCACCTCGAAATAGCCGTTCGGCGTAGTGATCAGCACGCCGTCGACATGCGCCGGCACCCCGAACAGGTCGAGCATCGGCACCAGGATCGCGACCGTCAGGTCCTGCAGCGGCTTTTCCAGCCCCTCACCGAAGGGCACGAGGAACAGCATGTACGCCAGCGGAAACGCCAGCGCGCGCACGACATTCGGCCCGAGCACGGCAACCACCGCGCCCTGCAGCATCACTACCAGCCCAAGGTGCCGGAACAGCGCGACCCCTGCCGCATCGCCCAGCAGCCACGCACCCGCGCCGCCGGCGACCACGACCAGCCCCGGCCACCATGCATCGGGCCGCACTTGGGCAAGGCCCTCCCGCCGCTGCCACACCAGCCAGCCGACGACGGGCGCGACGAACAGGCAATGACCAAAGGTCGTGTTGGTCCAGTAGATCGCGGCCAGATCGCCGACATCTCTCCGGAACAGCAGCAACAGCACCGCCCACACGCCCGCGAGCATCGCGGCGTGCCGCTGCCAGCGCGCATCGAACAGGGGGGTCGCCGCCACGGGCATCGCCGCGCTCGCCACGGTCAGGCCGCGGCCGGGCGGTCCAGCCGCCGCTCGTTGCGCCCGCGCAGGCCGACAATGTCGTCGAGCACGGCCAGCCGCGCGTCCCAGCTATAATGGTCGATCACCCGCTGCCGCGCGAGCGCACCGAATGCCGATCCGGTCAGCGGGTCGGCAAGGATGCGGTTCACGGCATCGGCAATCTCGCCGACGGTTCCGCCCACTTCGATCGTACCGCCATGGTCGATGCCGGTTGCAGCGGCAGTCGATGCGACTACCGGCCGCGCCATCGCCATCGCCTCCAGCACCTTGTTCTGGATGCCGCGCGCCAGCTTGAGCGGCGCAACCACCACCGACGCGGCGTGCAGCCACGGGCGCACATCGGACACCTCGCCCGTCACGGTCACGCCGGGATGCTTGGTCAGCGCCTTGACCGCATCGGTCGGCTTGCGCCCGACAATGGCAAAGCGCGCCTTGGGGTGGCGCAGCCGGATGTGCGGCAGGATCGTCTCGACGAACCAGGTCACGCCCTCGATATTCGGGCGGTAATCCATTTGCCCCGTGAACACGATCAGTTCGCCCATCGTGTCGATGCGCTTGAACTGCGCGCCGGGGTCGAACTTTGCCGTGTCGATCCCGTTGCCGACCGCATGGACGCGCTCCGCCCCGGTGCGCTCGCGGAACAACTGCGCTTCCTCGTCGCTGACGAACAGGCTGGCATCGGCGCGCGCCGCGATGGCGCGTTCATGCGCAGCCAGCAGCCGCGCCTCGCGCCGCATCATCCATCCGGTAAAGCCACGGCTGGTCTCGCCGTAGCTCGCGAACTTGGCCGAATCCATGTCGACAAAGTCCATCACCACGCGCTGGCGCGGGCGCAGCGGCACATATTGCGCCATCTGGCTGGAGAAGACGTAGATCGTGTCGATCGCATGCCGCGCCAGCATCGTCTCGACCGCGCGATGCACCTCGGCATTGTCGAACGCGGTCAGCGATACCGGGCGATGCGACAGCAGCGACTGCACGCCCGCCAGCGCCTGCGGCTTGCTGCGCCACACGATCTGGCGGTTGCCGGTCAGCTTGGACAGGCCCGACTTGCGCTTCAGATCGGCGGGATCGTCGGCAAACGCCACCAGATGCACGCGCTTGCGCTCGCTCAGATAGCGGATGATGTTGAACGCGCGGATCTTGTCGCCGCGATCGGGCGGAAACGGCACGCGATGCGCCAGGAACAAGATATCGCCCATCAGCCCAGCCCTCGCGAAATCCACGGGCCCACGCGGTTGGCGATGGCGAGCGGCAGCTTGCTCCACACTGCGACCTGCAGCCGGTATTTGGGGTTCAGCGGATTGGCGTCGCGGATCGCCGCGCCGTCCGCCACGCGGTCGTAATAGGTCAGCGGTTGGGGCTCGAAGCCCCAGTTCTTCTTGAACGCGGCAGCGCCGGTGCCGACCTTCGACCGGCCGAAATCGAACCGGGTACAGCCGCGCTCACGGGCATGGCGCATCAGCTCGAAATACATGCGGTCATTCGCGCGCAACCGGCGCGCCTCCGCCGTGCCGCCACCCCAATAGGGAAACACCGTTCGCCGCCAATAAAGACTCAACACAGCGGACACCGGCCTATCCTCACGCCGCACAACCAGCACATCGGCTGCGCTACCAAATTCCTGCAACACTTCCGTGAACAGCGCACGCGGAAAAACCGGCGTCCCCAGATTGCGCACGCTCTCGGCATAAACGGCATAATGCGCCGCCACGTCCGCCGGATCGCGCCCGATCGAGATATTCAGATCGGTATCCAGCGCCTTGCGCACCTCGGCGCGCTGCTTGCGCGGGATGGCGAGCAGTTCGGCCTCGTCATTTTCGGCCAGCGGGCGGACGAAGCCCAGATAATGGCTGTCGTCCACCGTCCAGTCCAGCCCCGGCCGCGGCCCGCCGCGCACCTCGACACTCGGACAGCTCAGCTGCTGCGCCAGCGCCCAGCACGCCTCGGCCAGCGCCTCGGCCACCACCGGCTTGTCGGCCAATATGCCGCCACCCACGCCGAACCCGGCTGACGCCAGCACCCGCCCGAACAGCGGCGAGTGCAGCTCGGTCAGCGGCATGACGCCGACGATCCCACGCTCGCCGCGCTCGGCGACCAGATAATGGCTGCGCTGCCCGCACCCCTTGGCCACCGCCGCGCTCCACGCAGGCAGGTGAAACGGGGTCGCGTCGCGATGCTCGTGAACATAGGCGCCGATGCGCGCGCGATCGATCGTATCGCCCAGATCGGCGACACGCAGCGTCAGCGGGCGCAGCTGGATCGGCGCGTTCACGCGGCAGCCTCCAGTACCGGCGCGCGATCGAGCAACGCCGCCTCCGCCGCTGCCACCCGATCGGTGCGGTCCCAGCGATGCGCCGCGAACAGCGTCCGCAGCTTCCCCGCCATCGCCCCCAACCGGCTGTAATGCCGCAGTTTCGACTTGAGCGGCGCATTCTCCACACGCGGCTGGCCCGGGTCGACCTCCCACGGATGGAAGTAAAACACCGCCGGCTGCCCCGCCGCGTTCAATTCGCGGATCGCCCCCTGCACGACGCTGCCCGGCAACAGGCGGAAGAACCCGCCCCCGGTCGTCACTTCACGCCCCAGAAACCGCGCCGTCGTCACCGGCAGCTCGATCAGATCGCTCCCCGCCTCCGGGCGATAGGCACGGCGCGGCGCGTCAGCCCAGCCATAATGGTCATGCCCGATCGGCGCGACGCTCGACGAATAGGCATAGCCCTCTTCCGCCAGCACCTGATGCGCCCAGGGGGTGCGGACATCGATCGAAAAGCTCGGCGCGCGATACCCGATCACCTTCTGCCCGGTCGCGTCCTCCAGCACGGCGCGGGCCCGGGCGATATCGGCGCGAAACTGCTCGGGCCCCATGGTGAACACGCGCTGGTGGTCCCAGCCATGGCTCGCCACCTCATGCCCCGCATCGGCGATCCGCCGCATCAGCGCGGGGTAGCGCTCCGCCACCCAGCCCAGCGTGAAGAACGTCGCCTTGACCCCGCCCTCGCCGAACAGCGCCAGCACCTTGTCGGTATTCGCCTCGACGCGATGCTCCAGCGCCGCCCAGTCGTCGCGCGCGATCACGGTCTCGAACGCGCCGACCTGGAACCAGTCCTCGACATCGACCGAAAGGGCGTTGGCGACCATCGTCAGGCAGCGGCTCCCCGCCGCGTCGGCCGGGCATCCTCGACCTCGATGAAGTCGACCATCAGCGTCAACACGCGGCGCAGCGCCGCATCCTGTTCCTCGATCCGTGCTTCCAGCCGCGCGAACCGCGCCGCCAGATCAGCGTCGACAACCGGCGCGGGCGCAGGCGCAGGTGCCACAGCAGGCGCAGCCGGAGCCGAAACCTCACGCCGCAGTTCCTCCCGCGCCGAATGCGCAGCCTCGGCCGGAGCCGGACGCGCCGGCGCCGAAGGCGGCATCGCCCCGGCCAGATCGCCTTCCAGATCGGCGATCACCGCCTCGACATCCGCGCCGGTGAAGCTCGTAATCTCCTCGATCGCGCCGAGCAGCAGCACCCGCCCGGCGAGCAGATTGACCTTGCGCGGAATCCCGCCCGACCAGCGATACATCGCCGCCACCGCGTCATTGGTGAAGCGCGGCTTGCCCCGCCAGCCGACGCAGGACAGCCGGTGGATCAGATAGGGCTCCAACTCGTCCGCGCCCATCCCGTCCAGCGCGTGCATCGCGATCACCCGCTGGCGCAGCTGATCCAGCCGCGGGTCGGACAGGCGCGCGCGAAACTCGGGCTGGCCGAGCAGGAAGATCTGCAACAGCGGATAGCCACCCGCCTGGAAGTTGGAGAGCATGCGCAGCTCTTCCAGGCTCTCCAGCGGCAGCGCCTGCGCCTCGTCGGCGATCAACAGCGTCCGCCGCCCCTGCCGCGCCACCGCGTGCAGCTGCTTCTCGATCGCCGCGAGCAACTGCGCCTTGGCCAGATGCGTGCCGTCGATGTTCAGCCCCGCCGCGACCATCAGCAACAGGTCCTCGGCCTCGACCTGGGTCGTGACGATCTTGATGACGTGCAGCCGTTCGGGGTCGATCGTCTCCATCAGGTGACCGACCAAAGTCGTCTTGCCCGCACCGGGCGCGCCGGTGATGACGATGAACCCCTCGCCCTGGCTCAGGCCATAGCCCAGATAGGCCATCGCCTTCTTATGCGTGGCGGTATCGAACCAGAACGCCGGATCCGGCGTTAGCTGGAACGGTCGCCCGCTCAGTCCGTAATGGTCGTCGTACATCCTGCCATCCTTGGACCAAAAACCTTCAGAAACCGTAGCGAAGGCCCAGCTGCGCCTGCGCCTGCGTGCTGCTGCCCTCCCCATCGACCTCGAAGCTCGAGATGCCGACCGACGCCACGGCGCTCAGCGGCCCGAAATTATGGTAGTAAGACCCCGCCGCACCGCCACCGAACACGCCCGGCGCACCGGCAATGCTGCTCTGATAATAGTTCACGAACAGATTGCCATTGACCCCGGACCGACCGCTCAGCGCCTGCGACGCGAACAGCTGGGCGTAATAGGTGTCGTCGCTGCTGCCCGCCAGCGCCGAGCTACCCGCCGGGACCAGATAGCGCCGGTTGGCATAGCCCGCGCCCAGGCCCAGCGTAGTCGGACCGGCATTGAGCGCCAGCACCGCCGACACGCCCCGCGCGCGGTAATTCGCGCTCGCGACCGATCCCAGCGCGTTGGTCAGGCACCCGCCCGCCGCGCTGCCGCTGTCGCCGAACACGCACCCGTCGAACGCATCGCCAAAGGCGTTGCCCGGAATGTTGAAGCTGGTCGGCAGCGCCGCCAGATCGCTCGCCAGCTGGCGGCCAAAGCTCTGCACCGAATCATACACGCCGACCTGCAGCGCCGAACGCCGCGAAATCTGCCACTGCAGCGACCCGGTATAGCTCATCGAATCGTACCGACGACCCGCGCGCGCCTCCAGCATGAACCGCGCATTGGGCTTGTACAGGACGCCTGCGTCCCAGAAGATGCCTTCGATCTCGTACGCGATGCGCGGCGGCGACGCCGGATCGGTCACGAACCGCCCCGCCCCGTCGCGCACGATCGCGCCGGTCCCGTCGCGCAGCGCGTCCTTCTGCGTGATCTCGATCTTCTCGTAACCAACGCCACCCACGACCGCGAGCCCGCGACCGATCGGCAGCACCGCATCGGCACGGCCATATTTGCCGTCGAACTTCTGGTCGAGCTGGCTCATCTCCTCGCGCTGCCACGCACCCGCGACGCTCAGGCCAATGGGCAGGATCGTCCCCGCCTTCACCCCCGCGCGCACCTGCGCGAGGTGATTGGTCGAGCTGTCGAACACATCGACCGGCGGCGCGGCCGGGTCGATCGACGAAATCGTCGGCGCCTCGACCTTGGTATAGCCAAAGCGATAGGCTGCACTGACGCTCGCCGGACCATTGCCGGTGTGGAAGGTCGGCCCGCCATAGACCGAATAGACTTGGCTCACATTGCGCACATTGCCCGCCAGATTGGTCGGCGCATCGCCACGAATGTCGCTGCGCGCCCGCGTCGCCAGCGCCCCGCCCTCGACCGTCAGCCCCGGCGCAACCTTCACCGCCGCGCGCGCAAGGCCGCTATGCGTGTCCTGATCGGCGACATTGTCCTGCCAGTCGAAGCGGCGCTCATACTTGTACGACAGCTGCACCTCGACCCGGCGCGTCTGGATCGACGCATCGACCCCCGCTCCGATGGTGGAGTAGGTCAGCACCTCGCCCCCGCCCGACAGGTCGGCGACCAGCACCTGCCCCGCATCGACATAGGGGGTGATGGTCTTGCTCTTGTCCTTCGCCAGCGCAGGCGCGGCGATGAGCGTGGTTGCGGCCAGCGCCGCGGCGAACAGCCTCATTGGTCGGGCTCCCCATAATAGGCGCCATAGCTCCCGAACCGGCGCCCATTGGGTTGAAGGGAAACGCTGTTGAGCAACAACTGGATATGGTCGCACCCGTCGAGCAGCCCGACGGCGTCGCGCAGTTCATTCTCGCGCGTGCGGTCGGCGCGAACCACCAGCATCACCTGCCCGACATGGCTGGCGAGCGCGCTGGCGGGCGATGCGGCCAGGATCGGGGGCGAATCGAACACGACGATGCGGCGCGGATTGGCCGCCGCCAGCCCGTCGAGGATCGCATGCGCCCGCGCGCTGGCGAGCAATTCGGTATCGGCAACGCTGCGCGTTCCGGCGGGAAGGACCGACAGCTGCGGCACATCGGTGTCGATGATGCAGTCCTCGACATTCTTGACCCCGCCCGACAGCGCGTCGAGCAGCCCCGGACCATCGGGCGCGCCCAGCCGCGCCAGCACATCGGGCTTGGCGAAATCGGCGTCGACCAGCAGGATCTCGACATCCTTCTCCGCCGCTAGCGACAGCGCCAGGTTGATCGCGCAGAACGTCTTGCCGTCATTCGGCTTGGCCGAGCAGACGAGAATCATCCGCGACCGGTCGTCGGCACCCTCACCACCGCCAGCGCGGATCTGGCGCGCAGTGGTCAGCAACTGGCGCTTCACCAGCCGGAATTCCTCGGCCAGCGCGGTCACGGTCGCGCCGGGCACCAGCATGCCATGCTCGGCCAGCTTCTTGCGATCGATCGCCACGCGCCGGCGCGCGCTCGGCTCCTGGACAGTTTGCGCGACAGCGACCGGCTCAGGCCGGACGAGCGGCGCACGCGGGGCTTCGACCGCGCCGAACACCGGAATGTCATGGCGCGGCTTCGCCACCGGAGGCGCTGCAGGTACCGCAGCCGCCTGTTGCGCAGAAGCATGTTGCTGCGCCGCCTGGCGCTGGACGAACGCCTGATGCGCCGCCGCCCGCTCCACCAGCGATCCGCCAAGGCGTTTGGGAGTCTGGTCGTTCATCGCCTGTCCCTCACGCGCTCATGCCGCGCTGGAGCATTTCCAGCCCCAGCAACGCCACCCATGCGACGACCAGCCCCGCCGTCGCCGCCGCAAACATCTGCAGCCGCTTGCGGCGTAGCGCGGTCTGCGCGGCCGTCACGACTTCGCCGATCGACCCGATCACCGGCATGCCGCTCATCTTCTCCAGCCGTGCCGTGGTCGGGAACGTCCCCGCCAGCTGGCTCAGGCCAAATGCCACCGCGACGCCAGCGCCCAGCCCGACGATCAGCACGCCAGTCAGCAACAGCGGCCGGTTGGGTGCGGTCGGCGAACGCGGCGCGGTCGGCGGGTCGATGACGTTGAACTTGACCGCATCGGCCTGCCCCGCCGCCTGGCTGCGCAGCTTTACCTGCTCGCGATCAGCGAGCAGCTTGTCGTACGCCGCCTTCATCACCTGATAGTTGCGGTCGATCTCGGCCTGTTCCTGCGCCGCCGCGGGATCGCCTGCGATCTTCGCGTCGATCGCGGCCATATCGGCCTCGATCTGCGCCTTGCGGTTGGTCAGCGCGGCGACCTGTGCCGACTTGTCCGCCTGCATCGCGCGCAGGCTCAGATACAGCGGGTTGGCGCTCGCGCCACCGCCACCGCCCGAATAGACCGGCTCGTTGCGCGCGGCGCTCTGCGCGGCCGACAACTGGCTCTTCAGCGCGATCACGTCCGGATGGCTGTCGGTCCAGCCGCGCGCCCGCGCCTCGGCCAGCTGCCCCTGGATCGCCGACAGTCGCGCACGTGCCGGCCCGGCCACCCCGCCGCCGCCCGCACCAGCCACCGTCGCCGAAGTCCCCGCCATCTGGCCATTGACCGCCGCCAGACCGCTTTGCGCCGCCGCCAGCTCCTGATTGACCTGCGCCAGCTGCGTCCGCGCCGCCGACAGCCGCTCGGACAGCGTGCCGGTGCCGGGCAACGACCCCAGATAGCGATCCTGGAAGTCCGCCTTCTTCGCCTCGGCCTCCTGCAACGCCTTTTGCCGCTGGGCGAGCTGCTGGTCGAGGAACTGGAGCGACTGGCTCGCCTCGTCCCGGATCGTGCCGAGATTATCTTCGACGAAAATGTCGATCAGCTTCTGGACGATTGTGCGCGACAATTTGCCGCTGTCCGCCGTCGCGGTGATCTCGAACAGATTGTCCTGCTGCGCAGTGATCTTGATCTTCTTCTGCAGACCCGCAACCCGGTCCGCGACATCGCGGTCGGTCGCGACCGTGTTGGCCAGGTCGGTGCCGCGCACGACCTTTTCCAGATTGGTCGCGCTCGCCAGCGTGGTGCGAACCCGGTCGATGTCCTTCTGCTGCTCCTGCTGCGTCGCGATTCCCTCGCCGGGCAGGATCGAACGCAGCTGCACGAAGATGCGCGCGCGGCTCTCATACTGGTTGGGGATCTGCGACACCACCAGCCATCCCGCCAGGCACACGGCCCAGGCGACGGCCACGGCGATCCAGCGGCGTTGCCACACGCCGTGAAGTGCCGTCCTGATCTCGTCCCACAATCCCCCCACCGGGCGGTCTCCGTCTGGTTAGAACATGCTTTCGGGAATGATGATCACGTCGCCCGGCTCCAGCCGGACATTCGCGCTGGTGTCGCCATTCTTGAGCAGGTCGGACAGGCGCACCTTGTATTCGCGCTGCTTTCCGCTCGTCTTGTCATAGCGGATCAGCCGCGCGCGGTTGCCCGCCGCGAATTCGCTCAAGCCCCCGACCGCGATCATCGCGTCGAGCAGCGTCATGTTGGCGCGGTACGGCAGCGACGCCGGCTTTTCGGTCGCACCGACGATGCGCACCTGCTGGCTGAACGTGCCCGAGAAGCTCTTGACCACGACCGACACGATCGGGTCCTTGATATACTCGCCCAGCGCATATTTCAGGTCGTCGGCCAGCATCGCGGGCGTCTTGCCCACCGCGGGCATGTCGCTCACCAGCGGCGTGGTGATGCGGCCATCGGGGCGCACCTGCACCTCCGCCGACAATTCCTGGTTGCGCCAGACAAAGATCTGCAGCGTGTCGAGCGGGCCGATGACATATTCCTCGCCCGGCCCCTCACGGCTCGCGACAAAGGCCGTGGGTGGCAGTTCGGGGCGATTTCCGCCGCCCATACAGCCTGAAAGCGCCACCGCCATCATCAGCGGAAGCGCCAACTTTTTGCCGACCTGTCCCAAACGCATCACAATCGAACCTCCTGACGCCCGCGCGGCCCCGGCGTCCCGGGGCCATGACACGAACAACCGCTTTGCTATGGCGGCGGGAGGTAAAGATTGCGTTAGGAACGCCGCAGCTGGCGGCGTGACGTCAGCCTTCGGCTACGATCTCTGCGGCGGGTCCGTGGCCGAGGAAACCGGCCGGGCTCGCGGTTGCGCCATAGGCTCCCGCGAGGAATACGGCGACGACATCACCGACCTGCGCCTCCGGCAGCGCTACCTTGTCACCTAGCCGATCGAGCGGCGTGCACAGCGGCCCGACGACCGAAACGGTTTCCGTCGCCTCCGCGCCCATCTTCCCCGCAATCGCAATGGGATAGTTGCGCCGCACCACCGTCCCGAAATTGCCCGACGCGGCCAGCTGGTGGTTCAGCCCCCCGTCACAGATCAGGAAGGTCTCGTCCCCGCTGATTTTCCGGTCGACGATCCGCGTCAGATACACGCCGCATTCCGCAGCGATCCACCGCCCCAGTTCGATCGCATAGGCCTGATCCGGCTCCAGCACCTCGCCCAGCCGCGCGCCCACCAGTGCGATGTCCACCGGCGTATCGCCCGCGAAATAAGGCACGCCCAGCCCCCCGCCGATATTTACCAGCGGCGCCTTCGTCCCGACCGCCCCGGCCAGTTCGCGCGCCAGCCCGACGGTCGCCGCCTGCGTCTCGCAAATCGCGTCGCTGTCCAGCGCCTGCGACCCGGCAAAGATATGAAATCCGCGCCAGTCCGCCCCCGCTGCGATCAGTCGCTTGACCAGCTCCGGCACCCGCACCGCGTCGATCCCGAACGGCGACGGACGCCCGCCCATCTTCATGCCTGAGCCTTTCAGCTCAAACGACGGATTGACCCGAACCGCCAGCTTCGGCGTCACGCCCAGCCGCTCGCCGATCGCGAGCGCGCGATCCGCCTCGCCCTCGGACTCCAGGTTCAGCGTCGCCCCAGCGACAATCGCCGCCTCCAGCTCGACATCGCGCTTGCCCGGCCCGGCAAAGCTGATTTGCGCCGCATCCTTGACCGCCAGCGCCGTCGCCAGCTCGCCCCCGGATGCCACGTCCAGCCCACCGACCAGCGGCGCCACCGCCGACAGAAACGCCGGCAACGGGTTGGCCTTGATCGCAAAATGAATCTCGACCGCATCCGGCAACGCCGCGCGCAACTGCCCCAACCGCTCGCGCACGATTCCAGTGTCATAGACGAACAACGGCGTCCCCGCCTGCGCCACCCATTCGCCCACAGTCCGGCCCGCGATCCGCAAGTCCCCGCTCTGCCCCGCAAAATAGGGGGGGATCGGCCCCATCGGCTTCATGCCGTCATCTCCGCCTTCAGGCCCGACCGGTCGAGCTTCCCGTTCGCATTGCGCGGCAAATCCTCGCGCCAGACATAGCGCGTGGGCTGCATGAACGCGGGCAGCTCGCGCCGCAACCGCTCGCGCAACGCCGCTTCCGCCGCCTCGGCCTCGCCCCGCGCCACCGCGATCACCACCACCGCTTGCCCCAGCCTCGGGTCGGGCACGCCCAGCGCCACCGCCTCACGCGCCTCGCCCCCGGCCAGCACCGCCTCCTCGACCTCGGTCGGGCTGATCCGGTTGCCCGACGATTTGATCATCTCGTCATCGCGTCCGACGAACCGCAACAGCCCGTCCGCGCCCTCGACCACCGTGTCCCCCGAAAACACCGCCATCCCGCCATAGCTGGACTCGGTCGGCGCAGGCTTGAACCGCAGCGCGGTCCGCTCCGCATCCTGCCAATAGCCTTGCGCAACCAGCGGCCCGGCATGGACCAGCTCCCCCGCCTCGCCCGGATCGGCACGCGTGCCATCGGCCCGCACCACCATGATCTCGGCGAACGGGATCGCCCGCCCCATCGACTCCGGGTGCGCGTCGACCAGGCTCGGATCGAGATAAGTCGACCGAAACGCCTCGGTCAGCCCGTACATCGGAAACAGCGCCGCCGCCGGAAACCGCGCCCGCAACCCGCGCACCATGCCCACCGTCAGCGCCCCGCCCGAATTGGTCAGCCGCTTCAGCTTCGCCGCGACCTCGACCGGCCACTCCGCCTCCAGCAACTGCGTCCACAGCGGCGGCACCCCCGCAATCGTGGTGGCGTCATGCCGGTCGACCGCCTTGATGACGTCGCGCGCGGTCAGATAATCCAGCGGGATCACCCGCCCGCCTGCGGCCCAGGTCGACAGCAGCTGGTTCTGCCCATAGTCAAAGCTCAGCGGCAGCACAGCCAGCACGCGATCGTCCGGCGTCACCTTCAGATAATGCGCCACGCTGATCGCACCCAGCCACAAATTGGTATGGCTAAGCATCACCCCCTTGGGCCGCCCCGTCGATCCCGAGGTATAGAGGATCGCCACCAGCCCCCCCGGATCACGCGGCGCATAGCTCAGCCCCTCACCCGTCAGCGGCGCATCCGCATCGAACACGATCCGGCACCCGGCGGGCACATCGCCATCCTCCAGCGTCCCCGCCCGCGCGCCCTGAGTCAGCAACAGCCGCGCCCCGCTATCGGCCAGAATATGCGCCACCTGCGCGCGCTTGAGCACCGGGTTGACCGGCACATGCACCAGTCCCGCCCGCGCCGCCGCCAGCGGCATCACGCACGCATGCCGCGTCTTGGGCAGCCAGGTCGCAACCCGATCCCCCGCCTCCAGCCCCTGCCCGCGCAACCACAGCGCCAGCGCCGCAACCACAGCCTCCAGCTCGGCATAGGTCAGCGTCCCCGCACGATCCTCCAGCGCCACGGCGTCATGCGCACCGCGCGTCGTCAGCGCATCGATCGAGTACGGGGTCGGGTCCAGTTCCACCATGGTGCGGCCATATCCTGCATCGGTTAACGATCCAGTGTCTATTATCGCTTAGCAGGTGCAGCACTTGGCATCGCCGCGTCCAGCGCGTAACGGGCGCCAAAACAACCGGGGATTTTGGGCCGTGCAGCCTGACGGATACAATGAAGTCGAAGAAACCGTGCGCGGCGTGCTGCGCGACGTGCTGGGCATCGACGCTGCCCGCGCGGCAACCTTCGACGAAGCAACGCCGCTGTTCGGCGCGCTCCCCGAACTCGATTCGATGGCCGTCGCCGGCGTGCTGACCGAGATCGAGGACCGCCTCGGCATCATCATCGACGATGATGAGGTGGACGGCGACATGCTCGAAACTTTCGGCGCGCTCGTCCGCTTCGCCGCGTCCAAGGCGCTCAGCTGATCCGCGCGACCAGCTATGACTGGCCCGGCGGCCGCGAAGCGATGCTCCGCTTCGGCCCCGAAACCGGCCCGATCGTGGTCGTCGTGCTCCCCCTGTTCGAAGAGGCGAACCGCACCCGCGCCTTCGCGGTAACGATCCTGCGCGCGCTGGCGGAGCGCGGCATCGCCGGGGCGCTGCCTGACCTGCCCGGCCAAGGCGAGAGCCTGCTGCCGACCCACGAAACCGATCTCGCCAAACTGCGCGCAGCCTTCGCCGCCGCCGTCGCCAGCCTCGCCCCGCCCATCTTCACCCTCGCCCTCCGCAGCGGCGCCCTGCTCGACAGCGACGCTGCCGTCACCGCCCGCACCCACCTCTCGCCGATGACCGGCGCCGACCTGCGCCGCGAGCTCATCCGCGCGCGCCAGGCATCGGCCCGCGAATCCGGCGAGCCGTTCGATCCCCCCAGCCTCGACACCGCCACCGAGTCCGTAGAACTCGCCGGCAATCTGGTCAGCCCCGCGCTGCTCGCCCAGCTAATCGACGCCACGCCGTCACTCGAGCAGACCCGCACCGTCCGCCTCGCCACCGAAGCCAAGCCCGCCGACGCCAAGCTGCCCGGCAGCCCGCTGTGGCGCCGCGCCGAACCCGACAACGACCCCGCCTTCGCGGAGGCTGTTGCCGACGACATTGCCCAATGGATCGCGACATGCGCCGCCTGATCAGCTTCCCCTGCGCCGGCGACACCCTCGCCGCCACGCTCGACGAAGCCCCCGGCACCACCGGCCTGCTCATCGTCTCCGGCGGCAATGAAATCCGCATCGGCGCGCATCGCGGCATGGCCGAACTCGCCGCCACCGTGGCCGCATCGGGCCACCCGGTGTTCCGCTACGACCGTCGCGGCATCGGCGATTCATCCGGCGAAAACAACGGTTTCGAATCCACAGCTCAGGACCTTTCTGAAGCCGCCAGCGCCTTCCGCCGCGAAGCCCCGCACGTCACCCGCATCGTCGCCTTCGGCAATTGCGACGCCGCCAGCGCCCTGATCCTGTTCCACGCGCAAGCGCCAATCGACGCCCTGATCCTCACCAACCCCTGGACGATCGAGCCGAGCGCGGAGGGCAACGACCTGCCCCCCGCCGCAGCGATCCGCTCACGCTATCTCGCAAAGCTGAAAAACCCCCGCGAACTCCTCCGCCTGCTCACCGGCGGCGTCAATATCCGCAAATTAATCAGCGGCTTGGCCAAGGCATCGGCGAAACAGTCGCAACCCCGAACCAGCCTCCCCGCTCGTCTCGCAACATCACTGGCGGAGGCGAAGGTGCCGGTAACGATCCTCCTGGCCGAACGCGACAACACCGCTTTAGCCTTCGCCGACCACTGGAAAAGCGCAGCGTTCGCCCCCGCCCGCAACCGCCACACCCTCACCACCTGCCCCACCGACAGCCACAGCTTCGCCCGGCCGCAGGACAAGGCGTGGTTGACGGGCAAGGTGTTGGCTGCACTCGCCAACTAACCCCCTCGTCGCCCCGGGCCCGACCCGGGGCCAGGCTTCTTCTCCAGCCATAGCCCAAGACAGCCCGGCCCCGGGTCAAGCCCGGGGCGACGTAGAATGTAGCGCAGCTGCCACGACGGCGGCTAAGAAGCCCGGCATGTCGATCGCCAAAACCCGCATCATGTACATCGAAGACAAATCCGCTGGCCTGGATGGCCCGGCCCGGATCGGCCGCGTGACCTTCTCCAAGTCGGGCCGCTCGATCCACTATGCCGGGCGCACCTTCCAGTCGCTCAACGGCAGCGGGTTCAAGGCGAACTATTTCGACGTCGAGACCGGGGACCAATTCTGGATTTCCGGGCCGCGCAAGGACGGTGCCGACCGCCTCCATGGCGGCTCGCAGCCGGTCGAAATCGACCCTGACGTCGAACAGGAATATTGGCGCGACATTCGCGGGATGCTCTGAAGCAACCAACCCTTGTCGCCCCGGGCTTGACCCGGGGCTGGGCTTCTACCGGACCCGCACGCGCAACAAATCCTGACAGTCAGTCAAGTCGGTCGAACGGGATCGCCCCCGAAAGCCTCAGGGCCTCACCGATCCGGTCGGCATATCGATGAGCGAACGCCTCCCGTTCGCGTTTCGGACGAGAGAAATACCGATCGGTTAAGCTGAAGTAATCGTCGCCCCGTGCGGCTGGAGTCTCGACCTTGCTGAGCCAATCGAACCAATGTCCGATCTCATGCGGCACCGTTCGATACAATTGTGTCTCGCGCGCGGCTTCCGCAGTGACCTGAATGCGGTAGCGATTTCCGACCCGTTCAACGCCGTGCCCGTCTCCGCTAAGTCGATCCAGCTCGCCCTGAGCGTCAGCATCGAGCCGCACAGACCAATCTAAACGTAAGCCGTGTTCCACCGCATCGAGCAGAACCATCGGGCCACTCGCGATCGTGCGGTTGCGAGCGGCGACTACATCGCCGGAATAGGACAAGCGGCCCCACGCGGGATTCAGAACGTTCTGCTTCCGCGTGGGCTGTCGGAACACAACGATCTTGATACCGGCCCAATCAGACGCCGGGATCGCTTCAAACATCCTGACCACATCACTGATGGAGCATGGATGGAAACAATCGTGGCGAAGCTCTTCGACAATGAACTGGATTTCGGTATCCGCCACTGCCCTGCGTTCGATGCGATACTCGCCGATGTGATCCAATGTCGTCAGGAGACGGCCCGGATTCGGAATGACCAGCCGATTATCCTGGCCATGGCCTTGCTTGGCCGTGCCAATGTTCCGGTTCCGCCTGACGGGATTGTATCCGTTTCGCATCGCCGACGAATGGCAGGAAAACGGCGGGCCACCAAGCTTCGCGTCGTGACGAATGGCCTTTCCTACAAGACCCCAAAAAGCGCATAAACTGGTCGATGCGCCCCCGACTCGCCTTACCCCGACCCGCACGCTGCTTCCCGGGCCTCGGTCGACCCGCGCAAAACATCGCCGATAGTGTAAAGCCAGTGTCAACTTCCGCGCCGCGCGCGCCTGACACACCGCAACTTCTGTCAGCTTCGTCACGCGAAACTGACGGAACCGTACACCCCGCCCGAACCCGCGCCCGCCTTCCCGGCTTACTCCGCCGCGTGGGCAACCGCCTCGAAATCCGCCTCAGCCAGAAAGCGCTCGGCGTCCAGCGCGGCCATGCAGCCGGTGCCGGCGGCGGTGATCGCCTGACGATAGACCTTGTCCATCACGTCGCCGCACGCGAACACGCCGGGCACGCTGGTGCGGGTCGAACCGGTCTCGACGGTGATATAGCTGTCCTCGTCCAGCTCCAGATGCCCGCGGAACAGCTCGGTCGCCGGGTGATGTCCGATCGCGACGAAGCCGCCCTCGACATCGATGCGCGACTCTTCCCCCGTGACGGTGTCGCGCAGCTTCAGCGCGACCAGCCCCTCGGGATCGCCGCCGCCGACGAACTCGACGACTTCCTTGTTCCAAAGCGTCTTGATCTTCGGATTGGCGAACAGCCGCTCCTGCAGGATCTTTTCGGCGCGCAGCGTGTCGCGGCGGTGGATCAGCGTCACGTCATGGCTGTGGTTGGTCAGATACAGCGCCTCTTCGACCGCGGTGTTGCCGCCGCCGATCACCGCGACCTTCTTGCCGCGATAGAAGAACCCGTCGCACGTGGCGCACGCGCTCGCGCCCTTGCCCTTCATCGCGTCCTCGCTCTCCAGCCCCAGCCACTTGGCCTGCGCGCCGGTCGCGATCACCAGCGTGTCGCCCGAATAGACGGTACCGCCATCGCCGATCAGGCGGAACGGGCGCTGCGACAGGTCGACCTCGACGATCGTGTCGTACATCATCTGCGCGCCGACATGCTCGGCCTGCGCCTGCATCTCGCCCATCAGCCACGGGCCCTGGATCACCTCGCGAAAGCCGGGGTAGTTTTCGACATCGGTCGTGGTCATCAGCTGCCCGCCGGGCTGGATGCCCTGCACCACGATCGGTGCCAGTCCAGCGCGCGCGCCGTAAATGGCGGCGGACAGGCCGGCCGGGCCGGAACCGAGGATCAGCATGCGGGTCGAGTGGGTGGCGGTCATTCTCAAATCCTGTTGAGCCCCCTGAACGGGGTGGCGGTGCCGCATCTAGGGCCCAGACCCGCGAACGGCAACGGTCGTGATTGCACTGGCGTGTTCGCTGGCGAGGAGCCGGTCGCAGCGCGTAGCGGCGCTACGCGCAAGACCTGCGACGCTGTCCAGCGGGCACGCCAGTGCAACCGCGAAGCGGCGGGCGGGATTGGGCGCATGGAGGGCGTCGCTCGTCGGTCACGATGCTTCAGCATCGCTCCCTCCTCGCTTCTACCCATGCACCCAATCCCGCTCCGTCACGACCATTGCCGTTCGCGGGTCTGGGCCCTCGGGGTTCGGCACCGCCGATGGCAACATGGGTGGTGTGTCCCGCTCTGCCAGCAAAGCGATTCTGTTGTGGACGAAAGCCGGTTGAAGGGCGCCGCGCGGCTCGGCAGACTGGCAGCATGACCCTTCGCCGCTCCCTCCTCGCCGCAGCCCTGCTGCTCCCCCTCCCCGCCCTGGCGCAGGAGGCCCCCGCGCCTGCCCCGACGCCCACTCCGGCACCAGCACCCAAACCGGCAACGCAAAAGGTGGCGCTCGACACCAGCTTCGGGCGCATCGTGCTGGAACTGGAGATTGAGCGCGCCCCGATCACCGCACGCAATTTCCTGCGCTATGCCGATCAGAAGCGGCTGGACGGCATCGCCTTCTATCGGACGGTGAAGGTTGCGGACAAATTCGGCTTCATCCAGTTCGGGATCGACAACGACCCCAAGCGCATCCTGCCCCCGATCAAGCACGAGCCGACCACGCAGACCGGGGTGAAGCACGTAAACGGCGCGATCAGCACCGCCCGCCTCGCCCCCGGCACCGCGCGCGGTGAATTCACGATCAGCGTGGGGGATCAGCCATCGCTCGACGCCGATCCGACCCGGCCGGGCGACAATCTCGGCTATGCCGCCTTCGGCAAGGTGGTCGAGGGGATGGACGTGGTGTGGAAGATCCTCGACGCCCCGACCTCGCCGACCGCGGGCGAAGGCGTGATGAAGGGCCAGATGCTCAGCCCCAAGATCCGGATTTTGAAGGTCAGCCGGATCCCGTGAGGGTTCAGAACCCGCTGAACAGTAGAAGGACGAACAACCAGAACAGCAACGCGCCGCCCGTCACGATCAGGAACCCGGCCCCGGCCGGCGTTCCCGCCTCATCGGCGGCGACGCGGATCAGGTCGCGGTTCGGGCGGTACTCGATCTTGCGATAGCGGGGCATGCCATCACTCCTTTGCCATGCCCTTTTGCGCTCCCGCGCCGCCGTTCACCATATCGGAAAAGCCCGATCGGGTTACTACGGAGGCGCGGATTAAGAGTTGCAGCCGCTGTCAGCGCGTCGGCGGGTATTTGGCCGCGAGCGCGTTACGCACATCGGCAACCTTGATCGTCCGCCATTGCAACGCGGCCGCTTCCGGTGCGGCGCTATCGATCGGCCGGACCAGCAGGCGGTACTCATAGCCAGCGGAGTAGGTCGATCGGGTATAGAAATAGCCGATGACCGTGGTGGTTCGCGTAATGATCTGACTACTCTCGATCACGAAAGCGTCCTTGCCAAGGGTCGCGACATGATCGGCAGCGGCAAGCAGTCCCGCTTCCTCGACCAGTGCCGGGGTCGCATACTCGGCGCCGAAGCGGATGTTGACCAGTGCCGGGTCATTGGCGCCAGAGACGTGATAGCCATTCAACCCACCCGACCAGAAGGGTGAAGATTGCCGCTTCATCTTCGGCTTCAGCGTGTCGAGTTCGATCACCGGCAACATCTCGACCAGCTGTTTGACGCTGAGCGTCATACTCTCGCGAAACGCCCGGTCGAAATCATTGGCGATGCTCTCCGCCGCCGCCGTGATACCGGCGCGTTCGGCTGGGTCGCTGGTCTTGAGCTGAGCCAGAAGGTCAAGGATAACCATGCCACCCTCAGCCCGGGGTAGGTCCGAATAGGAATCGAACTCGGAAAATCCCATGCTCGACGCCTTGACGCGCAGCGCGATCGCCCGTCCCCAATCGTCCAGCGTATCCGTCGCGCGAGCGGCGGCCGCGAGGCGCCGGGCGTGGTCCTCCTTGTCGGCTTTGCTGATCCGGCCACGCTGGTCCGGCTCCGGCGGCTGACTGGCCGCCTCGATCTCGGCCCGTGCAGCGGCAAAGGCAGCCGCCGATTCAGCCTGCTTGCCGGTGGCGAGCAACGCATAGGCCCGCGCCCCGCTGAAAAAGGCGCGCTCGCCAATCCGTTCATACGGCAGATTCCCGCCCCCGACGAGCGTCCAACCGCCGCGCTGGCGCGGCAGGTCGAAACTGATCTGACTCGACAAGCTCACCGCATCATCGAACCGCCCCGTCTGGAGCGCCAGGATCATCAGCAGACGCAGACTCTGTGGATTAAGCGCCGCCTGGCTCCGCAGCAGGTCGATCCGCTCCAGCATCGACGTGGCGAACATCAACCGCGTGGCACCGGCCGCCCGGACGATGCCCGGGGCAAAGGCGCGCTGACGTTCGATCCCGGCCAGCAGCGCGTCGGCCTGATCGCGCGCGCCGTTCTGATAGTGGATACGCGCGCGCAGCAGGTCGTTGATCAGGGTAAACGCCGCTGATGCCGGGCTGGTCTCGTTTCGCGTGAACACTGCATCGGCTTCATCCAGCGTCGCGAGCGCAGCTTTACCGTTCCCGACGGCCAGCTCATGAATCGCGCGGCCCTGCAGCAATGTCGCACGCCGACGCCAGAAGGCCGGATCAAGCAGCGGGTCGACCAGCGCACGTTCGCACGCCGCAATGCCGCCCATGCCAAAGCCCCGCGGGAACTCACCCCTAGCCGGACCGATCGCAGCTCCGCCGCGATACACCGGTTGAACCTCGCCGGGCTTCAGCTTCTTCTTGGGCTGCGGGGCGTCATGGCCGTCGCAGACCGCAAAATCGATCGCTTCCGCCGCAGCGGTTGGCGCCGTCACCGCGCAAGCCAACAGCATGCCGGCCAGCAGCATAGCCCCCTGAGTCATCATCGCCCCCAATGCCGCCCGGTCACGGGCGCCTTTCCCCTGCAAGATGAGACCCGGGGCACCCCATGCCCCGGGTCCGGATCGTCACTTGACCGGCTTGACCTCCAGCCCGGTCCACTTTGCCGCAAAGGCATAGAGGTCGGACGTCTCCTCGATCACCTTGTCGGTCGGCTTGCCCGCACCATGGCCGGCCCGCGTCTCGATGCGGACGAGGTGCGGTTTCGGCCCGATATCGGCGGCCTGCAGCGCGGCGGTGTATTTGAAGGTGTGTCCCGGCACGACGCGGTCGTCGGTGTCGGCCGTCGTCGCCAGGATTGCCGGATAAGTCACGCCCGAGCGGATATTGTGATAGGGCGAATAGGCGCGCAGCCGCTTCCAATCGGCTTCCTTCGACGGGTAGCCATAGTCATCGACCCAATAGCGTCCAGCGGTGAAGCGGTCGAAGCGGAGCATGTCCATCACGCCCACGGCCGGCATCGCCGCCGCGAACAGATCCGGCCGCTGATTGACCACCGCACCGACCAGCAGACCGCCGTTCGACCCGCCCTGGATCGCCAGCCCGTCCTTCTTGGTGATGCCCTGCGCGATCAGATACTCGCCGGCGGCGATGAAGTCGTCGAACACATTCTGCTTGTTCGCCAGCCGCCCGCCGTCATGCCACGCCTTGCCATATTCGCCGCCGCCGCGGATGTTGGCGAGCACGAATGCCCCGCCCTGCTCCATCCATGCGACCCGCGCGGCGGAGAAGGCTGGCGTATAGGCGATGTTGAATCCGCCATAGCCCCACAGGATCGTCGGTGCCGGGCCGGTCGTCGTCTTCTTGCGCACCACGAACATCGGCACGCGGGTGCCGTCCTTCGACGTGTAGAATTTCTGGTCGACGACATAATCGGTGGGGTTGAACGCAACCTTGGGCTGCGCCCACACCGTCGCCTTGTCGGTCGCCACGTCATAGCGGAAGATCGTGGTGGGATAGTTGAAGCTGGTGAAGGCGAAGAACGTCTCGTTCTCGTCCGGCTCACCGCCAAAGCCCGATGCCGTGCCGATGCCCGGCAGCGTCACCTTGCCCAGCAGCTTGCCGTCGAGCGCATGGCGGCGCACTTCGGTCTTGGCGTCGACGAGGTAGGAGAGGATCAGCTTGCCACCGACAATCGACGCGCCGCCGAGCACCGCCTTGTCCTGCGCCACGATCTCGCGCGGGGTCAGGTCGGCGCTGGTCACGTCGATCGTGACGATGCGGCTTCGCGGCGCGTCCTTGTTGGTCGACAGATAGAAGGTCGATCCGACGTTGCCGATCACCGACCAGTCATGGGTCAACTCGCCGATGATGGTCTTCGACTTGGCCGCCGGATCCTTGAGGTCGATGACGTGCAGCAGGTTGCGGTTGTCCGTCCCCTCGCTGGTATAGATCACCAGCCAGCGGCCATCGTCGGTCAGGCCCGAATAATGGCTCTGCTTGGGCTGGCTTGGGGTTTCATAGACCAGCCGGTCGGCGCTCTGCGGTGTGCCGAGCTTGTGGAAATAGATGCGGTGATTCTCGTTCAGCGCCTGGAACTTGGCGTCAGCCGGCGGCTCGGGATAGCGCGAGTAGAAGAAGCCCGAACCATCCTTGGCCCAGGACGCGGCCATGGTGAACTTGGCCCATTCGATCTTGTCGTCCAGCACCTTGCCGGTGGCGACATCGAGCACGCGGATCGTGCGCCAGTCGCTCCCACCATCCTGGATCGAATACGCGAGCAGCTTGCCGTCCTCCGACGGCAACCATTCGCCCAGCGCGGTCGCACCATCGGCGGCCCAGCCATTGGGATCGATCAGCACGCGGCCCTCGCCGTTCAGACCGTCGCGGACATACAGCACCGACTGGTTCTGAAGGCCCGAGTTGCGCGAGTAGAAGTAACGCCCGCCCTTGCGATACGGCATGCCGAAACGCTCATAATCGAACAGCGCGGTCAGGCGCGTCTTGAACGCGTCGCGGCCCGGCAGTGTGTCGAGATAGGCGTCGGTCACCTTGTTCTGTGCCGCGACCCAATCGGCCACTTCCTTGTCGTTGCGGACGTCGTTCTCCAGCCAGCGATAGGGGTCGGTGACCTTCTCCCCGAACACCTCCTCGACAACGTCGACGCGGCGGGTGTCGGGATAGGAAAGCGGTGCGGTCATGGTCGGCGCGGACTCCGGGCTGGCAAGTGCGGTGGGGGTAACGAACAACAGCGGCAAGGCGAGAATCGACGCGCGACGCATTGGTTTCTCCTGAAACGGTACTGCCTTACCCTATTGCCACACCGCGTCGGGTCAAGCGGCAGCGTCCGACAAAGCTGACGTGGAATCGGCGTTTTCGAGCCGGCGCGACCGGTTTGTGTCTGCGGCTCGACACCCACGCGCAATTGTCGCGACTCAGACCAGCCCGGTCAGCGTGCTTTCATAGGCAACCCAGCTCATCACCAGCAGCGGCAACGCCGCGAAGGCGATTGCCACCGCATCGCTCGCGCCATGTCTATGCGTTCGTCTCATCTGATCCTCCCGCGCGCCCGGCGCGCCTGTCTGGACCGGTAGATGGTGGCGAACACGGATCGCCCAAGTTTAGCGATTCTTACGGGGTCGCAACATTAGCTTGTGGCGCGCCACTCCGGGTCCGGGATCCGCCAGACCCATGAACAAGAAGGGGCGGCCGCACCGTCGTGCGACCGCCCCAGCTCTGGTCGAGAAGTGCCCGAAATCAGGCGGCTTCGTCGAAATCCTCGTCGGTCATCACCGGACCCGAGTCCTGGCCCTTGGCCGAGACGTCGCGGTCGACGAATTCGATGATCGCCATCGGCGCCGCGTCCGAAGCGCGCGGGCCGGTCTTGATGATGCGGGTGTAGCCGCCGTTGCGGTCGGCGTAGCGCGACGCGAGCACGTCGAACAGCTTCACCAGCTGCGCATCGTCGAGCAGGCGGGCATGGGCGAGACGGCGGTTCGAAAGGCCGCCCTTCTTCGCCAGCGTCACCAGCTTTTCGACGTAAGGACGCAGTTCCTTCGCCTTGGCGACGGTGGTGGTGATCTGCTCGTGCTTGATCAGCGCGGCCGACATGTTGCGGAACAGCGCGGCGCGATGGGCCGAGGTACGCTGAAGCTTACGACCGCCGTACTTATGGCGCATGATTTCTTCCTTCGTTCGTTAAGGGGCCGTCTTACGGAACCCCAGACCAGGCAGCACTTGGGGTGGCTGCCCATTGACCCCTTGGATGGCCGCCGCGGCAAAGCCGCGTCGTCAGTCGGAGCCTGCGGCTCCGCTGGCCGGGCCCGGCGATGAATCCGGGATTAGCGGGGCTAATCCCGGACGCCGGGCTCAGCCCATGATCTCCTGTTCGAGCTTCTTGGCCATCTCTTCGATGTTCTCAGGCGGCCAGCCCGGGATTTCCATGCCGAGGCGCAGACCCATCGACGACAGTACTTCCTTGATTTCGTTCAGCGACTTGCGGCCGAAATTCGGGGTACGCAGCATCTCGGCTTCGGTCTTCTGGACCAGGTCGCCGATGTAGATGATGTTGTCGTTCTTGAGGCAGTTGGCCGAACGGACCGACAGCTCGAGCTCGTCCACCTTCTTGAGCAGGTAACGGTTGATCGTCGCGGTGTCGCTGCTGCCCTCTGCCGCCGACGCCTGGGCGGCGAGGCCGACGGGAGCGCTGGTGCGGGTGATCGCCGAATCGTCGAAGTGGACGAACAGCGCCAGCTGGTCCTGCAGGATGCGCGCGGCATAGGCGAGCGCGTCCTCCGGCGTCACGGTACCGTCGGTCTCGATCGACAGGCTCAGCTTGTCATAGTCGAGTTCCTGACCCACGCGGGTGTTCTCGACCTTGTAGCTGACCTGACGGACCGGCGAGTAGAGCGCATCGACCGGGATCAGACCGATCGGCGCATCGGCCGGACGGTTGGCAGCGGCCGGGACATAGCCCTTGCCGGTGTCGGCGATGAGTTCCATGTTCAGCGTCGCACCATCGTCAAGATGGCACAGCACCAGTTCCGGGTTCATCACTTCGATGTCGCCCGAGACTGCGATGTCGCCGGCCTTGACTTCGGCCGGGCCGGTGGCGCTCAGCTGCAGGCGCTTGGCGCCTTCGCCCTGCATGCGCAGCGCGATCTGCTTCACGTTCAGGACGAGATCGGTCACGTCCTCACGCACGCCAGCGAGCGAGCTGAACTCGTGCAGTACATTTTCGATCTTGATCGAGGTCACCGCCGCACCCTGAAGCGACGAGAGCAGCACGCGGCGCAGCGCGTTGCCGAGCGTCAGGCCGAAGCCACGCTCCAGCGGTTCAGCGACAAAGGTCGCCTTCCGCTTGCCGTCACCGCCCTTTTTCTCAAGGCCGTTCGGCTTCTTCAGTTCCTGCCAGTTCTTTGCGTTGACAGACACAGGCTTCCCCTGGGTTGGGCAGGACGGGGCTATCCTGCCAGGATTGGAGCCGCCTCCAGCCCGGACCCGGCTTCCCGAGGCCGCGACGGAGGCGGAAAGTCAAATCAGACGCGGCGACGCTTCGAAGGGCGCACGCCATTGTGCGGGATCGAGGTCACGTCGCGGATCGACGTGATCTGGAAACCAACCGCCTGCAGCGCGCGGAGCGCCGATTCGCGGCCCGAACCCGGACCCTTCACCTCGACCTCGAGCGTGCGGACGCCGTGCTCGGCAGCCTTGCGGCCTGCGTCTTCGGCAGCGACCTGAGCGGCATACGGGGTCGACTTGCGCGAGCCCTTGAAGCCCATCATGCCGGCCGACGACCAGCTGATCGCATTGCCCTGGGCGTCCGTGATCGTGATCATGGTGTTGTTGAAGCTGGCGTTCACATGGGCGACGCCGGCGGTGATGTTCTTGCGTTCGCGACGGCGAAGACGCTGCGGTGCTTGTGCCATTATTCAGTAATCCTTCGAAATTCGAAGCAGGCGGGCCGCGGCGAGGCGGCCCAGCGGCTTACTTCTTCTTACCAGCGATCGGCTTCGCCTTGCCCTTGCGGGTGCGGGCGTTGGTGTGCGTGCGCTGACCGCGAACCGGCAGGCCCTTCCGATGACGCAGGCCGCGATAGCAGGCCAGGTCCATCAGGCGCTTGATGTTCATCGCGGTTTCGCGACGCAGGTCACCCTCGACCGTGTGGTCGGCGTCGATGGTTTCGCGGATCTGCAGCACTTCCTGATCGGTCAGGTCCTGCACGCGACGCTCGACAGTGATGCCCAGCTTTTCGGTGATCTGCTTGGCCTTTGCCGGGCCGATGCCGTGGATATACTGAAGCGCAATCAGAACGCGCTTGTTGGTGGGCAAGTTAACGCCCGCAATACGTGCCATGAAATAGGTTCTCCCAGCTCCACGGGGCGTGCATGGCAGCAAGCCCCATCTCGTCGCGTTGACCCGGAACGCAAGCGCGCGGCAGACATGCACGCACGCCGCCGTTCACCTTTGTTTCGGAAGATGCGCGACATATTGACCGACGCCCGCACTGTCAAGCGCCGGGACGGGGTAAAAATCGGTTCGCTCGACATACACCAAATCGCGCCGCGCTCCAAGCGTGACCGAATGGGCGATGACCCTATTCGGCACGCTCCGCCGCCGCCTTCAATCCCGGCATCTGCGCGGCGATCACGCCGTCGACCGGCGCGGCGAGCGTGGTGAGGCCGGCGGGATGCAGGCCACCGACGACATAGGTGACGGTGAGCGCGGTCCCCTGCCCCTCCGGCTTCAACGCAAAGGTCAGCGTCGCGGTGACCGCGCCGCTCTGCAGCGGCCCGAACGCACCGGACAGGCGCAGCGCCTTGCCCCGCACGGCATAGACGGTGCGCCCATGCTCGACCGCGCCGCCGTCCAACGTCTCGCACCAGCAGCCCCCGGGGCGGGTGTCCCAGCTGATGTTGGCGGCATTGCCCGAATAGGTGTGGTCCTTGCTCCACCACAAAGCGGGTCGCGCGATCGTGTCCCACACTCTTTCCGGCGGCGCGGCGATGACCAGCTTGTGCGTCGAGACGAAGCCGGCGGCATCCGACTGGGTCAGCTCAGCCGCCGCCGGCCCCATCGCCAGCACGAGTGCGAGCCCCCCTGCAACCACTGTCCTCATGGGTCCCTCCCTGTCTTTCGAGGCAGGGAGGGTGCGCCGCCACTATTGGCCGGTCAAATCATTTCGCTGGCGGCGTGTCCTTGCCCATGTGGCGGTCGAGGAAGTTGAGGATGGTGGTCCACAGATGCACGCTGATGCCCGGCCCGGCGACGCGGTGCGTCTGGCCCGGGTAGAGCATGGTTTCGAACGGCACCGCCGCACCCTGCATCTTCGCCATCATCACGGTTGAATGCTCGAGCACGACATTGTCGTCGGCCATGCCGTGGATCAGCAGCAGCGGATCGGTGATCTTGGTGGAGTCCGCGACGGTGTTCGCCTTGTCGTACGCCGCCTGCACCTGACGCGGGTCACCCATATAGCGCTCGGTATAATGGGTGTCGTACAGCTCCCATTTGCTGACCGGCGCGCCGGAGATCCCCGCCGCGAAGGTGCCGGGCGCGGCCTGGAGCATCTTGAGCGTCATGTAGCCGCCGTACGACCAGCCATAGGTGGCGATGCGGTTCGCATCGACGAAATCGAGGGACTTCAGATACGCCGCGCCGGCGAGCTGGTCCTCGACCTCGACCCCGCCCATCGCCTGGTACAGGTGATCCTCGAACGCTTTGCCGCGATTGGCCGCACCGCGATTGTCGAGGACGAACCAGATATAGCCGCGATCGACCAGATATTGCTGGAGCGCGCCGCCCCATGCGCGGCTCACCTGCTGCGAATGCGGGCCGCCATAATGGTGGAAGAAGACGGGGTATTTCTTGCCCGGCTCCAGCTTGGGCGTGATCATCTCCCAGTGCAGGACGGTGCCGTCCGATGCCTTGATCGTGCCGAACTGCTTTTGCTGATGGCTGGCGAGATAGGGGGCATAGGGGTGATCCCCGGCGACCTTGTTCTCGTTCACCCAGGCGAGGCGCTTGCCCGCCGCGTCGGTCAGCATGACCTGCGCCGGCTGATCGCTTTTGGAGCGGGTGAGGATGATCTTGCTCGCCGTACCGTTGGCGCTGGCGCCGTGCCACCAGCCCGGTTCGGTAATGCGTGTGACGACGCCGGGCTTGTTGATATTGACGGTGTAGAGGTGGCGTTCGAGTACGCCGTCCTTGTTGCCGGTGAAGGTGATGCGGCCGCTCGCCTCATCCACGCCGACGATATCGGCGACTTCCCATTCGCCCTTGGTCAGCTGGGTCCACCTGCCCGATTTGAAGCGGTAGAGATGGCCATGGCCGTCGCGTTCCGACCACCAGATCAGGCTGCCGTCCTTCATCGGGTGATAGGCGTCGGACAGGTTGATCCAGCTGCGTTCGCCCGATTTCTCGCTGAACAGGATGCGCGACGCGCCGGTCGCGGGGTCGACCGCGAGCATGTCGAGCACCGTCTGCGCGCGGTTCTGGCGCTGGACGAGCAGCGTCTTGCCATCGGGCGTCCAGTCGACGCGGGCGAGATAAATGTCGGTTTCGGTGCCGAGGTCGACCTTGACCCGGCCCGACCCGTCTGGGTTTATCACATAGAGGTCGACCAGCACGTTGGCGGTGCCCGCCTTGGGATAGCGCTGATCGTAGATCTTGGTCCCCTCCGCCCCGATCGCGGCGCGGCTGACGATTCCGACCGGGCTCTCGTCGAAGCGCTGAACGGCGATGCGCGTGTCGTCGGGCGACCACCAGTAACCGGTGCGGCGGCCCATTTCCTCCTGCGCGACGAACTCGGCCTCACCGAAATAGACCGTCCCCTTGCCCTCGGTCGTCGCCTTGACCTCCTTGCCGCTCGCGAGGTCGAGCACGACGAGATTCTGGTCGCGGACAAAGCTGGCATAGCCGCCGCGCGGGCTGATCACCGGGTTGAGCTCGCCGCCCGCGGTCGCGGTCAGGCGGCGGACCTGGCCGTCGAGGGTGGCAAGGTAGAGGTCACCATCGAGCGGCACGAGGATCGACTTGCCATCGGGCGCCCAGTCATAGGCGACGATCCCCTTGCTGCCGCCGATGCGGGCGCGCTCGCGCTGCATCTTCTCGGCCTCGGACAGTTCGGCGCCGGTGCCGATCTTCGCGCTGTCGACCAGCATGCGCCATTGGCCGGTGGCGGTGTCCATCGCCCAGAGGTCGAAACGCTGATTGTCGTCGGGGCGGTTGCGCAGCACCGTCACCAGCGTGCCATCGGGCGACAGGCGCAGCGCACGCGGGGTGGTTCCAGCCAGATCGGGGCTGGCGAACACGCGCTCCAGAGTCAGGTCGCCGCCTGCCACCTGCTGTGCCTCAACCGGCATCGCCACCCCCGCCGACAACAACGCCATCGCGCCCAACGCCGCTTTCCACATCCTGTAACCCGTCCATTTTGCTCACGATCCGCCACCTATCGGGCTTCACGCGGGCGAGGTAAAGTCTCACGCGTAACAGTCTGGCTGCCCGATCTGCGGCGGGCGGATTGCGGCCGGGGCGCGCTCTAGGCCCGCCCCAGCGGTACCGCGCACAGGCTGAGCATGCGATTGGCGATCTCGCGTTCGCCCATCACCACGTCGCCCGCGCCGCGCGCCTCGAGATGATCGACCTCCGCATCCGAATGCGCGCGGGCGACGACGGCGATGCCGGGATTGAGTTCGCGCGCCGCCTGAACGACGGCGCCGCCCTCGAACCCCTCGGGGATCGCGATCAGCAGCTTGGCCGCGCGATCGACGCCGGCGGCCTTCAGCGCTTCGGGGTCGACGCCGTTGCCGCGGACCACGTCAAGTCCCGCGTCCTTGGCAACCTTGGCGACATCGGCCTGATCCTCGATCAGGATGAACGGGCGCTTCTTGGCCAGCAGGTCGCGTGCGATCAGCTTGCCGACCCGGCCATAGCCGACCAGCACGATGTGGCCAGTGCGGTCACCCGTATCGAGCGGCGGCTCGATCGGGTCGGTCTTTTCCTGGCGACGCGGGACGAAGGCGTTGAAGATGAACGGGTTGGCGAGGATCGACAGCAGCGCGCCCGCCAGCACCAGATCGCGACCATCCTGCGGCAGGATCTGCAGCGATACGCCCAGTCCGACCAGGATGAACGAAAACTCGCCGATCTGGGCAAGGCTGGCGGCGGCAGTCACCGCGATCCGATGCGTGCGACCCAGCGCGCGCACGATGGCATAGGCGACCAGCGACTTGCCGACCACGATGATCAGGAAGGTCGCGATCAGCGGAAGCGGCTGCTTCACGATCACCTCTGGATTGAACAACATGCCGACGGAAACAAAGAACAGCACCGCGAACGCATCGCGCAGCGGCAACGTCTCTTCCGCCGCCTGGCGGCTAAGCTGGGTTTCGCCCAGGATCATCCCGGCGAAGAAGGCGCCCAGCGCGAAGGACACGTCGAACACCACCGCCGCGCCGAATGCGACGCCGAGCGCGATGGCGAGCACCGCGAGGCGGAACAGCTCGCGCGATCCGGTATGTACCACCCAATGCAGCGCCATCGGGATCAGCCGCCGCGCGACCAGCAGCATGACGACGAGAAACCCGGTCACCTTGAACCCGATCTGCGCCAGCGGGACCAGTAGCGCGCTCCACGTCATCGGGCCGTCGCTCTTCATCACCTGCGCCAGCACCGGCAGCAGCACCAGCGCCAGTACCATCACCAGGTCCTCGACGATCAGCCAGCCGACCGCGATCCGCCCGCGTTCGGTATCGACGATGCCGAACCCCTGCAGCCCGCGCAGCAGCACCACCGTGCTCGCGACCGACAGGGCCAGGCCGAAGACGAACCCGGCGAGCGGGTCCCATCCCAGCGTCCAGGAGAGGCCCATGCCCATGACCACCGCAGCGGCGATCTGGCCGATCGCTCCGGGCACCGCGATCTTGCGCACCGCGAGCAAGTCGCGCAGCGAGAAGTGCAGGCCGACGCCGAACATCAGCAGGATGACACCGATCTCGGCCAGCTCGGCGGCGAGGTCTCCGTCGGCGACGAAGCCGGGCGTGAACGGCCCGACCATGATCCCGGCGAGCAGATAGCCCGCAATGGGCGAAACCTTCAGTCTGTGGGCGATCGCCCCCATGATGAAGGCGATGACGAGTCCGGCCACGATCGTGGCGATAAGCGGTGTGTGGTGCATAGGCTGGCAGCTGTCCCGGTTGTGGCCCGGACCGTAACGTACGGCCCGGGCAGTGCGTTCAGCCGCTGGTGCCGCCGATCACGAGCGCCGCGGCCGCCGTGCTGGCCGCCACTCCGCTCCAGACGATCGGCGCAAACCACCAGGGCTGCCGTTTGTCGTGCGCATTGTTCATGACATCTCTCCTGAAACCGCGCCGAAGCGCGAACGGGGAATGTCAGGCTACAGGTGGCGCGCGCGGGTTGCCGACAACCGGCGGATGGGGCGGGCCGATGGGGGCAGCAGCGACGCCGGGCGGTCGTGCGTCAACCGCATCGGGGGTCGGGACGATCAACGCTGGCGCGGCGCTGCGGAACGTCGCGTTGCCAGCTCCCGCAACTGGATCGGGATCGGGCCGGACATCGGGTGCGACGATCCGCGGCGAAGCGCGCAGCGGACGAAGCGCATCGACCGTGGTTGCGGGGTTGAAGGCCGAGCCGAACGCCACGGTGCGCGGCGGGCCGCTGCTGAGCAGCGACGAGGCCAGTGCGACAAGCAGCGCAATCCACAGCGCCGCGGCCCGGAGTGGCCGGGCGTCATTGGCGGCGAAGGCGGCGGATCGGGCTGTCACCCGATCAACTTAGTGTCGCACGGCCCGGAATCAAACGGGGCGCGGAAGCTTTCGCTCCGCGCCCCGCGCTTGTTCGTGCCGAAGGCCGATTATTCGGCGGCTTCGGTGGTCTTGGCCGGACGCGGGTCGCGGCGCTCGGCGATACGTGCCGACTTGCCGGTACGACCGCGCAGATAATAGAGCTTCGCACGACGCACGACGCCGCGACGGACGACTTCGATGCTGTCGATGTTCGGCGAATAGAGCGGGAAGACGCGCTCGACGCCCTCACCGAACGAAATCTTGCGCACGGTGAAGTTGCTGCCCATGCCCTTGTTGGCGCGGGCGATGCAGACGCCTTCATAGGCCTGAACGCGGGTGCGCTCGCCTTCGACGACCTTCACACCGACGCGGACGGTGTCGCCGGGACGGAATTCGGGGATCTTCTTGTCGGCGGAGAACTTTGCGACGTTCTCGGCCTCGATCTGCTGGAGCAGGTTCATGGCTCTCATTCCTTTTCGCGCCGCGCACCAGAGGGAGACTGGACCCGAGCGCCCTCATGGCGCTCCCAAAGATCCGGCCTCCTTAGCCGTGTATCGGTCTCGGCCTGTTGCTTTCGCCAGGCGTTGATCCGCGCATGATCCCCCGATCGCAGCACTTCGGGGATCGTGCGCCCTTCCCATTCGACGGGTCGGGTGTACTGCGGATATTCGAGGAGGCCGCTTTCGAAGCTTTCCTCGACTCCGCTGGAAGGCGCGCCCATTACGCCGGGAAGCAGCCGAATGCAAGCGTCGAGCAGCACCAGCGCGCCCATCTCGCCGCCCGACAGCACATAGTCGCCGATCGACACTTGCTCGATCGGCCGCGCGTCGAACAATCGCTCGTCAAACCCCTCGAACCGGCCGCACAGGATCGACACGCCAGGACCCGCGGCGAGTTCGCGGACGCGGTCCTGCGTCAACGGCGCGCCGCGCGGGGTCATCGCGAGCATCGGGCGGTCGTAACCGACGCTGTCGCATGCCGCAGCGAGGATATCGGGCTTGAGCACCATCCCTGCCCCTCCGCCCGCCGGAGTGTCATCGACGGTGCGGTGGCGGTCGGTCGCGAAATCGCGGATCTGGACGGTGTCGAGGCTCCATTTCCCCTCGCTCAACGCGCGCCCGGCGATGGAATGGCCGAGCGGGCCGGGAAACATGTCCGGGTAAAGCGTTAAGACGGTCGCGGCGAAGGTCATCGCGCCTGTTCGCCGCTTCGACGCCGATTGGCAAGGGAGCGGGCATGGAAGATTGCATCATCGTCGGCGCAGGGCCGGCTGGACTGACGGCGGCGATCTACCTGGCGCGCTATCACCTGTCGATCCGGCTGTTCGATTGCGGATCGAGCCGGGCGGCGCTGATCCCGCGCACGCACAACCATGCAGGCTATCCTGAGGGGATCGAAGGCGTCGAGCTGCTACGGCGGATGCTGGCGCAGGCGGAACTATATGGCGCGGTGCGCGAGCCGGCCAAGGTGACGCGGATCGAGCCGGTGGCCGAGGGCTTTATCGTTCATGCAGGCGAGCGGCGGGTGACGACACGGTCGGTGCTGCTGGCGACCGGGGTAGTCAACCACCGGCCCGCCGGCATGGACGACAGCGTGCACGACAAGGCGCTGGCGGCCGGGCTGCTGCGCTATTGCCCGGTGTGCGATGGCTATGAGGTGACCGACAAACGCGTCGGCGTGATCGGGACCGGCGATCACGGGCTGCGCGAGGCGCTGTTCCTGCGCGGCTTTACCCGCGACGTGACGCTGATCGCGCCGGATGTCGAGCATCGGCTGGATGCCGCGTGTGTGGCCAAGCTGGACGAAGCGGGAATCGCGCGGGTCGATGGGCCGTGCGGCGGCTATGCGATCGAAGGCGACCGGATTGCGCTAGATACCGCGCATGGGCGGATGGCGTTCGACAGCATTTACCCGGCGCTGGGGTCGCGCATCCGATCCGACCTGGCGGTAGCGGCGGGCGCAGCGGCGACCGAGGACGGATGCCTCGAGGTGGACGATCACCAGCGCACCAGCATCCCCGGCCTTTTCGCGGCGGGCGATGTGGTGAAGGGGCTGGATCAGATCAGCAACGCGATGGGTCAGGCGGGGGTCGCATCCACGACGATCCGGAATATGCTGAGCAAACAGCGGGCGATTTGGCGGTAGCTGCGCGCGAGAACGCTCCAAGTGGCCGCTCTGAGCGGCAAGTCAGCAGGTAAGGGGCTTTCCCCCGATCTCGTCGGGCATGTTTCCCGAAAAGTCCAGTGAGCACAGCGCTATAATTTTTTCTGCCGGCCATTCGGACGTGTACCATACTCGCATGTCAGTACACCCAGCATCATGAATTTCTGGCAGTGTGCTGGTGTCAGTCAACCACTCTATTCCCGCACGCTCTCCTGCATTACCATCAGGCTCACGGTAGCGGCCGACCAGCAACTCGCTTACGCCAAGACTATTCGAACCCCCAAGCAGCTCTTCCAAATCCTTTCCGCGTACAACGGTATAATATCTTTTGTAGCATCGCAGGGGCCCCGCGCCTTTCGGGAGTTTCACGTACTTCTCGACGGTATCGATCATCGCCTGTTCTTTCGAACTCGGCTGTTGAGCGCAGGCTACACACAAAAAGGTAAGGGCTAGCGTAATAGAGCGCATTTAGGAGACGTATCGGCGACAGCTATGGTTCGCAACCTACTTTCCATTTGGCAGTCGCTTCCAGCTGACTCCGCCCCTCAATCCGTTCGCGGCATCAGTCGCAGCGCCTGGATCGTGGGTGGGTTGGTGGGGGCCAGCAGGATCTGGCCGTCCAACTTGCCCTTAGCGCAGTTCCAGCGGAAGCTGGTCGACAGGTTGCCGGTCGGAGCGAGCGGCTCAGCGGTAGGGCAATCGCCGACCAGTCCCTTGATCCGCGCAAACTCCGTCCGCCAGTGCGCAGCGTCGCGGTCGAGCAGGAAGTTCATCGCGAGCTTTCCGTCGAGCGGCTTGAGATCGCCCGCAGCGTAGGCGGCGCGGGCGGCGTCCTGCATCTGGGCGAGCAGCGGGTTGAGCGGGGTCGCGCGCGGGTCCGCCGCCCCTGCCCGCGCCAGCGACCAGAGCGACTGCCATACCGGCACTGCGGGTGCGGTGTAGGTCTTGTTGGTAAAGGCGAAGGCGGCGAGGCCGCGCTCCGGCACCAGCACGACATAGCTGCCATAGCCGGGATAGCCCCCACCATGCTCCAGCGCGGTGCCGAGGTCGCAGTCGCTGGTGATGCGCATGCCCATGCCATAGGCGGTGCCGTGCTTGCACGTGTCGCCCTCCGGCGCGCCGCGGCGCGGGCCGACGCGGACGAAGTTCAGGCCCTGCACCATTTCCCGCACCGTCGCGCGCTTGACCGGGCCGGTTTCGGCGCCGTCGCGCGGGGGCCAGGCGGAAAGCAGGAAGCCGACCCATTTGGCATAGTCGTTGGCGGTGGTGATCATGCCGCCCATCGCGCCGAATGCGCCATCGCGCATTTCCGGCTCGGCCACCCACTTTTCATCCTCCCAGCGATAGCCAAGCGCGAACGTGTCGCGCGGCACCTGTGCGATGTCGTAGGTGGTCGCGGTCATGCCGAGCGGCTTGAGGATCGTGCGGCCGATATAGCGCTGATACGGCTCGCCCGAGGCATTGGTGATGATCCGGCCGAGCAGCGCATAGCCATAGTTGGAATATTCGTGCGCCATCCCGCCGGTGCGGCTCCACGGCACGCCCTGCGCGATCATCGCGCTGAACTGCGCCTCGCTCAACACCTGTTGCCGGTCGCCCCAGGGATCGTCGGTGACCATGCCGCCGACATGGGCGAGCAGGTCGCGGATGCGAATGCGCGGGCTGTCGCTGGTCGGGTATTTCCAGCCGCGCATTTCAGGGATATGCTGCTCGGCGAGGTCGTCGAGGCGCAGCTTGCCCGCGTCGCGCAAATTGAGGATCGCGAGCGCGGTGAACGCCTTGCTCATCGACGCGATGCGGAAACGAGTGTCGAGCGTGACCGGCGCGCCGCCGGGGGTCTGCGTCCCGACCATCGCGGACAGCGCGGGCTTGCCGTCCTCGAGGACCATATAGACCATGCCGGGGGTCGGGTTCTGCGCACGATATTTGGCGAAATGGTCGCCGATCTCGGCAATCTGAGCTGGCGGGATCTGGCCCGCCGGCGTCTGGGCGAGCGCGGGGAGCGGGGCGAGCGCAAGGGCGGCGGCGAGGCGGAGCTTCATGGCGCGCAGCCAATCAGAAATCCGCCCCGCACGCAAACCCATGCGCGCATTACGCCGCGAGGTAGCTATCGAGCTTGTCGAAGCTGCCGCTCCAGCCGCCGGTCATCGATTCCATCGCCGCGACGAAGCTGGCCGCCTGCTCCGCCGTCGGATCGATCGGGATCCAGCGCAGGGTGATGCGCGTGCCGCCTTCAACCGCCTCGAACCGGATATCGGTGCGCAGCGTCGCGGGCCAGGCGTCGAAGAACGGGCATGGCACGACATTGCCCTCGGCATCGGCGAAGCTCTGGTCATAGACGAGGTGGTCGGGGCGATCGACCGTGCGATAGTCGCACAGCGTGTGGAGCACGCTGCCATCCGCCGCGTCGGAGCGGGCGTGGAGCGTTGCACCGGTCGCGATGGTGCCGCTGAGCACGGTCACCTGCGTCCCCTCCGGCCCCGACCAGCGCGCCATCTGGACCGGATCGGCCCAGGCGTCGAACACGCGCTCGATCGGGGCGTTGAAGGTGCGCTGGATGGTGAATTCGGGGGTCACGGCGGCGTCGGTCATGCGGGGTCTCCAGTGTTGAGCGTGGCAAGATAGGCGTCGAGGCGGTCGAACTTCGCATCCCAGTCGGCACCGAGCCGGTCGAGCCAGTCGGCGGGCAGCGCGAGCGCGGCGCGGTTGAGGCGGCGCGGGCGCGACTGGCCGACGGTGGCGGTTTCGACGAAGCCGGCGCGTTCGAGCACCTTGAGATGCTTGGAAATGGCGGGCTGGCTGACCGCAAAGGGTGCGGCGAGTTCGGACACCGTCGCCTCCCCCTTAGCCAGCCGTGCGAGGATCGCGCGTCGGGTGGGGTCGGCCAAGGCGGCGAAGGCAAGATCGAGCGACTCATCCATAGCCATATGGATATATAACTCTATGGCTATGTAAAGCGCTATTAGGCGGTCGGCGCGATCCCCGTGCGCAGCGCGATGGCCCAGTCGGGACGCCCTTCCCGCTCCGCCTTTTCCGCCGCGCGCGCATGATCATAGACGACGGAGCGCAGTTCTACCTGATGGTCACGGACCAACGCGTAGCGGGCGCGCGGGTCGCCGGTCTGCGCGACATGGGGATAGGGCAGGTCTTCGCGATAGGCCTGCAACCCGACGCTGCCGGGATTGGCGACGGTGCGGCCATCGCCGAGCGTGCGGACGGCGGGGAGATGGGAGTGGCCGCACAGGGTGAGCCTCGCGGGCTCGTCGCCCAGTCGCGCGGCGATCTCGACATCGGTGGCGGCGCGCAGGCCCGTCGGCTCGACCGTCTCCAGCAGCTGCTCGACATCGCTGCGGCGTGTGCCGTGGACAAGGCGGATGCCGTCGAGGCTTAGGGTCACGGGCTGTGCGGCAAGCCAGTCCAGCTGCGCATCATCGAGCGCGGCGCGGGCGAAGCGGTCGGAAGCGTTCATCCGCTCGGGCGTGTCGGTGAGCAGCTGGCGCTCATGGTTGCCGGCGATGGTCGGCCAGTCGAGGCACATCAGCAGCGCGGCGGTCTCTGCGGGCCAGAGCGGGCCGGACAGGCTGTCGCCCAGGTTGACGAAGCGCGTCGCGCCCGCCGCCTGCGCGTCGGCGATGACCGCTTCGAGCGCCGGCAGGTTGCCATGGATGTCGGACAGGACGGCGAGCATGCCGTCCGCGCTCATTCGGCCCAGCCGTCAGCGATGGTTAGCGTGGTCGCGTCCCAGGCGGGAACCGCTTGCGCGCGCATCGGGATCATGAAGCGCTTGCCGTCGGGCTTTTCGATTTCGAGCACATCGCCCGCGCCAAAATTCTCGACCGTCACGATGGTGCCGATCGGTTCGCCGCTTTCCGCGACGGCGGACAGGCCGAGCAGGTCGGCGTGGTAATATTCGCCCTCACCCAGCGGCGGGAGTTCGGCGCGCGCGACGGTAAGTTCGGTGCCGCGCAGCGCTTCGGCGGCGTTGCGGTCGGTCACTTCGGCAAAGCGCGCGATCGCGCCATTATTGCCGGGACGCACCGATTTGAGCGTCAGCGCGCCGCCGTTGAAGCGGCGGTGCACCGACAGGTCTTCGGCAAAGACCTTGAGGCGGACCTCCCCCGTCACGCCGTGCGCGCCGATGATGACGGCGAGCGTGACGGGGGCGTCGTTAGCCAAGGATCAGCCCTCGGCCTTTTCTTCGCCAGCTTCAGCAGCCGGAGCTTCTTCAGCAGCAGGCGCTTCTTCAGCGGCGGGCTCTTCGGCCGGGGCGGCGGCGGCGGCTTCGGCAGCGGCCTTCGCTTCTGCGGCGGCTTCCTCGGCGGCCTTCAGCTTCTCGGCCTTCTCTTCGGCGCGCTCGACGGCCTTTTCGCCCGGCTTGCCCTTGTTCGGGTTGTTCTTCGCGGTACGCTCCTTGACGCCGGTGACGTCGAGGAAACGGGCGACTCGGTCGGTCGGCTGCGCGCCGACGCTCAGCCAGTGCTTCGCGCGGTCGGTGTCGAGCACGATGCGCTTCTCGTCATCCTTGGCGAGCAGCGGGTTGTAGGTGCCGATCTTCTCGATGAACTTGCCGTCGCGGGGCGAGCGCGCATCGGCAACGACGATGCGGTAATAAGGGCGCTTCTTCGAACCGCCACGCGACAGACGCATGCTGAGAGCCATTTTCGTACTTCCTTCTGTAAATTCTAAGCGTTGAAACCAGTTACTTCTTCTTGTTCAAAAACTTGGCAAGCTCTGGCGGAATGTCGCCGCCGCCGCCGGGAAGGCCCGGAAGCCCGCCGCCGGCGCCACCGAGCTTGCCCATCATCTCGCCCATGCCCGGACCGCCCAGCGCATTGCCGAGGCCGCCCATGCCGCCTTTGCCGAGCATGCCCAGCATCCCCTTGAGGCCGCCCATCTTCTTGAGCCGCTTCATCGCGGTGGACATTTCCTGGTGCATCTTGAGCAGCTTGTTCACGTCCTGAACGGTCGTGCCCGAACCCTTGGCGATGCGGATCTTGCGCTTGGCGTTGATCAATTCGGGCTTGGCGCGTTCCTTGATCGTCATCGAGGTGATGATCGCGTCCATGCGCAGCAGGATCTTGTCACCGCCGGCCTGTTCGACCGCGCCCTGCGCTTTCTTCATGCCGGGGATCATCCCGGCCAGCGCGCCAAGGCCACCCATGCGACGCATCTGCGCGAGCTGATTGCGCAGGTCGTTCATGTCGAACTGACCCTTGGCAAGGCGCGCCGCCATCTTCTCGGCGTCTTCCTGCTCGATCGCCTGCGCCGCCTTTTCGACCAGCGACACGACGTCGCCCATGCCGAGGATGCGGCCCGCGACGCGCGAGGGGTGGAACGGCTCGATCTGGTCGAGCTTTTCGCCGATGCCCGCGAACTTGATCGGCTTGCCGGTGACGGCGCGCATCGACAGCGCCGCGCCGCCGCGCGCATCGCCGTCCATGCGGGTCAGCACGACGCCGGTCAGCGGCACCTGATCGCTGAAGTTCTGCGCGACGTTGACCGCGTCCTGACCGGTCAGCGAGTCGACGACGAGCAGGATTTCCTGCGGTTTCGAGATGTCGGCAACCGCCTTCATCTCGTCCATCAGCTGCTGGTCGACATGCAGGCGGCCTGCGGTGTCGAGCATCAGCACGTCGAAGCCCTGCAGCTTCGCGGCCTGCATCGCGCGGCGGCCGATATCGACCGGCTGCTGGCCCGCGACGATCGGCAGGGTCGCGACCTCGATCTGGGTGCCGAGCACCGCCAGCTGCTCCTGCGCCGCCGGGCGATTGACGTCGAGCGACGCCATCATCACCTTCTTGCCCTGCTTCTTGAGCAGGCGGGCGAGCTTGGCGGTCGTGGTGGTCTTGCCCGAGCCTTGCAGGCCGACCATCATGATCACCGCGGGCGGGGTGACGTCGATCTGCAGCTCGGCCGTATCCGGGCCGAGCATCGCGACCAGCGCGTCATTGACGATCTTGACGACCTGCTGCCCCGGCGTGACCGACCGCAGCACCTGCTGGCCGACGGCTTCCTCGGTCACCTTGTCGACGAACTGGCGGGCGACCGGCAGCGCGACGTCAGCTTCGAGCAGCGCGATACGCACTTCGCGCATCGCGGTCCGCACATCCGCTTCGGTCAGCGCGCCACGGCCCTTGAGACGGTCAAATACGCCGCCAAGCCGTTCGCTCAGACTGTCAAACACTCGCTTCTCCCATTGCTCTCAAGTCCGAAACGCATAAAACGCCGGCGGACGAAACCTCGTCGGCCAGCGTTGCCCGGGGGCATATGTCGTCGCGTTCGTGAGAACGGTCGGAGGCGCGCTTAGCCGCAAACCAAGATAAGTGCAACTGCGGCGACGTTAACCCTCTTCCCGCATTTGCCTTAACCCCTTCTACACGGTCCGCATGGGATATCCCCGGTTCGTATGAAGGGGAGCAATTCCGGCATGTCGCTGGGCATCGACGACGACCAGAGCGAGCGCAACGGCGCGGGATCAGACCTGATCACGGGTGCGATCAGCGTTGCCGCAATCCTGATGTTCGTCGGCACCGGCAGCTCGGTGCTTTCCAAGACGCTGCGCCATTATCTGGAGGGCGCCGCTCCGGCCGATCGCACGCTGGTGATTGCCCTGCTGCTCAACGTCGCGCTGATCCTGTTCGGGTGGCGGCGCCATCGTGGCCTCAGCAACGAGGTGCGCATCCGCGCCGCTGCCGAAGAACGCGCGCAGATGCTGGCCAGCCGCGATCCGCTCACCGGCTTTCTCAACCGCCGCAGCCTGGCCGAGGAAGGCGCGGCGATGTTCGTGCGCGGGCAAAAGCGGCGCAAGGCGATGGCGATGATGATCATCGACCTCGACCACTTCAAGACGGTCAACGACATGCACGGCCATGCCGTCGGCGACGCACTGCTGCGCGCTGCTGCGGGCGAGATTGCCGGCGCGATGCCGCCGATCGCGCTGACCGCGCGGCTGGGTGGCGACGAATTCGCCTGCGCCTTCCTGTTCGACCCCCAGCATCCCGACATGATCGAGCGGATCGCGGAAAAGCTGATCGCGCAGATGGCGCAGCCGTTCGAGGCGGAAGGGCTGCGGCTGCATGTCAGCTGTTCGGTTGGCATCGCGCGGTCGGACTTCGACTGCCAGTCGGTCGATTCGCTGATGCGATCGGCAGACATCGCGATGTACGTCGCCAAGAAATCGGGCCGCAACCGCTATGCCTGGTTCGACCATTCGATGGAGCGCGAGCTTCAGACGCGCAACGAGCTGGAGAACGGCCTGCGCACGGCGATCCCGCGCGGCGAGATCGTCCCCTATTTCGAACAGCAGATCGACCTGCAGACCGGCAAGCTGATCGGGTTCGAGGTCCTCGCCCGCTGGGAACACCCGACGCGCGGTCTGATCAGTCCCGAGCTGTTCATCCCGATCGCCGAGGAGACCGGTCTGATCGCCGACATGTCGCTGTCGCTGATGAGCCAGGCATTCACCGCCGCGCGCGACTGGGACAGCTCGCTCAGCCTGTCGGTCAACATCTCACCGGTCCAGCTGCGCGACGCGTGGCTCGCGCAGAAGATCATCAAGGTGCTGACCGAGACGCGCTTCCCGGCGAGCCGGCTGGAGGTGGAGATCACCGAAAGCTCGCTGTTCGACAATCTCTCGCTCGCCCAGTCGATCGTCGGCAGTCTGAAGAATCAGGGCGTCCGCCTGGCGCTCGACGATTTCGGCACCGGCTATTCCTCGCTGGCGCACCTGCGCGCGCTGCCCTTCGACCGGATCAAGATCGACAAGAGCTTCGTCATCTCGCTCAACGAAAGCGCGGATTCGGCGGCGATCGTCAACGCGATCGTGTCGCTGGGCGAAAGCCTCAACCTGCCGATCACCGCCGAGGGCGTGGAGGACGAGGCGATCGCGACGCGGCTGAAGGCGCTGGGCTGTGCCAAGGCGCAGGGCTGGCATTACGGCAAGCCGCTGTCGGTCAGCGGTGCGCGCCGCCTGCTCGCCGAACGCCGCCTGCTGGTACAGGCGCCACCCGAACCGACGATCGAGAGCGAACTGCCGGTGCAGCGCCCGGATCGGATGGCCGGCTAAGCCCTACCAGCCGGCGTCGGCACGCTTCAGATACTCCAGCTCCTCCGCCGTCGACTCGCGGCCAAGCGCTTCGTTGCGCGACGGGAAGCGGCCGAATTGCTCGATCACCACCGCATGCTCCATCGCGAAGCGGAGATTCTCGGCACGGCCGAGTGCGGTGAATTTCTCGAGGGACATCCGTTGCGCCTCCACATTCTCGGTGTGCATCAGCGGCATGTAGAGGAAGGTCGCACGCTCGGGCACCATGTCGTGGTCCCAGCCCTTGTCGATCGCCTCCAGCGTCAGCGCGAGCGCCAGCGGGTCGGCGGCAAAAGCCTCAGGCGTTCCGCGATGGATGTTGCGGCTGAACTGGTCGAGCAGGATAACCGCCGCGAGCAGACTGTCTGGGGTATCGCGCCACCCAGCCGCCCCGCTAGCCAGCACGACATCGCGCGCATGACCGAAGCGGCGCGCGATCTCCGCATCGACCGCATCGTCCTTGGCGAATTGCTGTTCGGGCCGCAGTTCGTCGAACCAATAGTCCAGCACCGCCTTCGCGCACGCATGGACTTCGACCCCTTGCGTCTCTAGATCGCCTGCCATGTCGTCCTCCATTGCCGCACCTGAGGTAATCAGCCTCGGCTGTCGGCTCAACCTTGCCGAAAGCGAAACGATCCGCGCGCTGTTGGGGTCCAGCGACGTGGTGGTCGTCAACAGCTGCGCGGTGACCAACGAAGCGGTGCGCCAGACGCGTCAGGCGATCCGCCGCGCGCGGCGGGCGCGGCCCTCGGCACAGCTGGTCGTGACGGGCTGCGCGGCGCAGATCGACCCGGCATCGTTCGGGGCGATGCCCGAAGTGGACCGCGTGATCGGCAATGCCGAAAAGCTGGTTCCCGCATCGTGGGCGCGCGACGACGCGGCCTTGGTGCAGGACATCATGGCGGTGCGCCAGACCGCGCCGCATCTGGCCGCCAGCTTCTCCGCGCATGTCCGCGCGTTCGTCGAGGTGCAGAATGGCTGCGACCATCGCTGCACTTTCTGCGCAATCCCGTTCGGGCGCGGCAACAGCCGGTCGGTGCCGGCGGGGGCGGTGATCGATCGCGTGCAGGCGCTGGTTGCAGCGGGCCATCGCGAGATCGTGCTGACCGGGGTGGATCTGACCAGCTATGGCCCCGACCTGCCCGGTGCGCCGTCGCTGGGCCAGCTGGTCGAGCGGGTGCTGGCGCATACGGCGGTCGAACGGCTGCGGCTGTCCTCACTCGACGGGATCGAGATTGACGAACGGCTGTTCGCGCTGTTGACGCAGGAAACGCGGGTGCTGCCGCATGTCCATTTGTCGCTGCAGGCCGGCGACGACATGATCCTCAAGCGCATGAAGCGGCGGCATTCCCGCGCGCAGTCGGTGGAACTGGTCGCGCGTTTGAAGGCAGCGCGGCCGGGAATCGCGATCGGCGCGGACCTGATCGCCGGGTTTCCGACCGAGGACGAGGCGATGGCCGCGAACACGCTGGCGCTGATCGACGATTGCGACATCGTGCATGCGCACATCTTTCCCTATAGCCCGCGCGCGGGCACGCCTGCGGCGCGGATGCCGCAGGTTGCCCCCGGTGTTGCAAAGGCACGCGCGGCGGCATTGCGCGAGCGGGCAGCGGCGCGGCGGGAGCGATGGCTGCGTGACATGGTCGGGACGGCGCAGCGGGTGCTGGTCGAGCGACCGGGCAACCGCGGCCATGCTGAGAATTTCGCGGAGGTCATGCTTCCGCAGAGTGAGATTGGATCGGTGCAACAGGTGAAGATCACAAACGTGCAGGACGGCAAATTGATCGGAGCGCGCGCATGAGCGGCCCCAGCTGGCGCGAGCGGTTGCTCGGCGGGTTCAAGAAGACGTCGGACCGGCTGGTCGGCAATCTCGCGGGCCTTGGCACCGGGCGGCTGGATGACGCGACGCTCGACGAAATCGAGGAGGCGCTGATCGCGTCGGACCTTGGCCCCGCAACGGCGGCGCGCATCCGCGACCGGCTGGCGGAGGAGCAGGTCGAGCGCGGGATGGAGGAGCTGGGCATCCGCCTCGTCGTCGCCGAAGAGATCGAAAAGGTTCTGACAAAGGTCGCCAAGCCGCTGATCACCGACAAGGCGCGGCCGCAGGTGATGCTGGTGATCGGCGTCAACGGATCGGGCAAGACCACGACCATCGCCAAGCTCGCCGCGATCCTGAAGGATCAGGGGCTGAAGGTGATGGTCGCGGCCGGCGACACATTCCGCGCGGCGGCGATCGGCCAGCTGCGTACCTGGGCCGATCGCATCGGCGTGCCGATCGTCGCGGGGGCCGAGGGTGGCGACGCGGCGGGCCTCGCGCATGAAGCGCTGCGCCGCGCAACCGCCGAGGGCATCGACCTGCTGATCGTCGACACCGCCGGGCGATTGCAGAACAAGCGCGAGCTGATGGACGAGTTGGCGAAAATCCGCCGCGTGCTCGGCAAGCTCGATCCCGATGCACCGCACGACGTGCTGCTGGTGCTCGACGCGACCACGGGACAGAATGCGCTCAACCAGATCGAAGTGTTCAAGGAAGTCGCGGGCGTCACCGGCATGGTGATGACCAAGCTGGACGGTACCGCGCGCGGCGGCGTGCTGGTCGCGGCGGCGGAGAAATACGGCCTGCCGATCCATGCCATCGGTGTCGGCGAAAAGGTCGACGACCTGCGCGGCTTCGACCCGCGCGAAGTGTCGCGGATCATCGCCGGGGTGGAGGCGTTGACCAAGGGGTGAGACCCGCTTGGGCTGAGCCTGTCGAAGCCCCTGTCCAAAACTTGCCCTTCGACAAGCTCAGGGCGAACGGTAAAGTGATTGCATGAGCACGAACGAAACCAACACCGCCAAGCCAGCCCCCTCCCCTGGCCTGCGCATGCTGATCGATTTCGGCCCGCTGGCGGTGTTCTTTGCCGTGAACAGCTTCATGGGCGGGCCACAGCTGACCCGGATGCTCGCGGCGACGGCGGCCTTCATGGTCGCGATCTTCCTCGCGATGGGGCTGTCCTTGTGGAAGACGCGGCATATCTCGCCGATGCTGTGGATTTCCGGCCTGCTGGTACTGGTATTCGGCGGGCTGACCCTGTGGTTCCACGACGAGACCTTCATCAAGATCAAGCCGACGCTGGTCTATTCGATGTTCGCGATCGTGCTGACCTATGGCCTGATCACCAAAAAGCCGCTGCTGCAGATGCTGCTCGAAAGCGCCTATCCGGGCCTCACCGCGCGCGGGTGGCAATTGCTAACGATCAACTGGGCGGTGTTCTTCGTCGCGATGGCGGTGCTGAACGAGATCGTCTGGCGCACGCAAAGCTGGGATTTCTGGGTTGCGTTCAAGCTGTGGGGCGTGGTGCCGCTGACGCTGTTGTTCGCGATCGGCAACGTGCCGTTGCTGCTGCGCCATGGGCTGAAAACCGATGGCGAAATCGTCGACAAGGCGCTGCCGCCGGAGCAATGACCCCATCGTCGCCCCGGACTTGATCCGGGGCCGGGCTGCCTTGGTCCAACGCAGCAGCAGAAGAAGCCCTGTCCCGGGTCGAGCCCGGGACGACGATAGAGAATATGCCGGAACTAAAGCGGGCCGGAGTTTCCCCCGGCCCGCCTGTTCACTCGATGATCGCGTGGATCAGCCGGCCTGGTCGGCGCGGCTGACGCCTTCGCCGTCGAGGTTGGCGGCGACGAAATCCCAGTCGATGATCTTGGTGATCGCCTCCAGATAGCCCGGGCGCGCGTTGCGGTAATCGATGTAGTAGGCGTGCTCCCACACGTCGATCGTCAGCAGCGGCTTGTAGTCATAGACGACTGGCGTGTCGGCGTCGTGGAGCGAGGTCACCTTGATCTCGTCGCCGTCGAGCACCAGCCAACCCCAGCCGTTTGAGAAATGCGCGGTGGACTCGGCGATCAGCTGCTTGACCAGCTCTTCCTTCGAACCGAACTTGGCTTCGATCAGTTCGGCGAGCTTGCCGGTCGGCTCCTTGGGCTCCGGCGTCAGGCCGAACCAGTAAAACGTGTGGTTCCAGATCTGCGCGCTGTTGTTGAACAGGCCCTTGTCGCCGGTTTCCTTGGCATGCTTGATCACCTCGACCAGCGACTTGCCTTCGAGGCCCTTGTCCGCGACGAAGCCGTTGGTCTTGTCGACATAGGCCTTGTGATGCTTGCCATAGTGGAACTCGAGCGTTTCGGCCGAGATCGTCGGCGCGAGCGCGTCCTTGGCATAGGGAAGCGTGGGAAGTTCGAACGCCATGGATTTACCCTCCGTTTTTTGGTTCGCGCCCGCCTAACGCATGACGCCGATGATTGCCGCACAAATTTTTCTGCGCCAGTGATCGAATAGCCCGATCGAGTGGAGCGATCAGCCGCCCGCGTTGAGCAGGTCGTGGCGCTTGAGCGCGTGGCGGAGCTGGTCGTAGCTGAGGCCCAGCGCTTCAGCTGTCGCGCGCTGATTGAAGCGGTTTTCCGACAAGGCGCGGCTGAGCAGTTCGCGCTCGAAGCGATTGACGCGGCTCTTGAAGTCGCCGGACAGATCGTCCTCGCGCCGCGGCAGCGGGCCGGGCTCTTCGGTCGTGAGCTGCACCGGCGCGGCATTGCCGGGGATGCCATGCGGCATCGGGCGCGGGCGATGGGGTGAGGCGAAGGGATCGATCTGGATCGCGTCTACCGGGCCGGAACGGTCCCAGCGGTACACCGCGCGTTCGACCACGTTGCGCAATTCGCGGACATTGCCCGGCCAATCATGCGTGGTCAGCGCGTCGAGCGCGGTCGGGCCGAAGCCTTCCCAGTCACGCCCCAGCTCCGCCGCCATGCGCCGTCCGAAAAATTCGCCAAGGACCAGCACATCGCCTGCACGTGCCCGCAACGGAGGCAGCGTCACCACCTCAAAGCTCAGCCGGTCGAGCAGGTCGGCGCGGAACGTTCCCTTCTCGACGCGGTGGGGGAGATCCTCGTTGGTCGCGGCAACGATGCGGACATCGACGCGCATCGGGCGCGAGGAGCCGATCCGCGTGATCTCGCCATATTCGACCGCGCGCAGCAGCCGGTCCTGCGCCGCCATGCTCAGCGTGCCGAGCTCGTCGAGAAACAAAGTGCCGCCATCGGCCTCTTCAAAGCGGCCAGGCCGGCCCTTGGTCGCGCCGGTAAAGGCGCCCGCCTCATGCCCGAACAGCTCGGCTTCGATCAGCGTCTCGGGCAGCGCCGCGCAGTTCATCACGACCAGGGGCTGATCCCAGCGCGGCGACAGGCGGTGAAGACGTTCGGCGACCAGTTCCTTGCCGGTCCCGCGCTCCCCGATCACCAGCACCGGGCGGTCGAGCGCGGCCGCGCGCGACGCGAGTTCGAGCGCGTCGAGAAAGGCGCCTGACTGGCCGACGACATGGGTGGTGCGCTCCATGCCGAACTCTTGGGATATTTTCCCAAGTTTTGGCAAGGGTGAAGTTTGACCTGCACCGCCTATAGGTCATAAAATGGCGGAAATCTGCGGCAAAACGAATTTGGCACGCCCCATGCAAAGTGTCTGGCATGCCGCGAAGGGCGGCAGCGAAACGAAAAAATCGAGGGACGGAAAACAATGTACAAGGGCAACAACAGCTTTCGCACGACGCTGGCGGCGCTGGTCTGCACCCTGGTCGTGAGCACCACCAGCCTGGCAACCGTGGTCGGCCCCGCCGTCACGGCGACGGACGGCGGCGCAGTTTCCACCCGAGCCATCGCGTAAGCGATCCCGCCGGGCGGGTACCCCCTAGCCCGCCCGGCGGCACGAGTTTCCAAGGAGCTAAATTCAGATGGGCATTTTCTCTCGCACCCGCGACATCATCGCAGCCAACTTCACCGACTTGCTCGACAAGGCGGAAGACCCGGCGAAGATGATCCGCATGATCATCCTCGAAATGGAGGAGACGCTGGTCGAGGTCCGCGCCAGCGCGGCCCGCACCATCGCCGACCAGAAGGAAATGCGCCGCCACATCGCCAAGCTGGAAAACCTCCAGATGAGCTGGACCGAAAAGGCCGAGCTGGCGCTGAGCAAGGATCGCGAGGACCTGGCCAAGGCCGCACTGGTCGAACGTCAGAAGGCGTATGACATGTGCGATCAGCTGAATGCGGAGATCGCGGTGCTCGACGATGCGCTGCGTGCGTCGGAAGAGGACATCGCCAAGCTGCAGACCAAGCTGCGCGACGCCCGTGCCCGCCAGAATGCGATCATGACCCGTCTGGAAAGCGCCAACAACCGCGTCAAGCTGCGCGAGATGACCCACGGGTCGAAGGTCAGCGACGCATTCAGCCGCTTCGACCTGCTCGAGCGCCGCGTCGACTTTGCCGAGGGCCGCGCCGATGCGCTGGCACTGGGCGCACCGAAGAAGACGCTGGAGGAGGAAATCGCCGAGCTCCAGTCGGCCGAGAAGGTCGATGCCGAGCTGGCCGCGCTCAAGGCGCGCCTGAACAAGGGGAATTAAGCCATGGAAGACATCCTGGTCCCGATCGGCGTCGTCGGCATGCTCTTCATCGGCATGCCCTGGATCATCCTCCACTATGTCACCAAGTGGAAGCAGGCCAAGACGCTGACCGGCGAGGACGAAAGCCTGCTGGACGAGCTGCACTATACGGCGCGTCGCCTGGAGGATCGCCTGCACACGATCGAGCGGATCATCGCCGCCGACAATCCCGAGTTCCGCCTGCGCGGCAATGACACGCCGCCGGCCCGCGAACTCCCCGACTATGAACGCGCACGGAGGAACTGAAATGTCCGCTAGCCGCACTCAATTGTATCGCGACAAGGTCAACGGCAAATGGCTCGGCGTCTGTGAAGGGCTGGGCGACTATACCGGGGTCGACCCGCTGTGGATCCGCCTGGGCTTTCTGGTCCTGACCTTTGCGACCTTCCCGCTGATGCTGTTCGTTTACATCGGCCTGGCCATGGTCGTGTCGCAGAAGCCGATGGGCCTGTACCACAATGCCGAGGAAGCGAAGTTCTGGCAGGGCGTGCGGGCCAACCCGCGCCGTTCGACCCAGGAAGTCCGCTCCAAGCTGCGCGACATCGATCGCCGCATGGCCGACATCGAAACATTCTACACGAGCCGCAACACGCAGCTCGCCGACGAGATCGAGCGCCTGCGCTGACAGCGCGCGCTCAACAGGAGGGAAACATCATGAACTGGGGTGGACCGGGTTTTGTCATCGCAATCATCGCGATCTCGACCTTCGGATGGCTCGCTTCGACCTGGATCCGCGCCAAGCACGGATATCCGATCGAGAATGAGTGGACCGGCACGACCGAAAAGCCGGACGCCGGCGCGGCCCGCAAGATCGAGCTGCTGACGAACGAGAATGAGCGGCTGACCGGGCAGATCAGCCGGCTGGAAGAGCGGATCGCGGTGCTCGAGCGCATCGCCACCGACCCCGCCGAGCGAACCGCCCGCGCCATCGACGCGCTGCGCTGAAGGGACCGAGACGATGGACAAGCTTTCCTTTTTCACCGCACTGGCCCCCACGATCGCAATCGTCGGCGTGGCCGGGATGATCGGGTGGATGTTCACCACCTGGCTCCGGATCAAGAATGGCTATCCGCTCGACGGAGCCTGGGGCCAGGCGGTCTATCCGCAGAAGAATGAAGAGATGATCGAGCGGATCAAGCTGATCAGCCAGGAAAATGCCCAGCTCCGTGCGGAACTGGGTTCGGTCAAGGACCGGCTGGCCAATGTCGAGCGGATCGTGACCGACAGCAGCCACGCACTGGATCGCGAGATCGAAGCGCTGCGGATCGGCAAGAACTGAAGGGATTAGGCGATGCCGACCAGCTTGTTGATCTTCTTTGTCATCGTCGTCGGTATCCCCGTCGCGTTCGGGGTCGGCAACGACATGTTCAAGCGCTGGCTGAAGCACAAGGAAAAGATGGCCGAAGCGCTCAGCGCCCAGACCGCCGAACGCGCCGCGCAATATGCGGCACATACCGAACGGCTGGAGCAACGGGTGCGGGTGCTGGAGCGGATTGTCACCGACAAGGGCATGGACCTGTCGGACCAGATCGAGCGGCTGCGCGACGAGCGGCCGATCAACTGAACCAACGAATTTGTGAGGGAGTATCTACCATGTTGATCGGATTGTTCGCGGTGCTGGGCGTCATTGGCGCGATCGGCGTCACGATGGCCGAGATGCGCGACCGCCCCGTCCGCCGCGCCGAGCGACTGGCGCGCGAAGCGGCGGCTCAGCCGGCCGAATAAGCCCGCACGGGCTGAGACAAGAACACACGAACAGGAGGCAGGGTATGGAATGGGCGTTCATGGTGGTCGCGATCGTGGCGATCGTAACCGTCGGCAACATCCTCCGCGCCAAGATGGGCATCCAGAAGGATGGCCGCGGCAATGATTATGTCGCCCATGATCCCGCAGCGAGCGCCGAAGCCCGCCGGCTGGAGCAGGAAGTGCGCACGTTGAAGGACCGTATCGCGGTGCTGGAGCGCGTGATCACCGACAATCATTCGAGCGTGAGCCTCGACCGCGAGATCGAGAAGCTGCGCGACGGCAGAAACTGAACTCTGACGCAACTGAAGTCCGACCCCGGTCGGTGGAGGATGTGATGACTGACCCCAATTTCTACATGGCGATGGCATTGGCGACGCTGGGTGGCGTCGGCATGGTGACCGCAGCGGGCCTGGCCGGATGGCGCGGCTGGCTGGCGCTGAAGCGGCAGGAACTGTCGCTGGTGCACCAGGGCGAAACCGCTCCCGCCGCGCAGGGCAACGCCGGCGCACGGATCGAGATCGCGGACCTCAAGGAACGCATCCGCAAGCTTGAGGCGATTGCCGCAGGCGTGGATTTGTAAGAGCCCCCGGAGCAGCGGCGGACGGGTTGGGAGGCCAACCGCCACTGCACCACGGGAGCGGCAGCTGCAGACGCCGCTCCCACCCTTAGCCCGCCGAGCTACTCGCTTCGTGCTTCGACAAGCTCAGCATTAACGGAGCGAGGTTTCCAAACCTCCGTTTGCCCTGAGCTTGTCGAAGGGCCAGCCACCGACCCTTCACTCGATCACGCGGTGACGCTTCAGGAAGGTCACCGCGTCGGCCATCAGCCGGTCCTGAACCTCGGGACCGAATTTCCCATGCACCCCGCCGGGCACGATGCGCAGCTCGGTCGGCACCTTCGCCCGGTCGAGCGCGGCTTTCAGCGCGGTCGATGCGGCGATCGGGACGACGGGGTCGGCATCGCCATGGACGATGAAGACCGGCGGCTGGCCCGGCTTGATGCGGGTGATCGGCGACATGCGGGCGGCCATTGCGGCACCCGCCTCCCCCTGCCCCACCCAATTGCCGATCGAAGGGCTATTCCACGCGCCGAGCGATTGCGGGCGAAGGTCGGTCGGGCCGTAGAAATCGATCACCGCAGCTGCGCGCGGCGCAGGTCCGCACTCCGCCGGGTCGAGCCCCTCATTTTTGTCGATGCTCGCCGCCATCAGCGCCAGATGCGCGCCCGCCGATGTGCCCATCAGCACGATCCGTTGCGGGTCGAGCCCCTCCCGCTCGGCCGCGCGCGCAATCCAGCCCATGACGCAGCGGACATCCTCGACCGCCGCGGGTGCGCGGGCCTGTCCCGCCAGGCGATATTGCATGCTGACCACCGCGAACCCGGTATCGACGAAGCGGCGATAGCCGGTCCAGCCCTTGGGCCGCTCACCCCGCGCCCAGGCTCCGCCGTGGATTACGACGAGCACGGGCGCGCGTTTGCCCTTGGCGGACTGCGGGCGGTGCAGGTCGAGGTGGAGCGGACCCGCCTCGGTGGTGCGATAGACGATATCGCGCTGGCTCTGCACGACCGACTGTGACTGCCGCGCGGGCGCAGGGGTCGCCAGAGCTGTCATCGCCAGTCCTAGTCCGACCAATCGCCGCATCACGCTCTCCTCTACCCTTAGGGCAGCCTAGGGGCCGTGTGTCCCTGCACGCAAGACCGGGTGACGTGGGCGCGTCGCCCCGCTAAGGGCACGACATGACCAGCCTGTCCGACCTGACCGATGAATATGAGTTCCTCGACGCAGACGACCGCTATCGGTTGCTAATCGACCTGGGCAAGGCGCTGGAACCGATGCCCGACGCGCTCAAGACCGATGCGACGCTGGTGCGCGGCTGTTCGGCGGCGGTGTGGGTCTATCCCACGGTGCGCGACGACGGGACGCTGCATTTCCTGGCCGATAGCAACGCCGCGATCACCAAGGGGATCATCGCGCTGGTCCTGCTGACGGTACAGGACCGCGCGCCTGCCCAGATTCTGGCGACCGATATCGAAGGCGCGCTGGCGCCGTTCGACCTGCGCAATCAGCTCAGCTCCAACCGGACGCAGGGCATCCCCAACATGATCGCACTGATCCGCGCAACGGCGGAACGCTACGCCGGATGAACGCCGAGGGGGGCAAGCTCTACCGCGCGATCTGGCGCTGGCATTTCTATGCCGGGCTGTTCGTGGTGCCGTTCATCCTGTTGCTGGCGCTGACCGGCGCGATCTATCTGTTCAAGCCGCAGCTGGATGCGTGGCAGGAGCGCGACTGGCGCAACCTGCCAGTCGCCGGGGCGGTGACGCCGGACGCGCAGCTGAAGGCGGCGCTGGCGGCGGTGCCGGGGGCGAGCTTTCACAGCTATCGCCTGCCCGCAGCGTCGAGTGACGCCGCCGTGATCCATGTCGGTCTGCCAGACGGAAGCATGCGCGACATTGCGGTGTCGCCGCAGGGGGCGGTGATCGCGATCGACGACCCCGAGGCGCGGATCGCCGCGACCGTCTCCCGCATCCACGGCTCGCTGCTGATGGGCCAATGGGGCGGATTTCTGGTCGAAATTGCGGCAAGCTGGGCGATCCTGCTGATCCTGTCGGGCCTGTATCTGTGGTGCCCGCGCGGGCGCGGGCTGGCGGGCGTGCTGTGGCCGCGACTGGGCGCGCGCGGGCGCGTCCTGTGGCGCGATCTGCATGCGGTGACGGGATTTTGGGTATCCGGGCTGGCGCTGGTTCTGCTCGTGTCCGGCCTGCCCTGGACGGACGGCTGGGCGACCGCGTTCCGCGCGGTGCGGGCCGAGCTGGGGCTGATTCAGGGGCCGCAGCAATGGAAGGGCGGCGTCGATCTGCATGCCGAGCATGACCATGAGGCGATGCTGCGCGCGGCGGCGGGCGGGACGCCGGTGCCGATGGGCATGACGCTGACCGACATGGTGGCGCGCGCGCAAGCGGAAGGTGTTCCCGCGCCCGCACTCCTCTCCCCGCCCGGCGCACCCGCGCAGTTCGGGCCGCCCAACGGCAATATCTGGGAGCTGACCAGCGCGACTCAGAACCGCCCGATCGTGCGCACCGTTCAGTTCGATCCGATGACTGGCGATGTCGTCGCGCGCAACGGTTTTGCCGACAAGCATCCGATCGACCGGGTGATCGGGTACGGGATCGCCTGGCATGAAGGGCAGCTGATCGGGTGGATCAATAAGCTGGTCGGCGTGCTGACCGCGCTGGCACTGATGCTGCTGGCGGTGAGCGGCGTCGTGATGTGGTGGCGGCGACGGCCAGAAGGTTCGCTTGGTGCTCCACCGCGTCCGGCTGACGCGAAACTGCGCGTCGTTGCCGCGATCACGCTGGTCATGGCGGTGCTGTTGCCGATGCTGGCGCTGTCGCTGATCGTGGTGTTTCTCTTCGACCGGCTGATCCTGCCGCGCTTTCCGCGCGCCGCACGCTGGCTCAACCGTACCCGCCCGGCCTGAGAGACAGTGGCCGGGCGGGCGGTGACCCGCCGATGGCTAAAGAGGGAAATCACATCGGCGGGGTGCCGCGCGGGACCGGGTAAAAACCCGCGCGACGGGGGTCGGATCAGGGCAGAAGCACCGAGTCCACCACGTGGATCACGCCATTCTTCTGCGCGACATCGGCGATGGTGATGTTCGAGTTACCACCCTTGGCGTCGGTGACGATCCAGCCGGCGCCGCGCATCGACAGGGTGATCTTCTCACCCTGCACGGTGGTCAGCTCCAGCTTGCCGCCATTGGCCTTCGCCTTGGCGGCGATGTCGGCGGCCATCATCTTGCCCGGGACGACGTGATAGGTCAGCACGGCGGTCAGCGTGCCCTTATTCTCTGGCTTCAGCAGCGTGTCGACGGTGCCGGCGGGAAGCTTCGCGAACGCGGCGTTGGTCGGCGCGAACACGGTGAACGGCCCCGGCGACTTCAACGTGTCGACTAGGCCAGCGGCCTTCACCGCCGCGACCAGCGTGGTGTGATCCTTCGAATTGACCGCGTTATCGACGATATCCTTGGTCGGATACATGGCGGCCCCGCCGACCATCTTGGTCTGTCCGGCGATGGCGACCGAACCGGTGGCGAGTGCTGCACCGGCGAGCGCCAGTGCGAAATGCGAGGTACGAAACTTCATACATCCTCCTGCTGTCGTGGCAGTGCCCGGCCCGCATGGAACCGGGTTGCGCAGGAGATACGGACGCGGATGCGCGCCGGATGTCAGATGCCGAAAATTTTTCCTGCGGCGACGCGCGGGCCGGTCGGCGCGGGGTGCGGCGCGGATGCGCGCGGCTCCATCGTGATCGCCAGCGTGGCCCCGTCATGCATCATCGACCGATGCCCTTCGGCCACAACCAGCTCGGTATTGCCCGCCGGCTGGATCACACCGAGCGAGCGCGGGATGCCATCCTCGGGGATGATCCACAGCTCCGGCACGCGCGGGTCGTCGCCCATATCCTGCGCCACCAGCCGCAGCTGCGCGGTCGCCGGATCGTAGCGCGCGGCGACGAACGGCCCCTCCTCCGCGCCGCGCAGCTGGGCGACGATGGCGGGCTGCACCGCAACCTGAGTCGGCGGCGGGATGATCGACGGCTCCGGGCGCGGGATGACGAGCATCACCGCAAGCGCTGCGGCGACTGCACCCGCTGCGGCGGTGCCGAACTGCCAGCGGCGCAGCTGGCGACGCGGCACCAGATCCACCACCGGCGCGGGCGCGGGCGCGGGCGCGACGCCATCGATCGCGCGCTCGATCCGGTTCCACAATTCTTCCGGCGGCGTTTCGTCGGGCACAACGAGCGCCATGCCTGCCAGCCGCTCGCGCCACGCCTCGACCTCTTCGGCGAACGCAGCGTCGGTCAGCAGGCGGCGGTTGGCGGCGGCCAGTGCATCGCCCTCAAGCACGCCCAGCGCCAGCTCGGCCGCAAGCAGTTCGCGTTCGTCGGGGAGGTCCATCGGGTCAACCATCGCCCAAGCACGCCTTCAACTGCAACAGGCCGCGGCGGATCCACGTCTTCATCGTGCCGAGCGGCACCCGGTCGCGCTCGGCCAGCTCCGCGTAGGTAAGCCCGCCGAAAAAGGCGGCCCGGATCGCGGAGGACGCACGCGCCTCCAGCGCATCGAGACAGGCGCGCATGCGGCCCTGTTCCTGTGCCTCCTCGATAACTGCGTCGGCGGCGGGGCGATCATCGGCGACCATCGCTGCCGCGTCGATCGGCGCGGAAGCGGCTGCCGGACGGGAACGCAGCCGGTCGATCGCGCTGTTGCGGGCGATTGCTGCAAGCCAGGTGATCGGGCTGGCGCGCTCAGGGTCGAACCGCCCTGCCCGTTGCCACACCTTCACATAGACTTCCTGCACCACGTCCTCTGCTTCCTCCCGGCTCCCACAGATACGCAGGCAAATCCCGAAAAGCTTCGCGCTGGTGAGATTATAGACCTCGGCCAGCGCAGCACGGTCGCCCCGGCCGACCGAAATCAGTGCATCGGCCAACCGCTTGCGCGCGAGAGTTGCGGAGGGCGAAGCGGCGGTCACGCGCGGACCCTAGCGTGCCATGCGCGCCGCGCAAGGCGGTTACTTCGGATCGAGGCAGAGTTCTTGCGCAACCGTATCGAGATCGGCCCCCGCCGGGACCAGCAGCCATTCGCGACTGGCCGCACCGTTCACCACGGTCACCGCGCCGCGCGGACAGACGCCAAGGCATTTGACGTCGAGAATGCCGGCGGTCGCCTTACGCCCCTTTTTCAGGTGCAGATGCTTGCGCAGCGCCTTGCCCAGCGGGGTCTTGCCCTTGTGGCCGAATCCGCCGTCGAGCTTTTTCGAGCATTTCGCGCAGACCAGAACCGCGTTCGCCCAGTTCGACCGGACGCGCGTCTTCAACCCGGCCGCCATTGCCGACGCTCTTCGGCGGTGCGCAGCACTTCATAGGCCGCCTGGATCGCCTGGAACCGCTTGGCCGCTTCGGCATCGCCGGGGCGGATATCGGGATGGTTCGACTTGGCGAGCCGCCGCCACGCCGTGCGCACGTCCTCAAAGCTCGCGTCCGGCTCAAGCTCGAGCACATCCAGCGCGCGCATTTCATCGCGTGAACGCGTACCGTCGCCCGGACCTGCCCAGGCATTGTGCTTGCTTTCCGCATAGCCATTCGCGGTTCGCCGCTCATCCGCCTCGCGCTTGGCGGCCTCTTCGGCGGTCAGCCCTTCGAAATAATTCCAGTTGCGGTTGTATTCACCGGCATGTTCCTCACAGAAATACCAGCGTTCCGGGCTGTTGGGCGATTTGGGCGCAGGGCGGTCGCCGGGCTTGTCGCATCCCTCGCGGTCGCACAGGCGCACTTTCACCGCTTCCCGCTCCGCACCATAGGCCCGCCAGCGGGGAAAGCCCCAGTCCATCGATCGTGAAGAACGCGCCATCCGCGCCAGATAGGACGCGTTCGCGGCGAACGCCACCCCGTGCCGTGTTTTCCCCATGCGGGTTGACGCCCCGCCCGCCCCCCGATAAAGGCCCCGCTTCCGCGCACACGGCCCCTTCGTCTAGCGGTCTAGGACGTCGCCCTCTCACGGCGAAAACACGGGTTCGAGTCCCGTAGGGGTCACCAGGCTGCCTTCCCAAGGCATCCCAAAACGTGCCGTAAACGGCTGTTTTCTGCGGATTTTTGTGGTATACTCATCCCAATCGGATCGGTGAAAAGCCACTCCATACCAACAATCTGATGGTATATTTGATGGCACGACGCCGGTCGCTTCGATGGAGATACCATCATGGCGTTGTCGGTTGTGGCGATCAAAGCGGCCAAGAGTCGCGACAAGGCGTACAAGCTGAGCGATAGCGATGGGCTCTACCTGCTCGTGACGCCTGCGGGCGGTCGCTACTGGCGAATGAACTACCGACATCTCGGAAAACAAAAGACGCTGGCGTTCGGCGTATGGCCCGAGACGGGGCTCGCCGAGGCGCGCGCGGAGCGCGACGCGGCACGCAAGGTGCTCGCGCGCGGCGATGACCCGGCCGAGCGGATCAAGCTCGATCGGATCGCGGCGGCTGTCGCGGCTTCGAACAGCTTTGAAGCTGTGGCCGACGAATGGCTGTCCAAGGTCGAGAAGGAAGGTCGCTCGCCGGTCACGATGAAGAAGCTGCGCTGGCTGCTGGGGTTCATCAACGCAGCGATCGGCAAACGCCCCATCGCCTCTATCTCCGCGCAGGAGCTTTTGCTGATGCTCCGCAAGATGGAGGGCAAAGGCCGCTACGAGACCGCCAAACGCCTCCGCAGCACCTGCTCACAGGTGTTCCGATACGCCATCGCGACGGCGCGTGCCGACCGGGATGTGGCAAGCGACCTGCGCGGCGCTCTGATTGTGCCGAAGCCCGTCCATCGCGCCGCCATCACGACGCCCCGTGAGGCTGGCGCGCTGCTGCGTTCGATCGAAGCGTTCAAGGACAGTGCCAACGTCCACGCAGCGTTACGGCTGCTGCCGCACGTCTTTGTCCGCCCCGGTGAACTGCGCTTCGCCGAATGGGCCGATTTTGACCTCGACAAGGCGGTCTGGACCATACCGGCGCACAAGACGAAGATGCGGCGCGCTCACAGCGTCCCCCTCTCCCGCCAGTCGCTCGCCATCCTCCGCTCAATCGAGCATGACGCGGACTACAGTGGCTTCCTTTTTCCTTCCCGCACATCGGTCGATCGACCGATGTCTGAGAACACGATCAACGCCGCCCTGCGCCGCATGGGTTATGCTCAAGACCAGATGACCGGACACGGCTTCCGGGCGATGGCCGCAACGCTGCTCAATGAAATGGGCCTTTGGCATGCCGATGCGATCGAGCGGCAACTCGCCCACTGCGACAACAACGCAGTTCGCCGCGCCTACACCCGCGGCGAGTATTGGGACGAACGCGTGCGCATGATGCAGCACTGGTCCGACCATCTCGATTTTCTGCGCGACGGAGCGACGGTGCTCACGGGCAGGTTAGCGAAGGCGGGAGGATCGTGGCGGTAAGCGGCGGGGACTGGAATTGTGTCGCTTCCTGACTGGTAACTCTTCAGCGGTCTGCAGCGAAACCGGAGGCCAGTGAGGTCAGTGGCAGCCCTTCGCAGAGCGCGAAGGCGTAGTGCAGTACGCTTAGAGGACTGGAGGCGGTTCAGTTTGGTGATAGCCGGACGCCCTGCTGTCAGGCATGCCCGCCCCACTAACGAAGTCGATGCCAGCGCCGCCTATCTCGACTCAGCACCTTGAGAGATGGGGGGACGGGCGGCTATGTTTCGCTTATGTCCTTACTGCCGCCCAGTCACGCGCACGAAATCGAAGGCGAAGGCGCGCGCCAGGCGGTTCACGCCCTACGAGGCTATGCCTATCAGCTCTTTGCAAGTGCAATCGCGTGGCTGGAATTGCGCGGCGAAGAGGAACTTCATCTCGAGGTCGCCGAGGACTATGCCGTCGCAACACGCACAGCGCTCACCGCGACCCAGGTCAAGAACACGTCACAGCCCGTCACTCTACGCTCTCGATCCGTCACCCAGTTTCTCGATAGTTTCGTTCAGCTCACCCTTGCGAACCCCGGGCGGACGGTCAGTTGCCGCTATCTCTCCACCGCCGAGCTCGGTGTCGAGCGCGCATCACCCCTGCGCGTCGGCAATATGGGCGCGCTTGCCTATTGGCGCGCCGCAGCAACAGGTGCGGATGTCGGGGTGTTGCGCGCGGTGCTCGATAAGGCCGGACTCGCGCCGCAGACAAAGGCCTTTTTCGCAGCTCGCGACGATGCACGGTTACGCGACGAAGTGCTGCGCCGGATTCACTGGGATTGCGGCGCGGCGGGGCTAGAAGGCGTGCGCGCGGAACTCGATCAGCTACTGATCCCGTTCGGATGGGATCATGGCCGATTGCCCTCCGCCGAGGCGAGCCGACTCGCCGGTCCGGTAATCGAGCACCTGCTCGTCACCTGTACGACCCAAGGGCATCGAAGGCTTACGCGAGCAGACCTCATGAGTCTGGTCGAGCGGCACGCCCGGGTATCCGTCAGCCGTGCCGACGCCGATCGGCTGATGGGGCAGATGACGGGGCCTTTTGCCGGCGCGCGCCGGCTGCTCCCCGAAGATCAGCTCGCCATGCCGGCAATCCTAGCGGCGCGCGGCGCTTCCACCCGAGCCCTTGTCGAGACGATCGGCGAACACGGCGTCGCACTGGTGCTCGGCGGATCGGGCATGGGCAAGACGATCGCCGCGCGACTTGCTGCACGGGCAACGGCACGCAATTGGGCGATCCTCGATCTGCGCGACCTCGACGCGAGCGCCGCGGCTGCGCGATTGCGCGAGACGCTCGGCGAGCTGGGCGAACCGGGCCTGGGCGGCGTGCTGATCGACGACATCAACCAACTCGACGATTCCGGCGTCGTCCGTGCCTTCGCGCAGCTTCTCCACGCCCTGCGGCGCCGCGACCTGCTCGCTTGCGCAACGCTTTACGCGCGCCCCGGAATTCGCGCGCTCGGCGAGCTTGGCATCCCATCAACCGCACTGGCGGACGTCTGCAACTTGGCGGCTGACGAGGTCGAGACCATGGTCAGCGCGGCGGGCGGAGACCCCGGCATTTGGGCTGCTCCCATCCACCGGCGGTCGGACGGAGGGCATCCCCAGCTTGTCCAGGCCATCATCACTGGCTTGTCCGCGCGGGGATGGAGTCAGGCGGAGCTCGCCGCGTTTGCCCCTGCCGGCGGTGGTCTCGCCGACGTCGCGGACGAACGTTTCCTTACGCGCGCACGGTTAGTCGGTTCAGTGCCGGACGCGTCGCGGGCGCTACTATATCGGTTGAGTCTGGCGATAGGGCGGTTCGACAGGCCTACCGCGCTGGCGCTCGCGACGCTCGAACCCGCGATCGTCAACGCGGGCGAAGCGCTCGATCCGTTGGTTGGCCCTTGGGTCGATGCAGCGGGCGAAGGCCAATACCGCGTGTCCCCACTGCTCTACAAAACCGGCGAGGACATGCTCGGGCGGGATGCGGTCCGCGCCGTCCATAAGGCGCTTTCCGAAGCTATAATGGAAGCCGATCGGATCGACCCCGATCGCGCCAGTGCCGCTTATGTCCACGGTCTTGCCGGACGGGCAGAGACGCCGCTCACCAAGATCGCGTTGGGCATCATCAGCGTCGGGCCGGACATGCAGCGCCGCCTGGCGCGCTATATGACGTCGCTGCGGCTGACCCAGACCGGCCGTCCCATCTTCCCGGAGAATTCGCAGCTGTCCGGGCTGCTGCGTCTCGCCCAGCTCATCGTCTGTCTCCACACCGGCAGCAACGATGAGATATCCAAGGTCTGGCAGGCACTGTGGCGCGAGAAGGATAGCGCTGTCCTGGATGGCAGCGCCGCTCGATTCGAGACGATGATCCTCGCCAAGCTGCTCGTTTCCGAGCGGGCATGCCGCGCCATTCCCGACTGGCTCGAGCTCATTCTCCGCCTCGATACTTTGGGTCGCGAAGACGAAAAGGTTAGCGACCTCATCCGCGAGCTCGAAACGCCGCGTAAACTCAAATCGGCACCGACCGTCATCGGCATGCTGTTCATGGCGCAGGCTGGCAAACTGCCCAGTGTCGAGGCGCTGGTGGCCATGTTCGAGCGGCTCGACCAGCTCGACGCAGAAATCCGCGGCCGCCTGCTCACGGAATATTCGAACGTTCCAAGCGAATTCGCACTGCTCGTCAACAATGCCTGGCTCGCAGAACATTACGCGGGCACCGTCGATGCCGAGGCGGCCTCCATCTGTTTCCGCCGCATCTCAGCACTTGCGGACAGCTGGGGCTATGGGACTTTGGCCGCGCGGGCCGAGATTGCGGTCGCCATCATGCAGGACGAATATGGGCATGACAGCGACGCCGCGCTCGAGACCCTCGCCAAGGGCGAAGCAAGGTTCGGACACGCCGACCATTTCGGCCGGTCGGTCGCCAAAGTGCTCTATCGCAGGGATGACTATGCCGGCGCGCTCGCTCGGATCGAGGCCCTGTCCCCTGATTTTGCCAAGGACGACCATATCGAACGCGCCTATCTGTGCCGCGAGGCGGGTATCTGTGCGATGCACCTCGAGCGCTTCGGGGACGCAGCCAGCTGGTTCTCCAAGGGCCGCGGAGCGGCGGTCCAGGTACCGAGCGGCGTCATGCGCCCGACCGCGATCGGGCTACGGGCAGATGCGGCTTATGCAGCCTATCGCACTGGCGACCGCGAGAATGTTTTCAGAGAACTCGTCGCCACGCTCAGCGAAATCGAAACCATATTGCCGCTTGCCTCGCTGCGTGCGACGCATTGCTACAAAGTGGTCGGGCACCTGATCTTGTCGATCAACAACGACGCCAGCCACGACTTCGACAACATGATTGAAGGTATCGATTTGCTGCCGCCGGGGTGCTGCAGCAATCCCGAGCCCAACGAAGACATCCAGGATTTGCCGCAGGCGCCCCCAGAGTCGCTCTGGTACCTCCTCGCTGACGCGGCTGCCCGGTTCCATGTCGATGCCGGTATCGCCGATGCCTTGTATGCCAGGATTGGCGACAAGCCACTCGTCACGATGGAAATGCGGCTGCGCAGTGCGCATGTTAGCGCGGCGATCAAACGACAGGACGATGCCGGCTTGTGCGCGGCGCTTCCTCGTTGGGTCGATTCGCGCCTCTATTTGCCCAAGCGCTTCGCTGAGATTCAGGCAGGGGGCCTGACCGATCCGCTTCGCGAACCGATACCGCGAGCGACGCCCGAGCAAATTGCCTCGGAGCTGGCGCGCGATGCGGCCGAGGAAGTGCTGTTCGTCCACTGTGCGGTGCGCATTCTGGGCGGCGGCCACGCGCCGCTTGCGGAGCTGGCCCAGACTTGGCGCCAGCAACTACCGCCGGATTATCCCGGCACGTCCTTCCTTGACGCCGTATGCAATCCACAAACCGGCGGTCTGGAGCCGCGGCTGTGCTATGCTCAGATTCTCGGTATGATCGCACAAGGAACACTGTTCGACGCCCGAGACCTGTACCTTGCGACGGTTCGCTTTGTCGAAAAGACCGGCCGGTCGCCCGCTTTCCAGCGCGAGGCGGCGATTCCAGTCGATCGGTGGATCTCAACCGAGTGGCAACAAATGATCGCCACCCGACGCTTTGCACTGCTGACGCCTGCGCTTACCATCCCCCCGATCGCGCGAGCGCTCGCGCGACCTGCGGGTCTTGCCCGTGCGGCCGCAATCGCCCTGGCCGCAGAAGCATCGATCGGGTCGGTATTGTCCTCGGACTTTCGTGACTATTTCGCTGGGCTCGCAGGAACTGTGCGGTCGCTGAAACACTGACCCGCGCCGATTTCTCTCGCGAAGCCCCGAGTCCGCTCTTCGCCCTAAAGTTGCCGTTAATAGCCGGGTACTCACGTCAGCGTATGCTCGACCCCGCTGCCGCGCTGACTGGCCGAGAGTGCGGCGCCTTGCGGGCTGCTGATCTGTGTCGAAGCCTGGGCAAGCCGTTGCCTGGGGCGCGACTGGCGCAGCGGATCGACGCAGCGAGCCTTGCGCAGATCCGCACTGTCGAGGCGACGCTGGCCCGGCAATTAATAGCCATCAGCCTGCTGGCTCCGGAGGCAGGCTGATCGGTCAGGCGCGCGGCGGTTTCGATCCCTCGCCTTCAGGGCGAGCGCAGGCTGGCGCGAAAGGAATTGCGGATTCGGTTGCGCACTGCGGTGACCTCGAGCTCGCGCGAGTCCTTCATTTCCAACAGCGCGCGATTTGTCTCAAGGGTCTCGATCTCCTCGGGCGTCCAGTCCGGCGGCGGCATCGCCATGACGTCCTCAGAGCGCGTGCGGATTTCGCCGTCCTTCAGATAAACGTCGAACGCCATGCCGACCACCGTGTCGAGCTTGGGCTGCTCGCGGAACAGCGAGTAGCAATAGGTCTGGAGCATGCTGCTACGATAGGCGCGATACTCCTCGTAGGTGCCAGCACCCTTGTCCTGCGGCAGGATCAGGAACAGATAGCCGATGCGCTGCATCGGGAAGCGGCGGGTCACGAACGTTCGCCGAACGAATCGCGCCATATCCTCGCCGACACACCGCTCCATCGCGCCCCAAAGCGCATGGGCGAGCGAGACGCGGTTCATTCTGGGTTCGGCGGCCATTACGCGCAGCGCCGCTTCGGACAGCGCGACGCTCGGCTCATAGTTTAGGATCGAGATCGACGTGCCCTTGAGCACATCCTCGGCGATCATTTCAATCACTTCATCCCACAGCATTGACTTCTTCTTGAGCGCGGCGAGCTCGGCGTAGAGCTGCGAGGAGACATAGGTCTCATATTCGCCCTCAGGGATGCCGAGCCGCGCGCGCGGCGTGCGCTTGCGCATCTTTTCGGGCACGAATCCGGGCCTCCCGTCCTTGAAGCCGTTCATCATATAGGCCGCGAGCAGATGTTCTTCACCAGCGGCAATGCTCATCTTGCCTGAGCGCAGGATCTTCGCGCGGGCGGCCAGATAGGTGGTGAGATCTGCGACCGTGTCGAGCTCACTCATTACGACTTCAAGCCCGATCGGATCGAACACATGGACAAAGGTGCCGCCTGGATTGACGTCGCCGACCATGAACGGGCGAAACCCGTCGCGCGTGGTGTCGACATGTGCCGCGCCGTTGAGCGAGGGGATGATCATCAGCGATCCGCGCGGGTCCCGGAAGTAGCGGCGTGCCGCCGCTTCGGCGCCGCTGACCACCGCGACCAGATGTGTAATGCGGTCGGCTTTAGCTGGCAGCGGCACCGGCAACTTTTGGGTGCAATGCTTGTCGGTGAACACCCGATCGGGATGGAGGTCGAGCCAGCGTTCGGCGCCATTGAGTTGCGCGACCGCGCCATCGATCGCCCGCCGATACCAGCGCGACCATGCGAGTTCGATCGGCTTGTCCTCTTGCCAGCTTATTACCTTGTCGCTGAACAGCACGACATGATTCTCGAACGCCGCGAGCAGATCGGCAATCTCCTGCCCACCGCCGCAAGCGGTCTTGGTGCGGTCGTTGAATGTGTTGGGATAGGACCAAAGTCGCAGGAATGCGCGGTCGGCGAATTGCGCCAGCCGCTGCTCCGAGGTCGTCAGCCCTTCGCCGCGAATGATCGGCGTCATCGGGGATTCGCTAAGGTCGGACGCAGGAGCAACATCCCGCTAGTTAACAGAATGTTGCGTTTGATGTCACTTGATAGATTGGCGAGTGTTTGCAACCTTGCTAAGTACCGATCATTGCGGTTGTTCTGTGCCTTCATCAGCCAGTCTGACGATCTCCTAAAATTTGAGATCGTCGGTCTGAATAATCCGCCCAACGCGGTGTCCACAGTCTTGTTCATTACATTTGGCAATGTCGACCGCGCAACTACTAAAGTTCGGCTCTTGAAGAGCTTCGACTAGTCGAACCGAAACGGCACGAGTGCCCCAGACTTAGGCAATCAGGGAAATTGGCAATTTGTCCGCTTTCAGACGATCGATGAGCGATCCGCTATGACCGACATGGGGTCGCATTCTCGACTGGCCGGCCCTGTCAAAAGCAGCCTGACAGCTTATGGGCCGTCTCCGGACTGGCAGGTTCCAGGCAGCCGACTTGGGATAGCTGCCATTCCCAAACGCATTTTCGCGGTGACGGCTTCCGACCATTACGCGTCATTCGTATCCTGCGCTCGTTACGTCGGCTCGCGCCGTAAGCTGCCGGTTGGGATGCCCTGCGGGGTTCTTGCAGAACATGCCGCCGGTTACGTCTTCCCGAGGATATGACCGTTCCTGGCCTGGCTCAGAAGGCGTCTGGGTATTCTCTGCGGAGCATTTCACGTCGCGCTGGAAGTCGTAGTTCGAAAACGTGTTCTGAAGCTCAATCACATGGAGACCCGCTACGAGCCGCTCCACGGTCCGCAGCCCCCTGAGCATGCCGGTCTTGAATGTTCGAACAGATGCCGCTCGACCCTTGGCCCGGCTCCTGCGGTTCCTCGCTCCAGCTACGAAGGCCGAGACCGGGCGTTTCCCAATACAAAGTAGGAAGGACAAGGAATGCTTTAGGTCTGAGCCGACGCCGCTCTTCGCCGCGTAACGGTGTGTGCAGTCCAGTCGCCCTTGGCAGCATGACGGCCAAGCACCTACCTAGCCCCGATGACCGACACAGCGCCTCCCCCTATTCCTGCGATCGATGAGCTCTATCTCCCCGAGAGACTCTTCGGCGCGGTCGAAACCATGCTGGTGGGCCGTAAGCCGCCGGTGAAGGCCAGAATCCTTCCCTTCGACGAGGTTCTGGAGGACACCGTACACCGGCCGGCCTTCGCGGGTATCGACCGGACGCTGCTCTTCCACACGTTCGGCGCGAAGCTCGACAAGCCCGTCTACTACTGCATCCTCGACACGCCGATGATGAACGCGAGCGTCACCAGCTTCACCAGTTTCTACTGCATCATCTACTACGCCGGCCTCTATCAGCAGATATATCCTATTCTTGGCGGGCTTCTGTCGAACGAGCCTCTCCGCCGATTTCTGCTGATCGGAGAGGATCCCGTCGACGATCACTCGGAGCCTAGGATAACCCGCCGCGAGGCCTACGGGGTCCTCAGGGCGGAAGGAGCGGAGATGGCGGATGCTCCGTCGCTGGAGCTTACCTTCCTCCTGTCGCAGCTCATGATCGGTTTGGTGACCTGCCATGAGCTCGGCCATCTCGTTGGAGGTCACCTCGCCCACCCGTCAACCGAGCGGTACATGAGCGAAGCGCCGATCCAGGACGACGCGAACGGTCGCAGGCGATCGCTCGAGATCGATGCGGACATCTTCGCCGGCCTTGCGGCAGCGCTGCTGACGGCCCGCCTCGGTGTCACGAAGGACTGGGCGGCGGTCGAGCTCAACCACGACCGGGGGATGCGCTTTTTCTTCGTCGCCGCGTACATTATGTTCTCGGCCATGGACTTCTTCGGACCCGAAGATCCGCTGGTCACCCGCAAGGCCCATCCGGCGCCGCTGACGCGCGTCTACATCATAGGTATGACGGTGGCCAACACTCTCGTGCATATATGGCCCGAGGCGGACCGCGAACGCATCTGGAACCAGGCATCGGACGCGGTGAGAGCGGTCGAGATTGCCATGCTCGATACGGTAGGGGGAGCGATGCTGCCGGAAGAGGCCGTACGCTACGAGGAGGCGGCCGAGGCGCTCTGGACGGAACATCTCGAGAAATGGCCCGACATTAAGGCTACCCTAGATCGCCGTCGGCGGGACGTCTATCCCTGGGCAGTCCTGCTCCCGTGATATTACAGCCGGTGTCCCGGGAGGCTACGCGGTCGCCTCGAGACGTTCCGCGATGAATCCGACCGGCGATGGATTCTGCGGTGATAGACCTACGCCCAGCCGCCATTCTCAGCATGGAGAAGGAAGCAGCGATGGCAAAGAGACCCGGTTTCTGCCGGTACTGGTGCTTTACTCTCATTCTTCGTCGCAACCCTTTCGCGATACCAAGAATGGCCGGTCTCAGCACTACCGGTCGTTCTCAGCGGCGGTTGCGATCGGCAGCTTCGTCCCAGAGCCAGTCATTCGCTCGTGGCGGCATCCAAGACGAACGAATGGCCGGTTTCGGGATTATTGCCCGATCCGCTGGATGACGGAAATTATGGGGCGCAAAGCTGACCTGAATGCCTTCATCGACCGATACCGCGATCCCGGCCTCGCCCAAAGTCGATGCCGTGGTTGAATGCCAGCTCGGCACCCAGCCTCCGCCCGGTCTCAAATGTGATACCAAGCTGGGCCTTGCGCGCGGATAGGATGGACTCCATCTGCGGGTCGCGCTCAAGGCTTCGGGCCATCTCGGCCATAGCGTTCTGCGCGGACTTACGGCCCGCGAGATCCCCCACCACGTATGCGCGCTGGGCCTGAGCGGTAAGCTTATTCCATCGCTCAACGAAGTGGTCAGCGCGTCGAGCCGGGCTCGTGCGAAGCTCAGCTTCAAGCTGCATCGCCTGGTTGATTCGCCTGAAGTCGCCGCCCGCCGCTTCGCGGGCAAGCCCCCGGTCCTTCTTGTATGCGTTTTCGAGGTCGACCGACGCGTGCTCGGTGATCGCGTTCAGGTCCTTGCGCGCCGCGCGAAGTTCATTCGCCTGCTCTGGGCTGGTCGCCTCGCCCTTGTCGAAGCTGTCGAAGATGCTGACCACCGCGCGGGCATGCCGCTGGACGATGTTCCTGCGCGCTTGTCGCGCTTCGTCTTCAGTCGTCTTCGCAGGCTCGACAGGTCGTTGGACAGGTAGCCGCAGCCCGTCGAACATGCCCCTAACCTTCTCGGGCACCTTGCGCGCCAGTTCGGCGACGCGCTCGCGGAACGTGATCCCGCGCCGCTCTGCAAACTGTCGCTCCGGCTCGCGGGCATAGTCGCTCGCCATATCCTTGGCGCGCTCGCGCGACAGCGTGCGGACAAGCCTGCCCTGATCCGCGAAGTCATCCTGCCCGTAATGCAGATCGACCCGGTCGCGATGGCGCGACAGCGCGACGTAGGCCGAGTGGCTGTCCATGCCGGGTGTCGCGAGCACATGGGTTCGATCAACCGTCATGCCCTGCGCCTTGTGGATCGTGGCGGCGTAGCCATGATCGATGCTCGCATAATCCTTGATGTCGAACGCGATTGACCGGCCATCGTCGAGCTGCACCGCCATGCGAACCTGGCTCGTGCTCTCTACCGTGCCCAGCGTTCCATTCTTCACGCCGAGCTCGCGCTCGTTCCGCAGGAACATGATTCGGTCGCCACGCGCGAACGCGCGCGGTCCGTGCTCGGTGGTAATCGTCACATCTTCGCCAAGCGCGCCCGCGATGCGCAGTCGATCGCGGGCAGCGGTGTTAAGCGCCTGCACCTCGTCGCGCGTGTGGGTGAGGATGATGCGCGAAGCGTCGGGATTGGCGATCCGGACTCGATCCCAACGGTCGATCAGCGCACCGCGCGCGTCTGCCCGCGTCACGGCTTCGTGCACTGCCTCGTGCTCACCATAGGCCCGGATCGCTTCGCCCGTGCGCCCCGTGGCGAGGTGCCGAGTCGCATCGCGCTGCCAGTCCTCGTGCTGGCGGCGGACCTCGGTGATTTCAACGCTGCCATGCCGCTCGGCAATCGAGCGGAATGCGGCACCTGCCTCGATTGCCTGGAGCTGTTCGGGATCCCCGACCAACACGACCTTGGCGCCGCGCTTTTCGGCTTCCGATATCACGCGGTCCATCTGGCGAGAGCCGATCATCCCGGCCTCGTCGATCACCAGAATATGATTGTCCGTGAGCAGTTTCCTCTCCTGCCCCCATTGATGCTCAAGGGACGCAATTGTGCGCGACGCGATTCCCGACCCGCTTTCCAGATTCTCGGCGGCGATGCCCGACAGGGCGAGCCCCTGCACCTCGTAGCCAGCGCGACTCCACGCGTCGCGCGCCACGCTCAACATGGCTGATTTGCCGGTGCCGGCGTAGCCGGTGACGATGGCCAGATCGCCTGGTGCTGTTATGTGATCGAGAGCGGCCTTCTGCTCCCCCCCGAGAACAAGGCCGTTACTCCTGGCGGTGATGATGGCGTCGTTCAGCGTCGCGGTCGGGAGACCATGGCTTTCGCGATCGGCAAGGCGTTCGGCGCGGTTGATTAGCCGTTGCTCGATTTCGATCATCGCGCGCGAGGTGAACCGATCCTCACCGCGTCCGTCCTTGCCCAACGCGACGAGATCGGGCGAGGAGCGGATCGCGCCCATCGCCTGATCAAATTGCTCCTTGCCGTCGCTGTGCCGGTGGATGAACCGCGCAAGGTCGCGAGTCGTGAACGTGGCCTGCTGGCGGGTGATCGCGTCCAGCGCGATGCCGGGGTTGGCAATGATCTTGTCGCCATTGGCGCGAGCAATTTCGAGGTGCTCGGCGGCGCGCTCGGACTCGAGACCCTGCGCCGCCATGCGCGACGCTGCCGGTCCAATCTTGTGCTGTGGCTCAAGGTCGATCCCCTGCGCCTCCAATGACCGGTGATCGATCCGCGCATCTATATCCAGCTCGGCAAGGCGCTGGTTGACGTGTTCGCTCCAGCGCTCGCGCCATTTCTCCAGCAAGTCGGTACGGTTCCAGTCGCGGTTCTTCTTGCCGAACCCGTCCTCACGGACTTCGCGCATGGTGAGCATCACATGAGCGTGCGGTCGTGCGAGGCCGTCGGCTCCGATATCCCAATGGACATTCAAATCGGCGATCATCCCGCGCTCGACAAACTCGTCGCGGACGAAGTCGCGCGCCAACTCGATGCCCTGTTCCTTGGTCATCTCGCGCGGAATCGCGAACTCGATCTCGCGCGCAAGCTGAGCATCCTTGCGCAGCTCGGCCGCTTCGACCGCGTTCCACAGCTTCTCCCGATCCGACAGATGCTCGGGAGCGCCGTTCGGCAGCATCACCTCAGAGTGAACGACGCCCGCCTTGTTGGAGAAATCGTGGTGCCGGTCGAGTCGCTGGTCGTGCAGCCGCGACGCCGAGCGATAGGCTGCCGACGCCAGCGCCGATGATCCAGCCGCGCGTGAGATGACCTTTGCCGAGAAATGGTAGATCGCCATGACGGCAATCCACTTACACTTCAGAAGCGACGTCGGCACGACGTATAAGCGCGCCCTCCAAAGAATTCATCTTTCTCGGGACTGCTGAATCCCATGAGATTTCAGAGCGTTGAGCTTGATCGAATGGTCCGATAACTGGTGTGCCTCCCCCATGCAATTGGAGAAGGCAGGATGCGTAAACCCCGCGATTTCGATGCCGAGCTTGAGGCGCTCAACGACAAGGCGAAACAGCTCAAGGAGCGCAAGCTGCGCCAGCTTGGCGAACTGGTCGTAGCGACTGGTGCCGATACACTTCCGATCGAGCAGCTTGCCGGGCTGCTGGTCGCAGGCGTCGAGAGCAAAGACCCCGGCGCGAAGGAGAGCTGGCGCAAACGCGGCGCTGCGTTCTTTCAAGGCTCGCGTCGCACTGGTGGAAGCGCTGGCACGAACCGACGCGGCGCTTCGACGGACGGTGGCGGCACGCCACCGGCTGAACGCCAAAATCGCGCGTGACGACAAGCGGGCCTGGGTAGTGAAGCGCCGCGAGCGCACGCGCCAGCTGATCGAACTTGGCGGTTTGGTCGCCAAGGCGGGGCTCATCGAACTGACCGATGATGATCGCGCGGTGATTTTCGGGTTGCTGGTTGAAGCCGCAGCCAGGTTGCGGAGCGAGGATCGCGACAAGGCGCTCCTGCTTTGGTGGCGGCGCGGCAAGCGCGCGTTCGAGGCACTTGCTCACGAGCGCGAACCCCGCGCATAGCCCGGCGATGACCGAAGACCTCGAAGCGACGATCCTCGCCTTTCTCAAGCGCGCGCCGGAATGGGTCCGCCGCGATCTGACAGCGAAGGATCCGAACGCCCGCGCCCAAGCCGAAGAAGCGTTCGCTGCAATGCTGGCGGACGCACTGCGGCGCGCAGACTCGTGAACGATTGAGACGCGAGCGCCGCGCGATCAGTCGCGCGGCGCGAGCCGCCGTTCGCAAACGTCGCGCACCACGTTTTGCAGGAGCTCGATCCGCGCGGCGAGCCAGTCCAGTTCTTCTGGCGTGACCTTGTAGTGCGGCGAGTAGCGCGCGTTCACATACGCCTGTTGCAGCAGTTCGAAGCAGCGCCGTGCGAACTTTGTATCGCGCGGCCAGACGCCGATCAGTTCATGAACCAGCGGCTCCGCCTGCGCGCGCAAAAAATTCAGCTTGTGTGACTTCGGGCTGTAGAGGGTCAGCGTCAGCAGCAAGCAATGATACAGACGCTCGGCGCTCTGGTGGAGCAAGAACGCTGCGTCGCGAGGCTTGCCGCTATCAATGTAGAATCTAGCTCCCAGACGAGCGCTTTCTGCCTGCTCAGACCAGTAGTCGAAGTTCTTCTGCGCTTCCGCACGCGCTGCCTCATCGGTCAGTGGCTGCGGCGTCGCGAACGGGTGGCCGTCGGCCTCATAAAGCACGATGCCCTGCTGGATGGCGTCGATGAAAAACGGGCGCCCGCGCAGCAGCTGGTCGTTCACGTCAGCAAGGCTATGAACGATGAACGCGACCGGCGCGCTGATCCGCTTGGAGATGGTCACCTCGCGGACGAAATGATCGTCCGCTTTGGCCCAATATTCCACCGGGTCGGTGAGCCTGTCGTCGCTGACCACCACGAGGATATCATAGTCCGAATAATAGCCCCCGACCGGGTCCTCGACCCAGTCGCCGCGCGCATAGGAGCCGTAGAGGATCACCTTGAGGATACGCCCCTGCTTCTTCCATTTCTGCGTGGCGAGCGCGGTCGCATCCTCGAACTCGGCAAACAGAATCTGGACGATGTGCTCCAGCTCGCGCTGCTTGGCCGATGGAAGATGTTCGAGGCTGGTCTGCATGGGAGCATCCTAACGCCATGAAGATGCTTGGGACAGCCTCGCCGACCAAGTCGGCGAGGCGCGCGGTGGTCATCGCCGCAGCTTCGCGACAATTCGGCGGAGGATGCGCCGCCTCGGCACCTCCGGTTGCCGATCAAGAGCTTCGCGAAGCGTCAACATGCTCTGCGCGAAATGCCGCTCGACCTGCTCGACGCTTAGGCCGGTGCGCTCGGCGATCTCGGCATAGGACAGGTCGTCGAGCCGAATGGCGAGGAAGATTTCGCGCCGCAGCTTGGGCATGCGCACCAACCCGGCCTCGAGCCGCTCGGTGATTTCGGCTTCGGTGAGGTTCTCGCTCATGACTGCGCCTCCCCGGAAGGCGCGAACGCGAGCAGATAGTTGGCCGCCTTGCTGGCAGCACTCGCCGCGCGGAATATCGCGCGCTCGTCATCGCGCAACACCGCCAGCCACGAGCCGATATAGTCGGCATGCCGAACGGTCGGCGCGATCGCCAGCGATGCGCACGCAAACGCGCTCGCCATCTCGGCGACAAGCTCCTCGCGGGCGTAGTCGGCACTGCCGAACCCGCCGCGCTGGTTGCGATCCAACCGAGTCGAATGACCAGTCCAATGGCCAAGTTCGTGCAGCGCGGTGCGATACCAGTTGATCGGCTCGCCGAAGGCTGCCTGCGGCGGCACTGCGACATAATCGCCGCTCGGCGAATAATAGGCCTCGCCTCCGCCGACCCGGAAGTCCGCGCCGCTTGCCTCGATCAGACTGCGAACCTGCGGCAGGATCTCCGCCTCCGCCGGAAGCTCTGGCAGCTCGGTCAGCCGCTCGGGCAATCCCTCGCACTGCGCGACATTGAATATCGTAAACCGCTTCAGGAACGCCAGCTGCCGCGCCTCGCGATCCTCATCGCGCGCGCGCTCCGCCTCATCCTTCGGGGTGAAGCGATCGGCGTAGCAAACGGTCGTCCCCCGCTCGCCCTTGCGAACACTGCCGCCCGCCGCCTGTGCCTGCTTGAAGGTCAGCCAGCGCTGCGACGCATAGCCACCTTCAATCACCGCCGCCCACAAGATCAGCACATTGATCCCCGAATAACGGCGCCCGGTGACCGCATTGGCGGGCATCGCGCACCCGCACGAAGCCGCATCCCAAGGCTGTACCCAAGGCAGCCGCCCTTGCTCCAGCTCGGCAATCACCCGCGCCGTCACCTCGGCATACAGGCTTGAACGCTCGTTTCCGGTCTTCATCGCTCCTCACTCCTTCAAAACCACCGCAGCCGGCGCCGGAATGGCGGGGGTGGGCGGCAGGAGCGGACCGGCGATCCCGCCGACAAAGGCGGGCCGCACCCGGAGGGCCGAAATTCAATGAAGGACCCCGGCACAGCCGGGGTTGCGGCACGCCGCGGCGGGTTCAAAGGGTAGCGACGCCCACCTCCGCCAGATCGAGTGCCGGAGGCCAACGCCACAGCGCCCAGGCGCGGTGACCGCAGCGCATCAGCGCGCAGCGCTGTTCAGCTCGAACAGAGCTGCACAAACTCGCACTCTAGAAGCCGACCGGCCGTCGCGGCGGTGTGCGCGCGCAGTTGTGCGCCAGCCGCCGCCGCGCCCTCCGGTCGGATCGAATGTGCCACGCGCAAAGCAAAAGGCACCGCGGACCCTGGCGGCTTCGCAGAAGTCCGCCAGCGCACGCACATCATCAATCGCGTTCCGTTTCCGGGCAGCGACCGGCCCGCGTCACGCGATCGTCACCTGGAAAGGCCGAGACGCCGCAGAGCGACTCGGCGACGCGCAAGCGGCGTAGAGCGCGGTCACGCGAAGCGTGAGACGCCATGGGATTCGAGCCACGAAAATCGAACCTACGCGTGAGTATGTCTTTGTACGACACAGCACTGTCCTGGTGACGCTCAGCCCCATCCCCCTTGCACGGCAAGCCCGATTCTAATCCTGTTCGCGGGAAGCCAGACCGACGCAGACAGGACCAAGCCATGACCGAGATCCCCGACCGCATCCTCCGTCTGAAGAGCGTGCTCGAACGCACCGGCCTCAGCCGCTCGACGATGTACCGCAAGATGCAGAACGGCACGTTCCCGCAGAACATCCGGATTAGCACGCGATGCACCGGCTGGCGCGAGTCCGCGGTAAATGAATGGATGCGCAATCCAATCTTCTACGACAGATGCGATGGCTGTGCGGACTAATACGAACTGTCAGAATTCGGGGTTCGTCGATGCTCTAGCAACCTTGCGCGACCCAACGTCCATCACAAAAATCTGTGCATGGCACTGGGCCTGGTCGCCGCAAGCCCTTTCTGATGATCCGGGAAGGTTGGCTCGCCCTTCAGGATTGTTCGAACCGAGCAGGCCCGACATGAGCGAGCGGACCATCGCTTCGCACCCCACATCGTAGACTGGATTTGCGCTATATCACGGCGGTTCGCCTCAAATACCCTATCGGTCCATGGATGTTGGAGCAGTCAATGGATAGCGAAATTGTCATTGTCGGCGGCGGACCGGCTGGCCTGAGCCTGGCCACCTCCTTATCAGGCCATGGCCTGGCGATCACCGTCGTCGAACGTCAAACTCTGGAGCAGTTGGCCGAACCTCCATTTGACGGTCGAGAGATCGCTCTGACCCATCGCTCGATCCGCATTCTCGATGGGCTTTCGGCATGGACCCCGCGCATGGGCGACGAGGCCGCCCCGCTGCGCGCCGCAAAGGTTCTAAATGGCAAGTCTCAATTTACGCTGTGCTTCGAGCCAAGTTCGCGGATCGAAGGCTTGCTCGGCTGGCTGGTGCCAAACCAATGCATTCGACGCGAACTTTTTAGGACGACGGCTTCTCGCTCTGACATTCGCTTCCTTACCGGCATCGAGGTGACTGGCGTTCGGTCCCAACATGATCGCGTCGAAGTTGTCCTGAGCAACGGAATCGTGCTCCACTCGAGAATGCTCATCGCTGCGGACTCGCGCTTCTCGACGATTCGCGGGATGCTCGGCATCGGCGCGACGATGCAGCGCACGGGACGCTCGATGCTCGTCTGTCGTGTCGAACATGAGGCGAACCACGCGCGTGTCGCGACCGAATGGTTCGATTACCGCCAGGCCTTGGCACTGCTCCCGCTGCACGGGCGAACATCGTCCGCTGTCATCACGCTCCCGTCCGCCGAGGCAGAGCATTTGGCCGGCCTTAGCGAAGCTGCGTTTGGTGAAGTCATCAGCCGCAGGTTCGCGTTCCGGCTGGGTCAAATGCGCCTTGTCAGCACGCGGCACGTTTATCCGCTCACGGTCACCTGGGCGAAGCGCTTTGTGGCACCGCGCGCTGCCCTGATTGGCGATGCGGCGGTGGGAATGCACCCGGTGACGGCGCATGGCTTCAACCTCGGCCTGCTAGGGCAGCATGGTTTGGCGCGCGAGCTGCTTCAAGCGCATGGACACAGCCGCGATCCCGGAGACGCGCACGCCCTACAGCGCTTCGAGCGGCTTCACAGGCTCGCCTGCCGTCCGATCTTCGATGCGACCAATGCCATTGTGGGTCTCTACACCCGCGACGACGCGATTGCGCGGCTGGCGCGGCCCGCCCTGCTCCGCGCAGCCGGTCGCCTGCCGATGATCCGACGCGGCGTCGGGACGTTGCTCGCGCAACACTGACGGCACCGCACCGCACACGATGCGCCCGTCCGGTTTTCAACGCCGCCGGCCATGGCTATGCTGTAGAGGCAGTGAGTCAAAACAAACCATGACCATGATTGCCCCCGCTATCGTCATCGCCGCTGGCGGGGCCGGTCGACGGATGGGCGGAGGCAAGCCCCTCCGCCCACTCGCCGGGCACAGCTTGCTCGACCGGGCGATCGCGATTGCGCAGGCCCAGTCCGATTGCATCGCGCTGGCGGTGCGCGAGCTCGACCAGCTTCCGGCAAGCGATCTTCCACTGCTTTGCGATGCCCGACCCGGCATCGGCCCGATCAGCGCGCTCGACAGCGGCTTTCGCTTCGCGCGCGCGCAGGAGCGCCAGCATCTTCTGCTTATCGGGTGCGACCAGCCCTTCTTGCCCGGCGATCTGGTTGCCACCTTGACCGCCGCAATCGCCGGGCATGATGTCGCAATGCCTGTGATCAATGAGCGCTATCAGCCACTTGCCGCATTATGGCGCGTGGACCAGCCTGCGTTGGACGCCTATGTGCAGGCGGGCGGCACGTCGCTGTATCGCTTTGCCAGCATCCGCGACCTCATCCCTTTGCAATGGCCCAATGCGCCCGACGACGATCCATTTGCGAATTTGAACGACCGCGAAGCGCTTGCCGAGGCCGAGCGACGCCTCACGCGTCCGGCGTAAATGAAAGCGCCGCGACCGCCTGTCCGCATGGCAAGGCCGACCGGCCCGCCGGGCACCGGATCAACCATCCGGCCTCGACCAGCGCGTGCTGCGCGCCGCTGTCCTGCATCGCGATCGGGCGCAGGCCGGCATCGTCCCAGCAGGCCCGCACCAGCGTCTCGCGCGATCCGGTCGCACCGAGCGGGGCGGCGAGCGGAAGGTGGCGCCAGCGCAGCAGCTGCGCCACCGCCTGTCCCTGCAGCGCGGCCAGCAGGGGGAGCAGGAACAGCCGCGCGGTCACCATCGCCGATCCGGGGTTACCCGGCAGCCCGACGACCCATGTCCCGCGGGCGCGACCGATCCACACCGGCTTGCCCGGCTTGATCGCGACCTTTGCAAACAACAGGTCCAGACCATGCGGGGCGAACATCGGCCGCGCGAAATCCCGCTCGCCAACCGATGCCCCGCCGGTCACGACCACCACATCGGCGGCGGCGAGTAGCGTAGCGGCCAGTGCCTCCAGCATGTTGAGGTCATCGCCCCCGGTCGACCGCGTCACGACTTCCCCGCCCGCTTGTTCGACCATCGCGGTAATCCCATGGGTGACGCTGTCCGGGATTGCGTCGCTCCGCTGCCAGGCGCTGCCGGGCGGCGCGAGCTCGTCCCCGGTGCCAAGGATCGCAACCCGGGGCCGGGCATGGACGCTCAGCATCGCCCGGTCGGCCGCCGCAGCGGCGACCATGGCGCGCGGCCCGAGGCGCGTGCCCGCCGCGAGCAGTTCGGTCTCTGCAGCAAAGTCGCTGCCCGCCTCGCGCACATGCCACCCCGGGCCATAGCCGGGGGCGAAGCGCACCAGATCGCCGTCGCGGGTCGCATATTCCTGCATGATACAGCGGTCGGCGCCGTCGGGCATGGGTGCGCCGGTGAAGATCCGCACCGCTTCCCCGGCACCGACACAGCCGGCGAACCGCGCGCCCGCCCGGCTCTCGCCGATAAGGCGCAGCGGCGCATCGGGCACCGTGGTCGCGGCGCTCACGGCATAGCCATCCATCGCCGCCACGGCGCTGCGGGGGGACGCGGTGCGCGCGATCACCGGTGCGGCGAGCACGCGCCCGGCCGTCGCGTCGATCGCCACGTCCTCGCTCCCCAGCGGCGTCACCGCATCCGCCAGCAATGCGAGCGCGGCATCAAGGGTGATCATGCGCAGACGTCGCGCAGCCGGGGCAAGGCACCGGCGATCGAGCAGGGCCGATGCCGACTGTCGAATTCCAGTTCGAGCAGCCCATCCCACGCATCGCGGCAGGCGCCGGTCGATCCAGGCACGCAAAAGACAAAGGCGTCGCCCGCCTGCCCCGCAAAGGCGCGCGACTGCATCGTCGCCACCCCGACCGTGGTCAGGCTCTTGGCATGAAACGCCGCGGAAAACCCGTCCATCTCGCGCCGCAACAACGGCTTGACCGCTTCGGGTGTATTGTCGCGCGGCGAAAAGCCCGTACCCCCGGTGGTCAGGATAATCTCGATCTCCGGCAGCGCCAGCCAGCGCTGCAACTGCGCACGGATCGCAGCAATGTCGTCGCGCACGATGGCCCGATCAACCAGCGCATGCCCGGCGCGCTGCAGCCGCTCGACCAGCGTCGCGCCCGACGTATCGGTTTCAAGCGTGCGCGTGTCGGAAATGGTCAGCACCGCCATGCCCAGCGGAAAGAAGGTCAGGCTCTCGTCAATTCCGGGCACAATTCACTCCTCGATCGGCGCCCAGCGCCGGACATCATCCATGTCGCGTTCGGTCGGCTCGATCCAGCGATCGATTGCCCCTTCCTCCCGCTTCCAGAACACCGCCTCGGTCTTGAGGCGGTCCATCATATAGTCAGCAGCTTCGAACGCCGCCCGGCGATGGCGGGCCGCGACCGCGACAAACACGATCGCCTCGCCCGGCGCGATCCGCCCGTGGCGATGCACCATATCGCTGCGCGTGACCGCGAATCGGGCATGTGCATCGCGGTCAATTTCCTGCATCGAAGCGAGGGTGACGCCGCGATATGCCTCCAGCACCAGCGAAGCCACCGCGCCCTCGTGGCCGCTCGCGCGGGCATGGCCGGTGAAACTGACCACCGCGCCCTCCTCTACCGCCGCGCAACCGAAGGCCGCGAGCCGCGCCGCAGGATCAAACGCGGCCTCGGCAAGTTCGACTGCCATGATCAGCCCCCCGACACCGGCGGAAACAGCGCGACCAGGTCCCCCGGTCGCACGATCGTCTGATCTGGAACGATCGTTTCATTGATACAGGCGCGGATGCGCCCCCGTTCAAGCGCCGGCAACAGCGCTGGAAAGCCCTGAACCAGCCGTGCGACCAGTTCGGGCACCGACAGCCCCGGGGCGGGGATGCCGATGCTGACCGATCGGCCGCAGGGATCGGCAAGGCGGCCGCACAATTCGACGGTAATCCGGGCGTCACCCGTCGTGGTAGTCATCGGTCAGCCTCCGATCGATGCAAGATGAGGAGTAGCACCGCTATCGCCGGCGTGCAGCCGATGCGCCGGAGCCTTGGTGGCAACCAGCCCCCGTATCCGCGCGAGCAGCGCCGCCGGATTGTCCCCGGTCAGCTGCGGGCGCAGGTCGATGCCGCCATCGCCGAACAGGCACAGATGCAGCCGTCCGTCGGACGACAGCCGTAGCCGGTTGCAGCTCGCACAAAAATCCTGCGCATAGGGCGCAATGATGCCGATCCGGCCCTTTGCGGACGGATGCCCCAGTTCGATTGCCGGACCCGCGCCGGGCTGGCGCGGAAGTCGCGTCCAGCCCGAAGCTTCGAGCCGATCGATCACCGTCTGCCCCCCGACATGGCGCGCGGCGAAGAATGCGGCATTGTCGTTGGTCCGCATCACTTCGATGAAGCGCAGCGACAGATCGCGGCTGGCGACGAAATCGACCATCGCCTCCAGCTCATCGTCGTTGATGCCGCGCATCAGCACGGCGTTGAGCTTGATGCTTTCGAACCCCGCCGCCTGCGCCGCGTCCACACCGCGCAGGATGTCGGCAAGCCGGTCATGGCCGGTGATCGCAGCAAACCGAGCCGGATCGAGCGAGTCGACGCTGATATTGATCGCGCTGATCCCGCAATCGCGCCATGCCTGCGCGCGCTCGGCCAGCCGATAACCATTGGTGGTCATGGCGACCCGACGGATCCCGGGCACTGCCGCCACCGTTCGCGCCACTGCATCGAAATCGCGCCGAAGCGTCGGTTCGCCCCCGGTCAGCCGCACCTTCCAAAGCCCCAGCGTGGCGAACGCCGCAACCGCCCGCCCGATCTCGTCCGCCGACAGTTCCACCGGGCGGTTGCACGGCCGACGATATCCGTCGGGCAGACAATAGGTGCAGCTGAAATTGCAGACTTCGGTAAGCGACAGGCGCAGATATTCGAAGCGCCGACCGATTCCGTCGCGCAGCGGCGGGGCGAGCGACAACAGGTCGGGCTGCCGGGCGCGAAGGTCAGTCACTGGACCAGCGGCCCGTCCGCGATCGGCAGTGCGACGCCCTCGACCGTCACCTGGCTGGCCAGGATCGACAGATATTGGGCCATCGCCTTGCGGTAGCTTGCTTCCTCCAGATAGGCGCGGATCGACGCCTCGACCGCCTCGAACGGCAATTGGCGCCCCTCGACCCGCCGTCCGGCACGGACTACATGGACGCCAAAGCGTGTGCGGACCGGTTCGGGACACAATTCCCCCTCGCCCAGCGCGAGCAATGCGGCTTCGAATTCAGCAACGGTCTGCCCCTTGCCGATCTGCCCCAGATTGCCGCCATGCTCCTTGGACGGACAGGCGGAGCGGCTGCGGGCGAGCTCGCCGAAACAGCCGGGCTCGGCCTGGATCTTGCGGATCGCCATCCGCGCATCGCCAACCGCAAGGCTATAGGCAAAGCTGTCGTCCGGACTGGCCGAAAACAGGATATGTTCAGCCTCGACCAGCGTATCGCTGGTGAAACGGTCGCGATGCCGGTCATAGAAGCGGCGCGCCTCCGGCTCGGTCGCGACCGGAACCGCAACCTCCTGCTCCAGCAAGGCGTCGATCCGCGCATCATCCTCGGCCAACGCCCGCCCCTGTGCATCGCTGCGCTCGGTCGCAGCAATGCCCAGCCGGTCGGCCTCGACCAGCAGCAGCTGGCGGATTGCGAGCGCCTCGGCCGCCTCGCGCCACGCGGTTTCGGCGTCGGGCGCGGGATGGTTCTGCGCCTCCGCCGCGATCGCGGCTTCGGGAATTTCCACCCCCGCGACCCGCACCGGGCGGCGTTCCAGCACCTCATCCATGGCTGAGGTTCCTGCGCGAACGGACGATCTGGTAGCCGCCGCGCCACAGATAGCGCACCGGCGCGCTCAACATGTGGACCAGCCGGGTGAACGGAAACAGCAGGAAGATCGTCAGGCCCAGAAAGATATGGACGCGGAAGATCCAGTGCGATCCATCGAGAAACAGCGAGGCGGTCGGGTTGAAGGTGAAAATCCCATTCGCCCAGCTCATGAACCGCACCATCTGCTCGCCATTCATATGGCCGAGCGAAATCGGCACGGTCGCCAGGCCGAGCGCAAGCTGGAGCCACAGCAGGACAAGGATTCCGGTATCGGCAAAGGTCGAATGTTTGCGGATGCGCGCGTCGAACAGCCGGCGGTGCAACAGCATCGACGCACCGATGAACGAGATAATGCCCGCCGTCCCGCCGCCGAACACTGCCAGTGCCTGTTTCCATTCGTGGCGCACATAAAAGCTGTCGAACACCCAGATCGGCACGAGCAGCCCGACGATATGGCCGAACAGCACGAACAGCACGCCGACATGGAACAATACCGATCCGATCATCAACTGCTTGCGCCGGAGCAGCTGGCTGGAGCCGGTCCGCCAGCTATAGGGCTCGCGGTCGAACCGCACGATCGATCCGATCGCCAGCACCGACAGCGCGATATAGGGGTAGATGCCGAACAGAAGGTGGTTGAGAAAGGTGTCCATGGCTCAGCTCCTGGGTGCCGGTTGGGCAGCAAGGGGGGCGCGCATCCGGTCAAGGATCGCGCTGACCTGCGGGCAGGCGGCGTTGGGGTCGGGCGCTGCGTCGGCGGTGAAGCGAATTTCCTCCTCCTCCCACTGCGCATCGAGGGTTTCGAGGTCCTGCGGATCCTCGACCGGCGGCAGCGCGTTGCGCGCCTCGGCATCCATTTCGATCCCCGCAATGTCGCACAGCAGCGCGAATACCGGGGCATAATCGGACTCGCGCGCCTCAAGCCGGGCGGCAAGCGCGATCAGCACGACGCCGGGTTCGGCGAGCGTTTCGCGCGCCACCGCGTCGGGCAGGGTCGAGCAATAGTCGAGGAACAGCGGCAGATAATCGGGCAGCTCATTCCCCTCCGGCTCAAGCCCGGCGTCGAGATAACGCGCGCGCAGATCGACCATCGCCTGCCCACGGTCGCGGCTTTCGCCATGAACATGTTCGAACAGATGCAGGCTGTGCGCCCGGCCCCGGTCGAACAACTCGACATAGACTTCCTGCACCGCATAGATGTCGTCGGTGGCGAGGCGGTTCAGCAGCGGATCGAGCCGGGCCAGCGCCGCCGCCGGTACCGCCGGATCAGCCGCCAGCCGCGCGCGCAACTCGCCCGCCACCGCCTGTAGTTCTAGCGAGGGATATTGCAGCAGCAGCGAGATCAGATGGAGCGCGCGCATCAGAACACCTCCGTCGGGGTCTGGAGCTTCTTGCGCGCCGGCGCGCCGAACAGATTGGCCGAGCTGCTGCCGCCCGAACAGCCATTGCCGAACGAAAAGCCGCAGCTGCCCTTTTCCTCGAACATGTCCTCGGCATCCTCGCGATGGCCGGTCGGGATGACGAAGCGGTCTTCATAGTCCGCCAGCGCCATCACCTTGTACATTTCCTCGATCTGGGCACCGGTCAGCCCGACCGCCTCGGCGATGGCTTCGTTGCGCACCCCCTCGACCGTCTTGGCGCGCATATAGCCGCGCATCGCCAGCATCCGCTCAAGGCACAGCGCCACCGGCTCCTCGGCGCCTGCGGTAAGCAGGTTGGCGAGATATTTGAGCGGGATACGCAACGATCGCACATCGGGCATATTGTTGTTCACTGAAATCTGCCCGGCGCTCGCCGCCGCGTTGATCGGCGAGAGTGGCGGCACATACCAGACCATCGGCAGCGTGCGATATTCAGGGTGGAGCGGGAAGGCGACCTTCCACTCCATCGCCATCTTCCACACCGGCGAATGACGCGCGGCCTCCAGCCACGCTTCGGGCACACCATCCTTGCGCGCCTGTGCGATCACCGCCGGGTCATTGGGGTCGAGAAAGATGTCGAGCTGCGCCTGATACAGATCTTCGACATTCTCCGCGCTGGCCGCCTCCTCGATGCGGTCGGCGTCATAGAGCATCACGCCGAGATAGCGGATGCGCCCGACACAGGTTTCGCTGCACACCGTCGGCTGCCCCGCCTCGATGCGCGGATAGCAGAAGATGCACTTTTCCGATTTGCCGGTTTTCCAGTTGTAATAGATCTTCTTGTACGGACAGCCCGACACGCACATGCGCCAGCCGCGGCACGCCTCCTGGTCGATCAGGACGATGCCGTCCTCCTCACGCTTGTAGATCGCGCCCGACGGGCATGCCGCAACGCAGGTCGGGTTGAGGCAATGTTCGCACAGCCGCGGCAGATACATCATGAAGGTATTTTCGAACTGGCCGTAAATCTCCTTCTGGACCCCTTCGAAATTATAGTCCTCCGATCGTTTGGAGAATTCGCCCCCCAGGATCTCCTCCCAGTTCGGGCCCCATTCGATCTTCTCCATCCGCTCGCCCGAAATCAGGCTGCGCGGGCGGGCAGTCGGGAATGCCTTGCTCTCGCCCGCCTGCTGAAGATGGGCATAGTCGAAGGTGAAGGGTTCGTAATAATCGTCGATTTCGGGCAGGTCCGGGTTGGCGAAGATCTTCGCCAGCAGCCGCCACTTGCCGCCCATCTTGGGCCGGATCGACCCGCCGGGCGTGCGCACCCAACCGCCGTTCCAGCGCTTCTGATTCTCCCAATCCTTGGGATAGCCGATGCCCGGCTTGGTCTCGACGTTGTTGAACCAAGCGTATTCCATGCCCTCGCGGCTGGTCCACACATTCTTGCACGTTACCGAGCAGGTGTGACAGCCAATGCACTTGTCGAGGTTCAGGACCTTGCCGATCTGCGCGCGGATTTTCATGCTGCTGTCTCCCCGTCGGCCAGCGCGCCTTCGAGCCAGTCGACTTTGTGCAATTTTCGGACGATGACATATTCGTCGCGGTTGGAACCGACGGTCCCATAATAGTTGAAGCCATAGGCAAGCTGGACATAGCCGCCGATCATGTGCGTCGGCTTCAGCACCGCGCGGGTCACCGAATTGTGGATACCGCCGCGCTGACCGGTCAGCGGTGATCCGGGCACGTTGGTGATCTTCTCCTGCGCATGATACATGAACAGGGTGCCTTCCTTCATCCGCTGCGACACGACCACGCGGGCGACCAGCGCGCCATTGCTGTTGAAGGTTTCGACCCAGTCATTGTCGACCAGCCCCGCCTTGGCCGCATCCACCTCGCTCATCCACACGATCGGTCCGCCGCGCGACAGCGTCAGCATCAGCAGATTGTCGGTATAGGTCGAATGGATGCCCCATTTCTGGTGCGGGGTGATGAAGTTGAGGATGACGTGCGGCGCGTCCTTGGCGATGTCGAGCATCGGCTTGACCGCCTTGGTATCGATCGGCGGGCGATAGACGCAAAAGCCCTCGCCAAAGGCGCGCATCCATTTGTGGTCCTGATAGAGCTGCTGCCGCCCGGTCAGCGTGCGCCACGGGATCAGCTCGTGGACGTTGGTATAGCCGGCATTGTAGCAGACATGCTCGCTCTCCAGCCCCGACCAGGTCGGTGAGGAGATGATCTTGCGCGGCTGGGCCTGGATGTCGCGGAACCGGATTTTCTCCTCTTCCTTCGGCAGCGCGAGATGGGTGTGGTCGCGACCGGTCTTCCTGGAAAGTGCGGCCCATGCCTTGACCGCGACCTCGCCATTGGTTTCGGGCGCGAGCATCAGGATCACCTCGGCCGCGTCGATCGCGGTTTCGATCTGCGGCATCCCCGTGGCGGGTCCTGCTTCGAGCACCGGCCCGTTGAGCGCGCGGAGATTGGCGACCTCATGGTCGGTGTTCCAGCCGATCCCCTTGCCGCCATTGCCGAGCGATTCCATCAGCGGCCCCAGCGCAGTGAAGCGTTTGTAGAGATTGGGATAGTCGCGCTCGACCACGGCCACGGTCGCCATTGTCTTGCCCGGAATCGGCTCGACCTGCCCCAGCCCCCAGTCTGCAACGTCATAGGGTTGGGCAATCTCGTTCGGGCTGTCATGCTGGATCGGGGTCAGCACCACATCCTGCTCGACACCGAGCACTTCGGGCGCGATCTCCGAGAATTTCTTGGCGAGCCCCTTGTAGATGTCCCAGTCGCTGCGCGATTCCCACACCGGATCGACCGCCGCCGAGAGCGGGTGGATGAACGGGTGCATGTCCGACGTGTTGAGATCGTCCTTCTCGTACCAGCTCGCGGTCGGCAGGACGATGTCGGAATAGACGCAGGTGGTGGACATGCGGAAGTCGAGCGTCACCAGCAGGTCGAGCTTCCCCTTGGGCGCCTCGTCATGCCATTTGACCTCCTTGGGTTTCTGCGCGCCGGTTTCGCCCAGATCCTTCCCCTGAACGCCATGCGCGGTGCCAAGCAGGTGCTTCAGGAAATATTCGTGGCCCTTGCCCGACGAGCCGAGCAGGTTCGAGCGCCACACGAACATGTTGCGGGGCCAGTTGGCGGGATCGTCCGGGTCGAAGCAGGACAGTTCCAGCTCGCCGGACTTGAGCGCATCTGCGACATAGTCCTTCGCATCCTTGCCGCTGGCCTTGACCGCCTTCCCCACCTCAAGCGGGTTGGTCTTGAGCTGCGGCGCCGACGGCAGCCAGCCCATGCGTTCGGCCCGCGCATTATAGTCGATCAGGCTGGCGTCCCAGTCGCCATCGGGAGCGGTCGGTGACAGGATCTCGTCCACGCCCAGCGTCTCGTAGCGCCACTGATCGGTATGGGCGTAGAAGAAGCTGGTGGAATTCATGTGCCGCGGCGGGCGGTTCCAGTCGAGGGCGAAGGCAAGCGCGGTCCAGCCGGTCTGCGGACGCAGCTTTTCCTGGCCTACATAATGCGACCAGCCACCGCCCGACTGGCCGACACAGCCGCACATCACCAGCAAGTTGATGATGCCGCGATAGTTCATGTCCATATGGTACCAGTGGTTGAGACCGGCCCCCAGGATCACCATCGACTTGCCCTTGGTCGCTTCGGCATTGCTCGCAAATTCGCGTGCGACGGTGATGATATGGTCGGCCGGGACACCGGTGATCCGCTCCGCCCAGGCTGGGGTGTAAGGGACCATCTCCCCATAATCGCGCGCGACATGTTCGCCGCCCAGTCCGCGGTCGAGGCCGTAATTGGCGCAGAACAGGTCGAACACCGTCGCGACATAGGCCTTGCCGCCCTTGAGCGGCATCTGGCGCACCGGTACCCGGCGACGCAGGACGCTCGGATGATCGGTGCCCTGAAAATGATCATGTTCGCGATTCCCGAAATAGGGAAAGGCGACGTCGATCACTTCATCATGATGGCGGTCGAGAATGTTGGTGAGACGCAGCTTGGTCGCGTTGCCGCGCCCGTCGCGTTCCTCGAGATTCCATTTGCCTTCTTCGCCCCAGCGGAACCCGGCCGATCCGGACGGGACGACGACCTCATCGGCGATGTCGTCGATCGCGACCGTCTTCCAATCCGGGTTGTTCGCCTCGGCCAGGTCATCCAGGAAGTCGGCGGCACGCAACAGATTTTCCGGGACCCACGCGCCATCCTTTTCAACGAGGCGCACCAGCATCGGCATGTCGGAATATTTGCGGCAATAGTCCTCGAAATATTCGGCCTGCCGGTCGAGATGATATTCGCGCAGGATGACATGCCCCATCGCCATCGCCAACGCGGCGTCGGTGCCCTGTTTGGGGTTTAGCCACAGGTCGGCGAACTTGGTCGCTTCGGCATAATCGGGGCTGACCACCGCGACCTTGGTCCCGCGATACCGCGCCTCGGTCATGAAATGCGCGTCGGGCGTGCGGGTCTGGGGCACGTTCGAGCCCCACATCATCAGGAAGCCGGCATTATACCAGTCCGCGCTCTCCGGGACGTCGGTCTGCTCACCCCAGGTCTGCGGCGAGGACGGCGGCAGGTCGCAATACCAGTCATAGAAGCTCATGATCGTCCCGCCGAGCAGCGAGAGGTAGCGCGAGCCGGCGGCATAGCTGACCATTGACATCGCCGGGATCGGCGAAAAGCCGATGACCCGGTCAGGCCCATGCGTTTTGACGGTATAGGCGTTGGCGGCGGCGATGATCTCGTTGACCTCGTCCCAGGTCGACCGCACGAACCCGCCATGACCGCGAATGCCGGTGTAGCTTTTGCGCTTGACCGGGTCCTCGACGATCGAAGCCCAGGCCGCGACCGGGCTGTGCCGGAGCCGCACTGCGCGCCACAGCTTCAGCAGCCGCGAGCGCACCATCGGGTATTTCAGCCGCTGGGCCGAATAGATGTACCAGGAATAGCTCGCCCCGCGCGGACAGCCGCGCGGTTCGTGGTTCGGCAGATCGGGCCGGGTGCGCGGGTAATCGGTCTGCTGGGTTTCCCAGGTAATGATCCCGCCTTTGACGTAGATCTTCCAGCTGCACGAACCGGTACAGTTCACGCCATGGGTGCTCCGCACGATCTTGTCGTGCTGCCAACGCTTGCGATAGCCGTCCTCCCAGTCACGATTCTGGTTGGTCGTTACGCCGTGGCCGTCGGCAAATGCCTGTTTCTTCTGGCGAAAGAAGGTCAGGCGGTCGAGAAGCTGGCTCATGCAGCGGCTCCTTTGGTAAATGCGGGAGTGATGGAAGTCGGGCGGGCAATCCCGCGTTCGATGTCATGAAGAAGGCCGCCGCGCCTTGTGTAGGCGAACCAGGTCAGCGCGGCGCAGCTAGCGTAGAAGATCAGGAAACCCCACAGGGCCGCCATCGGCGAACCGGTCGCGGCGATCGCGCTGCCGAAGCTCTTCGGGATGAAGAAGGCGCCATAGGCCGCGATCGCCGAGGTGAAGCCGACGATCGCCGCCGATTCCTTCTCCGCCTGGCGCAGTTGGGCTTCGGCGGGCAGGTGCGGCATCAGGCGCGGGACTTCACGGCGCATGATGTTGGGGATCATCTGGAAGGTGGAGGCGTTGCCGACCCCGGTCATGAAGAACATGAAGATGAACCCGGCGAGGAAGCCCCACCAGCTGCCCGCGTCGATCGCCGCCATCACCCCGAGCACGCAGAGGATCATCAGCACGAACACCCAGAAGGTAACCCGCGCCCCGCCCCAGCGATCCGATACCCAGCCGGTGCCTGCACGGCTGAGCGCGCCGACCAGTGGGCCGAGAAAGACGAACTGGAGCACGTCGATCTGCGGAAATTGCTGCTTGGCGAGCAACGGCAGCCCGGCAGAGAAGCCGATGAAGCTGCCAAAGGTGCCGGTATAGAGCCAGCACATCAGCCAGTTATGCTTGCGCTGGAAGATCACCGCCTGCTCGGCAAAGCTCGCCTTGGCATCGGCAATGTCGTTCATTCCGAACCAGGCCAGCAGCGTGCTGGCGATGATGAACGGCACCCAGATGAAGCCGGCATTCTGCAGCCACAGTTGGCCGCCGGTAGCCGTCTCCTGGCCCGCCCCGCCCAGTGCGCCGAACACGCCTGCGGTAATCACCATCGGCACCGCAAACTGCATGACCGACACGCCCAGATTGCCAAGGCCGGCATTGAGCGCCAGCGCATTGCCCTTCTGCGCCTTGGGGAAGAAGAAACTGATGTTCGACATGGACGAGGCGAAGTTGCCGCCGCCAAAGCCACACAGCAGCGCCAGCACCAGGAAAATGAAATAGGGCGTATCCGGGTTCTGGACGGCATAGCCGATGCCAAAGGCCGGAATCAGCAGCGACGCAGTGCTGAGCGTGGTCCACAACCGCCCGCCGAAGATTGGGACCATGAAGCTATAGAAGATGCGGAACGTCGCACCCGACAGGCCGGGCAGCGCGGCCAGCCAGAAGAGCTGGTCGGTGGTATAGTCAAAACCGATCATCGGCAGCTTGGCGACGACGACCGACCACACCATCCACACCGCAAAGGCGAGCAACAGCGCGGGGATCGAAAGGGTCAGGTTGCGCCGCGCGATGCGTTCGCCCCGCGTGCGCCAGAAATCGGGATCCTCGGGTGTCCATTGCGTCAGCACCCGGCTGGGCTGCACAGCGGCGTGACGAGCTGCGTCGTGCAGGTCCGCCATTTCGGGGAATTGCGGCAGCGAGCGCGCGTCGATCCCGCTGGCCTTCTGTTCCATCTGGCGGATAGCAATGTGCATCCAGGCGAGCGCGATGCCGACCAACGCGAACAACACCATGAAGCAGCTGGTCCAGATCCCGGTCAGGTCGCTGACCGCACCGAACACGATCGGCAGCACGAACCCGCCAAGCCCGCCGACCATGCCCACCATCCCGCCGACCGCGCCGACGTGATTGGGGTAATAGACCGGAATATGCTTGAACACCGCCGCTTTGCCGAGCGACATGAAGAAGCCGAGCACGAACACGGTGATGACGAACGGCACCAGGCCCATCGAGGTGGTGAAGGTGATGTCGCCGTCGATGCCGTGGATCACATAGTCGGTCGCCGGGTAGGACAGCATGAACAGGCAGATCAGCGACACGCCGAAGGTGGCGTACATGATCCGGCGCGCGCCATATTTGTCCGACAGCATCCCGCCATAGGCGCGGAACAGGCTGGCCGAGAGCGAGAAGGTCGCCGCGAGCATGCCCGCCACCTTCACATCCACGCCATACAGGCCGACCATATATTGCGGCAGCCACAGCGCGAGCGCGACAAAGGCGCCGAACACGAAGAAATAATAGAGCGAGAAGCGCCACACCTGTTCGTTGCGCAACGGGGCAAGCTGATCCTTCAGGCTGCGCGCGCCGATCCCGGCTGCCTTGCGCGCGGCATAGTCGGGGTCGTCGCGCGCGATCAGGTAGAACAGCACCGCGACGACCGCGAGCGTCCCGGCCCAGATCTGCGCCACCCCCTGCCAGCCGACCGCGACCATCACCCAGGGGGCGAGGAATTTGGTCACCGCCGCGCCGACATTGCCCATGCCGAAAAAGCCGAGCGCAGCGCCCTGCCGCTCAATCGGATAGAATTTGGAGACATAGGCGACGCCAACCGCAAAGCCGCCACCCGCCAGGCCCAGGCCGAGCGCAGCGAGCAGCATGAGATAGTAATTGTCGCTGTAGGAGAGCAGGAAGGTCGCCGCCGCCGAGCCGAGCATGGTCAGCGGAAACACGATCCGCCCGCCGAACTGGTCGGTCCAGATGCCCAGCATGAGGCGGACCAGCGACCCGGTCAGGATCGGCGTGCCGACCAGCAGGCCGAACTGGGTATCGTTGAGGCCGAGCTCTGCCTTGATCTCGATGCCGATGATCGCAAAGATCGTCCACACGGCAAAACAGATGGTGAAGGCAAAGGTACTCAGCCCAAGGGCAAGCCCCTGTTGTCCTTCGGTCGCTGGCTGTCCGGCCCCCATGTCGAGCTCCCGTCACAAATTAAGTTCAGGGGTTCGCGGTGGAGGCTATCATGACCCTCCCGGTTGATCAGGATCAAAAATGGAGAGTGGGCGCGCCGAAAAGCCAGTTCGCCTGACCTATGCCGCGCAACATGCCGACGCAGATCAACCCCCTGATTGATCAGAATCAATTCGACCGCTAGGCTCCAGACTGGCCGGAGACGAAGTGAATTGATGCGAATCGGCGAAAAGCCCGAAATTGCCCGCCTGCCGCTGTTCGGCGACATGGACGAGGGGATGTGCGAGCGCGTGCTTTCGGGCTCGTTCCTCCAGGTGTTTCCGCCACAGCTGACGCTGTTCGAGACCGGCCAGCGCGCCGATTTCCTGCATGTGCTCGTCGATGGCCTTGCCGAACTCTATGTGACCGCGTCAGGGCGCGACACGACGATGCGGATTGTCGAGCCGGTCACCAGCTTCATCCTCGCGGCGGTGGTCACCGACCTGCCCTATCTGATGTCTGCGCGCACGCTGGTCCCATCGCGCGTCCTGCTCGTGCCCGCAGCCTTGATGCGCGAGGTGATCCGCAAGGACACCGCGCTGATGCAGGCGACGATGCATGAGCTGGCGCTGGGATATCGTGATTTCGTCCGCGCGCTCACCGACCTCAAGCTGCGCCAGTCGGCGGAGCGGCTGGCCAACCATCTGCTCGACTATAGCGCCCAGCGCGGCGGCGCGAACGCGTTCGAACTGGGGGGTGAGAAGCGGATGGTCGCTTCGCTGCTCGGCATGACGCCGGAGAATCTGTCGCGCGCCTTCGGCACACTGCGTAGCCATGGAATCGAGATATCCGGCGCCCGTGTCCAGATCACCGATCGCGCGGCGCTTGCCGCCTTTGCCCGGCCCGATCTGGTGCCGCCCGACCGCTGACCGGCGGCACCAGCGCGTTCAGAAGCCCAGCTGCACCGAAAACCACGCCTTGGTCGTGTCGGTCGCGAACCGGTCGGCGCGATAGCGGGCGAATTTGGCGGTCACCGACAAGTCGGGGCGGACGGGATAGTGCGCCAGCAAGTCGAACTCGCCGCCATAGCGCCGGTCGATCGCGGTGGCGCGGAAGTCGTGATAGATCGCGCGCAACCCCAGCCCCTTGAGCGGCGACCCGGCACCGAAACGATAGCCCAGCTCGCCATAGAGGTCGCGCAGCCCGGTCGCCGGAGTGGTCAGGAATTTGTCGGCCCAGCCGTTAAAGGCGTGTAGCGTGGCGAGCGGCGTCTGCACCGCGACCCCCCCATTGCCGTCGAGCCGTTCCAGACCGGCCTTTGCCGTCCAGCCACCACGCGCTACGCCCGGTTCGACGAGCAGATAGCCAAGATCGAACCGGACCGGACCGCGCCCCCAATCCGTCTGCCGCGCATAATCGACGACATAGGTCAGGCTGAACCCGCCCCCCACCGAACGTGCGCCCGAAATGCGCGCACCCAGAGTCCGCGACTGCGTCCCCAGCAGCGGCAAATCGAGCCAATAGCCATAGGCTGACAGCTCACCGACCGGCTTTGCCTGATAGGAGATCTGCGCGGCATGGATCCTGGCATCGCGCACCACGCCCTGCGGCGAGTCCGACCCGAACACCCGATCCACCCGCCAGCTGTGCAGCGCGTCGAGGGTGAGTCCGGCCCGTGGGCGCAGCGTCACCCGTGCCAGGTCAAGGGTCTGGTCGTTCTGACGCCAGTCGACCGAGCCGATCCAGCGCTGGTTGCCGAGATTGGTGCTGCGCCGCCCCGCTGACAGTTCGACCGCCGCATCGGGGCGCCACTGGACATAGGCCTGGTTGAGATGAACCGATCCGGCGTCCGCCACCACCGGATAGCTGGTCTTGCCATTCAGGGTGTCGTTGAACGTTTCAGGCCCCAGCCGGGCGACCGCCTCGCCCTCGACATGCAGGCTCAGCCCTTCCCACGCTTTCACCCGCACACCGGTCCGCAGCCGGAGCGTCGAGGCGGCCGCCGTGTCGGGCAAACCACCCTGATCGACCAGCTCGGCGCGGTAGCGCAGCTCGACATAGGGGTCGATCGAAGGTGCGGATGCCTCCTGCGCCTGTGCCGCTACCGGCATGGCGATCAGCGGCAGCAGCGCGAGCGGGATCAGGGGCGGGCGATTGTCCATGCGCGACTGCTAGCCAAGTACCGCAGCCGGTAATTGATCTGGCGCAACTTTTCTCAGCGCATCTGGCGCAGGTTCGTATCCATGGAGATCGACTGGTTCACCCTTGCCCGCGTCCTGCACGTCGTGTCCGTGGTCGGATGGATCGGCGGGGTATGGTTCGTGACCTTTGTCATCATGCCGGCGATCGCGCGGGCCGAGCCACCGCAGCGGCGCCTGATTGCGTTTCATCGGATCGAACAGGGATTTTCGGTGCAGGCCCGTTGGTGGGTGACGATCGCCGGTGGATCGGGGTTCTGGATGACGTTGCAGGCGGATCTGTGGTCGCGCTTTGCCGACCCGGGGATGTGGTGGATGCACGCGATGCTGGCGCTGTGGCTGGTGTTCGCGTTGATGCTGTTCGTCATCGAACCGCTGGCGCTGCACCGGCGCATGGCGCATTCGCCCGATCCAGCCGCCGACTGGCGAAGGATGGTGCGCGTCCATCGCATTCTGTCAGTGGCCGCGCTGCTGACCGTCCTCGGTGCGATGGCCGGGGCGCATGGCCTGATCTAGCGTCGCCTTCGGCTGGGCAGAAGCAGCACCGGTGCGCGCGGTTCGACATTGCCCGCCTGGCGCGCCAATTGTCCCGCATCGTGCAGGATCACGCACGATCGGCCGCGGGTTTCGATGATCCCGGCGTCCTTCAATTCGCCAATCTGTCGGCTTACCGTCTCAATAGTCAGGCCGAGGCTGTCGGCGATATCACGCCGCGACATCGGCAGGTCCATGCACCCCGGCACATGATCGCGACAGTCGAGTCGCTCGGCCATCGCCAGCAGGAAACCGGCGACGCGTTCGCGCGCGGTCTTCTGCCCCAGATTTACTGCCTTGTCGCGGCAACGGAACAGGGCAATCTGCGAGCGTTCGAGCAGGAGCCGCAGCACGCGCGGGCTGACCGCTGCGCGATCGTAGAAGCTCTGCGCCGGGAACAGGGCCAGACTGCAATCGCGCAGCGCCGTCAGCACATGCCGATGCAATCCCTCAGCCGGAATCGAGATAATGTCCCCGGCAAAGTGAAAGGCGACGATCTGATGCCGCCCGCGCGACGCCAGCGCCCCGAGCTTGGTCGCGCCATCGGCTACGAAGGCGAGGGTGGCATCGGCGGGATCGGTTTCGATCGTTTCGCCCCGGCGAATCCGGACGCGACGACCGATTTGATCGATCTGACGCGCGAACTCGCCCGCCGCGTCGATGCCCAGCAGCGCGCGCAGGACGGTCGAACACGGATCGGCAAGTACCATCGCGCCCTCTCCCTTGGTCGGCTGGCTGCGATCATGCCTGTGTTCAGGCGCGTGCAATTGATGGAGATCAAATGGCACGGAAAAGCATCGCCGTGTTCCCGCCCGCCATCCGGTGCGTTCCCGAGGCGAAGCGCGCCCGCTCAAGCGGTAAAGGCCGATCGAGCTCCACTTCAAGGAACCGTCCCGAGTGACCCCCGACCTGCTCGCCCGCTACGCCGACCGACCGCTGCCCCGCTATACGAGCTACCCGACCGCACCGCATTTTGCGGCCGGGATCGATGGTGCCGACTATGCTGCCTGGCTTGCCGCGCTGCCGCCGGAGGTGCCGGTGTCGCTGTATCTGCACGTCCCCTTCTGCCGGTCGATGTGCTGGTACTGTGGATGCCACACCACGATTACCGCTCGCGAAGCGCCGGTCACCCGCTACCTCGACGCGCTGTCGCGCGAGATCGACTGGGTGGCTGAACAGATCGGGCATGCGCCGCCCGCACGCCATGTCCATTTCGGCGGCGGAACGCCCAGCCTGATGCAGCCGGGGCAGTTCGTGGCGCTGATGGACCGGCTGCACCAGCGCTTTCGCTTTGATGATATGAGCGAGGTCGCGATCGAGCTTGACCCGCGCACGCTGGCGCCGGCGATGATCGCGGCACTGGCAGAAGGCGGGGTGACTCGCGCCAGTCTTGGCGTCCAGAGCTTTGATCCGAAGGTTCAGCGCGCGATCAACCGCGTGCAAAGCCTCGCCGAAACGGCGGCGGCCACCGAAGGACTGCGCGCCGTCGGCATTGCGGCGGTGAATTTCGACCTGATCTATGGCTTGCCCTACCAGACGCTGGAGTCGTGTCGCGACACGGTGGCCCAGGCGCTGACGCTGTTGCCCGACCGCTTTGCCGTCTTTGGCTATGCCCATGTTCCCGACTTCAAACGCCACCAGCGCAAGATCCACGCCGCGACCCTGCCCGGTGGTGCCGAGCGCCATGCGCAGGCGGAGGCAATAGCCGCGTTGCTGCAGGACGCTGGCTATGTCCGGATCGGGATCGACCATTATGCACGCCGCGACGACCCGCTCGCCATTGCCGCCCGATCGGGCACGCTGCACCGCAATTTTCAAGGCTATACGACCGACGCCTGCGATACGCTGATCGGGTTTGGCGCTTCATCGATCGGGCGGTTGCCCCTGGGCTATGTGCAGAACGCCGTCCGGATTGACGCCTATCGCGACGCCGTCGATCGGGTGGGGACGGCGATCGCGCGGTCCTGTCGCTTCAGCGAACAGGACCGGCTGCGCGGCGAGATCATCGAGCGGCTGATGTGCGACTACCGCGTCGACCTCCCCGAAATCTGCGCGCGGCACGATGCGGATCCCACGGGGTTGGTCGCCAGCACCAGCCGGCTCGGCGCGCTGGAGGAGGACGGGCTGATTACCGTGCGCGACGGCGTGATCGCCGTCGCGCCGGGGGCACGACCGCTGGTGCGGGCGGTTGCCGCCGCGTTCGATGCCTATCTCGACCGCATCCCGGCGCGCCATTCACGCGCCGTCTGATCCGCCCGCCCGCGCCGCTCAACTGCAGCGCGAATAGCCGCATTCAAGACAGCTGGCGCAACCCTCCGACTTGATCAGCGCCGCCGCACCGCAGTGCGGACAAGTGCGCGGCACCGCCTGCACGCCCGGGTCGGCCGCTGCCTGATGGTCGGCCGGCGTCGCTGCGCGCGCGGTGCCCTCCCCGGGCTCAAGACCGGCGATATGCCGTTCGATCACCCCGCCGATCGCAGCCGGCAGCGACGGGACATAGCGGCCATGGATCCACCCGCCGCCGCGCGGATCGAACACCGCCTTCAATTCCTCGGCGACGAAGGACACGTCGGCGGCCCGGCGGAACACCGCCGAAATCATCCGCGTCAGCGCCAACGTCCAGGCATAATGCTCATTGTTCTTCGAATTGACGAAAATCTCGAACGGTCGTCGCCCTTCGCCGCTCTCGACATCGTTGATCGTCACATAAACCGCGTGCGGCCCGTCGGGCCAGCGCAGTTTGTAGGTGGTGCCGTCGAGCGCTTCGGCGCGCGGCGCGAGCGCCTGGTCGGTCGCGACCACCGCGTCGACCTTGGGGGTGGGCGTGGTGCTGAGGATCGATCCGGTCACCGGGTTGGGGCGATAGGTGGTCAGCCCTTTGCAGCCGAGATGATAGCCCTCGATATAGATGTCGGCAAAGGCGTCGAAGCTGATGTCCTCCGGGCAATTGACCGTTTTGGAGATCGAACTGTCGATCAACGCCTGGGCCGCGGCCTGCATCGTCAGATGGTCGGATGGCGTCAGCGTCTGGGCGCTGACGAACAGCGCTTCGGGCGGCGGCAGATCGCCCTTCTCGCGACGCCAGACCTGCATCGCGTAATCTTCGACCGCCTGCTCGCGCGTGCTCCCGTCGGGCTGACGGATCCGGCGGGTATAGGCATAGGCAAAGACCGGCTCGATCCCGGAGGAGACATTGCCCGCCAGCAGCGAGGTGGTGCCGGTCGGCGCGATCGAGGTCAGGCAGCCATTGCGCAGGCCATAGGCTTCGATCAGCGCCCGGGTTTCGGCATCGAGCGATGCAATGTTCGGCCGCTCGAGCATCACTTCGTCATAGGTCGGGAAGCTGCCCTTCTCCTCTGCCAGCATCGCCGAGGCGCGATAGGCTTCGCGCTTGATCACCCCCAGCCAGCGCTGGGTCAGCGCAACCGCCGCACTGCTGCCATAGGTAGCGCCGCAGAACAGCAACGCATCGGCAAGGCCGGTGATGCCCAGCCCGATCCGGCGCTTGGCGCGCGCTTCGGATTCCTGTTCGAACAAGGGATAGCGCGACAGATCGATCACATTGTCGAGGAAGCGGACGGCGGTACGGGTGAGGTCCGCCAGCGCCTCCTCATCAAGTTCGGCACCATCGGCAAAGGGCCGCTCGACCAGCCGGGCGAGGTTGATCGAGCCCAACAGGCAAGCCCCATAGGGGGGCAGCATCTGCTCGCCGCACGGATTGCTCGCCGCGATGCTCTCGCAATGCACCAGATTGTTGGCGGCGTTCACGCGATCGACAAAGATCACGCCCGGCTCGGCGGTGTCATAGGTCGCGCGCATCAACCGCTCCCACAGCGCCCGCGCCTTGACCGTGCGATAGCAATGCCCCTCAAAGACCAGCGGCCAGTCGCCATCGGCGCCCAGCACCTGCATGAACGAATCGGGCACCAGCACCGACACGTTGAAATTGCGCAGGCGCGCCGGATCCCGCTTGGCATCGATGAACGCCTCGATATCGGGATGGTCGATGCGCAGACAGCCCATCATCGCGCCGCGCCGCTGCCCCGCCGACTCGACGGTGCGACACATCGCGTTCCAGCAATCCATGAAGCTGAGCGGGCCGGATGCCTCTGCACCGACGCCGCGTACCGCGCTGCCCGATGGGCGGATCGTCGAGAAATCCATGCCGACGCCACCGCCTTGCTGCATCGTCATCGCGGCTTCGCGCAGATGCGCGAATATGCCTTCAAGACTGTCGGGAATCGTCCCCATGACGAAACAGTTGAACAAGGTGACCGAACGCTCGGTCCCGGCCCCCGCCAGTATCCGGCCAGCGGGGATGAAGCGGAAATCCCGCAACGCATCCTCGAACCGCGCGCGCCAGACCGGGCGCAGCGCCTCCACCTCCACCTCCGCAACTGCGGCCGCGACGCGGGCCATGGTCGCGTCGATCGTGGAATCGCCCTCTCCCGGCGCGGGCGAAAACCGGTATTTTGCGGTCCAGATTTCTTCGGCCAGTGCGTTCTCAAAGTCCATGCGCGTCCTCACTGCAATGCTGAGCTGCCAGTCTGACGCGCGGGCGGTGGGCCGACTTGACCTGACTCAAATGCGGAACTGACCGGCCTTTTTTGTGAGGCGGCGACTAGGATCGCTAAAAAAAATCGGCGGCAGGGGATCACCGCTGCCGCCAAGTCGTGGAGGGTTTGGGTACAACCCAATTGCCGGGGTACGTGCTTACGCGCTTGGCCGCTTGCGCCAGCTCAATTATGCCCGCGCCGGCGCGAATTTGACGTCGCTCATTTCCCAGCGACAGGCACTGTCGCGCAGCGCCACCGGGTCCAGAATATAGAGCTCATGCACCCCCAGCATGCGGATCAGCCCGGCCGCCTTCAATGCACCCAGCTCGCGACTGACCGTTTCGATCCGCAACCCAAGATAATCGGCCATGTCCATACGCGACATCGGCAGCGCGACGCGTCGCGGTTCACTCGGGAATTGTTCTGAATGGTTCGCCATGTCGAGCAGGAAACTTGCGAGACGTTCGCTCGCCGTCTTTCGGCCCAACAGGACCACTTGCTCGCGCACCAGCGCCAACTCGCGCGCGGCGGCGGCATAGAGCCCCTTTTGCATCTGCGGATGCGCGCTGACGAACGCGTCGAACCGCGTGCGACTGAACTGACACAGTTCGGCGCTGCCGATTGCCTCGGCGGTAAAGGGATGCTCCTCCTCCAGGGTGAGACCGATGAAGTCCCCCGGAAAGGCAAAGCCGGTCACCTGTCGCCGGCCGTCGGGCAAGTGCCGCGACAAGCGCAGCGCGCCATGGGTCAGGGTGTAGACATGCGTCACCGCATCGCCCTCCCAGCACAGCGCCTGGCCCGGCGACAATTTGCGGGTGACCCCGTTGCGGCGATATTCAGCCAGCTCGACCTGAGTCAGCGTGTTGCACAGGGCGGTGTCGCGGACCGTGCAACCATGACAGGGATGCCCCAGCGCGATATGCGGGTCAGCGGTAGCCAGATTGCTGAAATACATGCGATTTCCCCTCTGCGATGCGTTCGCCGATAGCGTTCAGGCGTGGAGCGGGCGTGCCACTTGCTTGATTAATTCCCGCGCGACCGTGGCGAGTTCGTCGCAGAGCAATGGCTTTTCGACCAACCGGGCACCCACCGCCCCTACCCGCTCAAGCAGGCGCGGGGTCGGGTTGCTGGTGATGATGATCGCCGGCGCCTGTTCCCCCGACGCGTGTAGCCAGGCGAGCAGCGAGAGCCCGTCCATCCCCGGGAGCCGCTGGTCGATCACGACACATGCGTATCGTCGCGACATTTCCCGCCCGACAACCTCCTCCGCGCTTTCGAACGCGGCGACGTCGAACCCCTCGATTTCGAGCGCGAAGCTGATCGATGATCGCACTGCAGGGTCGTCATCGACAAGAAGGATGCTGGGACGGGACATAGCAACAGTCCTTTGGGCGACGGTCCTTTGGGGGCGGCGCTGTGCCGCCCCGCATGGGGTCAGGCGGCCTGTTTCCAGGCGGGCTCAAGCGCCTGATGCGGCGGGCAAGGCGCCACCGCAGAAGGCGGTAGTCCGGCCAGTTCGTTGGCATAGCCATGGTTGACGTCGCGATGATGCGCCTCGTCCGCCCGCACGACGAGCACCACGTCGCGCAGCGTCGCGTCTTCGGCCAGCCCCCAATAGCGCTTCGCGATTTCCGGCGCGGGAACATTCTGCGAGCGCCCCTCGTCGATCTCGGCCAGATAATGGGTGTAGCTGATGACCGCCTCTTCCTCGAAATAGCCGACGACGCGGTGCGCGGTCTTTGCGCTGATCAGGTAGAGCGCGAAAAAGGCGAGGTAGAACACCCATTGCGCGCCGAGGATCACCGCGCGCTCATACCAGGTCGGCTTGCACACCGCGACGAAGGTCATGAGGTGCATCCGCTCATTCTCCGCCTCGTCCATCAGCGTCTTGATCCAGCCGCGATCGTCACACATGCGGCGCAGGCATTTGAGGTGATTAAGCGTCGCGCCGACCATTCCCGGCACCGCGGCAACCGTCTCCAGCACGACCGCACGATGCCCGTAACGCTCCGCGAAAAACGTGTCGGCGATCCAGCGCAGGCTCTTGGTAAAGCCGAGAGCAACCCGGTCGGACAGCCCGCGCGGGGCGTGGTGAGCGGTGAGGTCGATATACGGGGCAATCATTTTGAATTATCCTTTCCGCCTGGATATTTGATCCACAGCAAGTGCATGGCGGTTTCTAGGCTGCGACTGCGGGAGCGGGAATTTGGGTTTTCATCCTAGGGGACGCACCGGAGGTGACAGCGGCGCCGGAGCCGCGTTCCCGCCGACGCTGAAGGACGGCGGGGTGCCGCGCCCGCTGCTCGGCCGGCTCTACCCGGTCTCGTCGCTGGTGGTTGCCCTTGTGGCGATCGCAATCGCCCTTGCGCTCCGCCTCGCGCTCGATCCGCTGTTGCAGGAACGGGCAACCTATATCTTCTTCGTCCCCGGAGTGGTGATCGCCGCACTGGGCGGGCTGCGCCCCGCGCTGCTCACGACCGCGCTGGGCGCGGGAGCGGGCGTGCTGGCCGACAGCATGACCGGTCAGGTTCTCACCGGGGACTGGATCGCCGCCAGCGTGTTCCTGGCGATCGGCACCGCGATCGCGGCGGGCGGCGCGTGGCTGCATCGTGCGCGCGAACGCGCGGCGGAAATCACCCGCCAGCTATCGGCGCGGGAAGCGCATCTCACCTCGATCCTCAGGACCGTGCCGGACGCGATGATCGTGATCGACGAAGCCGGGCTGATCCGCGATTTCAGCGACACCGCCGAGCGCCAGTTCGGCTGGCGCGCCGACGAAGTGACGGGGCGCAACGTCTCCATGCTGATGCCCTCCCCCTATCGTGAGGCGCATGACGGATATCTCCAGCGCTACTACCGCACCGGCGAGCGGCGGATCATCGGCGTCGGCCGCGTCGTGGTGGGCGAGCGCAAGGACGGATCGACCTTTCCGATGGAGCTGGCGGTTGGCGAAATGGCGCTGGCGGAAGGGCGCTTCTTCACCGGCTTTGTCCGCGACCTCTCCGAACGGCAAAAGACCGAGACACGGCTTCAGGAATTGCAGAGCGAGCTGGTCCATGTCTCCCGCCTCACCGCGCTGGGAGAAATGGCGTCGGCGCTGGCGCATGAACTCAATCAGCCGCTCAGCGCGATCGGCAATTATCTGATGGGCAGCAAGACGTTGCTGGGCCGCGACCCGGTTCCGCACGAACGGGTTGCCGACGCGGTCGATCGCGCCGCCAAGGAAGCGCTGCGCGCCGGCGAGATCATCCGCCGCCTGCGCGATTTCGTGTCGCGCGGCGAAACCGAGCGGCGGCTGGAAAGCCTGCCCAAACTATTGGAAGAGGCCAGCGCGCTGGCGCTGGTCGGCGCCAAGGAACATGACATCCGGGTGCGGATCGACATCGACCCCGCGATCGACCTGGTGCTGGTCGACAAGGTGCAGATCCAGCAGGTGATCCTCAACCTCGTCCGCAACGCCGTCGACGCGATGACCGAGAGCGAGCGACGCACGCTGTCGATCAGCGTCCGCCCAGCGGGTGACGCCATGGCCGAAGTCATCGTCGCGGATACCGGCCCCGGCATCCATCCGGACATTGCCGGGCAATTGTTCCAGCCCTTTGTCACGACCAAGCGGACCGGGATGGGGGTCGGCCTGTCAATCTGCCGCACGATCGTGGAGGCCCATGGCGGGAACATTTCGGTCGGTGACACACCGGAAGGTGGCGCCACCTTCCGCTTCACCATTCCCAGCGTCAGTAAAGAGGAACTCGAGAATGCCAGCTGAGCCGGTAGTCCATATCGTCGATGATGACGAAGGCGTGCGCAGCTCGCTCTCCTTCCTGCTCGAATGTTCGGACCTGACGACCCGCACCTATGAATCAGCGGTCGAGTTTCTGAAGGCGGTTCCGACGATGGCCCGCGGCTGCATCATCACCGATGTGCGGATGCCGCAAATCAGCGGGATGGAGCTTGTCACGCGGCTGAAGGATCTTGGCGTCGGCGACCCGGTGATCGTCATCACCGGCCATGCCGATGTTCCGATGGCGATTGCCGCGCTGCGCCAGGGAGTGGCCGACTTTATCGAAAAGCCGTTCAGCGACGAGGCGATCCTGCTTGCGGTGCGTTCGGCGCTGGCCAAGCAGCAGAGCCGCGGCGAGGTCGAGATCGAACGCGACGCAATCCAACAGCGGCTGGCGACCCTGTCCGGACGCGAACGCGAGGTGATGGACGGTCTGATCCTTGGCAAGGCGAACAAGGTTATTGCCTTTGACCTCGATATCAGCGCCCGGACGGTCGAGGTCTATCGCGCCAATGTGATGACCAAGATGCGCGCCCGGACCCTGTCCGAACTGGTCCGCATGGCGATGATCGCACAGCTGGGCTGAGCCGAGCGCGGGCGCGCCTAATGCGTGCCCCATTTGCGCGCGACCCAGTCGCGGAAACGCGCGCGCGGATCGTGCAGCGTCGCGGACGGATCTTCGGCGGCGGCAACGCGCGCCACCTCCGGCACCCAGCGCCGCACGGTCTGTTCGATCCCGCGCTTCAATGTGATCGGTCCGGAGGGGCAGCCGCCGCATGCTCCGGTCATTCGGATCCACGCCGTGCCGGAGTCGACGTCGAAGCGGATGAGCATCGCGTCACCGCCATCGGTGCCAAGGCCGGGCCGCACCCAGCGGTCGAGCACGTCTTCGATGTGCTGTTCGATCTCGCTGCGCTCCGGACGGACCGCCGCGATCGCGACGACAGTCGGTTCGAGATCGATCGCCGGCGTATCGAGCAGCGCGAACGCAATTTGCGGGCGCAACGCTTCCCAGTCGCGCGCCGGATCGTCCCGCACCACGGTGACGAAGTCCGGACCGATCATCACCCGTACGATACCTTCGATCGCCAGCAATGCGACCGCGAGCGGATCGGCGGCGCGCTCGCCCAGCATGAACTGGCGCGGGGGGCCGGACGGCAAAGGGCGATCCGACACGATCCGCAGCGCGTCGGGGTTGGGAGTCGTCTCAAAGACGATAGCACTCATGACATTGCCGGGTGACCGGCGCAGACGACCGGCCCATGCGCGCGCTGCGCGCGAAGGACGAACCATCGCCATAGTGGTCGCCATGGCACGGCGATGCGGACGGGCGGACATGTTGGCGACACGAGCCAGTCGCAGAACGGGTCGGGTCCGCCCGGCATCCCCGTCGGCCATAACAGGGCAATGTCACGCTCGGTAATCTTGGCGTTCGTCTGCACCATGGCCCGGACCTTTATCGTGAGAGGCGACCCGGAGGATGCCAACCCGCACCCGTGCCGCCAATTGGGTCACGTCCCTAAGGGCGCTACCGGAGGCGGCCCGGGGCCTTGCCACGGGCGCTCAGGGGCGGCCATCCGGTCGCGCGTCGAGCAGATACGGACCATAGCTCCACAGGAACAGGACGAACGCCCCGCTCCACAACAGGCCGCTGACCATGACGGTCTGGAGATAGTCGAAAGGAAGCGCAGTGGCGGCAACGCGCAACGCCGCGCCGACCGTTACCAGCGTGTAGATGGCGCGCGTCCAGCCATCCGCATGCAGCGTCCGGCCGGTATGGCCGAGCGTCGCGCGGGTCATGACCGCCAGCGTCATCGACGCCATCGCCCCGGCCCCCAGCGCGTGCAGCCCGGTCGATGCGGGCAGTTCCGGCAGATAGCCAGCCAGACCGAGCAGAACCAGTCCGATCGGCAGCCACGCGTATGAAATATGGAGCATCAGCACCAGGGGCTCGCGCCAGGTCCGCAGCCCTGACCAGCGCGCGAGCCGGATCGCCTGCAGCGCCCCGGCCGCGATCAGCAGCGTTGCTGTCCACGCGCCCTCAGGCATAAGCGTCCACGCGACCAGAGCCAGTGCCATGACGATCAGGGTAGCAATATCGCACCGGCCCGGCTGGGTCGGCAACCGCTGCGCCACTCCCTGTTTCGCGAGCCAGTTGCGAGTGAAGGACGGGACGATACGTCCCCCGATCAAGGCGATGAGCATCAGCACCATCGCAAATCCCAGCCGCCAGCCAAGTCCGCTCGGAACCGAAAGGCCGAGCGCCTCGCCGTGGTCAAGCGCGCTCGCGCCGGCGAGCACGGCGATCACGATGACGACCGGAAGGTTGCGGTTCTTGGCCGCAATCACTTCGCGCGCGGCGACGAAGGCAAGCGTAGCGAGGAAGCCGACATCTAGGACCGCGGCGAGCATCGTGCCCAGCACGCCGGAGAACAGCACTGCAATGCGTGCCCCAAGCCACAGCGCCGCAAACAGCGCGAGCCGCCCGCCCGCCATCGGCAGCCGCCCGGTCCAGTTCGGGATCGCGGTCAACAGGAAACCGGCGATGACCGCGCCGAGATAGCCGAACAGCATCTCGTGCCGGTGCCAGGCGAGCGCATCAAACGCGGTGGGCAGTGTCACCGCCCCCGCCAGAGCGGCGAGCCACAGCGTGACAACGACGAGCGACCAGATGGCTCCCCCCAAGAAGAGCGGCCGGAACCCGCCTCGCCACAGCGGTGGCAAAGCCATCAGGCGGCGGTGGCGGTGGTCTTCGGCCTTCATCGATCGGGTTCCCGCTGGCAGTTGCCGCCTTGTGGTCGCCGCCTCCCATGCTGACCACTCGGGATCACGACCTAGGGGGGATACCGGATAGACGCCCCCTCGCCCGGGCAGGCCGCTTTCACCCTGTGCGCCGCCGCGGCGACCGCATCGGTCCGCACCGCCTCACCGATCAGGATCAGGGTCGGTGCATCGTCGGCAAAGGCGCGGGTGGCGATGTCGAGCAGATCGAGCCGGGTCGAGAGGCGCTTTTCATCCGCAAGGCTGACATCGCACGCGATCAGCACCGGGGTCGCGCGGTCCAGCCCCGCTTCGATCAGCCGCCGGGCAATCTCCCCCGCCGCGCCGCGCCCCATATAGAAAGCGAGCGTTGCGCCGGGACTCGCAAGCGAAGCCCAGTCGAGGTCGAGCGCCGCGCCGTTGCGGCTGTGCGCGGTCACGAAGCGCACCTCGCGCGCCAGGCCGCGTAGCGATAGCGAGACCCCCGCCGAAGCCGCCGCCGCGCTCGCCGCCGTGACACCCGGGCAGACCTGCACGATGCACCCCGCCTCGCGCAACGCGGTCATTTCTTCGGCCGAGCGTCCGAACAGCGACGGATCGCCACCCTTGAGCCGCACCACGCGCCGTCCCGCGCGCGCTGCGACCACAAGCATTGTGTCGATCGTCCCCTGATCCTTTGAGTGCCGCCCGGCGCGCTTGCCGACGCTGACCTGCTCGACGCCAGCGGGGATGAGGTCCAATATCCCCGGCCCGACCAGCGCATCATAATAGACAATGTCCGCCGCTTCGATCAGCCGCACCGCCTTGCAGGTCAGCAGATCGGGGTCGCCCGGCCCGGCACCGACCAGCCACACGCTGCCCGCTGGAAACACGTCATGCTGCATCGGACGTTACCTCCGAAAGAATGCGGGCGAGCGCCGGGCGGCACGATCCGCAATTGGTGCCGGCCTGCAGCGCGCCGCCGATTGCGGCGACGTCTGCCACCCCCCGGTCCCGGATCGCCGCGACAATGGTGTTGAGCCCAACATCGAAACACGCGCAAACCACCGCACCGCGATCGGGCTGCGCTCCCGGCGCGCGTCCGGCGAGCAGGGTCGGCGCGGCGCGTTCCTCGGTCAGCTGTGCGATCAGCCAGTCGCGTGTCGGCAGTTCGCCAGTGCGGGTGACGAACAGCACCGCCGCCAGCCGCCCCTTGTCGAGCACGGCAATCCGCCGCGTGCCGCGCGCGGCATCGATCGCCTCGACCCGCTCACCGCGCGGCAGCAGCGCTTCGATCCGCGCCGCGTCGCCATTGCCTGCCAGCTCCCACAGGCTGCCCTGCGGCACCGCCACCCGCGTCGCCCACAGGCAGCGCGGCGGCGCGGCCAACTCGCCCGACAGGATCAGGAAGCCGCGCCATTCGGTCCCGACGGGCGCGATCTTCGCTGGCGTCGATTTGAACCCCGGCTGGCCCGAATGCGGATCGGTCAGCGGGCGCGGGAGCAGCCCTGTGCGCCCGCCGGTCGAAGTGCGGTCGGTCCAGTGGATCGGCGTGAACAGCTCGCCGCGCCGCTGTGCATTGGTCAGCGCGACGCGAAAGACGCTGTCCCCCTGCGGCGTCGCCACCCGCGCGAGTCCGCCATCGGCCAGTCCCAGTTCGGCGGCATCCTCGGGATGTACCTCGACCAACGGCTCCTCGCGGTGGCGCGCCAGTTTCGGCGACAGGCCGGTGCGGGTCATGCTGTGCCACTGGTCGCGATAGCGCCCGGTATTCAGCGTCATCGGCCAGTCGCGCAGCGGCGCGGGCAACGGCTTTTGCGTCACCGGCACCAGCCGCGCGCGCCTGTCCGGCGTCGAATAGCGGCCATCGCCAAACGGCGTCCCGCCCCAGCGGAACGGCTCCATCGTGTCATAACCGGCATTGCCCCCCGCCCCCCCATCGGGCAGCGCGAACAGGCGCTTGCCATCATTGCCATAGGCCGAGAGCCGGCAGTGCTCGCGCCAGATCTCGGCGGGGCGGTCATAGGCGAACGCGGTCTTCCACCCCATCCGCCGCGCGACCTCTTTGATAATCCACCAGTCGGGTTTCGCCTCACCGGGGTGCGGGAAGAGCGCGCGCTGGCGGCTGATCGTGCGGTCGCTGTTGGTCACCGTCCCGTCTTTCTCACCCCAGGCGGCGGCGGGCAGGCGGACATGGGCATAGTCGGCGCTGTCGGTGCGCTCCATCACGTCGCTGACCACGACGAACGGACAGGCGGCGAGCGCCTCGCGCACCCGGCCCGCGTCGGGCATCGAAACCGCCGGATTGGTCGCCATGATCCACAGCGCCTTGATCCGCCCCTCGCCGATTGATCGGAACAGATCGACCGCCTTCAGTCCCGGCTTCTGAGCGATGGCGGGCGAGGCCCAGAAGCGCTGGACAAGGTCGCGGTTATCGGGCGCGAAATCCATATGTGCGGCAAGCGTGGAGGCAAGCCCGCCGACCTCGCGTCCGCCCATCGCATTCGGTTGCCCCGTGATCGAAAAGGGCGCCGCGCCCGGCTTGCCGATGCGGCCAGTGGCGAGATGAACGTTGAGGATCCCATTGACCTGATCGGTGCCGCTCAGCGCCTGGTTCACCCCCTGGCTGAACAGCGTCACCGTGCGCGGCGTCGCGGCGAACAACTCGTAGAAGCGCCTGAGGTCTGATGGCGACACATCACAGACGCGCGCCACCGACCACAGGTCACTCCCCTCTCCTACCTCGTCCCAAAACCTGTCGGGCGTCGCGACATGCGCGGCGAGATACGCCTCGTCCAACACACCCGCCTCGCGACACCAGTGGAGCAGGCCGTTCATTAGTGCGACGTCGCTGCCCGGCCGGATCGGAAGATACAGGTCGGCCTCGTCCGCAGTCTCGGTGCGGCGGGGATCAATCACCACCAGCTTTGCCCCTGCCTCGCACCGCGCGCGGATACGCTGATAGACGATCGGGTGGCACCAGGCGGTGTTGCTGCCGACCAGCACGATCAAATCGGCCGCGTCGAGATCGTCATAGCTGGCCGGGACAACATCCTCGCCGAACGCGCGATTATGCCCCGCCACCGCACTCGACATGCACAGCCGCGAGTTGGTGTCGATGTTGGCCGTGCCGATGAACCCCTTCATCAGCTTGTTGGCGACATAATAATCCTCGGTCAGCAACTGACCGGAGACATAGAAAGCGACGCTGCCCGGCCCGTGCCGCGCGATCGTGTCGCGAAAGCGTTTCGCGACCAGGTTCAGCGCCTTGTCCCAGCTTGCGCGCTTGAGGCCGATCATTGGGTGAAGCAGCCGCCCCTCCAGCCCAACGGTTTCGCCGAGATGCGTCCCCTTTGAACACAGCCGTCCCCGATTGGCAGGGTGGCCGGGGTCGCCCTCGATCCGCACTGCCCGCTCGCCGGTAACGGTCGCGCGGATGCCGCAGCCGACCCCGCAATAGGCGCAGGTGGTGCGGACCGCCTCACGCATCAGGCAGCCGCCTTCAGCGTGCTGGCGCGACAGATCAACACCCGCCCAGCACTGATCTTGACCGGGACGGTCGGCGTGCACCCCTTGTCCTCGCCCAGCGCTTCGCCAGTGGTCAGCGAGATGCGCCAGTTATGCAGCGGGCATGCCACCGCGCCGCCATGGACAATCCCCTGCGACAAGCGGCCATGCTTGTGCGGACAGCGGTCGCGCAGCGCGAACACCTTGTTCTCGCCGGTGCGAAAGATCGCGATGTCGTCTCCACCCTCGACCTGCACCGTGCGGCTGCCGCGCACGGGAATCTCGCTCAGCCAGCCGATATCGAGCCACTCGCCGATCATGCCATCTCTCCTACCGGGGTGAAGCGCGCCATCGGCGCATGATGCTCGCGCTCGGCCCCCTGCGCGCGGGCCGCCCAGGGATCGTACTGCGAGAAGCTCTGCGAATGGAAGAAGCGCGCGGCGAGGTCGATGCGGACCTGTTCGCTGTCGAGCAGGCGCGCGCGGACATACTCGACCCCGACCCGTTCGATCCACGGCGCGGTGCGCTCGAGATAGCGCGCTTCCTCGCGATAGAGCTGGACGAAAGCGGCGCAATGCTCGATCGCCTCCGCCTCGGTCGCGACCTTGCACAGCAGGTCGGTTACGCGGACATGGATGCCGCCATTGCCGCCGACATGCAGCTCATAGCCGCTGTCGACGCACACCACGCCGAAATCCTTGATCGTCGCCTCGGCGCAGTTGCGCGGGCAGCCGCTGACCGCGATCTTGAACTTGTGCGGCATCCACGACCCCCAGGTCGCGCGCTCGATCTTGACGCCAAGCCCCGTCGAATCCTGCGTGCCGAAGCGGCACCATTCGGACCCGACACACGTCTTCACCGTGCGCAGCGACTTGCCATAGGCATGGCCGCTGACCATCCCGGCAGCGTTGAGATCGGCCCACACCGCAGGCAGATCCTCCTTCCTGATCCCGAAAATGTCGAGCCGTTGGCCGCCAGTCACCTTGACCATCGGGGCGTTGTATTTCTCGACCACATCCGCAATCGCGCGCAGCTCGCGCGGGCTGGTGAGGCCGCCCCACATGCGCGGAACCACCGAATAGGTGCCGTCCTTCTGGATATTGGCGTGCATCCGCTCGTTGACGAAGCGGCTCTGCTGGTCATCGACATAAATGCCGGGCAGCGCGCAGAGCAGATAGTAGTTGAGCGCGGGGCGACAGGAGGAGCAGCCATCAGGTGTGCTCCAGTGCAGCTTCTGCATCACCTCCGGGATCGACCGCATGTCCTGCGCGACGATCTCGCGCCGGACATCGTCATGGCCAAAGCTGGTGCATTTGCACATCGTCTTCGCACCAGCCTGCACCTCGTCACCCAGCGTCAGCGCGAGGATGGACTCGACCAGTCCGGTGCACGAACCGCAGCTCGCCGATGCCTTGCAGGTCGTCCGGACCGCGTCGAGGCTGTGCGATCCCTTGGCGATGCACGACACCACCTGTCCCTTGGTCACGCCGTTGCAGCCGCAGATTTCCGCATCGTCGGAAAGCGCCGCAACGGCCGCCTTAGGGTCCACCGCGCCCCCTCCCTGGGCGAAGGCCTGACCAAAGATCAGCAGGTCACGGACTTCCGCGACGCTTTCCTGTTTCTTGAGCAGGTCGAAATACCAGTTGCCGTCGGCGGTATCGCCATAGAGCACCGCGCCGACGATGCGGTCGTCCTTGACCACCACCCGCTTGTACACCCCGCGCGCGGCGTCGCGCATCACAATGTCCTCGCACCCGTCCCCGCCGGAGAAATCTCCCGCCGAAAAGACGTCGATCCCGGAGACCTTGAGCTTGGTCGAGGTGACCGATCCGCGATAGCCGCTGGGGCTGCCGGTCATGTGATCGGCAAGGCTGCGGCACATGTCCCACAGCGGCGCGACGAGGCCATAAACGTTGCCGTCATGCTCGACGCACTCGCCGACCGCGAGCACATCGGGATCGGACGTGACCATATGGTCGTCGACCTTGATCCCGCGCCCGATCTCCAGCCCCGCCGCGCGGGCAAGCCCAGTCGAGGGGCGGATGCCGACCGCCATCACCACCAGATCGGCGGCGATGTGCGTGCCATCCTTGAGCACCACGCCCTCGACCTTGCCGTCACCCACAATCTCGGCGGTGTCCGCGCCGGTCAGGATCACCTGGCCCCGCGCCTCCAGCGCCTGTTTGAGCAGCCACCCCGCAGCCTCATCCAGCTGCCGCTCCATCAGCGTCGGCATCAGGTGCAGCACGGTGACCTTCATGCCCCGCAGGCTGAGGCCATGCGCCGCCTCCAGCCCCAGAAGACCGCCGCCGATAACCACGGCGCTCCCGCCCTTTTCAGCGGCGGCAAGCATCGTCCCGACATCGTCCATGTCGCGAAACGCGATCACCCCGGGCAGCTGGTGCCCCGGCACCGGGATGATGAAGGGATCGGAGCCGGTGGCGATCAGCAGCTTGTCATAGCCAGTGGTCACCCCCGCCCGCGACGTCACCGTCTTGGTGGCGCGGTCGATGCCAACCACCGCGTCGCCAGCAATCAGGTCGATGCCATGTTCGGCATACCAGTCGGCCCCGTTGATGACGATGTCGTCAAACGCCTTCTCCCCCGCCAGCACGGGCGAGAGCATGATGCGGTTGTAATTCACGCGCGGCTCGGCACCGAAGATGGTGACGCGATAACGGGTCGGATCGCGCGCCAGGATTTCCTCGACCGCGCGGCACCCGGCCATGCCATTGCCGATCACCACCAGATGTTCGCGATTGTCGTCCTTCGCAGCCGTGACAGGGTGCAGTTCCATCAGAGTGTCCAGTCCAGTTGCAGCCAGAATTTGCTTGTGTCGGTGGCAAAGTCATCGGCGCGATAATCGGCGAAGCGCAGCGATGCGGTGGTCTTGCCCAGCCTGGCCGAGGCAAGCAGGTTGAGTTCGTCGCCATAATGGCGGTTGAGGCGGTCGCTCTCATAGCGGTGCCACGCGGCTTGCAGCGTCACCCCCTTGGCCGGGCCGATCCCCTTCCAGCCCCAGCCCGCACTCACATACAGGTCGCGCACGCCATCGGGCGGCGTCGCCAGATATTTGTCGGCCCAGCCCTGGAATTTGAAATTGGTGCCAAGCGGGGTCTGGAAGCTGGTCAGCGCGACGCCATTGTCGGCGCCAAGCACCTCGTACCCGACTCCCAGCTTCGGGCCGTTCAGATCGATCGACACGTCCGCCAGCCAATAGGCGGCTTCATAGTCATTGGGGTTGCGCCTCAGGTCGCTTTGGCGCGCATGGCTCAGCTGATAGGCCAGCTTCGCCTTGCCCAGCGCCCGCACACCTGCCAGCCGCACCCCAAAGGTCCGGCTCGACAGGCGGTAGCCCTGCACCACCGCCTCGTCATGATCGACCCAATAGCCAAAGCCGGTGAGCGCCCCGATCGGACTGGCCCAGGACAGGTTGGCGAAGACATTGTCGCCGCCCACCGCGCGTTGCCGCGCCCCGGTGCCGTCGATCCCCCAGATGGTGCGAACCGACCATGCATAAGTGAGGTCCGCCTTCACGCCCTTCACCGCCGTCAGCTCGGCGCGCACCGCGTCGAAGCTCTGCCCGTTCTGGCGGAAGCCGACCGCGCCTACAAAGCGCTCATCATCAAGCGTGATCCGCTGGCGCCCGGCGGTCAGCGTCATCACCGGCAACTTGAGCGCAAGCTGTGCGCGGTGGATCGCCACATTCTCCGGATCGGCGATCTGGGGGCGCGCCGCCGATCCGGCGAGCCCGTCGAAGCGATCATCGACGATGGCGAGATTGCCCTGCGCCTCGACGATTGCGGTCAGCGGGCCGTGGCCTGCCTGAACCCCGGCGCGGACCCGCAGCGTCATGGCGTCAGCGTCGAGCGGAAGGCCGCCCTGTTCGACGTGTTCGTAGCGAAGCCGTGCGTCGATCAGCGGCTTGAGCGTCGCGCTCTGGGCGGTGGCGGGCGTCGCCGCCACCAGCCCGATAAGGGGGAGTGCGCTGCGCATCGGATCAGATCCGCACGCCGTCGGCGGTGCCCCAGGTCGCGCGCCACTTGGCCTTGACCAGCATCAGCCCGGCGAGCGCGACCAGCGCCAGCCCCGCAAAGATCAGGAAGCCGGGCGAGAAGCTGCCGGTCCACTGCTTCGCCAGTCCCAGCGAGGAGGCGAGGTAGAAGCCGCCGACGCCGCCGGCCATGCCGACCAGCCCGGTCATCACCCCGATCTCCGCCGCAAACCGCTGGGGCACCAGCTGGAACACCGATCCGTTGCCGGTGCCGAGCGCGAGCATGCCGATCACGAACAGCATCAGCGCGGTGACGAAATTGTCGGCCAGCGCGACGCCGACCAGCGCAAAGGCGGCGAGGATGAATACTCCGATCAGCGCTTTGACCCCGCCAATCGCGTCGGCCAGCGCTCCGCCCATCGGGCGCACCAGCGACCCGGCGAATACGCATGCCGCGGTGGCATAACCCGCCTGGATCGTGGTCAGCCCGAAGCGGTCGGTGAAGTAGATCGGCAGGCTGGCTGCGAGCCCGACAAAGCCGCCGAAGGTGACCGCGTAGAAGCCCATCAGCCACCAGCTGTCGGCGGTCTTGAGCGGCTGAAAATAATCCTTGAGCGACTTGGACGCCGGTCGGTTGGGCGCGTCCTTTGCCATCATGACATAGGCGATCAGCACGAGCGTCAACGGAATACAGGCAAGCCCCAGCACATCGTTCCAGCCAAAAATCTTGGCGAGGCCCGGTGCGAACAATGCGGCGAGCACCGTCCCTGAATTGCCCATGCCGGCGAGGCCCATCGCCTTGCCCTGATGCTCGGGCGGATACCAGCGGCTGGCGAGCGGCAACGCGATCGCAAAGCTCGCGCCCGCAAAGCCGAGGATCACGCCGAGCGCGAGCGTTCCGGCAAAGCTGCTCACGCCCATCGCCCATGCCGTGAACAGCCCGGCGATCACGATGATCTGGCTGATCGTCCCGGCATTTTTCGGCCCGATCCGGTCGACCAGCAGGCCGTTGACCACCCGCAGTAGCGCCCCGGCCAGCGTTGGCACCGCGACCATCAGCCCCTTTTCCGCCGGGGTCAGGCCGAGCGTCGTGGCGATCTCCGGCGCCAGCGGGCCAAGAATCACCCACACCATGAAGGCAAGGTCGAAATAGAGGAACGCCGCGATCAGTGTCGGCCTGTGCCCGCTCGACCAGAAGGTCGATTTCGCGGCAGACGGCTGCGCGTCCAGAAAGCTAGTTGCCATCGTCTCAGTCCCCGAATGCAACCGGCACGATAAAAAGCCGCCAGAACGGCGGCCGCATGGGCGCGTTCTGGCGGCTTCGTTGCCGGTTGCGGTGAAGGAGCGTTCGCTCCGCCCTGCTGCGCTTCGCTCCCCCCGTTGGCAGCGCGGCGCATCAATCTTTCCGGCAGCTTCGCCGGACAACAAGAAAGCTGCCTGATTCGCCGGTTGCGCGCAAGACGAATCTTCGCAGGTGCAACATTTTTAGTTGCAGCGCGTCACGGCAAGCTGGCGAGATATCCGGCAATGTCCTCGGGATCGAACGACCGCCCGTCAAAGAAACGATCGGCGCCCAGGGTCAGCCTGCCCTGGACGGAGCCGACGCCGAGCGGCGCGTCGAGCCCGCCTTCAAGCTTTGAACTGGCCCCCGGCAGCGGCGCGTCCGAACCCGACAACGCTTCACGATACAGGTCCGGGCGGAACACTCCGGTCGCGGTTGCGGCGTCGGCATCCGAATAGGCGACCCCGTCCCACCGCGTCATCTGAGCGTAGAGCCACGCCGCCTGGCTGCGCCACGGGAAGTTCGCCGCCTCGCGATACTGGAACATGAAGTCGGGATAATGAACCGGCTCACCCCCTGGGATGAGCCGCAGCCGATCGGTAATCGCGCGCAGGATCGAATCGACCGACGAGTCGAGGTAATCGCTGCGGGCGAGAATGGCAGCATTGGTTTCGGCATTCGCGGGATCGACAAAATGCGCGGCCGCTGCATGCAGCGCGCGGATCAGCCGCAGCACCGCGTCGTGCCGCTCCGCCACCACCGCGCTGCGCAGCGCCAGTACCTTCTCCACCCCGCGCCGCCAGATCTGCGAAGTGGCGAGCGCGATCCGCCCTACGCCGCGGTCGACCGCGATCGAATTCCACGGCTCGCCGACGCAGATGCCATCGACCTCACCCGCCGCCAGCGCATCGGCAGCAAAGGGCGGACTGGTCACCACGATATCCAGATCGATATCGGGACGGATGCCCACCCCCGCCAGCCAGTAGCGCAGCATGTAGTTGTGGCTGGAATAGCGATGCACCACGCCAAAGCGCAGCCGCCGCTCCCCCGCAACCTGCTTGAGCGCCGCCCCAATCGCTACCGGATCGCCCAGCGTGCCACCGAGCCCGACTGCATCGGCGAGCGCGGTGGAAAAGGTCACCGCGTTGCCGTTGAGCCCCAACACGAACGGCACGGCCATCGGCACGGCCGGCCGCCCCCGGCCCAGCGCGGTCGCGATGGCGAGCGGCGCCACCATATGCGCGGCATCGGTATGGCCATAGAGCAACCGGTCACGCACCGTCGCCCAGGTGATGTCACGCACCAGTTCAAGCCGGATTCCCTGTCGCTCGGCAAAGCCCAGCTCATGCGCCAGGATCGGGAGCGCCGCATCGACCAGCGGCAGGAAACCGATCCGCATCGTCTCGTCGCTCACGGCAAGTCCCCCATCAACGCTTCGGCGGTCACGATTGCCTCGGCAATCTCCGCGATCCGGCGGTTGGTCCGCATCGCCTGCCCGCGCAGCAGCGCATAAGCGGCGGGCTCGTCGATGCCGCGCTTCTTCATCAATATCGCCTTGGCACGGTCGATCGTCGCACGCTCGGCCAGCGCGTTCTTCGCCGCGTCGAGTTCGCGCTGCAGCCGCGAAAACGCCTGAAACCGCCGCACCGCCAGGTCGATTACGGGCTTGATCCGCTGTTTCGACAGCCCGTCGACGACATAGGCCGAAACGCCCGCGTCGATCGCCGCCCCGGTCGCCTCGGCATCGCTCTGGTCCACAAACATCGCGATCGGCCGGTCGAGCGCGCGCGACATGGCGAAGAAGTCCTCAAGCTGATCCCGGCTCGGGTTCTCAAGGTTGATCAGCACGACCTCGGGACGTGCCGCCTCGATCTGCGCGGCGAGTGGACCAGCCGGATCAATCAGAACCAGATCGACCAGCCCCGCCTCCCGCAACCCGTCAGAGATGATCGCGGCGCGCGTTGAACTGGTGTCGATGATCGCGATGCGCATGAATCGCTCTTATGGAAACGCGCTGGACTAGACCAGATGCTTAGCTGCACGGGATTCATTCATTGAATTGAATTGTTGCTGCGCCGATTGCGGCGACCGAAACATTCGAGAAAAGATGTCGGCTCGGAGTGCCCCCGTACGATCAAATGGACATCTGCGTCTGCACCAGAAGGAGAACCTGGCGTGTGTAACCGGCCATCGCTCGCGGTCACGAGGCTCAGATGAGCACGATTATTTACCAGGCACTAGGCGGTCATCGCGCCCCGCTTGGCTGTGCCTCATCCGCAATCAATTCATGACAGGTACAAGGGCCATCGTCGGCGAAGAAAGCCGAGCGCCTACCGTCTACGCGATGTGTTAATATGCCAGCATCCAGACTCGATTATCACTGCCCGTGCAAAAATCCCGAAAGCCGCAATCGAGCAGATCACATTGCTCGATCTCTAGGTGCCTCAGTTGAGCCGCACCGGTTTAAATCATTATGTGCGGGCAACGGATCCACCTCTAGGTCCGACTCAGCGGCGATGCTGGGCCGCGCTACGTTTTGCAGGTAGCAACCGCGGTTATGCTCGACGAGCACGCCTGAGCCGTGGCCAGATCGTGCTTCCCCGAGTGGCGCGAGTTAGCTGATCGATGCTGCGCGAACGACGCCCCCCTTTTTTCCGCCGACGGCACCAGCCTTAGCCTTATGACCCATATGCTGGCGCTTCGATCGCAGGTTGCTAGACCCGCTGTCGGGGCGGTAGCGGCAGACGGCGTCCTAAAGTGGATCAAATTATCGCAGAATCTCGATGGTATTTGAGATGGTATCCCGGTGAGTTTTGTTAATATTATATTTTTATATCAGTGTCTTAGTAAGAACTGCAAGATCCCGTAGGGGTCACCATCGCGAGTGTGGAGCGGCGACGCCTTAGCCCTCCCTCTTGACGCCCGCGCCAGGACAATCGACTGCGCTGTGAACGTCATTCGGGGCACTGTCAGCGATATGGACCGATCAGAGGATGTGTTGCGCCGCTACCCGGCGGTGCGTGGCAATGCGCTTGCGATGGCACGGCTGTGCATGATCGTGCGTGAAAAGGGCCTTCATGACGACGCCCTGGCGCTGGGGATGGCCGCGATGCGGCACGCGCCGTCCGATATGGCCATCCGGCATATCGTGCGCGAGGCGCTGTCGACCGGTGTGCCGCGCTATCATTGGCGGATGCTGCGCGATCAGCCGCGTAACGATATCTACGCGCGTGCGATCGCACGCACGGTCCGCGCGGGAATGACGGTTCTTGAAATCGGCACGGGCGCGGGATTGCTCGCGCTGATGGCGGCGCGGGCCGGTGCGCGGGTCATCACCTGCGAAGCCAATCCGATGATCGCTGCGGCCGCGCGGGAGATTGCACACCGCAACGGCCTGTCGGACCGGATCACCGTTGTCTCGAAACAGTCGGACGCACTCGAACTCGGCGCCGAGTTGCCCGAGCCGGCAGACGTGCTGGTCCATGAGATTTTCGGCGACACGCTGTTCAACGAAGGCGTCGTGGCGTCGCTGAACGATGCCCATCGGCGTCTGATCAAGCCCGACGCCATCATCCTGCCGCGCCGTGCCGAGCTGCGCGTCGCGCTGGTCGAAACCGCGCCAGCCGCAGATGCACCGCTCGGTGCCGCAGAAGGGTTTGATCTGAGCCCGTTCGATCTGCTGAAGCACCCGACGTCGCGAAGGATCGGCGCGACGACCACCGGAGCGCACGCCCGATCCGATGCCTGCTCGGTGCTGGCGACGGACTTTGCACAGCCCGACATTCCCGCCCACCGACAGGAAATTGTCCAGCTCGCCGCGCACGGCGGGCGGGTTGATGGGGTGGTGCAGTGGATGCGGATCGAGTTTGCGGAGGGGGACGTGCTCGAAAACGACCCGTTCGGGGGTGAACAGTCGCATTGGGGCGCACCCGTTTACGGGCTGGTGGAGCCGATCGAGACCAGCGCAGGGGACGCGGTCGAGGTGACGTGCCGGGTCGAGGGGGCGAAGGTGAGAATGAATGCGGTGCGGCGCAGCCAGGATCAGCGCGCCACCGCCTGAAGCCGTTCGCACAGCCAGGCAAGGCCGCGGTCCATCTTTCGCGCGCTGTGGTACTGCATCATTTCCCGCATGACCGGCAGCGGGAATGGCGGTTCCTGGATCAACAGGCCGAGCCGGGGCGCCAGTTCGCGCGCCAGGCGCTCATGCATCAATGCCAGGCGGGTCGTCCCGGCGACGATCCACGGCACCTGCGAAAAGGCCGCGCACACCACTTCGACGCGACGCTGTTCCCCCTGCCCGCGCAGATAATTATCGATGAAGGTACCGTCGCGCGACACGCTGGTCGCGACATGGCCACTGGCGAAATAGGTTGCCGCGTCGATCGGACGTTGCATCACGGGATTGGTCGCGCAGCCGACCACGACATGCCGCTCCTCGAACAGCAATTCGCGCGGGTGATCGGGGCTGAGAAACTGCTCGGGCGAGATCAGCAGATCAATCTCACCATCGTCTAGCATTTCGAGAATGTCCGAGCGTGGCAACGTGATGTCGATGCGGATATGCGGCGCTTCACGGTGCAGGATGCCGAGTGCCGGCCCGAGCAGCACGGTGGTGATGTAATCCGACGCAACGATGCGGAATGTCCGTTGCGAACTGGCGGGTTCGAAGCGCATGCCGCTCGCCAGAATGCCGCGCATGTTGAGCAGCGCCGCCGATATATCCGGGGCGAGTGACAGCGCGGCCGCAGTCGGCACCATGCGCTTGCCATGCTGCACCAGAATCTCGTCCGAAAAGGACTCGCGCAGCCGCTTCAACGCCGCGCTCATCGCCGATTGGGTGAGATTTAGGCGTTGCGCCGCGCGGGTGACACTGCGCTCCTCGATCAGGACATCAAATGCAATCAACAGGTTGAGATCGAATTGATCGAGCCGCATCCATCAATTCCGTTTGTTCAAAACGATAGAAACAAATCGTTATGATAATTGATCGGCTTTGACCATCCTCAATGCAGAGGCGCGCTCACCGAAGCGGCGCCCATGGGAGGGTTGTCTGATGAAAAAATTGCTTCTCGCGGGTACCGCGATCCTCGTCGCCCATGCCGCTCCTGCGTTCGCGCAGGAGGCACCTGCCGCCCCGGCCGCCGCCGAAGAAAACGACGGCCTTCAGGACATCGTCATTACCGCGCAGCGCCGGTCGGAATCGCTGCAGCGCGCCGCGGTCGCCGTGACCGCCGTGACCGGCGACGATCTGGCGCAGTCGGGCATCACCGAAACCGCCAATCTCGGCAAGCTCGTCCCCTCGCTGGTGGTCCAGCCGACCGGCGGCACGACCAGCTTCTTCCTGCGCGGCGTCGGCACGAACTCGCAAAACTCCTTCTCGGAAAACGCCGTCGCGTTCAACTTCAACGGCGTCTATGTCGGCCGCCCGACCGCGCCGGCGGGCGTCTTCTACGACCTCGAGCGCGTCGAAGTGGTCAAGGGTCCGCAGGGAACGCTCTATGGCCGCAACGCGACCGGCGGCGCGATCAACGTGCTGCCGAAAAAGCCGACGCTGGGCAGCTTCTCCGGCGAAGCGCTGTTCGAATATGGCAATTACGACAGCAAGAAGGGCTTCCTCGCGCTGAACGTGCCGATCGGTGACAAGCTTGCGCTGCGTGTCGCCGGGCAGATCGTCGATCGCGACGGCTATATCTCCGACGGCTATGATGACGACAAGGGCGAGGCGGTCCGCGCGTCGCTCCTGATCGAACCGTCCGACCGCTGGTCGATGACTTTGCTCGCCGATTACTACAACCAGCATGGCAAGGGCGGCGGCGCGGTGCTGTTGCCCGAGGCGCGCTACGCCGTCCCGGCGCTGGAGGATCGGGTCAGCATCTCCGACCCGCGCGCGCAGGCCGCGATCCGCCAGCTCTCCTCGACGCTGTTCGCCCCGCCCTTCTGCGGCGGCCCCGGCAATTTCGTGAACAGCGGCTGCGTCGCGCTGCCCGGCACCGACGGATTCCTCGACAATGAATTCTATGGCGTCAGCGCGACCGTGGTCGGCGATCTCGGGTTTGGCACGCTGACCGTGCTGCCGGCATGGCGGCGCTCGGACGTGCGCTTCCGCACCTATCTGCCCGGTTTCGCGGGCGACATCACTGACCTTGCCGAGCAGACGTCGGTCGAAGTGCGGCTGTCGTCGAACGAGGACCAGAAGCTGCGCTATGTCATCGGCGGCTTCTACTTCGGTGAGAACCAGGCGACCGAGAATTTCTTCCGCCAGGGCAATATCTCGACCACCCGCTTCACCCCGCGCCTCAATACCGAGAGCGTCGCGGCGTTCGGCCAGTTGACCTTCGACCTCAGCGACAGCCTGCGCCTCGTCGCGGGTGGCCGTTATACCCGCGAGGACAAGAAGCAGCTGACCTCGACCGCGTCGGGCGGCCTGCCCGGCCCGGTCACGCCGCCGCTGAGCGTTCCGTTCACCGGGGACCTGAGCTTCGAGAAGTTCACCTGGAAGGCGGGCGTCGAGTTCGACGCGGGTCCAGCGTCGCTGGTCTATGCAAACGTCGCGACCGGCTTCAAGGCGGGCGGCTTCTTCGTCGCGCAGCCGCCGAACAACACCTTCCGCCCGGAATCGCTGACCGCCTATACCGTCGGCGCGAAGAACCGCTTCCTCGACAACAAGCTGCAGCTGAACTTCGAGGCATTCTACTGGGACTATAAGGACCAGCAGATCACCTATGTCGGTGGCGTGCCGACCGGGACAGGCGTGTTCGCGCAGGGGTCGATCACCGTCAACGCGGGCAAGTCGCACATCTATGGCGCCGAGTTCGAGGCGCGGTTCGCGCCCAGCCGCAACGACCTGTTCAACCTCAACGTCCAGTATCTGAAGGGCAAATACGACAGCCTGCAGACGGCGAACTTCTCGCCGACCGGCGCGCCGGTGACCACGGGCTGCACCACGCTGGGCAGCCGCGCGGCCAATCCGGGGATCAACAACGCGCGCTTCTATGACATCGACTGTTCGGGCAAGCCGACGGTCAACTCGCCCGAATGGGCGATCAATGTCGGTTACGAGCGCACGTTCGAGCTGACCGGCGACCTCGATTTCATCGCGGGTGCGCGGGCGAATATCGAGAGCAGCCGCTTCATGAACTCCAACTATCGTCCCGAGGAAAAGCAGGACGGGTTCGTGATGGCCGATGCGTTCGTGACCCTGCGCAGCCAGCAGGGATGGAGCGTCACCGGCTTCGTCAACAACCTGACCGACGAGGAAGTGCTGGCGCGTGCGGGTACCCGCCCGATCCTCGACTTCCCGGTCGGCACGCTGCGTCCGCCGCGCACCTATGGCGTCCGCGTCGGGTTCGACTTCTGATGCGCGAGTCGCTTCTGGGGGTGGCGGTTGCGGCGGTACTGGCGGTATCGCCCACCACCGCGCAGCAGGCGCCGCCCCGGGGCGATGCGTTCATTACGCTCGGCACGATGGGTGGACCGGTGGCGAGCCGCGACCGGTCCCAGCCCGCCAATGCGCTGGTCCATGAAGGGCGCGTCTATCTGGTCGATGCCGGAGACGGCGCGGTCCAGCAGCTGACCAAGGCCGGGTATCAGCTGCCGCGCGTCCGCGCGGTCTTTCTGAGTCACCTCCACACCGACCATACCGGCGGATTGTCGGCAGTACTTGGGCTGCGCAACCAGACCAATGTGACGGACAAGCTGACCGTCTATGGCCCGCCAGGTACGCGCGAGCTGGTCGCGGGCATGGTCGCATCGATGCAGCCTGCCGCTCGGGTTGGGTACGGCATTCCGGGCCAGCCCTGGGCGCCGCCGGCCGACACCGTCACCGTGATCGAGCTGACCGACGGGGACAAGATGACAGTCGACGGCATGACCGTCACCGCGGCACAGAACAGTCATTACGACTTCGCGCCGGGCAGCGTAGAGGACCGCAACTACAAGTCGCTGTCGCTGCGTTTCGACCTGCCTGGTCGCTCGATCGTCTATACCGGCGACACCGGCCCGAGCGCGGCGGTGGAGAAGCTGGCCAAGGGCGCCGACCTGCTGGTCAGCGAGATGATCGACATGGCCGCGACGATGGCGACGGTCGCGCGCAATTCGCCGAACATGCCCGCCCCCGCCAAGCAGAAGCTGGAGCAGCATCTGTCCACCCATCACCTGACGCCCGAAGCGGTCGGCGACCTTGCCGCGCGTGCCGGGGTGAAGGCGGTGGTCATCACCCACTTCGCGGGCGGCACCCCCGATCCGGTCCGCACCCAGGGCTATATCGCGCAGGTCCGCGCGCGCTTTGCCGGGCCGATCACGCTCGCCAACGACCTCGACCGTTTCTGAGAGAACAGACATGCAATCCGGTAATATTCTCGTCATCGGTGGCGGCATTGGTGGCCTGACCGCCGCCATTGCTCTGCGCGCCAAGGGCTTTGACGTCACGGTGATCGAGCGCGATCCCGACTGGTCGGTCTATGGCGTGGGCATCATCCAGCAGTCGAACGTGATCCGCGCGATGGCGCAGCTGGGGCTGATCGACGAATATGTCGCGTCCGGCGTCGGCTTCGACGCGGTCGAGATCTACACGCCGACCGGAGTGAAGGTCGCGCGTGTCCCTACCCCGCGCCTCGTGGACGGCTATCCCGCCAACATGGGCATCAGCCGTCCCGCGCTGCACAAAATTCTGGGCGACCGCACCATCGCCAGTGGGGCGAAGGTGCTGCTCGGCGTGACCGCGACGAAGCTGCGCGACGATGGCGCGGGGGTCGATGCGACCTTCTCGAATGGTGAGCAGGCGCGGTTCGACCTCGTCATCGGCGCCGATGGCGTTTATTCGCAAACGCGGGCAGCGCTGTTTCCCGAGCTGACCGGGCCGCAATTCACGGGGCAAGCGGTGTGGCGTTACAATTTGCCCCGCCCCGCCGATCTCGATGCGCTGCACGTCTATAACGGGCCGACCGGCGTCGGGCTGGTGCCTGTGTCCGAGGCGCTGATGTATATCTATGTCACCACGCCGGAGCCCGATAATCCGCGCTATCCGCGCGAAGGTCTTGCTGCGGTGATGCGGTCGAAGATGGCCGGATGCGCGCCCTATATCCGCGAGCTTTCAGAGCTGGTTACCGATGACGATGGCGTCGTCTATCGCCCGCTCGAAGGGATGCTGGTCGAGGGCGAGTGGCATCGCGGGCGGATCGCGCTGCTGGGCGACGCGGTGCATGCGACCACGCCGCATCTGGGCCAGGGCGCGGGGATGGCGATCGAGGACAGTCTGGTGCTGGCCGAAGAGCTGGCGCGCCACGACACGGTCCAGAGTGCGCTGACCGCTTATCGCAATCGCCGTTTCGACCGCTGCGCCTATATCGTCCGCTCGAGCCTCGCGATCTGCATGGGCCAGCTCGGCAAGGCGCCGCCGGTCGATAATGCCAAGGCGACGCACGAGATGTTCGAAGTCGTAGCCCAACCGATCTGAGGAACGCGCGATGACCCAGCAAGCGACGACCCGCCATGGCGTGATCCTGATGCTCACCGCGGTGATGCCGACCATGGCGATCATCGCGCTGGTGCCGGTGCTGCCGCTGTTGCTGCGCGAATTTGCGGGCGTGCCGGGTGCGGCGGTGCTGGTGCCGATGGCGCTGACGATCCCGGCACTGTGCGTGGCGCTGTTTTCGCCGGTCGCGGGCTGGCTGTCGGACAAGCTGGGACGCAAGCGGCTGCTGATCGCGGCGCTGGTGGGCTATGCGGGCTTTGGCCTGTTGCCGCTGATCCTCGATGATCTTCGCATGATCCTCGCCGCGCGGGTGGCGCTGGGGGTGACCGAGGCGATCATCATGACCGTCGCGACGGCACTGGTCGGCGATTATTTCACCGGCGAGCGGCGCGAACGCTGGGTGTCGATCCAGATCGCCACGGCGAGCGTCAGCGCAATCGTGCTGATCGCGGCGGGCGGCGCGCTGGGCGAGGCTTTGGGGTCGCGCGGGCCGTTCTGGCTGTATCTGCTGGCGCTGCCGGTCGCGGCGGCTGCTGCGATGATCCTGTTCGAGCCGCAAAAGGTTGCGACCGCGCCTTCGGCGGCCGCCGCTGGCAAGGCGCAGGGCATTGCGCTGCTGGTCGCGATCACCTTTGGCATCGGGATGCTGTTCTACACGCTGATCGTGCAGCTGGGTCCGGTGATCGAGGCGACCGGGGTCACCTCGCCTGCCACGATCGGCCTCGCTGGCGCGGCGGCGAACCTGGGCGTGATGGCGGGGTCGATGCTGTTCGGACGGCTCAAGGGCTGGTCGGGTGAGACGTTGCTGTCGATCGGTCTGCCGCTGGTCGCTCTGGGCTATGTCGGTGTCGGCCTGTCGACGAGCTTCGCGCTGACCGCCGCATGTGCCGTGGTGATCTCGATCGGCAATGGCCTGATGCTCCCGACCATGCTCGCTTGGGTGCTGCGCCGCCTTCCGCCTGAGACGCGCGGGCGCGGGACGGGCGTGTGGACCGGGTCGTTCTTCCTCGCCCAGTTCGTCGCGCCGATCGTCGCGGTCGCGCTGTCGGGCGTGCTCGGCGGCCTGTCGGGCGTCTTCCTCTTCTACGCTGCAGCAGCAGCAATCGGCGCGGGGGTCGCGTTGCTGCGTCGCCGCCCTGCCACTCAAGGAGCATGAACATGACTAAGCCAGTCCGTCGCGTCGTTACGGGCCATGACGCCAGCGGCCGCGCGATCATCCAGGAGGATGGCGCCGCCCCCCGCGTGCAGCAGATCGGCGGGCCGTCGGGGCCGATGTTCCACGAAATCTGGAACACCCAGTCCACTCCGGCGCTGCTCGACGCGGCATCGGGTGAGCCGCATGAGGACGGTATCAAGCTCGCCCCGCCCAAGGGTGGCACCCGCATCCGCGTGCTCGACATCCCGCCCGAGAGCGACGAGATCCGCACCATGTCGCCCGAAGAGGCGCAGGCGCATTTCGCCGAGGTCGGCGCGGGCGACGCGTCGGCGCATCACGGCGAGGGCAGCCGCCACGCACTGATGCACCGCACCGAGACGATCGATTACGGCATCGTGCTGGAAGGCGAGCTGGTCCTGATCATGGACGAGGGCGAGACGACCGTGCGCGCGGGCGACATCGTGATCCAGCGCGGCACCAACCATGGCTGGTCGAACCGCTCCGACGCCAATTGCCGCATCGCCTTCATCCTGATCGACGGCGAATTCGCGCCTGAGCTGAAGCGGTAATGTTGCTCGCGATCACCGGCGCGGCGGGGTTCGTCGGCCGGGCGGTCGTGCGGCAGCTCGCCGCGCAGCATCCGGGGGTGGAGCTGTTGCTCGCCGACCGGGAGGTCACGGGGTTCGATGGCTATGAAACGCTGGAAGGCGACCTGACCGACCCGGCGGTGATTACCGCGCTGACCGCGCCGCGGGTCGACGCGGTGCTGCACCTCGCGGCGCTTCCGGGCGGAGCGGCCGAGCGCGATCCCGTCGCATCGCGGGCGATCAATCTCGACGTGCTGCTGGCGCTGATCGAGGCGATGCGCGGCCGACGGCTGGTGATCGCAGGGTCGATCGCCGTCTTCGGCGGCGTGCTGGCCGATCCGGTCGACGACGCGACTGTCCCCAATCCGACCAGCGTCTATGGGACGCACAAGCGCATGGTCGAGCTGGCCTTTGCCGATGCTGTCCGGCGCGGCGCGGTGTCGGGCTTTGCGCTGCGGCTGCCCGGAATCGTCGCGCGTCCTGCGGCGGCGGGCGGGTTCGGGTCGGCCTTTCTCAGCGACATCTTCCACACCGCCTTGGCCGGAACACCGCTGTGCGTCCCCGTAGCTGCGGACGCGACCAGCTGGCTGATGTCGGTGCGGTGCGGTGCGACAAACCTGATTGCCGCGGCGCTCGGCGAGCGCTCGGCAGAGGAGGCGGTGACGCTTCCCGCGCTGCGCGTGACGATCGGCGATCTGGTGGCGGGACTGGCGCACCATGGCGATGTCTCAGGCATCCGGTTCGAGGAGATTCCGGCGACGCGCGCGACGTTCGGAAGCTATCCCGACTTGGCCACAGTGCGCGCCGATGCGCTTGGCTTTCGGCATGACGGCAGCCTGACGCAGTTGGTGGAGACGGTGCTTGCTGATCTCTGACCCCCTCGCCGCCTTCCGCCTCGACGGACGCACTGCGCTGATCACCGGGCCGGTGCGCGGAATCGGGCTGGCGATTGCGCGGCTGTTTGCAGGTGCGGGGGCCAAGCTGGTGCTGGCCGATGTCGATGCGGTGGCGTGCGATGCGCTGGCAGTCGAGCTGGGTGGCATCTCGATCCCGACCGATGTCGGCGATGCGGCGGCGATCGCGCGGCTGGCGGAAGAGGCCGAGGCGCAGACCGGCGGCATCGACATCCTCGTCTGCAATGCCGGGATCGCGGGACAAGCGTCACCGCTGCACGCGCTGGACGAAGCCGAACGCGAGCGGCTCTATGCGATCAACCTGCTCCACCCGCTGCGGCTGACCGGCCATCTTGCCCCGACGATGGCGACGCGCGGGCGCGGCAGCATCGTGCTGCTGTCGAGTATCGCCGGGCTGCGCGGCAACGCGATGCTGGGGCATTACGGGATGACCAAGGCGGCGCTGGCGCAGCTGGCGCGCAACCTGGCGGTCGAATGGGGGCCGTCGGGCGTGCGCGCCAATGCCATCGCGCCGGGGCTGATCGAGACCGACTGGGCGGGCGCGATCCTGTCGAGCCCGGAGCGCGCCGCGCGGCGGTTGGGGCTAACCCCGCTGCGCCGCGCCGGATCGCCGGACGAGATTGCGGCTACTGCGCTTTACCTCGCCAGCGATGCGGGCGGCTTCACCACCGGCCAGACGATCGTGGTCGATGGCGGGACGCTGATCTCCGACGGGAGTTAGCCCTTCACCACAAGCTGATCGATCGCGCCGAACGGCGATGTGCCCTCCCCTGCCCGCATCGCGACGCGGCTGCCGAAGGACAGGAACGGCGTCTGCGGCGCGCCATGGGCGATCATCTCGATCGCGCGGCGCTCGGACATGCAAGTCGATCCGACCGTCTCATGCTCTGCGTTCGACACGGTGCCCGATCCGATGATCGTGCCGGCGGGCAGTGAGCGGGTGCGTGCGGCGTGCGCGATCAGCTCATGGAAACCATAGCCCATCGCCGCGCCATTGGGGCTGCCGAACCATTTGCCATCGACCTCGACCGTGAGCGGCAGGTACACGCGGCCGTCGCGCCAGGCATCGCCCAGCGCGTCGGGCGTCACCGCGAACGGCGCGACGCTGCATGCAGGCTTAGCCTGCACCCAGCCGAACCCGGTCTTCATTTCGGGGATCGCGATCGCGCGCAGCGACCAGTCGTTGATCAGCACCACCAGCCGCACATAAGCCAGCGCATCGGCGGCGCTGCAGCCCATCGGCACGTCGCCGGTGATGACGCCGAACTCCCCCTCGAAATCGATGCCATCGGCTTCGCTGGGAAACGGCACATCCGCGGTCGGGGCGATGAACTGATGGCTCATGCCCTGATACATCAGCGGCAGGTCGGTCTCGATCGGCGCATGGCCGAACGCGAGCTGCATCAGCGCGCCGTGATTGGCGAATGCCGACCCGTCGAGCCACTGCCATGCGCGCGGCAGCGGCGCGGCGAAGTCGTCCGGCTGGACCGCCTCGCCGCTCTCCGCCGCTTCGACCGCAGCAGTCAGCGCCCCCTGTGCCGCATCCCAATCGTCGAGTGCAGCCTGAAGCGTCGCATAGCCCGCAACCGGCGCGACGCGCGCGCCGTCGCGGCTGACCGCCACCAACGTCCCGTCGCGCCCGCCGCGCCGCAGTGTCGCGAGGCGCATCAGGACAGCTTTCCGCCCAGAGTCTCGGCGAACCAGTCGGCGATATAGTCGCGGCCAAAGCTCATATTGTCCGCGCCGACATGCTCGACCCCGCCCTCACGATCGGTGAACAGCTTGAGTTCGCGGCGCGGCGAGTTGATCAGCTGGTCATAGCAATCCTGCGCATAATCGACGCTGATCTGCCGGTCCTTGGCGCCATGGGTGACCAGGAACGGTACCTTCACGCCGCCCATATGGCCGTTGAGGTTCATGTCCTCCGCCTTGGCGAGGAAGTCGTCCATATCCTTGGCACCGAACGCCCAGATGACGTGCGCCCAGTAATGCGGGACGGGATTCTCGCCCTCACGCTTGAGGCGCTTCTGCTGCACCTCGGCCCAATTGTGGTTGGCACCCCAGCAGGCACCGCTGGCGAAGCGGGGTTCGTAGGCGACCGCGCGCGGCGCGAAATGGCCGCCGAGCGAGATGCCGGTCATGCCGATGCGCTTGGGATCGACGTCAGGCTGGGTTTCCAGCCAGTCGATCGCCTTGCTCGCCCAATTCTCGCTATGCGGATCGACGGGCAGGTTCTGCAAGCGCAGCGCTTCGCCGGTGCCCGGCTGGTCGACGCACAGGGTCGAGATGCCGCGCTTCGCCAGCGCCTCGGGCAGGCGCGACCAGTAGAGCAGTTCCTTGCAGCTATCGAGGCCGTTGCAATAGACCACGACCGGATGCGGCCCCGGCCCTTCGGCGCGGGTATAGAGCGCGGGCATGGTGCCGGTGGTGAGGGGGATCTCGACCCGCTCACGGTTGATCGACCCGAGGCGCGTCGAACGCGCAAAGGCATCGAGCGCGCGGGCATAGGTTTCGACGCGACCGGGATGGCCATGGCCCTGCATCCGTTCCGCCACCAGCAGATAGAGCGACGCACGTTCGAGCTTGTCCGAGGCGGAGAAACCGCGTCCCGCGGCCTCGTCCTCGTCCGCCAGGCCGATCAGCTTGTCGCCCATCTCGACCCATTTGGCCATGAACTGCGGCGTGCCGGCGTCCGAACCCGATGCGGCGGCGTCGCGGATCGGCTGGCACATATCGACGATCTCGCCGATCCGCCCGCCGCTTTCCAGCGCGATCGCGACCGACAGGTTCCAGATGTAATTCGGGAAATATTCGAAGAGTGCCATCGATCAGACCTCCGCCGCCTGGAACAGGCCGGCATCTGCCTCGGGATGCGGCATGGTCTGCGGGCCGCCGACGCCGACGCCCCACTGGTCCATCACGGTCGGTCCGGGAACATGGACCTTGTCGACATGATTCTCGAAATCGACCTCCTCCAGCTCTGACGTATACTCCACCGCAAAGCCGCTCGGCGTGGTGAAATAGCTGAAGGTGTTGTTGCCCGCCGTGTGCCGCCCCGGGCCCCAGCGGATGTCGGTGCCCTTTTTCCGCAGGCGGCTGATCCCGCGCATCATGTCGTCCACCGTCAGCATGTCATAGGCGACATGGTTGAGGCAGGCCGGTCCGGGCAGGATCGCGAGGCGGTGATGCGCGCTGTTGCAGCGCAGGAAGCACATGAAATCGCCCAGCCAGTCGCTGACGCGGAAACCGAGCACGTCGACGAAGAACTTCACCATTGCTTGATGATCGGGCGAGTGCAGCACGATGTGGCTGATCTTCTGCGGCACGCCGTCCCAGCGCTGCATTTCGCGGCTCGATCCGCGCGCGACATCGCTCGAAATTTCGAACGGCAGGCCATCGGGCGAAAAGAAGCGGAAGCCATAGCCACCGCCCGGCGCGGTCAGGTCGCGCGGGGCGTGGATGATCTGGCAGCCGGCAGCCGCGACCTTGTCGTGCAGCGCGTCGACATCGGCGCGGCTATCCGCCGCCAGCGCGATCACGTCGATCCGCTTGGTGTCCGCCGCGCGCAACCGGACGACATGATGCTCGTCATGCCCCTGCGCCTTGAAATAGGTCATGCCATCGTCCGATGGGACCGGCTCAAGCCCCCAGACATCGGCGTAAAAGGCGCGCTCTTCCTCAAGCGCCGTGACGGCATATCCGACATAGCGGATTTCGCTTACTCTGCTCATGCATCCTGCTCCGAATTTGGTTGCGCATGACCTAGCGCCCGTCGCGAACATTGAAAAACTTATAGTTCTGATCCATTTTGATTGATCTCAATGATGGATTGCCGATGCGCTTCAAGGGACTGGACCTCAACCTGATCGTCGCGTTCGAAGCGCTGATGAGTGACCGCAGCGTGTCGCGCGCGGCGCAGCGGCTTAACCTGAGCCAGCCGGCGATGAGCAATGCGCTGGCGCGGCTGCGCAGCTATTTCGGCGACGAACTGCTGATCGCGCGCAACAAGCGGATGTATGCAACGCCCTTTGCCGAAACGCTGCTGCCGCAGGTACGGCAGGCGCTGGAGACGATGGAAGGGGTGATCGCGACGTCGCGCCATTTCGATCCGGCGACGACCAACCGGACGTTCCGGATCATGACGTCGGACTATATCGCAACGTCGATCCTGTTCCCGATCGTCACCCGGCTTGCCGTGACCGCGCCGGGCGTGCGGATCGAGCTGTTGCTGCCCAGCCCGCGCCGGATCGAGCTGCTCGAAAGTGGCGGAATCGACCTGCTCATCACGCTGCAGGAATATGTGACCCCCGAATTGCCGTCGGAGCGACTGTTCGAGGACGAGTACCGACTGGTCGGGCGCGCGGGGCATCCGGCGCTGAGCGGTGAGACGACGCTGGCGGCGATGCTGGCATACGACCATGTCCATGTCGCGATCGGCGACGAGCGGCTGCCGAGCTTTGGCGATGCCTTTCTCGACCGCATGGGCATCCAGCGGCGCGTCGCGATGATCGCACCCAATTTCGGGATGCTGCCGTGGCTGTTGCAGGACACCGACTGGCTCGCGCTGATCCAGGGGCGGCTGGCGGCGCAGATGGCGCGCAACTTCCCGCTGGTCGCCGTGGCACCGCCGCTGCCGGTGCCGCCGCTGATCGAGATGGCGCAATATCACGTGACGCGCAGCAACGACCCCGGGCTGCGCTGGCTGATCGACCTGATCGCGCGCACACACGCGGCGGAGATCGTGACTGGTGCTTAGCGGCACCGGAATATAGGACCGCCGCGACACCGTTCGAGGAGCCTGCCGTGACCCTGCCCGACCTGATCATTCCGACCTATGTTCAAATGCTTGGCGCGCTGTCGGGATGGCTGGGCAAGGCCGAGACGCAGGGTACCGAAGATGTGGTCATGGCTGCGCGACTGGCGCCCGACATGTTCCCGCTCGCGACCCAGATCCGCTTTGCGTGCGTGCAGGCGCAGGAGGGCGTGTATCGCCTGCGCGGCGAGGCGTTTCCGCCCGTTGTCACCGAACTGCTCGACGAAGGCCGCAACGCCGGCGAGCGCCCCGGCACGATCGCCGACGCGCGTGCACGCATTGCCGAGACTCTGGCGTTGCTGGAGCAGGTTCGCGGCGACATGCCTGCGATCGATCCGGCGGCGCCGGTCGCGCATGCGCTGCCGCAGGGAATGGTGTTCGACCTGACGGCCGAGCAGTTCGTGCGCGACTGGGCGCTGCCGCAATTCTACTTCCACCTGATGACCGCCTACGCGATCCTGCGCGCCCAGGGGGTGGAGCTGGGCAAGGTCGATTATGTCGCGCACATGTTCGCCTATCTGCGCCCCGGTACCGCACCGGGCAGCTGAGTGCCGCGGGGCGATATAAAGAATTCTTTATATTAGGCTTGCAGGGACACCGAAGCGGGCGTAGAGGCCCGCTCGAGGCCCGGGGGCGACCCCGTGTTTCATGATCGCGCCGGTGCCCCGAAAGGGGCTTAAACGGGAATGCGGTGCGGGCGGCCTGGCCGTCCAAATCCGCAGCTGTCCCTGCAACTGTAAGCGGTGAGCGCGATGCACTTGTTCCCCATTCGAGGGAACAGCCACTGGGCATTTGCCCGGGAAGGCCGTGCATCAAGCCCTGACCCGCGAGCCAGGAGACCTGCCGGCGCATGGTCGCTCTTGCCTTGGTCCAGGGAATGGCCGCGGCACGGTCCTCCGTCTGAGCGACGAACCAAGCGGCGGGGGCCGCGTCGGTGTCGTGCGTCAGGCGTTTTTGCGCCCGGCTGGCGCGCGCATGCCGGCCGTTCGATCTGGACGGCAGGCCCCTGCCCTCGTTGCATGGCGCCGGGGGTCGAGTTTCCCATGTTGAAGTTGTTGTCCGTTTCCACGCTCGCCATCGCCGCGGCATCGCCCGCCATTGCGCGCGAGACTGTCCCCACCGAAGAGGCCATCGAGACGGTGGTCGTCACCGCGTCGCGTTCGGGTGAAGCGGTTCCGGTCGATCAGGTCGGCGCATCGGTCACCGTGATCGACGCAGAGGCGCTGGAGCAGCGCCAGACTCGCATGCTCTCCGACGTGCTGCGCGATGTGCCCGGCGTTGCAGTCAGCCGCCAGATCGGTGGCCTGACCCAGATCCGCATCCGCGGGACCGAGGGCAACCATGTCCTGACGTTGATCGACGGGATCGAAGTGTCAGATCCGTTCCAGGGCGAGTTCGATTTCAGCGGCGTGCTTGCCGACAGCGCGGCGCGGGTCGAGGTGCTGCGCGGCCAGCAATCGTCGCTCTACGGCTCCGACGCGATCGGTGGCGTGATCCATTACCTGACCCTGTCGGGCCGCGAGGCTCCGGGGTTCAGCGCACGGATCGAGGGCGGTTCGTTCGGCACGGTCAGCGCCGCGGCGCGGGCGGCGGGCGTATCGGGTGACTTCGACTATGCGCTGTCGGCGACCGGCTATCTCACCGACGGCACCCCCACCGCGCGCGGCGGCACCCGCAATGTCGGATCGGAAGTCGGCGCGCTCAGCGGCAAGTTCAACTGGACCCCGAGCGACAGCCTGACGCTCACCGGCGTGCTGCGCTACAGCGTCAGCGATTCCGACGCCAATGGCACCGGCGACGACCCCGCCAGCCCGACATTCGGCCTGACGGTCGACACGCCCGGCATGCATCAGCGAAACTTCGGCCTCTATGGCCTGCTGAGCGCCGCGTTCACGGCGCTCGACGGGCGCTGGACCACAACCCTGTCGGGTCAGTTCGCCGACAGCGACCGCACCATGTATCGCGACGGCGATGTCGATTTCGGCAGCGCGGCGCAGCGTTACAAGGGTTCGCTGGTTTCGAGCCTGCGTTTCGGCACCGACGCGGTCAGCCATCGCCTGACCGGCGCGGTCGATGTCGAACGCGAAGAGTTCCGCAACACGACCCCCGGCACCGGATCGCCCTTCGACGCCTTCACCGGCAAGCGCAGCACCGACAATCTCGGCCTGGTCGCGCAATATGAGCTGACCGCGGGCGGCTTCGCGGCGGGTGCATCGGTGCGGCATGACGACAACAACCGCTTCGACGACGCCACCACCTGGCGCGTGCAGGGCAGCTATCGCCTGCCAACCGGCACGCGCGTGCGCGGCGCCTATGGCACCGGCGTCAAGAACCCGGGCTATTACGAACTCTATGGCTATTCGGACGGCCGTTACATCGGCAACCCGAACCTGAAGCCGGAAAAGTCGGAAGGCTGGGAAGCCGGGATCGAGCAGAGCTTTGCCGACGAGACCATTACGTTCGGCGTGACCTATTTCGATTCCACGCTGAAGGGCGAAATCTACACAACCTACCCCGCCCCGACCTTTGTCGCGACGCCGGCCAACCGCACGACGCAGTCCAAGCAGCATGGCGTCGAGCTGTTCGCGAGCGCGCGGCCGATCCCGCAGCTGCGGTTCGACGCGAGCTACACGCATCTCGACGCCGATGAGAACGGGGTCGAGGAGGTCCGCCGTCCGGGCGACATCGCCAGCTTCAACGCGACCTATATCTCCAGCGACGAGCGGCTTTCGACCACGCTGACCGTGCGGCATAACGGGCGGATGACCGATTTCGCCTTCACCGACCCCAGCTTCGTCCCGGTGCGGGTGTCGCTGAAGCCGTACACGCTGGTGAACTTCAACATTGCGTTCGACGTGGTGGAGAAGGTGCAGCTGTTCGGTCGCGTCGAGAATTTGTTCGACGTCGATTACGAAGAGGTGTTCAGCTTTGCGACCCCCGGCATCGGCGCGTTCGCCGGCGTGCGCGTAAAGCTGTGATGCGCCGCGCCGGCCTCACGCTGGCGATCGCGGCGATGGCGCTGCCGGTTTCGGCCGGCAGCGCTCCGCCGCCTGTGGCAGCTGCGAAGCCAATGCGCGTGATGTCGATCAACCAGTGTACCGACCAGCTGGTGCTGATGCTGCTGCCGCCCGAGCGGATCGCGTCGGTCACCTGGCTGTCGCGCGATCCGCTGCTGTCGCTGATGGCATCACGGGCGCGCGACGTGGCGGTCAACCGCGGCGAGCTCGAGGATGTGGTGCGGCAGCAGCCGGACCTGATCGTCGCGGACAGCTTTGGCTCGGCAGCGACCCGCGCGGCGCTGCGCCGCTTCGGCTTTCCGATGATCGAGGTCGCGCAGCCGCAGAGTTTCGACGAGATCCGCGCCACCGTCCGCACGCTAGCCGCGCAGTTCGGTACGGTCGAGCGGGGCGAAGCGCTGATCGCGGGGATGGACGCGCGGCTTGTCGAACTGGCGCGGCGCCCCGCCCTCAATCTGCGCGTCGCGTCGTGGAGCGGCGACGGGCTCTCGCGCGGCGAGGGCGCGCTCTACGACGCGGTGCTCGACGCGGCGGGTGCGCGCAATGCGGTGAAGGAAGGCGTGGCGGGCACCGATGTCGAGGCTTTGCTGGCGCTGAACCCCGATATTCTGGTCGCGCCGGTGGGCGGTGTCGTCGGGCAGAGCCTGCGCGATCGTGTGGCGCGGCATCCGCTGGTTCGGCAGCAATGGGCCGGGCGGCAGGTCAGCGTCAGCCCGCGCGCCTATATCTGTGGCACGCCGCTGATCGCCGAGGCGGCGGCCGATCTGCGTGCCCAGCTTGAGGCGGCGCGATGAACGGGCGGTTGCTGATCCCGGTTCTGGTGGTGCTGACCCTGTTGCTGGGGTTGACCTCGCTCGGCATCGGTACGCTGGGGCTCGATTATGCCGGGTGGCTGGGCGGCGAGACCAGCGGCACGGCGCGGCTGACCGGGGTGGTCATCACCGAAATCCGCCTACCGCGGATGCTGCTCGGCGTGTTGACGGGGGCGATCCTCGGCCTGTCCGGCGCGGTGTTGCAGGGACTGCTGCGCAATCCGCTGGCCGAGCCGGGGCTGCTCGGCATTTCGGGCGGTGCGTCGCTGGGTGCGGTGATCGCGATCTATTACGGGCTGGCGGCGGTTGCGCCACTCGCTGCGCCGCTGGCGGGGCTGGCCGGGGCGATGGCGGCGGGGTTTGCGGCACTGCTGCTAGCGCGCGGCGGGGGGACGCTGGCGCTGATCCTCGCAGGCGCGGCGATTTCGAGCCTTGCGGGAGCGGGCATCAGCCTCGCGCTCAACCTCGCGCCCAATCCTTATGCGGCTTATGAGATCATGACCTGGCTGATGGGCTCGCTCGCCAATCGCGGGTGGGAGGAGATTCTGCTCGTCGCGCCGTTGATCGTGATTGGTGGTGGCGCGCTGCTTGCCACCGCGCGGTCGCTCGATGCGCTGGCGCTCGGCGAATTGCAGGCGGAGAGCCTGGGCGTCGATGTGCGACGCACCCGGCTGCTGGCGCTTGCGGGCACCGGGCTGGGGGTTGGTGCGGCGACCGCCGTCGTCGGGACGATCGGCTTTATCGGGCTGGTCGCGCCGCATCTGGTGCGGCCGTTCGTCGGGCATCGGCCGGGCGCGACGCTGGTTCCGGCGGCGCTGGCGGGCGCGGCGTTGCTGACCGCCGCCGATATCGCGACACGGCTGATCCGGCTCGACAGCCCGATCCATCTGGGGGTGTTCACCGCATTGGTCGGTGCGCCCTTCTTCCTGTGGCTGGTGCTGCGGATGCGGAGCCGGACGCCATGACCGCCCTCACCCTTGAAGCGATTACGCTGAAGCGCGGCGGCGGGCTGGTGCTCGATCGCGTCGATGTCGCGTTCGCGGCGGGGCGGCTGACGGCGGTGATCGGCCCCAATGGCGCGGGCAAGTCGAGCCTGTTGGAGGTCGCGGCCGGGCTGCTCAAGCCGGAGCGCGGCGATGTGCGGCTTGGCGAAACGGCCCTTACCGCGCTGCGGCGGCAGGAGCTGGCGCGGCGGCGCGCCTATCTGCCCCAGCGGGTTGGGGTGGACTGGCCGATCAGCGTCGAGCGGGTGGTTGCGCTTGGGCTGCTGCCCCAGCTTCCGGCCTTTGGCGGGCTGCCCGCTGCGTTGCTGCCCGCGATTGAGCGCGCTCTCAAGGAATGCGACCTGCTCGCGCTGCGCGATCGCCCGGCGACCGATCTGTCGGGAGGCGAACTCGCCCGCGTGCTGCTCGCCCGTGCGATTGTCGCCGATCCCGAGTTGCTGATCGTGGACGAACCCACCGCCGATCTCGACCCGCGTCACGCGATCGACGCCGCCCGCCGCCTGCGCGCGCGGGCCGATGCCGGACGCACTGTGGTGATGGCGATCCACGATATCGACCTGGCCTTCCGCTTTGCCGACGATGTGGTCGCGGTGCGCGAGGGGCGCATCCTCGCGGCCGGGCCGGCGGCCGAGGTGATGCGCGATCAGACGCTGTCCGAGCTCTACGACGTGCAGGTGCGGATCGTCCGCGACGAATATGGGCCGACGATCCGCTTCTTGGATTAACCCCGCAGCGTCTGGACGAGTACCCAGAGGCCGATGGCGAGGAACAGCAGCGCCGCGACGATCCGCACGGTCTTCATCGGCACGCGCTTGACCAGTTCGTTGCCGAGATAGACCGCCGGGACGTTCGCCAGCATCATGCCGAGCGTGGTGCCCGCCGTGACCCAGCCGACCTCCGCAAAGCGCGCGCCGAGCGCCACGGTCGCGATCTGGGTCTTGTCGCCCATCTCGACCAGGAAGAAGGCGATGGTGGTAGTCAGGAACGGGCCGAAGCGCGCGGGCTTGTCCTCCAGATCCTCGATCTTGTCGGGGACCAGGGTCCACGACGCCATCGCGATGAAGGACGCGGCGATCAGGTAGCGGAACCAGACCCCCTGCAGCAGCGCCGCCGCCTGTTGCCCCACCAACGCCGCAAGGAAATGGTTGGCGAGCGTCGCGACGAGGATGCCCGCGACGATCGGCAAGGGCCGCTTGAACCGCGTGGCCAGCAGGATCGCGAGCAGCTGCGTCTTGTCGCCGATTTCGGCGAGCGCGACCACGGCGGTGGAGGTGAGAAAGGGTTCCAAAACAAGTCTCCGGGCCGGGCGGATGCGAATTCCAACGACACCACACCCCTCCGCCCAGCCCGGACGGAAAGCATGGCGCCATTGGTCTCGCCCGAACGCCGCGTGATGCGGCAGCTCCCTTCGCGCCATGGTCTCTCGACCAAGTATGTTGACGCGGAGGCCCGTCTGACGACGGCTGGCTACTCCCCAGATGACTGACGCGGCCCCTAGCCCATGTTGCGCCGCAGCGCAAGTTGCGTCGCCCCGCCTGCTCATGGCATACATACCGCAACCACGAAAAATGGAGAGGAACATGGCCACCGCCGCTGTCGCACCCCGCACGATGACTGATGCCGAATGGGAGGCGCGGCAGCAGCTTGCCGCCGCTTATCGCGTGTTCGATCATCTCGGCTGGTCGGAGATGATCTACAACCACATCACGCTGAAGGTCCCGGGGGAGGATCACGCGTTCCTGATCAACCCGTTCGGCCTGCATTTCAGCGAGGTGAAGGCGTCGAACCTGGTCAAGATCGACATCGACGGCAACAAGCTCGACGACAGCCCCTACCCGGTCAACCGCGCGGGGTTCGTCCAGCATGCGGTGTTCCATCGCAACCTGCCCGATGTGCATTGCATCATGCATACGCACACGACGGCGGGGATGGCGGTTTCGAGCCTCGAAGGCGGGTTGCAGCCGATCAATTTCTACGCATGCAATTTTGCGGGTCAGATTGCCTATCATGATTTCGAGGGCGTCACGGTGCGCGACGAGGAGGGCGCGCGGCTGGTCGCGAACCTGGGCGACAAGCGCATGCTGTTGCTGCGCAACCACGGTATCGTCGCGATGGGACGGACGCTGCCCGAGGCGTTCATCAAGCACTGGTCGCTGCAGCGCGCGTGCGAGATCCAGCTGGCGACCTTGTCGATGGGCAAGCCGCTGACCGTGCCGCCCGAGGTGGTCGCGGTGCACCAGCGCGACCTGCACATGGCGCAGGTGCCGGGCGGGCCGGGCGCGGCGGATTTCGCGGCGATGGTGCGGCTGGTGGACCGGGTGGATACCAGCTGGCGGGAATAGGCGACATGTGTGGACATTCTCATTTACGGTTAGTTTTTGAGAATGTAGTTTAGCCAAATGGGTTCGTGTAGGAAATGGGGCGGGCTGTAGCCCGCGGTTTTCTGCGGGTTTTCGCTGGTTGCGGGCGGCACGTCTGCGCTGCTTGGTCGGCGTTGCAGGACGATTCGGCGCGAGGCGGTTGAACCGGCGATGCGAACATGTCGCGGGGGAACGCGCCGTGGGTCTCGGAGCGGGTGTGTCTTTTGCCGTGGGGAATGTCGGTGGACTAGACTTATCGGGGCGAGCAGCCCCTACGTCGCCCCGGCGCAGGCCGGGGCCGCCAGAAGGATAGCGATGCGCGCCAAACTTGGCGGCCCCGGCCTGCGCCGGGGCGACGGTTATTGGTTATTCATCAGCGACGGCTATTCCGCCTTCGTCACCTTCACCAGCAGGGCATCGACCTGAACCTGTGCGCCCGCGACGGCAGTCAGCGTTTCCACCACGCCGTCGAACGGGGCTAGCAGGGCCTGTTCCATCTTCATCGCCTCGAGAACCAGCAGCTTTTGGCCGGCGGTGACCGCCTGCCCCTCCGCGACCTCGACCGAGACGATGCGGCCGGGCATTGGGGCGAGGATCGCGCCGTCGCCCGCCGCGCCTCCTGCCCCGCCTTCGGCGCGCCACGCGCGGAACCAGGCGGCTTCGCCATCGGCGAAGATCGTCATCTGACGCGGGTCGGCGGAGAAGACATGCTGGTAGAAATAGCGCCAGGATTTGTCGGCGTAGCGCAGCAGATCGACTGCGTAGCTCTGCCCATGTTCGTCCATCACATAGCCGGTCGCGCGCGGCGCTGCGTTGAGGCGAAAGGCCGGGGCGATGGTGCGCGCGTCGCGCATCTGGCTGACGATATCGCCGAACACGCCCGCACCGGCGTCCCGCGCCATGTCGGCGCGGATATCGGGGTCGGTCAGCAGCGCGGCTTCGTTGCGGGCGATGAAGCCGGTGTCGATCTGCGCGCTGACGAACTCGGGATGCTCGAGGCAGCGGGTGAGGAAGCCGGCATTGGTGCGGGGCGGCGCGATCATCACGCCGCCGCACAGCATCGCCAGCGTGGCCGCCGCGTCTTCGCGCGTGTCGCGATGAACGACGAGCTTGGCAATCATCGGGTCGTAGAAGGGTGTCACGACGCTGGTGCGATCGACGCCGGTGTCGATGCGGACATCGTCGACCCAGTTATCGGGGTTGAGATCGAACACGCTGAACGCGCCGGTCGAAGGGAGGAAGCCCTTGGCCGGATCCTCGGCATAGAGCCGCGCTTCCAACGCCCAGCCATGGATCGCTAGTTCCTCCTGCCGCTTGGGCAAGGGTTCGCCCGATGCGACGCGGAGCTGCCATTCGACCAGATCGACACCGGTGATTGCCTCGGTCACCGGATGTTCGACCTGAAGCCGCGTGTTCATTTCCATGAACCAGATGCGGTCGGCGCGCAGCCCTTCGCTGGCGTCGGCGATGAACTCGATCGTGCCGGCGCCGACATAGTCGACCGCGCGGGCGGCCTTGACCGCCGCGTCGCACACGGCGGCGCGGGTGGCGCTGTCCATGCCGGGTGCGGGGGCTTCCTCGATCACCTTTTGATGGCGGCGCTGGAGCGAGCAGTCGCGTTCGAACAGATGGACGATGTTGCCATGGCTGTCGCCGAACACCTGCACCTCGATATGGCGCGGGGCGAGGATGTATTTTTCGAGCAACACCTGGTCGTTGCCGAACGAGGACGCGGCCTCGCGCTGGCAGCTGGCGAGCGCGTCGGCGAAATCGGCGGCGGCGTCGACGCGGCGCATCCCCTTGCCCCCGCCGCCCGCGACCGCCTTGATCAGCACGGGGTAGCCGATGCGGTCGGCTTCGGCCTGGAGGCGATCGGGCGACTGGTCTTCGCCGAGATAGCCCGGCGTGACCGGGACGCGGGCGTCCTGCATCAGCTTCTTGGCCGCGTCCTTGAGGCCCATCGCGCGGATGCTGTCGGGGTTGGGGCCGACCCAGATCAGGCCGGCGGCCTGAACGGCTTCGGCGAACTCGGCATTTTCGGAGAGGAAGCCGTAGCCGGGGTGGATCGCCTGTGCGCCGGTCTGTTTGGCCGCCGCGATGATGCGGTCGCCGACCAGGTAGGAGTCGCGCGCCGGGGAAGCGCCGATATGCACGGCTTCATCCGCGCTGCGGACGTGGAGCGCGTTGGCGTCGGCGTCGGAATAGACCGCGACGGTGCGAATGCCGAGTTGCCGCGCGGTGCGGATGATGCGGCACGCGATCTCGCCGCGGTTGGCGATAAGGAGGGAGGTGATCATATTCCGAACATTTCGTTCATCGAGCGCCACTCAACCTTTTCGGGAAACGGCTGCCGATTCAGAAAAGCAGCGAAAATATCAGCCGCATCCTTGAGCAGAAACCATTCGTCGTGCTTCATGATGATTTCACCTGCTCCAGTAGAGATCTTGGCACCGTCCGCATATTTCGGCTGGGGCGTGTGCTGGAATGCACGCTCATGCCTCGTTGGATTGCTTCTTCGCATCTCAACCAAGCACCAAGGCCGACTTCCCGCCAGTTGCACATAGTCACCCGCCTCGTCAGTCAGCGAGGCAAAGGAAGGCCCCATTCGATCAACTCGCAGCACTAAATCCCGAACCTGCTCTTCGGTTGGATTATGAAGTGGCGGCGATCCTTCGGCTTCCAGCGTCATCGACAAAGCTTGCGAAGGCTTCGAGAAGAATCGGCGTAGCATCAGTATTCCCTCACATCCGAAACACGCCAAAGCGTGTCCCCTCCTCTACCGGCGCATTCAGCGTCGCCGCGAACGCCAGGCCCAGCACGTCGCGGGTCTGGGCCGGGTCGATGATGCCGTCGTCCCATAGGCGGGCTGTCGCGTGCCAGGGGTTGCCCTGCGCTTCGTAGTCGTCGCGGATCGGTTGCTTGAAGGCTTCGGCCTGTTCGGGGGTCCAGCCCGCCGCGTCGCGGTGGACCGTCGCCAGCACGCTGGCCGCCTGTTCGCCGCCCATCACGCTGATGCGGCTGTTGGGCCAGCTGAACAGGAAGCGCGGGGAATAGGCGCGGCCGCACATGCCGTAGTTGCCGGCGCCGAACGACCCGCCGATCAGGACGGTGATCTTGGGAACGCTGGCGGTGGCGACGGCGGTCACCAGCTTGGCGCCGTGTTTGGCGATGCCCTCGGCCTCATATTTGCCACCGACCATGAAGCCGCTGATATTCTGGAGGAACAGCAGGGGGATCCGGCGCTGGCAGGCGAGTTCGATGAAATGCGCGCCCTTGACCGCGCTTTCGCTGAACAGCACGCCGTTATTGGCGAGGATCGCGACCGGGATGCCCCAGATATGCGCGAAGCCGCAGACGAGGGTGGTGCCGTAGAGCGCCTTGAACTCGTGGAATTCTGAGCCGTCGACCAGTCGGGCGATGACTTCGTGGACGTCGTATGGCGCGCGGACGTCGGTGGGGACGATGCCGTACAGCTCCTGCGCGTCGAACCTGGGCGGGCGCGGGTCGCGGATTGCGATGTCGGGTTTGCGGTCGGCGGGGAGGTGGCTGACGATGTCGCGGACGATGGTCAGCGCGTGTTCGTCATTGTCGGCGACGTGATCGACCACGCCGGACTTGCGCCCGTGCAGGTCGCCGCCGCCCAGATCCTCGGCGCTGATTTCCTCACCCGTCGCGGCCTTGACCAGCGGGGGGCCGGCGAGGAAGATCGTGCCCTGTTCGCGGACGATCACGCTTTCGTCGGACATGGCGGGGACGTATGCGCCGCCCGCGGTGCAGCTGCCCATGACGCAGGCGATCTGGGGGATGCCCTTGGCGGACATGTTCGCCTGGTTGAAGAAGATGCGGCCGAAATGGTCGCGGTCGGGGAAGACTTCGGCCTGATGCGGGAGGTTCGCGCCGCCGCTGTCGACGAGGTAGATGCAGGGCAGCCGGTTGGCCTCTGCAATCTCCTGCGCGCGCAGATGCTTCTTGACCGTCATCGGGTAGTAGGTGCCGCCCTTCACCGTCGCGTCGTTGCAGACGATCATGCAGGTGCGGCCCGAGACCTTGCCGATGCCGGCGATCACGCCTGCGCCGGGCACCTCGCCGTCATACATGTCGCAGGCGGCGAGTTGGCCGATTTCGAGGAAGGGGGCGCCGGGGTCGAGCAGGCGTTCGACGCGGTCACGTGGGAGGAGCTTGCCGCGTGACGTGTGGCGCTCGCGGCTCTTCTCGTTGCCGCCCAGCGCCGCCTGCGCGACATCGGCGCGGAGCTTTTCGGCCAGCGCGCGGTTGTGCGCGGCGTTGGTGCGGAAGCCTTCGTCTTCGGCGTTGACGAGCGATTTCAGGACGGGTCCGCTCATCTTGCGCCCCCGGCGGCAAGCGCGCAGAGCGGGGCGAAGGGAGTTTTCATGGCGACGATCCTGCTGCTGATTGCGTCGAATGTGTTCATGACGATCGCGTGGTACTGGCATCTCGGCAAAGGCGGGCTGGAGAAGCCGTTGCTGTCCGTGATCCTGATTTCTTGGCTGATCGCCGGGTTCGAATATTGCCTGGCGGTGCCGGCCAACCGGGTCGGCTTTCTGGCCGGGTGGACGCCGGGCCAGCTCAAGATCGCGCAGGAGGCGATTGCGCTGACCGTGTTCGGCATCTTCATGGTCGCAGTGCTGGGCGAGGCGCTGCACTGGCGCCACTTCGCGGCGTTCGCGTGCATCATGGCCGCCGTCGCATTTCTGTTCGTGGGGAAATAGGTCACGCGGGCAGCCAGCGGTCCTGCATCCACGCGTCGGCGGCGGCGCGGATGCGGTCGGGATAGTCGGGCAGGTCGTTGCCGACGAGCGGGAGGCTGAAGCCGGCGATGACCTGATCCACCCCGGCGGTGTCGAGGTCGATGTCCAAGGCGCGGGCATGGCGGGCGATTTCCAACTCCTGCCCCCAGAAATAGATTTTGGCGGCGGCGACATTGGCCTGCATCTGGCGGACTTCATCGACCCGGCCGTCGCTAACCAGGGGGAGCCAGATGTCGGGCATAAGCAGGTCGACCGGGGCGTCGGGGTGCCACTCCAGCGCGTTGCCCTCGACGATGCGGATCTTGTCCCCTGCCCCGCCGGGCAGGCGCGCGAACAGGTCGAGATCGGCGTGGAGGGCGATGACGTCGGGGTCGCGCTCGACCACCGTCACCCGCGTCACGCTGTCGCGCAGCGCGGTGGCGGCGGCGACCCAGCCCATGCCGAGGCCGAAAATCGCGACATGGCCGGTGGCGTAATGGACGCCGATCCCCTGGCTTTCGAATTCGAGTGGGGTCAGCGACATCCAGGTGTCGCCGTCGCGGGTGAGCGCGCGGACATTGGGGACCAATGCTGGCGGGCTCCAATAGCCGCGCGTCAGCACCATTGCCGGGGCGCCCAGCGACCAGCGACCGCTGTCGAGCGGGCGGTAGAGATCCTCGAACAGCTCGGTGCCGAGGTTGAGCAGCGGATCGGCGGTCGCGATCATTCGCCCCCACCCGTGGGCGGAGCGTAGAACACCCCTGCCCCCGGCCCGAGCGGCAGATCGAGCGCGACCCAGGCGACCACCATCGAGATGCCGAGCGTCATGAAGGCGAGCGCATAGGGCAGCATCAGCGCCAACAGCGAGCCGACGCCGAACGACCCGTCCCAGCGCCGCGCAAAGGCGAGGATCAGCGGGAAATAGCTCATCAACGGGGTCATGATGTTGGTGTAGCTGTCGCCCATGCGGTACGCGGCGGTGGTCATTTCCGGGCTGATGCCGAGCAGCATGAACATCGGCACGACGACCGGGGCGAGCGCGCTCCACTTGGCGCTGGCCGAGCCAATGAACAGGTCGAGGAAGGACGACAGCAGCAGCACGCTGACCAGCAGGATCGGCGCGGGAAGCGCGAAGGTCTGAAGCGCCTCGGCGCCATTGATCGCGATGATCGGGCCGACATTGGACCAGTTGAACATCGCCACGAAATGCGCGGCGAAGAACACGAAGACGATGTAGGGCGCGAGGCTGGCGATGCCTTCGCGCATCATGCGGGTGACGTCGTCGGCGGACTTGATCGATCCGGTCGCGGTGCCGAATGCGATGCCGCAGCTGACGAACATCAGGAAGAAGCCGGCGATCAGCGCGCCGTAGAATGGCTGAAGCTGCGCGGTCCCTTCCGCCTTTTCGTTGATCAGCGGGGTGTAGCCGGGGGCGAGCGTGAGGACGAGGTAGAGCGCGATCACCGCGAGCGCGGCGAGGCCGGCGCGGCGCAGGCCGCGGCGTTCGTCGGCGGTGACTTCGGAACGGGCGAGTTCGGCCTCGATCTCCGCATCCGCGCCGCCGCCCCATTTGCCGAGGCGCGGTTCGACGACCTTGTCGGTGATGAACCACACCGCCGGGGTGAACACGACGACGATGCCGAGGATGAACCACCAGTTGCCGACCGGATTCATCGTCCAGCCCGGCTCGACGATCCGCGCGGCTTCCTGCGTGAAGCCGAACAGCAGCACGTCGATCTGGCCGGGGGTGATGTTGCCGGCATAGCCGCCCGATACTGCGGCAAAGGCGGCAGCCAGCCCTGCGACGGGGTGACGCCCGGCGGCGGCATAGACGATCGCGGCGAGCGGGATGAACACGACATAGGCGGCGTCGGAGGCGTGGTGCGAGACCATGCCGATGATCGCGACGATCGGCGTCAGGATCGAACGCGGCGCATTGGCGAGGCTGGCGCGGATCAGGGCGGAGAACATGCCCGACCGCTCCGCCACCGCTGCGCCGAGCATGATCACGAGAATCAGGCCGAGCGGCGCAAAGCCGCTCATCGTGCGGGGCATGTCGACCAGCAGCTTGCCGATATTGGCTTCGGAAAACAGGCTGGACGCAGTGTAGGTGAGCACTCCGCCCTCCAGCGTCGCGCCGGTGGGCGCTTCGTCGCCGGTATAGGGAAGCGATGCCGACCATCCGGCCCAGTCGCCGATCGCACTGACGGCCATCAGCGCGATGATGAGATAGACGAAGATCATCGTCGGTTCGGGCAGGAGATTGCCCGCCCGCTCGACAAAGCCCAGGAAACCGCGCTGGCGGCGGCTTACCTCATCCGATGGTGCGGCGATTTCAGTCATACGGCTCCCACAAGCTCCCGTCCGATCAGCATGCGGCGAATTTCATTCGTCCCCGCGCCGATGTCCAGCAGCTTGGCGTCGCGCAGGAAGCGTTCAACCGGCCAGTCCTTGGTATAGCCCGCGCCGCCGAGTGCCTGCACCGCCTCACCCGCGACCTTGAAGGCGTTTTCGGAGGCGAGCAGGATCGCGCCGGCGGCGTCGAAGCGGGTGGTCTTGCCCGCATCGCACGCCTTGGCGACGGCATAGACATAGGCGCGGGCGGAATTGAGCGCGACATACATGTCGGCGACCTTGGCCTGCATCAGCTGGAAGCTGCCGATTGCCTGACCGAACTGCTTGCGTTCGCGCAGATAGGGCAGGACGACGTCGAGGCACGCCTGCATGATGCCGAGCTGAATGCCCGCCAGCACCGCGCGCTCGTAATCGAGGCCGCTCATCAGCACGCCGACGCCGCCGTTGAGCGGGCCCATGACGTTTTCTTCCGGCACTTCGCAATCGGTGAAGACGAGTTCGGCGGTGGGCGATCCGCGCATGCCCATCTTGTCGATCTTCTGACCGATCTCGAACCCCTTCATGCCGCGCTCGATGATGAAGGTGGTGATGCCGCGCGACCCCTCCCCCGTCTTGGCATAGACGACCAGCACATCGGCATAGGCGGCGTTGGTGATCCAGAATTTGGTGCCGTTGAGGACGTAGCGGTCGCCCTTGTGCTCGGCACGCAGCTTCATGCTGACGACGTCCGACCCCGCGCCGGCTTCGGACATGGCGAGGCTGCCGACATGTTCGCCGCTGATCAGCTTGGGCAGGTATTTCGCCTTTTGCTCGGCATTGGCCCAGCGGCCGATCTGGTTGACGCACAGGTTCGAGTGCGCGCCGTAGCTGAGGCCGATCGAGGCAGAGGCGCGGCTGACTTCCTCACACGCGATGACATGTTCAAGATAGCCGAGGCCGAGGCCGCCATCCTCCTCAGCGATGGTGATGCCGTGCAGGCCGAGTTCGCCCATCGGTGCCCAGAGTTCGTCGCGCGGGAACCAGTCGTCGGCGTCGATCTTTGCGGCGAGCGGCGCGATCTGTTCGCGGGCGAAGCGTTCGGTGGTTTCGCGGATCATGTCCGCGGTTTCGCCGAGTGCGAAGTCCATCTGGGGCAGGCTCATGGCGCTCTCCTGAAGATATTTTGTGCCATCCTAGCGTGCGATGCGGCTGCTGAGAAATTGAAAGGCGGCGCGGGACAGCATAGACGGTATCTATGATCGAACGCTATTTGCTGCGCTATTTCCTCGCCGTCATCGATAGCGGGACGTTCACCGCCGCCGCCGCGCAGATGGCAGTGTCGCAACCCACGCTGTCGGCGGGGATCGCCAAGCTGGAGCGCGAGGTGGGCGCGAAGCTGCTGCGCCGGTCGAGCCAGCGGATCGAGCTGACCGAGGCGGGGTCGCAATTCGCGATGCACGCGCGGCGGATCGAGCGCGAGTTCAACCTGGCGGCGGCGGTCGGCGGGATCGCGCAGCCCGCGACGCTGCGGCTGGGGGTGCTGACGACGATTGCGAGTGGCGAGCTGGCGGCTTTGGTCGCGCGGATTGCGACCGATGCGCCGGGGCTGGCGGTCGAGCTGGTCGAGGGGAATGCGACGGTGCTGGCGCAGCATATCGCGCGCGGGCGGGTCGATCTGGCGCTGACCGCGGTGCAGGGCGACGCGACGGGCGATGGGGAGGCGTTGCGCAGCGAACCCTATCTGCTCGCCCTCCCCGTCGGGCATCGGCTGGCCGGTGAAGCGGCGCTGCCGGGCGAGGCGCTGGCGGGCGAGACGATGATCGTGCGGCGCAGCTGCGAGGCGCTGCCGGAGACCAGCCGTTACTTCACGCGGCGCGGCATCCGTCCGCGCTTTGCGCTGCGCACCCCCAATGACGACCGCGCGCTGGCGATGGTCGCGGCGGGTCTCGGCGCGACGGTGGTGCCGGCGTCGCATCGGCATCCGGGGGTGGCCAATCCGGCGCTGATCGGGTTCGATCTGGTGCGGACTTTGGTGCTGGTGCGGGGCGAGGATGCGCGGGAGGGGATGGCGCAGGTGGTGGACGCAGTGCGGGGGGTGTTTGGGGGGAGGTCGGCGGACGGTGGGTAAATACCGGTATCAGGGCGCGGGCTTGTTGTCCGTTACTGGGTAGAAACCAGACGCCAGATGAGACAGAATGGATGTATGAAATACAAGCCTTTCGATCTCGGAGTTTGGCTGGCCGACGTTGACGTTAATGGGCTTTCAGACGGCGAAGCAGACGTTCTCGCCCAGTTTGACCCTTCCTCCGACGAGGGGCTCGATCGTATCGCCAAGTGTAGGTCCCGCCCGCGCTTCGAGGAATGGAACGAGGCTAGCAATGCCTCAATGCTCGCCGTTCTATCGCTGTCGAAAGATTGGAACCGGGCGCAACTCACTCCTGTATTTGCTCAGTTCGCCTTTCCGGGAGCGAATATGGATTTTGGTCGCTTTATAGAGGCTTTGAGACGAGAGTTCCTGAACTAACAGGCTGCTCTCGGTTCGTTAGCCGACAGCCCGCTTGTATCAGCCTCGGCCATGTTACGGCCATCTGCGCGCGCGTTCCTCTACTGTACCCTTCGTGGGCAGTGACCGAGGGGGAGCGGGGGTGTTCGGGTAGCGTGTGGCCTCTCAAATCCTCCCCGGCACGGGGAGGTGGCAGCGCGTAGCGCTGACGGAGGGGGCCTCCTCGAAGCGAGACCCTTGCCTCGGCCCCCCTCCGCCAGCTTCGCTGGTCGCCCTCCCCGTTCCGGGGAGGATTTTTTTGGGGGACTGACAAACCCGGTTCGCGCGTTAAGTGGGGCCGCAGAGGAGACGGTGATGGCGGGACGCTATTTCGACGAGTGGCAGGTGGGCGACCGGATCGTGCATGAGCTGCGCCGCACGGTGACCGAGACGGACAATCTGCTGATCTCCACCCTCACCCATAATCCGCAGCCGCTGCATCTCGATGCCGAAGCCGCCGGGGCGAGCGAGTTTGGGCGGATCCTGGTCAATGGCACTTTCACATTCGCGCTGATGGTCGGGATTTCGGTCGGCGATACGACGCTGGGGACGCTGGTCGCCAATCTGGGCTATGACGAGGTGCGGATGCCGAGCCCGGTGTTCATCGGCGACACGCTGCGCGCCGAGACCGAGGTGGTGGCGCTGCGCCCGTCCAAGTCGCGACCGGGACAGGGGGTCGTCACCTTTCGCCATGTGATGCTCAATCAGCGCGACGAGACGGTGTGCACCTGCCTGCGCAGCGCGCTGTTGCATGCTAAGCCGGTGGCATGACCAAGTTCACCGTCAACAACCAGCCGGTTTCCTACAAGCTCGATCCGGCCACGCCACTGCTATGGGCGCTGCGCGATGCGTCGAACCTGACCGGCACCAAATATGGCTGTGGCACCGGCGAGTGCGGGGCGTGCACGGTCGATATCGACGGGAATGCGGTGCGGTCGTGCCAGGTGACGATCGGCGCGGTCGAGGGAACGTTCGTCACCACGATCGAGGGACTGACGGCCGAGGGCAATCACCCGGTGCAGCAGGCGCTGATCGCCGAGAATGTCGTTCAGTGCGGTTACTGTATCCCCGGCATCGTGATGAATGCCGCGGCGCTGCTGCGCAAGAACCGCAACCCGTCGGATGAAGAGATCATGGGGGCGATCACGAACCTGTGCCGCTGCGGCATCTATCCGCGCCTGATCGAGGCGATCGGGCGGGCGGCGCGGGTGGCGCGGGGCGATGAAGAAATCACGATCGATCGCGGCATTCCGGTCGAGACGGGGGAAGAGTAAAAGCTTTCTATTGGCTGACAGGCCAATTCAGAAGTGTGTCAGCCGACTCAGTCTAAATCCGCTTTAGTCTGAACGCCGGCGCCTTGTCGGGGAGCGGAGGAACACATGAAGAAGATGATTTTGGCAGCGCTGATCGGCGCGACCATTTTGACCCCCGCTGCTGCGACTGCGCAGGACCGGGGCGGACGCGAAGGCCGCGGTGGCGGCCAGGCGCGTGAACAGCGTGGCGAGTGGCGGCAACAGCGTCAGGAGCAGCGCGAACAGCGGCAGGAACAGCGCCAGGAGCGCCCGCAGTTCCAGCGTCCCGAACGCCCGCAGTTCCAGCCGCGCCCGGCGCCGGCTCCGGTCCCTGCCCCGCAGGTCAACCCGGAACGCCGCGACTTCCGGCAGGACCGGCGCGAGGATCGCCGCGATTTCCGGGAAGAGCGTCGCGACGATCGTGGCGGCCTGCGCGGGGCGATCATGGGCTCGCCGCAGACCCGCGACGAGCGTCGGGACGACCGCCGCGACTGGCGCGAGGATCGCCGCGATGACCGTCGGGACTATCGCGACGAACGCCGCGACGACCGGCGCGATTATCGCGACGACCGCCGTGACGACCGGCGCGACTGGCGTCAGGACCAGCGCCGCTATGGCGACTGGCGCGACCGCCAGGAATATCGCCGCGGCTGGGACGACAACCGCAACTGGAACCGCAGCTGGCGCGGCGACCGCCGCTACAACTGGAACCAGTATCGCGCGAGCAACCGGCACGTCTATCGCCTGCCCCGCTATTACGCGCCGCGTGGCTATAACTATGGCTATCGCCGGTTCTCGATCGGCATCACCATCGGGTCGATGCTGTTCGCGCCGGATTACTGGATCAACGACCCGTTCTACTACCGCCTGCCGCCGGCCTATGGCCCGTATCGCTGGGTGCGCTATTACAATGACGCGCTGCTCGTCGATGTCCGGTCCGGCTATGTCGTCGACGTGATCCACGACATTTTCTGGTAAGCGACGCACGCGTCACGCAGGGAGGCCCGACCGGCAACGGTCGGGCCTCTTGCGTTTCGCGGCCCCCGCGGCAAATTGGCGGGCATGAGCATCTTTTCGCGTTCCAAGTCCCCCGCAGGATCGATCAGCCGCGCCCGCGCAGGACAGGCGGTGACGGCCCGGGTCGAGGCCAATCCGGCGATGCGGCGCGCGAAGGTGGATGCGGCGCAAATCTATTATCACCCGGGCTTTCTGGATGATGCCGAGTGCGACCGGCTGATCCGCCTGATCGACGCCAATCGGCGACCCTCGACATTGTTGTCGCAATCCGACGACCCGAATTTCCGCACCAGCGAGAGCTGTGACCTCGATCGCTGGTCGCCCGATGTGCGCCCGATCGACGAGCGGATGGCCGCGCTGCTGGGGATCGCGCCCGAAAATGGCGAGACGATGCAGGGCCAGCGCTATGCCCCCAGCCAGCAGTTTCGCGCGCATTATGACTGGTTCAACGAACAGCAGGATTACTGGCCGGCGATGAAGGCATCGGGCGGCCAGCGCACCTGGACCGCGATGATCTACCTCAACGATGTCGAGGAGGGCGGCGCGACCTGGTTCCCGCAGGCGGGCGTGCGCGTGGCGCCCAAGCGCGGACTGTTGCTCGCGTGGAACAACATGAAGCCCGATGGCTCGCCCAATACCGGCACGCTGCACGAAGGGACGCCGGTCGTGAAGGGCGTCAAATATGTGATCACGAAATGGTTTCGCGAGCACGCCTGGATCAACATGCCGATCAAAACCTATTGATCGGGTAAGGCGGCACTGGCCCGGTCCCCCACCCGGCCACCCAACGCCAGTGTATTCTATGGGTGGCCGGGTGGGGGAGCGGGCCAGTACCGCAGGCGCTAGAAGTGCCTTACAGGATCATGTCGTCGCCGCTGCGCAGCGCGAGGACGCGGCCGATCGTGTCGAACAGCGCGTCCATGGCCACCGGCTTGAACAGCACTTCGTCCGCACCGGCCGCGAGGCAGCGTTCGCGCAGATCGACGGCGGTGTCGGCGGTGACAACGATGACAGGCAGGTCCGCCTTCGCGTCGCCGCGCGCGCGAATCCGCTCGATCGCTTCGATCCCGTCCATCCCCGGCATGCGCAGATCGACGAGCACCACGTCATAGTCGCCCGTCCCGATCATGGTCAGGCCTTCTTCCGCCAACGCGGCTTCCGCCATGGTGGCACCGGCGACATTGAGCATGTCGCGCACCACACGGCGGTTCATCGGATCGTCCTCGATAAAGAGGATGTTCATTGGGCGCGCTTCCCGTGGCGGGAGTGGATCGGGGCCGAGGCGTTCATGACTGTGCTATCCACCTAAGCCGCTTGCGATACAAGCGTCGTGCGACGGGATGTCGCACAAATTTCGGGTCGCCCGGCCGTCAGAGCCGCGACTAAGGCGGGTCCTTTCACAGGCTTAACGATGATCAGATCGACACCGGTGTCGCAAAGCCGCTGTTCGACATCGCCGTCGGACTTGCTCCACAGCGCTGCGGTGCGCACGTCCGCACCGGCTGCGGCGGCAAGTTCGGACAGTTTTTCAACGGGATCGTCGCCCGAAGCCGCGAGCGTTGCCTCATCTGCCAGGATCAGCGCTGGCCCCGAATCCCGGGCCAGCGCGATGGCTTCATCGATCGTCGCGGAGAACTGGACCGCGGCGAAATGCGGTGCGAACAGGGTGCGCAGCATGCCGCGCACGATCGGGTTGCGATCGAGCACCACGATCGTCTCGCCATCGCGCTCCGGTTCGGACGCCGATTCGGGTGCCTGGGCAAGGCGAAGCGGGAGATCGACGGTAAAGGTCGAGCCTTCGCCGACGACACTCGACACCGAAACCGTGCCGCCGAGCGCGTGCGCCAGGTTTCGCACGATGGCGAGGCCAAGGCCGGTGCCGCCGAACTGGCGCGTCGTTCCGGCGTCGACCTGACGGAAGGATTCGAACACCTCGTCGAGCTTGTCGGCGGGGATACCGATGCCGGTGTCGCGGATCGCCAGCGCCAGCCGCTCTTCCGCCGCCGTCACCGTCACCGACAGCGTCCCGCGCTCGGTGAACTTCACCGCGTTCGACAGCAGGTTGAAAATGATCTGGCGCAGGCGGCCGGGATCAGTTTCGATCCAGCGCGGCGTCCCCTCATGGCTGAGCGTGAAGGTCAGCCCCTTGCCGCGCGCCTGCTCCTCCCAGATCCGCGTCACTTCGTGCAGCGTGGCGTGGAGGTCGGTCGCGGTCTGCTCGACGGTGAGGTTACCCGTTTCCATCTTGGCGACGTCGAGGATGTCGTCGACCAGCGCGCGCATCGTCATGCCGGCGCCATGGACGATGTTGATGCGGTCGCGCGTTTCCTCCGGCACGCTGGCGTCGCGCAGCATGATCTGGGTCATGCCCAGAATGCCGTTGAGCGGGGTGCGGATTTCGTGGCTGGTCGTCGCCAGGAATTCGGTCTTGGCGCGCAGTGCCTTTTCCAGCGCGAAGTTGGTTTCCTCCAGCACCGCATTCGCCTGACGCACCTGATTGCGGCTGCGGCGGATCGTGAACAGGCCGATGCTGAGCAAGGTAACGATCAGCAGCGACGCGCCGCCAAGCCCGATGAACAGGGTGCGCTGGAACTCCGCCTCGCGCCGCAATTCCTGAGCCTGAAGATTGGCGATGCGCAGTTCCTGGTTCGCATAGTCGAACCGCGCGGCCATCAGCGCGGTGCTGGCCGAGGTGGCGAGCTTCGATGCCTCGTCCGTGACCGCGCGGAGCCGCTCAAGATGCGCCAGCGCCAGACGGTTCTCCCCTTCCGCGCGATAGACCGAGAAGGCAGTGAAATGTGCGTCCCGCATGGCGTAGGTTGTTGTGCGGAGGTCAACGCCGTCGAAAACACGCTCGATGAGCGCGCGTGCGCGGTTTTGCCTGCCCTGAAGTCGCGCCGATTCCGCTGCCACGGCAAGTACCCGGCTCTCGCCCTGATGGCTCGGATCACTGCGGATGAGCCGGGTAGCCTCAGCGATTGCCGTGTCAGCATCACTGTAGCGCTTTTGATCAAGCAGCGTCCGAGCGATATTGACGAGAATGTTTGGAATAAGACTCGCCGATCCTTCGGCGCGGGCGGCCGCCAGTGCCTTACGAAACGCCGCCTCCGCCTGACGGGGCTCTTCCAGCTCGAGCAGGTTTGTTCCGCGATTATTCAGCAGAAATATTTGAAGTCGCACATCCCCCGTGGAAGATTCAGCGGCCCGATCCAGATATTTGTTGGCGCTACGCCAGTCTTGCGCCTTGATGTACAGATTTGCCATCAACTGAAGGGAGATAGACTGCTTGCGCTTTTCTCCCAGCTTAACAAAAATATTGTGCGCTTCCTGTAGCGACGCCAGCGCCTCGGCGAAGCGCATTTGCTCTTCCTGCACCCCCGCGCGCGCGGTGAGCAAATCGCCACGCAATCGGGTAGGTGACTGATCCCCACTGATAAGCCGCAACGCACGTGCGATGCGCGGTGCTGCCTCTTTCGGCTTGCGCATCCGGACTAGAGCTTCACTCTGGAGCCATAACGCTGTCGCAACGGCGATCGTGCGCTGATTTGCGTCCTGGATGGCAGCGGCGCGTGGTTGCGCCTGATGTGCATAATTCAACGCCGCTTCGGGATTGTCGAACATGGCGGTCTTCGCCTGTTCGATCAGCCCGTCTGCATCGCGTTGCTGACCCGCCGCTGGAGCGGCGAGTCCTAGTGCCAGCCAACACAGTAAAAGGGCAAGAACCCTTGGCATCAACTGCTCTTGCGCCAGAAATTCTCGGCCCGGCCAAAGGTGGGACGCAGCGTCGCAACCGACTTGAAGCCTTCTTCGTCAAGGTAGCGAACAAAGGCATCGAGCGCGATCGGCCGGCTGATCAGATAGCCCTGGACCATGTCGCAGCCCATCACGCTGAGCAGCGCGAGGGCGGCCGGCGTTTCGACCCCTTCGGCGGTAACCTCCATCTCCAGCGCATGGGCAAGGTCGATGGTCGAGCGCACGATCAGCGGGTCGCGATTGCTGCTGGTCAGCTGCATCACGAACATCTTGTCGATCTTGAGCTCGGTCGCGGGCAGCTGCTTCAAATAGGCCAGCGAGGACAGACCCGCGCCATAATCGTCGATTGCCAGCGGAATGCCGATCGCGGCGAAACGCTGCAGGTGACGGATCGCGCTGTCAGGGTCGCGGATCACCGCGGTCTCGGTAATCTCGAACCCGACCTTCACGTTGGATTCGCTGACGATGCGGCAGGCTTCCTCGACGAACGCCTCATCCGCCAGCAGCACGCCGGAGATGTTGATGAACACCGGCATGTCATGGCCATGCGCCAGCATCACCTGCTGGTCGGCGATAACCTGACGCAGCGTCCACAATGTCAGCCCGACAATCTCACCGCCGTCTTCAGCGGCATTGATGAACTCGCCCGGCAGGATCAGGCCGCGCACCGGGTGGTGCCAGCGCACCAGCGCCTCGGCACCGGTTACCGCCTCGCGGCGCACATTCACCTTGGGCTGATATTGGAGAAACAGCTGTCCGGCGGCGATTGCGCGCGGCAGTTCACGGACCAGCGCGGCACCGTCGAACGCGACATGCGCCTGAGACAGATCGAGCGAGACAATCCCGGCATCGGTACGCGCCTGTTCGAGCGCGGCTTCCGCCCCCTCGGTCAAGCGCACTTCATCGTCGTCGCCAAAGGGCGCGACCGCGAGACCCCATACCAGCTGGATCAGGTGACGTTCGCCGTCGAGATCGACCGAGCGCGCGAACGCCTGTGCCAGCCGATCGATCAATGCGCGCGCATGAACCGGGCTTTCCGCTTCGAAATCGAGTTCGACGATCGAGCGTCCGGCGGTCACGCTGCGCACGCCGGGCTCCAGTTCATTCATGCGATCCGCCAGATCATGGATCAGCGTGTCGGCGCGCGGGCGCCCGAGATGGCGCCGAAGCGACTGAAAGTTCGCGATTTCGCACAAGGCCAGCGCGCGCCAGCGCGTGCAGCCCGGACCGCCCGCCCCGCGGGCGCGAAGGACCTCGCCCTGTTCTCGCGGCTGGCTTCCTTCCGCCTCGAGACCATCGTCAATAGCGGTTCGGTCCGCCCCGAAGGACGATGCGCGAAAATCGGCGTGGTCGAGACGCTCAGACATACCGCCGGACCTACCAGCGAGTGCTGAAGGAAGTTTTAAGGAACGCGGACAGCGGGTTGCCGGGACCAAACAGGTAAAACCCGAATTGCTAACATTTGATTCAGGATGAATTTTAAGATAACCAAAATGGGTGCGCCTCGTGCGCACAATGGGAGAAAAAACATGTTTGCACTCTTTTTCCGGGACACCGGCGGCGAAACTCTGCGCCCCTGGTAACCATTTTACGGCCCGGGCCGGCTGCGTGATGGATGGTCCGTCACCCTAGACCTGCCCGGGCTGATATTCCGAAAAAAGGCCGCCATCTCATTGAGATTGCGGCCTTTGTTTTTCCTGATCCGTTTCGGATTCGAAACTTGGCGATCGCGCGTCGTGCGTTCGAGGCGCCTGCCCGACATGATCGTCAAGGCGCGGCAACTAGCGTGTGAATACGCTCTTCTCACCCCTACCGATTCGGTGCGAATCACTGCGACTCGTGGAGTCAGCACGAGTCGCGCTTTGACGAGCGAGTCGGAAACCGGTAGATAACCGGTTCGGCAAGGGGGGTTCATGGCGGGCGATGTCTGGTTCTTGATCGCGATGGCCTGCAGCTTCGCCGCCTATGGCGTCTATCTGCTGGGCCTGCGCCGCGCGACCGTGCGCCCGAACCGTGCCTCCTGGCTGATCTGGAGCGCGTCGGCTGCGGCCGAAGCGCTGACCTATGCCGCGGTGAATCCGGGATCGCCGCAGGGCTGGGTGTTCATCCTGTCCGCCATCTGCTGCCTGGTCGTCACAGCCGCGCTGTGGCGCGGGTCCAACTGGGCACCGCCGACCACGATCGAAGCCTTTTGCATGGCCGCCTGCCTGATCGCGCTGCTGATCTGGGTCGCGTTTCGTGAGGCCTATTGGGCGCATATGCTGGTCGTCGCCGCCGTTCCGGTCAGTTTCTGGCCAACCTGGGTCAGCGTGTGGAAGGACCGCAGCGCAGAGCGCTCACCCGCCTGGGGGCTGTGGACGATCGGCGACCTCGCCACGTTGCTCGTCGCGGTGCGCGCGGGCGGATCGGGGCCGGACGAATTCGCCTATATCTTCGTCGAGCTCGCCTGCCATGCCAGCATCTGGTTCATGATCGGGCTGACCACGATCAATCCGCTGCGCTCGCTCGGCTGGGCGCGCGGCGGGCTGGTGGTGCTCGACCGCTATCGCCACACCCGCAACCTGTTCTCGGTCGGCGAAAATCATCTGGGCAAGGCAGTCTACGCATCGTGCCGCTTTGCCGAGGGGGCGGTGCTGATGCGCTTCACCGGCCGCCGCTTCCATGTCGACGACATCCCCAGCCTGATGCGCGGCAGCGACGACCGCTTCGTGCAGGTGACGCCGGATCATTACATGGGTCCGTCGGGGCAGCTCGACGATCTGGTCAACCATAGCTGTGACCCCAATGCCGGGCTGCGCTTTACCGATGAGGGCGTGATCCTCGTCGCATTGCGCGACATCGCTTCGGGCGACGAGATCACCTGGGACTATTCGACCACGCTGGCGCAGTCGAACTGGCACATGATCTGTCAGTGCCGCGCCCCGAATTGCCGCCGCGTGATCGGCAATTTCGAAACGCTTAGCCCCGAGCGGCAGGAGTTTTTCCGCGCCCGCAACCTGGTTGCGCCGTATCTGCGGCGGCGTGATCCGGTGCCGCCGGCGCGGCGGACGGGTTAGACGCAACAGGAGAGGCATCCATGAACGGCACCGCTGGCACCATCCTCAAGCTCTCGGCATCGCTCGCGATCCTGCTGCTCGTCGTCGTTGGCGGCGGGCTTGGTTCATGCGCGGCGTATAACTCGGTGCGCGTGTGGAATGCCGAGACTGCCGGCGAGGCCGAGCTCGCCCAAGCAACGCAGAACCGCAAGATCAAGGTGCTGGAAGCGCAGGCCAAGATGGACTCCGCCGCGCTGGAGGCCAATGCGGAGATCGCGCGGGCCAAGGGCCTGGCCGAAGCTAACCGCATCGTCGCCAACAGCCTGGGCGGGCCGGAGGGCTATCTGCGCTACCTCTACATCCAGAATCTGGAGCAGTCCCAGGGTCAGATCATCTATGTTCCGACCGAGGGTGGGCTGCCGATCCTGGAAGCCGGGCGGCTCCAGCCGCAACCTGCACCAGCGGCGGACTGAGTCGCATCCTGACCGGGTCGTGCGCGGCCCGGTCGGCGTTGCTCAGGCGGCGATATCCTGAACCAGGTCGGACGCGGCGAGTTCGAGCACCGCGCTGGCGCCCATCCCCTGCCCTTCACTCAGCAGCGTCAGGCTGCCGCCCATCGCGACCATCGTGTTGGCGCACCAGTGCAGGCCGAGCCCGCCGGACTTGTTGACGCGGGTCGAATAGCCACGCTGGAACAGCTGCGGCGCGTTGGCCGGGTCGAAGCCTTCGCCATCGTCAGTGATGCGGATTTCCATGCGCTCGCCCATCGCGTGGATCGACACGGCGATGCTGCCCCCTTCCCGTCCGGTCGCGGCGATCGCCTCGGCCGCGTTGGAGAAGAGGTTGCCGATCACCTGGCTGAGCAGCACGCGGTTGGCCATCACCCAGTGCGGCGTGGACGGGAAGTGGAACGCGATCGAGCTGGCGCCCGAATAGCGCGCGATCGTGGCGTTGCGCGCGACGATGTCGGTGACGTCGCAGGTTTCGAGCGGCGGGCGTTCATGCGCCTGCTCCTGCTGACGCCCGATGATTTCGAGGACATTGTGGAGCGCGTCGCGGCCGATGCCGAGCTGTTCCTTGCGCGCCTCCCGCGCCTGCATCTCGCTCGACAGCGCGGCGGCGACGAAGGCGACGAGCTTGTGGCGGCGGGCGAGCGGGATCGCATCGTCGGCGAGTTCGCTCAGCGCACGTTCCAGCAACGCCCGGTCGGTGGCCGGAACTTCCCCCAGTCCCTGGCTCAGCACGGTGCTGATCGGGTTCAGCGCGTTGCGGACATTGTGCATGACCGCGACGGCGCTTTCGGACTGGCCGAGCTTGAACGACTGCGCCTCGACCTGTTCGCGCAGATCCTTGAGCTGGACCAGCATCGCGTTGAAGCTGTCGACCAGGCTGCCGATCTCGTCGCGCCGCGGGGCTTCGGTCAGGGGTACGAGGTTCCCCGATCCACGCACCACGCCCATATGCTGTTCGACCCGGTTGAGCGGGCGCAGTACCAGTCGGCCGATCATCACGCTGAGCACCGCCATCACGAGCAGCATCAGGGCGGTCGTGCCGATCACCGCGAGCTTGAGCATGTTGCGGCCCAGCCCGGACAGATCGCGCGGTACGTTGAAGGTCGCGCTCGCGACCGACGCCCCGCCCTCTCCGGGCACCGGGACCGCCACCGCGATCTCGCGGCCGCTGGTGTCGATGCGCGGTTCCGCGACCGGCGACTGCAGCGCGATCCCCGCGCGCAGCTGAAGCAGGTTGCTCAGGCGTTCGGAGGTGACCATGCGCGCCATCACGACATGGCCACGCGGTTCGCCGCTGCCATCGGTGCGGCGCACCTGCGCGATGCCGATCGCCGCGATCCGGTCGCCGAGGCGGGCATAGAAGCTGGCGCTGTTATCCTTCGCCAGTGCGCGGCGGAAATCGATGCGGCGGATTTCGGCGAGCAGCTGCGCGCGCATCTGCGGCGAATCCTTGCCGGTCTCCAGGTCGATCCAGCGCGCGATCACGATGCCGCCGTCGGGACGGACATAGGCCATGCCGTTGACGCCGAGATTGACCATCGCGGAGGTCGCGAAACTGTCCTCCTCGAACGCGCGGTTGGGCGCGCCCATATAGTCGTAGCTCTCGTTCCAGTCGCCATAGTCGCGGACCGATGCCTCGACCTTGGAGGCATATTCGGTCAGCGCGGCGCGGGTGCGTTCGACATGGCCGTCGATCGCCTGCGCCTCGAGCCGGTCGAAGCTGGGCGTGATGACGAGGGCGAGCAGCAGCGTGATGCTGGCCGCGCCAAGCAACGCGACCCCGGTCAGGATCGCGACAAGCTTGGCCCCCAGCGAGCGTGGAATGCGGGAGCGGAACCGGTCGAGCATGGATCGCGACGCCGTCACCCGTAGGTGCCGGTGGCCGGTGCCGGAGTGGGTTCCTCTTCGCCCATGAACCGCTCATGCGCCGCGCGGATCGCGACATCGGCTTCGAGCGGGCGCGCGAGATAATAGCCCTGGACATGGCTGCACCCGGCGACGCGCAGCGCGGCGAGATGCGCTTCGGTCTCGACCCCCTCGGCCACCACTTCCAGCCCCAGCGCACGGCCGAGATGGATGATCGAGTGGACGATCGCGGCGCTCTCCCGCTCGCGGCCCATGCCGTCGATGAAGCTGCGGTCGATCTTCAGGCAATCGAGCGCGAACTTACGGATATTGTAGAGCGAGGAATAGCCGGTCCCGAAATCGTCGAGCGCGATGCGGAAGCCCATCTGGCGCAAGCGGTAGAGGGTGTCAGCGGCACGCTCGGCATTGTCGAAGATCGCGGTTTCGGTGATTTCGATTTGCACACGCTTCGGCTCGATCCCGGCGCGCTGCACGCGTTCGACGACATGGCCGACGAAATTCTGCCGACGGAACTGGCGCGGCGAGAAATTGACCGAGACATATTGCCCCGGCCATTTCTGCAGCATCTTGAGCGATTCATCGAGCACCCAGTCGCCCAGCTCGTGGATCAGGTTCGATTCCTCGGCGATCGGGATGAACATGCCCGGCGAGATCGGGCCATATTCGGGGCTGTTCCAGCGCAGCAGCGCTTCGAACGCGACGATTTCAAGCCGGTCGCGCGCGACGATCGGCTGATAGACGAGGCGCAGTTCGCCGTTGGCGATGGCCTGCGACAGGCCGCCCTCGATCTGGCGGCGGAAGCGGATCGATTCGTCCATACTCTCATCGAACACGCGCACCACGCCGCGGCCGGCGCGCTTGCTTTCGTTGAGCGACAGGTCGGCGCGACGCATCACGTCGATCGGATCATGCTTCATCCCCGGTTCGACGATGACGAGGCCGGCCGAAGCCGATCCCTGCACCGAATGACCGAACACGGTGAAGGTCTTCGAACAGGCGTGCAGCAGTCGTTCGACCGCCGCGATCGCATCGCCCTCGCCCGCGACCTTCATCAGCACCGCGAACTCGTCGCCGCCCAGTCGCGCGACGAAGCCGCCCGGCGGCACCGCGCCCTCGAGCGTCGAACAGACCATGCGGATCAGCTCGTCCCCGGCAAGGTGGCCGAACGTGTCGTTGACCAGCTTGAACCGGTCCAGATCCATCATCGCCATCGCGAAGGTGTCGGGACCGCGCACATGATCGGTCAGCGCGCGCATGAAGGCGAGCCGATTGGGCGCGTCGGTCAGGCTGTCGTGATTGGCGAGATGGCTGGCCTTGCTCTCGTTCGCGGCCAGCTCTGCCTTCTGCTCTTCGAGCAGCGCCATGGCGCGGGCGAGCTGCTGATCGACTTCCCAGCGCTTGCCGAGTGCGGTTGCGGTCTGGACGACCTCTTCGACCTGGAACGGCTTGGCGACGTAGAAGATCTTGTCGGCGGGGCCGGCGGCGCGGCTGATTTCGAGCGGGGAGAAATCGGAATAGCCGGTGACGATGACGATGTTGATGTCGGGATCGATCGCGCGGATGCGCTTCGCCGTTTCCTTGCCATCGATGCCCGGCGGCATGCGGATGTCGATGAACGCGACCGGGAAGGGTTTCCCGTCGGCCTTGGCCTTGGCCACCGCCTCGACCCCATCCAGTCCCTGCATGCAGTGGACCGTTTCGAAGTCGAGTTGATCGGCGACCGGCGCGCTGTCGACCTGATCGTCACCGAACAGTTCGGCGGCGAGTGCGTCGAGCGCGGCACCCTGTGCGGCACCTGCGCCACTGCCCTTGAAGCACTGGCGGTAGGATTCGTGCATCCCCGCTTCGTCGTCCACGATCAGAATGCGCAAGGCAAAGTCCCCTCTTCCACTTGCATCCCGCGTACGCCGTCGGGGTTAAGGCGAGGTAAAAGGGTTAACGTGGCGTTGGCCGTGATCTCAGGGTCCGCCCTGAGAGAGTGCGCTGCCGCGTCCGCAAATGGGTAGCAACGCAGGGTGCCGGGGGACTGCCGCACCAATCCGGCATCGGGCCGCGTTTCGCATCGCGACCGGAACTTTTTCTATACACCCCGCATGAAACCGGTTACAGTTTCAGCGCCAAGAACATAATAGGCGGGCCACCGAGTCGCGCGTCATGCGCAGTCGGTTGTTCAGGGTAAACGTTGTCAAACCTCCAGGGGGGATGCTGTGAAGTCTTCACATTCCGCAACTAACGGACTCATTCGCGGTTCGCGCTTGCGCGCTGCCGCTGCTGCACTCGCATGGTCGAGCGCGGGCACGGTGCTTGCCATCGGTCTCGCGGTCCCGGCGCAGGCTCAGGTCTCCTCGTCGCTGCGCGGCAAGGTTACGGCCGAGGGCGGTGTCAGCCAGGTCACCGTCGTCAATGTCGACACCGGCCTCACGCGCACCAGCACGCCGACCGCCGATGGCGGCTATCAGTTCGCGTCGCTTCCGCCCGGCAACTACCGGCTTGAGGTGACGACGCCGAACGGCGTGCGGCGCACCGATGAGTTCAACCTGGCGGTCGCGCAGAATGCCGTGTTCGATTTCGACCTGTCGACGCCGAGCGTCGCCAGTGCCGATGGCAGCGAAGAAGTGATCATCACCGGCGGCCGCATCCGTTCGATGCAGGGCGGCGAAGTCGGGACGACGATCACGCCGCGCCTGATCGAGCAGCTGCCTCAGAACAACCGCAACTTCCTTGCGTTCGCCGACCTGGCACCGGGCGTTCAGTTCATCACCAACGGCAGCGACCAGTCGCGCCTGCAGGGTGGCGCGCAGAATTCCAACTCGGTCAACATCTTCATCGATGGCGTCGGTCAGAAGGACTACGTCCTCAAGAACGGCATTACCGGCCAGGATTCGACCCAGGGCAACCCGTTCCCGCAGGCGGCGATCGCCGAGTATCGCGTGATCAGCTCGAACTACAAGGCAGAGTTCGACCAGGTCAGCTCGGTGGCGATCACCGCAGTGACCAAGTCGGGTACCAACCAGTTCGAGGGATCGGGGTTCGTCGACTTCACGAACCAGGACCTGCGTGATGCGACCCCGAACGAAATCCTCCGCCCCGGTGCGACCGGCAAGGTTCGGACCAAGGATCTGCAGTTCGGCGGCACGCTGGGCGGTCCGATCATCAAGGACATGCTGCACTTCTTCGCCAGCTACGAAGGCAAGCGCCGCCTGACCCCGCGGACCGTGACCTTCCCGTCGACGCTGAGCTCGGGCCAGTCGCTGTTGCCCGCTTCGCTGGCCGCCAACTACGGCGAGTTCAACGAAGAGTTCAACGAGAACCTCTATTTCGGCAAGATCACCTTCACGCCGACCGACAACGACCTGATCGAGTTTTCGGGCAAGTATCGCGACGAAACGGGCGAGCAGTTCAACAGCGGCATTGCGGCGTTTGAAACTCGCACGCTCGCGCGCGTCGAGGAAATCCGTGGCCTTGGCCGTTGGGAGCATACCGCCGAGAACTGGGTCAACGACTTCAAGGTCGCTTACGAAGACGTGACGTGGAATCCGCGTCCGGCGACGCAGGCCAACCGCAACGTCTATCGCATCCGCATCCCCAACCCGGCCAACCCGGCACAGTTCCTGGACGGCAACGTCCTTGAAACCGGTGGTGGCCGGAACTTCCAAGACAAGGGGCAGAAGGGTTGGCAGATCTCCAACGACTTCACCTATACCGGTCTTGAAGGACACACCATCAAGGCGGGTGTGAAGACGAAGTGGGTCACGCTCAACTCGCTGCAGCTCAACGGCTTCAACCCGCAGTTCCTCTATTTCACCCCACTGGGGTCGACCACGCTGAACACGACCACACCGTATCAGATGAACTTCCAGGCGCTGGCCGGCGGCTTCACCGATGCGCAGCTGCGTTCGAAGAACTTCCAGCTCGGCCTGTACGTTCAGGACGACTGGGACATCACCGATCGTCTGACGGTCAATCTGGGCCTGCGCTGGGATTATGAAGAGACGCCGGCATTCCTGAACTATGTCCACTCGGCAGCACAGGTCGCGGCAGTTCAGCCGGCCAATTACCCGAACCTGACCGGTGCGAATTACAACATCAACGACTACATCTCGACCGGCAAGGAGCGTAAGGCGTTCACCGGCGCGTTCCAGCCGCGCTTCGGCTTCAACTACAAGCTCGACGAAGCGGGCCGGTTCGCGATCTTCGGCGGGTTCGGCCGGTCCTATGACCGCACCCAGTTCGACTTCATTCAGCAGGAGCTGGCACAGGGGTCGGCGGCGGGCCGCACGTTCAACTTCATCGTCCCGGGCGATACCGTGAACGTCTGCACGCCGAGCGCAACCTGCATCCCGTACAACCCGATCTATCAGACCGAAGCGGGACGCGCGGCGCTGATCGCCGGGCTGCCGGCGGGTGCGGGGCGTGAGCTGCGCTTCATCAAGAACGACCTGAAGACGCCGTATTCGGACCAGTACAGCCTGGGCCTGCGCGGCGATTTCGGGCTGCTCAATGCCGAGATCGGCTATTCGCACGTCGAGAGCCGCGACGGGTTCGTCTATCTGCTCGGCAACCGTCGTCCGGGCGGCCTGTTCTTCCCGGCGACCGGCGCTCCGGACGCGCCGTTCGGCTTCCCGCCGTCACCGTTCGGGTCGATCATCATCGGCGACAACGGGCTTGAGACCAACGCCGACACCGGCTTCATCAAGCTGATCAAGCGTTACACCGCGACATCGCCGTGGAGCATCGACGCGACCTACACCTACACCAAGGCGAACGAGAATCGTCAGTTCGGTGAAGTGTTCTCGCTCGATTACTCCAGCATCGACGAATATCCGTTCCGTCCGTCGGCGGGCGTGCGCAGCCATCGCTTCGTGATGGCCGGCACGGTCGACATCCCGTACGGCATCACGCTGGCGACCAAGTTCCAGATCGCATCGCCGGTCTGGCTGAAGCGCTTCGTGACCACGCCGGGCGTGGGCGTGCCGGGGACCAAGGATATCGTCGCGATCGAAGCGAACGGCAATGGTGACAAGTGGGGCTATCGTCAGCTCGACCTGTCGGCGACGAAGGAGTTCAAGCTGGGCTTCATCACCGATCAGACCCGCGTGTGGTTCCGCATCGACATCATCAACCTGATGAACGATCGCAACTATAACGGGTTCAACTCGACCACCGGTCTGCGCGATCCGAACAACTACGGCATCGACGGTCCGCCGCGCACGGTGAAGGTCTCGACCGGCTTCAACTTCTAACCGGTCTTTTGAATATGGCGCGCGGACGGATTCTCCCGTCCGCGCGCTTTTTTTGTGTGTAAAGGAGTATCCTCATGGGCTTTCGCCTGCCTTCGCTCGGCCTTGCCATGCTGCCGCTTGCGGCTGCCTGTTCGACCCTGCCGCCGCCGGTGACCGCCCCCGCCCCTGCCGCCGCGCCACGCGCCGAGCAGGACGCGTTCGTCGAGGATCTCTCGCGCCGCACCTTCGATTATTTCTGGGACACGACCAGCGTCGAGACCTGCCTGGCGCCGGATCGCTGGCCATCGAACCCGTTCTCCAGCATCGCCGCGACGGGCTTTGCGCTGACCGCCTATGGCATCGGGGCGGAGCGCGGCTATGTGACCCGCGCGGCCGCCGCCGAGCGAACGCGCAAGTGCATGGAATTCTACTGGAACGCGCCGCAGGGCCCGGCGGTCAGCGGCACCGCGGGGCATAAGGGCTTTTTCTACCATTTCCTGAAGAACGGCGACGGCACGCGTTACCGCAATACCGAGCTCTCTACGGTCGACACCACGCTGCTGCTCGGCGGCATCCTGTTCGCGCAAAGCTATTTCGACCGCGACGATCCCACCGAAGCGGCGATCCGCGATCTGGCGGAGAAGATCTATGCCCGCGTCGACTGGACCTTCGTCCAGCGCGAGCGCAGCAAAATCCCCTCGGCCAACAGCACGGGCGGCAAGGCGATCGCGATGGGATGGTATCCCGAGCGCGGCCAGGGCGGCGATTTCGGGACGCATGACTGGGTCGGTTATGACGAGGGGATGCTGGTCTATATCCTCGCGCTCGGATCGCCGACCCATCCCGTGGGCAAGGATGCCTGGGACACCGGCTGGTCGGGCAAGCTCGGCAAGAGCTGGGGCAGCTATTACGGGCAGGAGCATCTGCAGTTCGAGCCGCTGTTCGGCCATCAGTACAGCCATGTCTGGGTCGATTTCCGCGGCATCCAGGACGCATTCATGGCCGGCAAGGGCATCGATTATTTCGAGAATAGCCGCCGCGCGACGCTGGCGCAGCGCGCTTATGGCGTCGACAATCCGGGCAAATGGACCGGCTATTCCGGCGACATCTGGGGCTGGACCGCGTCGGACGGTCCGGGCGGCGGGGCCAATGGCCGGGTCGTCAACGGCATGGCGCGCGAGTTTCAGGGCTATGCCGCGCGCGGCGTGAGCAGCGGGCGGGTCGTCGACGACGGCACGGTGGTGCCGACGGCGGCGGGCGGATCGGTCGCGTTCGCGCCCGAAATCGCCCTGCCCGCGCTGATGGCGATGCGCGCGAACTATGGCGACAAGCTGTACCAGCGCTATGGCTTCAAGGACGCGTTCAACCCCAGCTACACCTTCACCGATGTCGGCAGCCGCGACGGCGTGGTCGATGCCAAGCATGGGTGGTTCGCGCGCGACTATCTGGGGATCGACCAGGGCCCGATCCTGGCGATGCTGGAGAACCACCGCTCGGGCCTGATCTGGAAGACGATGCGCAAGAACCCGCATATCCGGCGCGGGCTGGAGCGCGCGGGGTTCAAGGGCGGGTGGCTGGAGCAACCGGCCGGGAAATAATCACCGGAAAGAGAAAGGGCCGCCCGACACATTGTCGGGCGGCCCTTTGCTTATTCGTCGCCCATCCGCAGCGCGGCGATGAAGGCTTCCTGCGGGATGCTGACATTGCCGTATTCGCGCATCCGCGCCTTACCCTTTTTCTGCTTTTCCAGAAGCTTGCGCTTGCGCGTCGCGTCGCCGCCATAGCATTTGGCGGTCACGTCCTTGCGCATCGCGCTGATCGTCTCGCGCGCGATTACCTTGCCGCCGATCGCCGCCTGGATCGGGATCTTGAACAGGTGGCGCGGGATCAGTTCCTTGAGCCGCTCGCACATGCCGCGCCCGCGTGCTTCGGCGGTCGAGCGGTGGACGATCATGCTGAGCGCGTCGACCGGCTCTTCATTGACCAGGATGCCCATCTTGACGAGGTCGCCCTCGCGATAGCCGATCTGCTCATAGTCGAAGCTGGCATAGCCCTTCGACAGCGACTTCAGGCGATCGTAGAAATCGAACACGACTTCGTTGAGCGGGAGCTCATAGGTCACCTGCGCGCGCCCGCCGACATAGGTCAGGTTCTGCTGAATGCCGCGCCGGTCCTGGCAGAGTTTCAGGATCGAGCCGAGATATTCGTCGGGGACATAGATCACCGCCTGAATCCACGGCTCGCTGATCGTCGCGATCTTGTTGGGATCGGGCATGTCGGCCGGATTGTGCAGCTCCAGATGGCCGCCGCCATGGGTCAGCTCGATCTGATACACCACCGACGGCGCGGTGGTGATGAGGTCGAGGTCATATTCGCGGCTCAACCGCTCCTGAATGATTTCAAGGTGCAGCAGGCCGAGGAAGCCGCAGCGGAACCCGAAGCCGAGCGCCGCGCTGGTCTCCATCTCGAAGCTGAACGAGGCGTCGTTGAGGCGCAGCTTCGAGATGCTCTCGCGCAGCTTTTCGAAGTCCGCGGCATCGGTCGGGAACAGGCCGCAGAACACGACCGGCTGGACTTCCTTGAACCCCGGCAGCGGCTCGGCGGCGGGCTTTTTCGCGTCGGTCAGCGTGTCGCCGACGCGCGCCTGTGCCACTTCCTTGATCTGCGCCGTGATGAAGCCGATCTCGCCCGGTCCAAGGTCGGCAAGCTGTTCGATCTTGGGCCGGAAACAGCCGACGCGATCCACCAGATGGGTGGTACCCGACTGCATGAACTTGACCTGCTGGCCCTTTTTCAGCGTGCCGTCGATCACGCGGACGAGGATGACGACGCCCAGATACGGATCGTACCAGCTGTCGACCAGCATCGCCTTGAGCGGCGCATCGGCATCGCCCTTGGGCGCGGGGATGCGTTCGCACACCGCGTTCAGGATTTCCTCGATCCCGATGCCGGCCTTGGCGCTGGCCAGCACCGCGTTCGATGCGTCGAGGCCGATAATCTCCTCGATCTCGTTCTTGACCTTTTCCGGCTCGGCGCTGGGCAGGTCGATCTTGTTGATCACCGGCACGATTTCATGGTCGTGCTCGATCGACTGATAGACGTTGGCCAGGGTCTGCGCCTCGACGCCCTGCGCCGCGTCGACGACGAGCAGCGCACCCTCGCACGCGGCCAACGACCGGCTCACCTCATAGGCGAAGTCGACATGGCCCGGCGTGTCCATGAGGTTGAGGACATAATCCTGCCCGTCCGGGCCCTTCCAGTCGAGGCGCACGGTCTGCGCCTTGATGGTGATGCCGCGTTCCTTCTCGATATCCATGTTATCGAGCACCTGTTCGGACATCTCACGTTCGGTGAGACCGCCGGTGCGCTGGATGAGGCGATCGGCCAGCGTCGACTTGCCATGGTCGATATGCGCGATGATCGAGAAATTGCGGATGCGGGAAATGTCGGTTGCCATGATCCCGCGCGCCTAGCAGGGGTCGCGGCCTTGCGGAAGATGCCCTGTGGGGCCAGTGTGCCGCGATGCGCATCCTGCTCCTCGCCCTCGCCTGTAGCGTCGCCGTTCCGGCGGCGGCCAATGACGTGCCAGTGCATGTCGTCCGTCATTTCGATACGCCGGCGGGAGAGAAGGACCCCGACCTGCTGCCGCAGGGCGTGGCGCGGGCCGAGGCGCTGGCGCGATGGTTCCGGGGGAAGCGGCTCTGCGCCATTCTGGTGACGCAGTACAAGCGCACGCGTCAGACGGCCGCACCGACCGCGACCGGCCGGGGTATCGCGATCCGCACCTATGACGCCGCGGATATTGCCGGCGTGGTGACGCAGGCGCGGGCATCGGCCTGCCCGGTGCTGATCGTGGGGCACAGCAACACCGTGCCGGATATCGTCGCGCAACTGGGCGGCTCCCGCCCTACCCCACTGTCGCACCCGGACTTCGGCGATCTGTGGACCGTGGAAAGCGGAGCGACGGCACGGGTCCGGATCGAGCCCTGACCCGCGCCACCGTTCAGAAGGGCAGGTCGACCCGCTCGAACGTCGGGCTGTTCGCCTCGTCGCTGTCCGCCTCGGCATAGACAACGGGACTGCCCGGGCGCACGCCGCCGATATCGCCGCTGCCGCGCGTCTCGGCCCAGGCATAGCCGTCGCCGGCCAGGCCGATGGTGCATTTGATCGACTCGCCCCCCGGCCCCTCGAGCAGCACCACCGCGCCCCGCGTCAGCAACGGCGTACCGTAGTTGAGCCGCACGCGCCGTTCCGTCACCTCATCGACGCGCAGCGGCACCAGCTTGAATGCAACCGATCGCGCCACCGCGAACGCCACTTCGCGCTGAAGCTGGGTGTAGATGGTGCGTCCGGTTTCGGCGGAGACGGCGCTGGTCGACTCACCCGCCGTGGCGTTGCCGATCTCGACCCGCTTGGTGATGAGGTTGCCGTGGATCGCGCGGCCCCGCGCATCCTTGAGCGAGAACTGGACGCTGATCTTCGCGTCGATCCGCTTCTGGTCCATGTCGGGGGTCGAGACGCTGCTACCGCTCGCGCCGACTTCGGACATCGCGCCGGTCAGCGTGTAGGCGCCGGGCGTTCCGGCGCGCACCACGCGGAACTTGCCTGAGGACGCAATCGCGGCCTCCATCGACTGGCGCAGCGCGGTGAAGTTGCTGACGCAATCGCGCACCAGTTCGGTCCGCCACGCGCGGGCATAGGCGAAGGCGGCGCTGCTGGCATAGCCCGCCCCGCCCCAGCCAGCATAGCCGGCGCTGCTGCTGCGGCCATAGGCGGCCTCCGAGCCCGATGTGACCGCGTAGAGCGTGCACTGGCGCTCGGTCGTGAAGCTGCCGATCACGACCGGGATCAGCGCGCCCTGCGCATTGGCGGACGGTGCGCTGGCCATGACCAGGGTGAGCGGCGCAAGCACCGCGCAACGATAGATACCCGACATCAGCGGCGCCCCTTCTTCTTGGCCGGCGGCGGCGGGGGTGCGAAGCGGGCGACCGACCCGGTCGGGGGCGACACCGCGAATTGCGTGATCATCGCCGCGCGGGAAAAGCGCGGCATGACTTCGGTCACCTGCACCATGCCGATTTCGGTGCCCTCGCCCTTCGACAGGCACTCACCCGAATCCGGGTCCACCGCGAGACATGCCCCGCCGGTATCGCCGAAGATCTTGAGCGTATCGCCGACCTTCAGCGTGTCTTCGCCATAGTTGAGCAGGACCAGCCCATCGGGCTGCACGCCCGCGACCTTCATCGGGTACAGCGCGAGGGTCAGGCCGCTCGAAATCTTCTGCGCCGCCGTGCGGAACAGCGCCATGTAATCGATCGTGCCATTGGGTCCACAGGTCGATCCGGACTTCTGATCGTGCCGGATCGTGTCGGCCCAGCGCACCTGCCCCGTATCGGTATCGACAATGCGAATGTCGATTTCGAGGCTAGCGACGGCGAGCGCGCAAGTGGGCGTATTGCGCGCGCCGAGAAAGCCCCCCAGCACAGCCAATCCCAGCGTCCCGCCGACATCCGACTTCGCCTTGGTCTGGCCCTGGGTGATCGTCCCGTAGATGAGGAAGTCGACGCCTTCCGCCAGAGCGCGCTGCTGCGGGTTGCGGCTGGTGACCGTGCCACTGCGCTGCAGCGCCCGCTCATCGGCGAGGTTGCCAAGCTGACGTTCGATCACGCGAAAGCGGTTGCCGTTGGTGATTGCGGTCAGGATCATCGTCGAGAACGCTTCGGCCTGACCGGTATTGGCGAGATCCTTCATCTCTTTGACGCCGACGATCGGTTTGCGGACCTGCGCCTGCGGAACCGGGCGCTGCTGCGCGATCGCAGGACTGATCACGAAGATCGCAAGAAACGACAGGATGTATGAAAGCAGCCTCACGAGTCACCCCCTGAATGAACCGACTCGCCATGGTTAACGTAAATCAACTTTGGAATCGACTTCCAAATGAGATGCACGCTCAACGCCGCTTTACTCAAGATGAGGAAATATAGATGTAACAAATGCGACGATATTTCCCGCGAATATCGCCAAATTGATTGATCTATTCTGGATGTTGTTACCACACACAACAGGGGCCCCGCCGCTAGGCATCGGGCGGAAGGAGTGGCGGCCACAATGTACGCAAACTGGGCGGCACGAATCGCGCGGTCGCAGAGAGGTTAACTCGGCAATGCGTGTGCTGCAATTCCGGCGCACCAGCGACCTGTTCACCAAAGGGGCAGGCGCCGTTGCCGAGCGGACCAGATGCGAATGAACCCTTAATGGGCGATCAACCACGTCTTTACGTGCTTCGGTATAACCCTGTGGGCCAAAGCGGATGTTCAGGAACGCCGGATGGTCCGGCGCGATGGCTTTGCGGGGTAACATGCCAGTCGACACGGTTCGGAGCGCAGGACTAGGCGGTGCGTCGGGCACGCTGACCGCGCTCGTCGCCGCCGATGGCAGCGCGGCGCATCCCTATCTTGCGCGGCTCGGCAGCGGCGTCGTGCCGTTGCGCGATCTGGGCGACCTCGCGCATCAGATCTGCCTGTTGCACGCGCGGCATCCCGACCTGTTCGAACAGGCCGCAGCACAGTCGCGCCAGCCCGCCGCCGCCGAATGGCTGGCGGAATCGGTCCGGGCATTCGCCGCCGAGCGCGCCTATCTCGTCCGCGTGGTCGCCGCGGCCGGGCCGATGCCGAGCACGCCCGGCCAGGCCGCGTCGGAGACTGCGGTGACGGCGCAGCGCCACGCACTCGACATGCTCGCTCAGTCGGATCGCAATGGCTGTGCCGACGGGACGGCGATTGCGCTGGCGCTGGATTGGCCCGCGATCCGTACGGTGCTGGACATCCTGGCCGGACGGGTGGGGATCGAGCCGCCCGCATGCGCCCTGCCCCCGGTGTTCGAGACCGAAACGGTGATCGATGTGCTCGCGGCGTCGCTTCCCGTCGAGCGTGCGATGATGTTCGGCGCGCAGCAGATGCTGGCACAGCATCGCGGCCTGATCGACCTGCTCGAAGCGCGCGCATCGGCCCGCGGGCACGACTGACCCCACTCCCCGCTTGCGCCGCACCGCCTTTCCCAGCTAGTCCATACCCGATCTTCCAATTTGACCGGGGACGGAAATGCGCTTCGAAGGCACGCAAGATTATGTCGCAACCGACGATCTGAAGGTCGCGGTCAACGCCGCCGTCACGCTGCGCCGTCCCTTGCTGGTCAAGGGCGAACCGGGGACTGGCAAGACCGTTCTCGCCTATGAAATCGCCAAGGCGGTCGGCGCGCCGTTGATCGAATGGAACGTCAAATCGACGACCAAGGCGCATCAGGGCCTGTATGAATATGACGCGGTGGCGCGCCTGCGCGACGGCCAGCTCGGCGACCCGCGCGTGCACGAGATTTCGAACTATATCCGCAAGGGCAAGCTGTGGGAGGCATTCACCTCTCCCCAGCTCCCGGTGCTGCTGATCGACGAGATCGACAAGGCCGATATCGAATTTCCCAACGACCTGCTGCACGAACTCGATCGCATGGAATTCCATGTCTACGAGACCGGCGAGACCGTCCGCGCGGCCGAGCGGCCGATCGTGGTGATCACGTCGAACAATGAAAAGGAGCTGCCCGACGCATTCCTGCGCCGCTGCTTCTTCCACTACATCAAATTCCCCGATCGCGGCACGATGCAGGCGATCATCGACGTGCATTTCCCGGGCATCCAGAAGATCCTGGTGAGCAAGGCGATGGACATCTTCTACGACATCCGCGAGGTGCCGGGCCTGAAGAAAAAGCCGAGCACCAGCGAGCTGCTCGACTGGCTCAAGCTGCTGCTGCACGAGGACATGCCGCTCGACGTTCTCCAGTCGCGCGACCCGAGCAAGGCGATCCCGCCACTCCACGGCGCGCTGCTCAAGAACGAGCAGGACGTGATGCTGTTCGAACGGCTGGCGTTCATGGCTCGGCGGCAAGCGCCCAAGGGCTGATCAGTCCTCATCCCCCCGCGCCATGAGGTCGCCGGGGTCTGGGTCATAGGCGAGCAGGTCGCCCGGCTGGCACTCGAGCACCAAGCAGAGGCGGGACAGGGTCGCGAAGCGGATGCCGCGGACCTTGCCCGACCGAAAGAGCGATAACTGGGTTTCACTGATCCCCACCGTCGCCGCCAATTGCTTTCCAGTTATGCCCCGCTGCGCGAGCACCGCTTCGAGCGTTACCGCCATCGGCATTACAGGATGCCGTCCAGATCGGCGCGCATGCGCGCGGCTTCACGCAATGGCCCAGCAAGAAGGATGAGCAACAGGCCAACAAACGCGAGCGATACAGCCGCAATGTCGAAATTGGCAAAGGGCCATGGCCGATCGAGGAAGAGCCTTATGAGCCATGGCTCGCCGAACACGCGCAGCACGCCGCCCGCAAACAGACAGGCGCCGACGCGCACCAGCAGGCGCGCGACGATCATCTCTGCAGCCTCGCCCCGTGCTAAGGCGCCAAAAGCCCGAGCGATCAACCAGATCGCAGCACAGTAGCAGATCAGCGGCAAGAAGGTGACCACCTGAAAGACCTGCACTTCGTAGTCGCCATCCCCAGCGAACAGGCCGGTGCCATTGAGCACCAAGCCGACGAGCAACATGGCGAGTGTCACGACGGCAAACAACCGCGCGGCCCAAGCCGCAGCGCGTCCGGAATATCGAGTCATGGCAGGCCTCCAGGTCGATTTATATCTTAGTTAAATCACCTAGCAAAATTTAATCAAGATATAAAGATCGGGGCACCTCCGACCTGTCTTACGTGGGCACCGCGTCTCCCCGACAATACATTCGGCGGAAGCAGCGTGGCTGCTCTCGTCTCTGCACGCTTTGGGATAGGGAGTGCGAGCGATGGTGGGACGGCCGGGCCTGCTTACACTTGCGACATTGGCACTGACCACGTGCGACGGCACTGCCCATATGAAGCGCGAGGTCACATAGCCAGTTGCAGGGGCCCCGCCGGGGGTTGGTACCGCCCTAAGGGCTAGTCCTTTGTCTCAGCAGGGGTGCGCGAACGCTGCAGTCAGTCGCCCACCCGCACCACCAATTTCCCGATCGCGCCGCGGTCGGCGAGTTTGGCGATGGCCTTGCCGCCGTCTTCGAACGCGAACACCTCACTGACATGCGGGTTGATCTTGCCCTCTTCCCACAGGCGGAACAGGTGTTCGACATGCGCGGCGTTGGCTTGCGGGTCGCGTGCGGCGAAGGCGCCCCAGAAGACGCCACAGACGTCGCAGCTCTTGAGCAGGGTCAGGTTCAGCGCCAGCTTGGGGATACCGGCCGGGAAGCCGACGACGAGATAGCGCCCTTCCCATGCGATTGAGCGTAGCGCCGGTTCGGCATAGTCGCCGCCGACGGGATCATAGATGACGTTGGCGCCATCCGGCCCGACCGCCGCCTTGAACTGTTCCGCCAGCGCCTTGGACGCGTCCTTGTCGAACGGGGCGCGGCCATAGACGACCGTGTCGTCCGCGCCCGCCGCCTTGGCCGCCGCAGCCTTCTCCTCGCTCGACACCGCGGCGACCACGCGCGCGCCGAATGCCTTGCCGAGTTCGATCGCCGACAGGCCGATGCCGCCCGCCGCGCCGAGGATCAGCAGCGTGTCGCCGGCCTTGAGATGCCCGCGGTCCAGCAGCGCATGGATGCTGGTGCCATAGGTCATCAGCAGCGCCGCGCCCTGTTCGAAGCTCTTGCTGTCGGGCAGCGGGTAGAGGCGGCGGCGTTCGACCACGACCTTTTCGGCGAGGCCGTTCCAGCCGGTCGATCCGAGCACGCGGTCGCCGGGCTTGAGGTCGGTAACGCCCTCCCCCACCGACTCCACCACGCCGGCGATCTCGCCGCCCGGCGCGAACGGGCGCGGGGGTTTGAACTGGTACTTGTCCTCGATGATGATCACATCGGGAAAGTTGATCGCACAGGCCTTGACCGCGACCACCACCTCACCGGGTTTCGCCACCGGATCGGGCAGCTCACCCATGGTTAGAGTTTCAGGTCCGCCCACTTCCTTCGACAACAACGCCCGCATCACCGCTCTCCCTCTTGAGCCAGGGCCGCGCATCGGCGACCATCGACTCATATTTCGAAATTGCGGTATCTCTTGCCAGTGTCAGCCCGACCTCGTCCAGCCCCTGCATCAGGCAATCGCGGCGGAACGGGTCCATCTCGAAGCTGAAGCGATCCTGGAACGGCGTAGTGACGGTCATGGTTTCGAGGTCGATGGTCACCGGATCGGTCTTTGCGACCTCGATCAGCCGGTCGATCGCCTCCTGCGGCAGCACGACCGCGACGATGCCGTTCTTGAACGCATTGCCCGAAAAGATGTCCGAATAGCTCGGCGCGATGACGGCGGTGATGCCCATGTCCTTGAGCGCCCAGGCGGCGTGCTCGCGGCTCGACCCGCATCCGAAATTGTCGCCCGCGATCAGGATCGGCGAACCGGCATAGGCGGGATCGTCGAAGATATTGCCCGGCTGCGCGCGCACCGTTTCGAACGCGCCCTTGCCAAGACCCTCGCGGCTGATCGTCTTGAGCCAGTGCGCGGGAATGATGATGTCGGTGTCGATATTCTTGGCGCCCCACGGATAGGCGCGCCCATCGACCTTGCGGACGGGGTCCATGTTCAGCTCCGGATCTGTTGAGGGCGTGCGACACTACGGCCCGCGCTGCTGCGCCGCCCGCTCGCCTGCCCGATCGATGCGATGATGTCGTGCGGCGCGCTCAGCGCACCGGCGCGACGGCCTGTGTGCTGGCGCGCGCCTCCGCGACGGGGCCGCTGACGGTCGAATAGACTGCGGCCGCGCCGCTGAGGATCGTGCCCGTGATCAATGCCACCAAAACGCGTTTCACCGGTCATCCCCCCGCCTGGGCCCCCATCAGGTCCCGCACGTCCGTCAATCGCCCGGTTACCGCCGCCGCCGCCGCCATTGCGGGGGAGACGAGGTGCGTCCGGGCGCCCGGACCCTGCCGTCCTACGAAGTTTCGGTTGGAAGTGGAAGCACATCGTTCGCCCGCCGGGACCTTGTCCGGGTTCATCGCGAGACACATCGAGCAGCCCGGCTCACGCCATTCGAAGCCGGCGGCGGTGAAGATACGATCGAGCCCCTCCGCCTCGGCCTGACGCTTGACCAGCCCCGATCCGGGGACGATCAGCGCCTGCCGCACGCCATCGGCAACCTTGCGCCCGTTGACCACTGCCGCCGCCGCACGCAGATCCTCGATCCGGCTGTTGGTGCAGCTGCCGATGAAGATATTCTCGACTGCGATGTCCTGCATCCGGGTGCCGGCGGTCAGGCCCATATAATCGAGCGACTTTTGCGCCGCGACGCGCTTCGACGGATCGGCGAAGCTGTCGGGATCGGGCACGACGCCAGTGATCGGGACGACATCCTCGGGGCTGGTGCCCCAGGTGAGCGAGGGGGCGATATCGCTGCCCTGCAACGTCACCACGCGATCATACACCGCGCCCGGATCGCTCGGCAGGCTGCGCCACCATTCGAGCGCCTGCTCCCATTGCGCGCCCTTGGGCGCCATCGGGCGGCCCTTGAGATAGGCATAGGTCGTCTCGTCGGGCGCAATCAGGCCGGAGCGCGCGCCGCCCTCGATCGACATGTTGCTGACCGTCAGTCGCCCCTCGACCGACAAGGCGCGGATCACGTCGCCGGTATATTCGACGACATAACCGGTGCCGCCCGCAGCGCCGGTCTTGCCGATGATCGCGAGGATCACGTCCTTGGCGCTGACGCCATAGCCGAGCGTGCCGTCGACGCGGATTTCCATCGTCTTGGACTGGCTGAGCAGCAATGTCTGGGTCGCCAGCACATGCTCGACCTCGCTCGTCCCGATGCCGAAGGCGAGCGCGCCGAGCGCACCATGCGCCGAGGTGTGGCTGTCGCCGCACACCAGCGTCGTGCCCGGCAGGGTAAAGCCCTGTTCCGGCCCGACGACATGCACGATGCCCTGTTCCGGCGCGGTCGCGCCGAAATAGTCGATGCCGAATTCGGCGACATTGCGCTCGAGCGCGGCAAGCTGCTGCGCGCTCTCATGGTCGGCGATCGGCAGGCGCTTGCCCGCCGCATCCACCCGCGCGGTGGTGGGGAGGTTGTGATCGGGCACCGCGAGAGTCAGGTCGGGACGGCGCACGCGGCGGCCATTGGCGCGAAGACCCTCGAACGCCTGCGGGCTGGTCACCTCATGGACGAGGTGGCGGTCGATATAGATGAGGCACGTGCCGTCCTCACGCCGTTCGACGACGTGCGCGGCCCAGATCTTCTCGTAAAGCGTGAGTGGTTTGCTGGCCATGATGCCGCCCCCTTACGCCTTTGTTGCGTGGGGGCAAGCGCAGGCGACATTTTGTGAGGCAAAGTGCGGCTTGGTTCAGGCGGCGCGCGCCCCCGGTTCGTGGCTGCCGCGCCAGAGCCCCGCCGCGGTGAACCCGCCGAACAGTGCACCCTCCGCCACACTCGTCACGATCCGGCTGCGCAGGCCAAAGCCGGTTTCGCCGAGCAGCGCGCCGATCCGGCCGAGGTCCAGCCGTGCGCCATCCATCGTCTGGGTCAGCACGTCGATGCTTCCTGCCAGCAACCGCCCGCCGAGCAGCGCGATGATCAGGCCAGCCGCCGCGCCAAGAATCATCCCGGCCAGCGCGGCATGGCGCTTGGTGCTGCCCGCACGCCGCGTCGCGATCCAATAGGCGAGCCCGACCGCGCCGCCCAGCGCTAGTCCTTCGGGCGCGCCGGTGATCCCTTCGGGCGCACGGCCGAGCAGCAGGGTGAAGGCGTCGATGCCGAGCAGCTTTGCGACCGCCCCCACGATGAGGCCGGCGAGCGCACCGCCAACGATCGTCAGGGGCGATCTGACACCGCTGCGCTGCGCTGCTGCCGCGACGCCGAACGCCACCGCCCCGCCACCGATGGCGGCGACGGCGATGGTGAGGCAGGCCAGCACCAGCACGAAGGACAGCGCCCCGCTCTGCGCCGGGACCGCCAGCGTCGCGCCAATGACGCCATAGGTCAGGCCGCCGACCACACCCGCGGCAACTGCGCCGGCGGTGCCGGTCGTGCCCATCTGCCATGTCAGCGTGTGCGCCGACGGTAGCTGCGTCGGAGCCGGCGTCGGCGGAAGCGGCGGTGCGGCCCCCTCCCCTTCCACCGCGCCGACGAAGCGATATCCGAACTTGGGGACGGTCGCGATGAAGCGCGGGTCGCCTGCTTCGTCGCCAAGCGTCCGGCGCAAGGTGCGGATGCACTGGGTCAGCGCCTCGTCGGTCACCGGAATGCCGCGCCACACCGCGTCCATGAACCGGTCCTTGGTGACGAGCTGTCCACGCTCCCGCACCAGCAGAATCAGGGCATCGAGATAGCGCGCGTTGAGCGGCAGTTCAGCGCCGTCGCGGCGCAGCTGACGCTCCGCGCTGTCGAGTTCGAAGCCGCCGAAGCGATAGATGACCGGGTCCATATCGATTTCAGCGAAGCCTCAGATCTTGCTCATGCCGCTCACCCCCGCGTCGGGCGATGGAGCGCCATCGGCAATTCATGGAGACAAGCAAGTGGTTGAACAAGCGAAGAGTGGCGGCGTGTGGCGCAACCCGTGGCGGCTGATCGGATGGGGCGGGATCTGCGCGCTGATGCTGACCCCGGCAGTGGCGATGCAGTTTACCGATGAGGTCAACTGGACGACCGGCGACTTTCTGGTCGCGTTCCTGATGCTGGGCAGCGTCGGCCTGGCAGTCGAGCTGACCGTGCGCGCCAACCCGGCATGGTCCTATCGCGCGGGCATGGGGATCGTGCTGGCCGCGTGCTTCCTGACGACCTGGATCAACCTGGCGGTCGGTATCGTCGGGAATGAGGATAACCCGGTCAACACGCTGTTCTTCTTCGCACCGCTTACCGCGATCGCGGGATCGGTGCTGAGCGAGTTTCGCGCGCGGGGGATGGCGGTCGCGGTGACGCTGGCTGCGATCGTCCAGCTTGGCGTCATGCTCTATATCTGGGCGGCCGGTCAGGGGTTTCCCGTCGGGGTCACATTGTTCTTCGGCACGCTATGGCTGGTCGCCGCGGCGCTGTTCCGACAGGCGGCGCGGCGCTGACGCTCAATCCTCCCCCTGGCGGGGGAGGATCAAGGATTACGCCGTCGCGAGTGCAACCTCATAATGCGCCGTGGTCTTTGCCGCGACCTCATCCTCGGTCACGCCCGGCGCCAGCTCGATCAGGCGGAAGGGCGAGTCATGGTCGACGCGCTGGAACACCGCGAGATCGGTGATGATCATGTCGACGACATTCTTGCCGGTCAGCGGCAGCGTGCATTCGGGGATGAACTTGGGGCTGCCGTCCTTGGCATTATGCTCCATCACCACGATGATCTTCTTGACCCCGGCGACCAGGTCCATCGCGCCGCCCATGCCCTTGATCATCTTGCCCGGGATCATCCAGTTGGCGATGTCGCCGGTCTGGCTGATCTCCATCGCGCCGAGCACGGTCAGGTCGATATGCCCGCCGCGGATCATCGCAAAGCTGTCCGCACTGCTGAAATAGACCGATTGCGGCAGTTCGCTGATCGTCTGCTTGCCGGCGTTGATCAGGTCGGGGTCTTCCTCACCCTCGAACGGGAACGGGCCGATGCCGAGCATGCCGTTTTCCGACTGCAGCGTCACCTCGACCCCCTCGGGGATATGGTTGGCGACCAGGGTCGGGATGCCGATGCCGAGATTGACGTAGAAACCGTCCTGCAATTCCTTTGCGGCGCGCGCGGCCATTTCGTCGCGGGTCCAGGGCATCCTCTTACTCCTTGGGCAATTCGGTTGTCGGGGTCGCGGTGCTGCGCACCGGGTTGGGCAGCAGGAACCAGCCTGCGCCCCAGAGCGGAGCGACCATCGTCTCGGTCGCGGCGGCGGGGCGGCGCGCGGCGTCCCCGGCGTCGAACGTGTCGCTGAAATCGCCCAGCGCATCGCCAACGATCGCGACGACGCAATAGCTGGCGGCGACGGTGCGGCGCACCTGATCGCCGGAGATTGGCGGCTCCCCACCGCGCAGGATCAGCGTCTTGCCGGGGACGAACTCGCCAAAGCCGATCTTGGCCAGCATCGCGGCGGCGGCGTTGTTGCCGGACGGGCGCCGGGCACTGGTGAAGATCGCCTGCACGCCCTCGCGGCGCAGTGCATCGACGCCCTCGACCGCGCCGGGCACTGCCGTCACGGGATCGCTGCCATCGCCGATCCAGCGGCGGAAGCGCGCATCGGGATCGCTGCCCACCGCGCTTTCATCGAGATCGAACAGGATCGCGAGCGGCTTGGCATCGCATGGCGCAAAGCGCGGCGCATCCAAGGTCGCGCCCTCGGCCAGCACGACCGAACGCACGGCTTCGCCCGCCTTGCGCGCAGCGACCTGCCGTTCGACATAGGCCCAGAGTGACTGATAGGCCTGAAGCGACGCCGCAGCCGATTCCGCCGAGGCGGGGGCAGCAGCCGCGGCCGACGCCTGCAACCGGAGAGCCAGCGCGCGTGCTTCCGGCGTCGCCAGCGTCGCGGTCGTATCGCCGGGCGTGGCCTCGACCGGCGCAGGCGTCGCCGCGACAACCGGCACTGGCTCAGGCGCCGGCTTGTCGTTGTCCAGCAACCGCTTCCCCGCGATCGATCCGCCCGCGACGATCGGGATCGCCGCCGCGACGCATCCGCCGCACAGCAGCCCCGCCGCGCCGAGCGTCAGCAGGGCGCGCAGCCGGCTCACGCAGCCTCGCTGGTCCGCTGACGGACCGTGCGGAACTCGATCTTCTTGTCGTACGGCGCGCCGACGATCATCCGCTTCACATAGATGCCGGGCAGGTGGATCGTATCGGGGTCGAGGCTGCCGACGGGCACCACTTCCTCGACCTCGGCGACGCAGATGTTGGCGGCGGTCGCCATTGGCTGGTTGAAGTTGCGCGCGGTCTTGCGGAAGATCAGGTTCCCCGCCTCGTCCGCCTTCCACCCCTTGATGATCGCGAGGTCGGCGCGGATGCCGCGTTCCAGGATGTATTCATGCCCGTCGAACACCTTCACTTCCTTGCCCTCGGCCACCTTCGTGCCGACGCCGGTCTTGGTGTAGAAGCCGGGGATGCCCGCCCCGCCCGCGCGGCAGCGCTCGGCAAGCGTGCCCTGGGGGCAAAACTCGACCTCGAGCTCGCCCGCCAGATATTGCCGCTCGAACTCCTTGTTCTCACCGACATAGGAGGAGATCATCTTGCGGACCTGGCGCGTGCGGAGCAGCTTGCCCAGCCCCTCGCCATCGATCCCGGCATTGTTGCTGGCGATGGTGAGGTCCTTGACCCCCGCATCGCGGATCGCGTCGATCAGCCGTTCGGGAATGCCGCACAGGCCGAACCCGCCCGCGCAAATTGTCATGCCGTCGTGCAGCAGGCCTTCCAGCGCCGCTTCGGCAGTCGGGTACAGCTTCTTCATCGCCGCGATTCTCTCCTAGCCCAATATGGGCGGCGATAGTCGCGAGGGATTGGCGCGGTCAAGCAAACCTGAACCGACTTTCAACTTTGTCGCGATGCGACGAATGCTTGCTGCATTGCGGCAAATACGTGGGCCGCCAGATTGAAGCGTTAACCACTTGCCGATAGCGTGACGGGCGTTTCCGGGGGCGGGATCAGAATCGCATGCTTGAGTTTTCGGTGTTTCTCTACGGCCTTCTCTCGGCCTTTGTCCTGATCTCGGCGGAGCAGAACCGCCGGGCGGCAAGACCAAATCCCGCGATGGTCACGGCGGTCGGCTGGGGCCTGTTCTCGATGTCATCCACGCTGGCACTGCTGTGCGGGGCGGTGGGCATCGCGCTGGTCTTTGGCGTCCAGTTGCCGGGCCTGGCCGCGCTTCCATAAAAAAACGGGGCGGCCCGAAGACCACCCCGCAAGGGCTTGGGAAGGGTTAAGGCTATGCGTCCGTCAGCGGACCGAGCCGCGGCGAACCAGGTTGACGATCCCGAGCAGCACGACTGCGCCCAGGAACGAAATCAGCAGCGACGTGGCGCTGAACGAACCGTCGGTGATCGATGCGCCACCGATCATCGGGGTGATGATCAGGCCGGCGAGAAGTGCGCCGACAATGCCGACGACGATGTTGAGGAAAATGCCCTGCTGGGCATCGGTACGCATCACGATGCTGGCCAGCCAGCCAAGCACACCGCCCACGATCAGCAGTACAATCAGGTTGATCATTGGATGTCTCCCATATCCGTCCCGGCACGGCCGAGTTACATGCACTACGGTTGAAGACGCCGGACGTTCCACCTCCGTCCGATTTTACTGACGACCGGGAGAGTTGCATGCCGATCTATGCTTTCGAAGACCTGCATCCCGACATCGATGCCGACGCGTGGGTGGCACCGAGCGCCGATGTGATCGGCGACGCCCGGCTGGCGGCGGGGGCGAGCATATGGTTCGGTGCCGTGATCCGGGCGGATAACACGCCGATCATCCTGGGCGCGCGCAGCAATGTGCAGGAAGGCGCGATGCTCCATTCCGATCCGGGCACTCCGCTGACGATCGGAGAGGACTGCACGGTCGGGCATCACGCAATCCTGCACGGCTGCACCATTGGCAATCGCGTGCTGATCGGCATGGGTGCGATCGTGCTCAACCGCGCCGTGATCGGCGACGATTGCCTGATCGGTGCCGGCGCGCTGGTGACCGAAGGCAAGGAGTTTCCGCCCGGCAGCCTGATCGTCGGCAGCCCTGCCCGCGCGATTCGCGAAATGGATGCGACGACGCGCGCCGGGCTGCTCTATTCCGCGCAGAATTATGCCGAGCGGCAGCGACGGTTTCGGGCGGGGCTGCGGCGGATCGATTGACCCGCCGCCTTTAGAATTTTCGGTACGCCAGTCCTTGCCGTTTACGTAAAGCATCTGGACACGCAATTCGGTTCGTCTATGAAACGGGTATGGCCCTGCCCGCTCTCTTCGATCGCCTGCGCCTGCCCGTCATTGGGTCGCCGCTCTTCATCGTCTCCGGTCCCGAACTGGTGATTGCCCAGTGCAAGGCCGGCATCGTCGGCTCGTTCCCCGCGCTCAACGCGCGGCCACAGAGCCAGCTCGACGAATGGCTGCACCAGATTACCGAGGAACTGGCCGCGTGGAACCGCGACAATCCGGATCGCCCGGCCGCGCCCTATGCGGTCAACCAGATCGTCCACCGCTCCAACGACCGGCTTGAGGCTGACCTGACCACCTGCGCCAAGTGGCAGGTGCCGATCGTGATCACCTCATTGGGCGCACAGGAGCAGCTCAATCAGGCGGTGCACAGCTGGGGCGGCATCGCGCTGCACGACGTCATCAACGACCGCTTCGCGCACAAGGCGATCGAAAAGGGCGCGGACGGCCTGATCCTCGTTTGCACCGGTGCGGGCGGCCATGCCGGGCAGCTGAGCCCGTTCGCCTTCGTGCAGGAAACGCGCGCGTGGTTCGACGGCCCGATCGCGCTGTCGGGGTCGATCGCCAATGGCGGCGCGATCCTGGCCGCACAGGCGATGGGCGCGGACCTGGCCTATATCGGATCGCCCTTCATCGCGACGGCCGAGGCGAATGCCGAGGCGGATTACAAGCAGGGCATCGTCGCGGGCGGCGCGTCCGATATTGTCTATACAAATCTGTTCACCGGGGTGCATGGCAACTATCTGCGCCAGTCGATCGAGGCGGCGGGGCTGGACCCCGACAATCTGCCCGAGAGCGATCCAAGCAAGATGAATTTCGGTTCGGGCGGAAATTCGAAGGCGAAGGCGTGGCGCGACATCTGGGGTTCGGGCCAAGGCATCGGTGCGGTGCGCGAGGTTCAGCCGGTGGCGAAATTCGTCGACCGGCTCGATGCGGAGTATCGCGCGGCGAAAGCGCGGATTGCCGGGCTGTCGAACGGCGGGTGGAAGGCGTAAGCCCTCCTACCGCGTCGCCCCGGGGCTTGACCCGGGGCCGGGCTGCCCTGTTTCGATGGGTTAGGAAGAAGAAGCCCCGTCCCGGGTCAAGCCCGGGACGACGAATTGAGTTTATCGGCTAGTCTCAAGCCGCCATGCGGCGCGCTTTTTCCAGCTTCTTCATCAGCATCTGGCGCTTGAGCCGCGAAAGGTGGTCGAGGAACACGATCCCCTCGAGATGGTCCATCTCATGCTGGATGCAGGTCGCGAGCAGGCCGGTGAACACCTCGTCATGCGCGACGCCCTGTTCGTCCAGCCACTTGACGCGGCAGGTTGCGGGACGGTCGACGTCGGCGAACTGGTCGGGGACCGACAGGCAGCCCTCGGTATAGGTGTTCATTTCCGCCGCGGGATCGAGGATTTCGGGGTTGATGAAGACGCGGGGGGCCTTGATCGGCTTGCCTTCCTCGTCTTCCTCCTCCTGCAAGTCCATCACGATCACGCGCTTCGGCACGCCGACCTGAATCGCGGCGAGGCCGATGCCGGGCGCATCGTACATGGTGTCGAACATGTCGGCGATCAGCGCGCGCAGCTCGTCGTCGACCTTCTCGACGGGGGTGGAGACGGTCTTGAGACGCGGATCGGGAACTTCGACGATAGGGAGAATAGCCATGGCGGCAATTTAGGTGTTGGCCGGTGTGGGGTCAATTCCGCGCGCGCCGCAGATTTCCGATCACTGTGATCAGGCCACCGGCCGCCGCGCGCGCAGTGCCTGAGCCAGCGTGCCCTCGTCCAGATAATCCAGCTCTCCGCCAACCGGCAAGCCGTGGGCGAGCTGGGTCAACCGGATCGGATAGCTTTCCAGCCGCTCGGCAATGTAATGCGCGGTGGTCTGGCCCTCCAGCGTCGCGTTCATCGCGAGGACGACCTCATCCACCCCGCCCGCAGCGACGCGCGTAACGAGGCTGTCGATCGCCAGATCCTCTGGCCGCACCCCGTCGAGCGCCGACAGCTTGCCGCCGAGCACATGGAATTTGCCGGGAAACAGGCGCGAGCGTTCGAGCGCCCACAGATCGGCAACTTCCTCGACTACGCACAATTGCCGCGTGTCGCGGCGCGGGTCTGCGCACACCGCGCACGGGTCCGACGTATCGACATTGCCGCAGGTCGAACAGGTCGCGAGCCGCTCGCTCACCGCCTGCAGCGCGCGCAGCAGCGGGTCGAGCGCGGTCTCGCGCTTCTTGAGCAGATGCAACACCGCCCGCCGCGCGGATCGTGGGCCGAGGCCGGGAAGGCGCGACAGGGCTTGGGTGAGGGTTTCGATCTCGGGCGATGCCATGGATGCGACATAGGGGCTTGCCTGCCCCCCTGCCAAGCGGCGAAGGGGGCAGCATGCGGATCATCTTCATGGGCACCCCTGAATTTGCGGTGCCGACCCTCAATGCCCTGGTCGAAGCGGGCCATGACGTCGTTGCGGCGTATAGCCAGCCGCCGCGGCCCGGCGGGCGGCGCGGCAAGGCGCTGACCCCCTCCCCCGTTCAAGCCCGCGCGGAGGAACTGGGGATCGAATTGCGCACGCCGCTGTCGTTCAAGAAAGACCCCGACGCCGTCGCCGCCTTTGCCGCGCTCAACGCCGATGTCGCGGTGGTCGCTGCCTATGGCCTGATTCTGCCGGTCAGCGTGCTCGAGGCCCCGCGCCTCGGCTGCCTCAACGTCCATGGCTCGCTGCTCCCCCGCTGGCGCGGCGCCGCGCCGATCCAGCGCGCGATCCTGGCGGGTGATGCGGAAACGGGTGTCGGGATCATGCAGATGGAGGCTGGCCTCGACACCGGCCCGGTGCGGCTCGAGGGACGCACCCCGATCGACGGCAAGACGGCGGGCGAGCTGACCGCCGAGCTGGCGGAGCTGGGCGCGCGGCTGATGGTGGAGGTGCTGGCCGATTTTGACGCGCATCCGGCGGTGCCTCAGCCGGACGATGGCGTCACTTACGCGGCGAAGATCGACAAGGCGGAGACGCGGCTGAACTTCGATCAGCCCGCCGACGCGGTCGAGCGCCACACCCGCGCCTTCAACCCGCCTGGCGCGTGGTTCGAGTTCGCCGGCGAGCGTATTCGGGTGCTGGCCGCCACCTGTCATCCCGGCGAAGGCCGGGATCGCGAGAGGGACGCGACGACCTCTATCACGAGCGGCCCCGGCCTCCGACGGGGGGACGGAGTGGTGGTGGACGACGCGCTGACCATTCAATGTCGCGAGGGCACCATCCGCCCCACCCTGGTCCAGCGCGCCGGGCGCGGCGTCGTCGCCACGCGCGAACTGCTAAACGGCTTTCCGATTCCCCCCGGAACCCAGCTGTGACCCGCTTTGCGCTGACGATCGAATATGACGGCCGCCCCTTCATGGGCTGGCAATATCAGGATCACGGCCCGAGCGTGCAGGGCGCGATCGAGGATGCGCTGCACGGCATCACCGGCGAGGATGCGCTGGTCCACGCCGCCGGGCGCACCGATGCCGGGGTCCATGCGCTCGGCATGCGCGCGCATACCGAGATCGAGAAGGACATCGCCCCGTTCCGGCTGATGGAGGCGCTTAATGCTCATCTCCGCAAGGTGCCGGTCGCGATTCTGGCGTGCGAGGTTGTGCCCGACGACTGGCACGCGCGCTTTTCCTGCATCGCGCGCCATTATATCTATCGCATCGTCTCCCGCCGCGCGCCGCTGACCTTCGACAAGGGGCTGAAGTGGCGCGTCCCGCACCCGCTCGATGCGGATGCGATGCATGAGGCCGCGCAGATCCTGGTCGGCACGCACGACTTCACGACCTTCCGCTCGGTGCATTGCCAGTCGGCCAGCCCGTTGAAGTCGCTCGACCGGCTGGATGTGGTGCGTGAAGGCGACGAGATCGCGATTCACGCCTCGGCGCGGTCGTTCCTGCATCATCAGGTGCGGTCGATGGTCGGATGCCTGTCGATGGTCGGGCGCGGCCAGTGGAGTGCCGACGATCTGCGCGCCGCGCTGGAAGCCAAGGACCGCGCCCGGCTGGGCCTCAACGCACCGTCGGACGGGCTGTATTTCGTGCGGGCGGATTATCCTTAGCGGCTGAACCGCGCCGCCAGCTCCGCATGGGTCGACCAGCGGAACTGTCCCACCGGCTGCACCCAGTCGAGCCGATAGCCGCCCTTGACCAGCGCTTCGGCATCGCGCGCAAAGGTCGCCGGGTTGCACGAGACATAGGCGATTACCGGCGCCTTGCTCGCCGCCAGCTCGACCGCCTGCTCTTTCGCCCCCGCGCGCGGCGGATCGAGGATCACCGCGTCGAACAGGTCCAGCTCCTTCGCAGTCAGCGGACGGCGGAACAGGTCGCGATGCTCGGCGAAGATCTGGCGCTGCGCCCGGCCCGCGGCGGCCTTGAGCGACAGGATCGCGTCACGCGCGCCCTCGCCGGCATAGACCTTTGCCCTGGGGTCCATCGCGAAGGTGAAGGTGCCGAGCCCGGCGAACAGGTCGGCGATCGCCTTTGCCTCGCCAACGGCTTCGCGCACCGCCGCCACCAACGCCGCCTCACCCTCGGGCGTGGCCTGCAGGAAGCTGGCGGGCGGGAATGGCACGGCGACACCGCCGAAGCTGACCGTTACCGGATCGGGCTCCCAGCGCGCTTCCGGCCCCATCCCGTCATCGACGCTGAGCCGCCCGAGCGCGTGGCGCATCGCGAAGGCGGTCACCGCCTCGACCGCCTTCAAACTGTCGGTCACCAGCCCTTCGACCAGCACGTCCGGCCCCTGATCGGTCAGCGCGAGGTGGACGTTGACGCGGCGGCTGGCGGGCAGATGCGTGGCGAGCAAGCCGCGCAACGGCTGGAGCAGCGCAAACAGCCACGGGTCGAGCACCTCGCATTGCTGCACGTCAATCAGCCGGTGGCTCGACTGTTCGGTAAAGCCCAGATGCACCTGCCGCCCGCGCCGCTCGGCATGCAGCGTCGCGCGGCGGCGGGTGCGCGGCGGCGAGAGCAAGGGCGCGCGGATCTCGGCGGTCAGGCCATGCTGCGCCAGCGCGCCCGCGATGCGCATGGTCAGGAACTCGGCATAGGCATCGTCGTCGAGATGCTGGAGCTGGCACCCCCCGCATTCGGGAAAGTGGCGGCACGGCGGGTCGACATGGCGGGGCCCATGCGCAACGCTGCCATCGGCGCGCAGCCGGTCCCCCGGCGCGGCCAGCGCAGCATGGCGCCCGTCCGCGGTTACCCCGTCCCCGCGCGCGGCGACGCGCACGATCATCTCGTCATCACTCATCGTGCGCGCTCATAGGCGTGCGGGAGCGCGTCCGCCAGTTCATCGGCGAGGAAACAGCGGTCGAGAATGCGCGCCGCCTGCCCATGCAGCCAGACGCCAGCGCCAACCGCGCGCAGCAGTTCGCCCGGCCATTGGGCAATCATCGCGGCGATCGCGCCGGCCAGCACGTCGCCGGTCCCCGCTACCGACAGCCAGCCGCTTCCACGCGGAGCGACCCATACCGAGCCGTCCGGATCGGCGATCACGGTGTCCGCGCCCTTGTGGACCACGATGGCTCCGCATCGCGCTGCCGCCGCGCGCGTCTGCGCGATCTTGCTGCCAGCGCCCTCACCGAACAGCGCCGTGAACTCGCCGCCATGCGGAGTCAGGATCGTCGGCGCAGTGCGCGCGCACAACCGGTCGGGGTCGATCAGATGCAGCGCGTCGCCATCGATTACCAGTCGCCGGTCGCTCGCCAGCGCCGCGTCCAGCTTTTCCCGGCCCCGGTCGTCGCGCCCCAGCCCCGGCCCGATCACCACCGCGCCGATCCGCTTGTCGTGCAGCGCGTCCGCACTCCAGCGCTGGCGCACGATCGCATGCGGCGGGTGCGGCAATCCGCCGGTCAGCAGCAGCACATAGCCCGCCCCCGCGCGATAGGCAGCGCGCGCGGCGAGCTCGGCGGCACCATGCATCGGCCCGGACACCAGAGCGACCATCCCGCGATCATATTTATGCCACCAGCTGCGCGGCACTCCGAAGTACGGCTTGGCGACCGTCCACGCGGCATCGCTCGCATCCGACAAATCGTCCAGTCCCAGATCGATCAGACGAACCGTCCCGCACAGCTCGGCAACCCGATTGAGGACATGGGCCGGTTTGAGCGCACCTAGGGCGAGCGTCACACCGAATTGGGCGATCCAGTGGCCGCCAAAGTCGCCGCCTGTGTCCGCCTCAACCCCGCTTGGCAGGTCGACCGCGATCGACAGCCGCGCGGCATAGGCGGCGGCTTCGATCCCGCGCGCCACCGGCGGGTCAATGGCGCGCGACAATCCCGTGCCGAACACCGCATCGACCATGACTGGCGCGGGGCGATCCGGCCCATCTGGGCCGGGAAAAGGCTCAACCAACCCGCCCCACGCCGCCCGCGCCGCAGCTGCCGCCTCGGTCTTCGGTTCGCCGAGCGCCGCCACCCGCACCGGAACACCCCGGCTCGCCAGCACGCGCGCCGCAACATAGCCGTCGCCGCCATTGTTCCCCGGCCCGCACAGGATCAGCACCGCGCTGCCCGCCGCCAGCCGGTGGACCCACTCGGCAACGCCCGTCCCGGCGCGCTCCATCAATTCGGTGACGCTCGACCCGGCGGCGATCACGCGTTCCTCCGCCGCGCGCATCGCGGCGGCGGTCAGCACCGGCGCCCCTTCGGGCACGCTCGAGAACATCAGTCGTCGCCTTGCGGTTTGGGAAGCAACAGCGCCAGCAACAGCATGCGGCATTCGGCATCGATGGTGCCGTCGATCAGCTCGGGGCGAAAGCGCCGCTGAAACGCCACCGTCGCGGCCAGTGGATCGCGGACATCATAGCCGAAGCGTTCGAGCGCGAGCAGGAAGCCGCTGTCGGTCCAGCCGGGATCCATCAGGTTCTTGGTCGGACGCGGCAGCGCCAGCCGCAGCCGCGCCAGTTTGCCCCAGGGGAACAGCTCGCCCGGATCCTGCTTGCGCGCCGGCGCGATGTCCGAATGTCCCACGACATTGCCGCGCGTGATGCCGTAGCGTTCCTTGATATCGGCGACGAGGCGAATCACGGCATCGATCTGCTCGTCCGGGAACGGGCGATAGCCATATTCATGGCCGGGATTGACGATCTCGATCCCCACCGATGCCGAATTGACGTCGGTCACGCCGCGCCAGTGCGATCCGCCGGCGTGCCAGGCGCGCTTGTCCTCCGGCACCATGCGCACGACCTGCCCGTCCTCCGCCACCAGATAATGGCTGGAGACCCCGAAATCGGGATCGCACAGCCGCTCGATCGCCTCCTCCGCGTTGCGCATGCCGGTATAGTGCAGCACGATCATGCTGATGGGCAACACGCGCTCGCCGAAATTGGGCGATGGCGCGTCGATGATGTTGAGTTCGGCCCGGTCCTGCATGGGATGCAGGGATGCGGCGGCGCGCGCCGAAAGGCAAGTCGGTAGCGCCCGGGGTCAGCCGAACCTGGCCGCCTGTGGGACGCACCGTGGCGGTTCGGCGCGATACAGGCCTCGGAACTGGCTGCACGGCGCGAAGGCTTCGGTCTGGCCGATCACCGTCTCCCCCGCCCCCAGCAGCAACGCGCCGCCATCGCGGATCGCGCTGCGCAGCGTCTGATAGGCGTGCGCCCGCATCGCCGGAGGGAAATAGAACAGCACGTTGCGGCACAGCACGAGGTCGAACTTTCCCGGCAGCGCGGCATCCTGCGCCAGATTGTGGCGGCGGAAGTGAATGCGGCGGGCGAGTTCGGGACGGACGACCCATTCGGTGCCCTCCTGATCGAACCAGGTCATCATGCGCCGGATCGGCAGGCCCCGCTGGATCTCGAACTGCGAGAAGCGGCCAGCGCGGGCGCGCTCGACCATCGCCGCCGACACGTCGCTCGCAACGATCTCGGGGAATGGCAGCCCGCGCGCGAGATAGGCTTCCTCGAACAGCATCGCGAGCGAATAGGGCCCCTGCCCGGTCGAACAGCCGACCGACCAGATGCGCAACCGCCGCCCCGGTTGCGCCGCCATCATCGCGGCCGCCGCCTCGACCGCCAGTTCCAGCACGCCAGCGTCCCGGAAAAAGGAGGTTTCGTTGTTGAGCAGCGCGTCGACCACCGCGTCGGCGAGCGGGCCGGTCCGCGTGCTGGTCAGCTGGGCGATCAGCTGGTCGACACTGTCGATCCCGTGCGCGCGCAGCACCGTTTTCAGCGCGGTTTCGATCCGCCAGGCGCGGTTCGCCGCGATCTGTTGGCCGGTACGCTGTTCGAGCAGCGCGCCGATGACGTTGATTGCGCCGGACGAGGCAAAGGGTTGTGCCGCCGCCATCAGCCCGGCCGCCGCTGGCTGGCGACCATGCGGCCGATCTCGTCGGGAGGGAGAACCGCGCTGGCACTCGCCGCGATCGCACCGGGCATGCCCCACACAACTGAAGTCGCGCGGTCCTGTGCCAGGATCGCGCCGCCCGCTTCGATCAGCCGGTGCGCGCCCTGCGCCCCGTCGCGCCCCATGCCGGAGAGCATTACGCCCAGACCACGCTTGCCATAAACCTCCGCCACCGACTGCAGCATCGGATCGACCGAAGGTACGCATCCGCTGGCAACGCGCTCGTCGCTCAAACGGATCACCACGCCGTCATGCGCGCGGACGCAGCGAATATGCGCATGGCCAGGCGCGACCAGCATCCGACCCGGCCGCACGCGCATCAAATCCTCCGCCACCTCGCAGGGCCGCCCGGCGAGCACCGCAAGCTGCGCGGCGAAGTAGCTCATGAACGATGCCGGCAGGTGCTGGGTGACGAGGATCGGGATTTCGAAGCTCGGCGGGATCGCGCGCAGCATCTGGCTGAGCGCGTGAATGCCGCCGGTCGATGCGCCGACGGCAACGATGTCGAATTCCTGCGGCACATGACGCGGCGTCAGATGCGGGGCGATCACGTCATGCGCCCGATCGGTCAGGCGGGTGAGCCGCTCTTCCAGCGTCGTCGCGAACTTGCCCGCAAAGCTGCCCACGCCCGGCTTGACCAGCGTGTCCGCGGCACCGAGCGCCAGCGCCTGCACCGCTGCGGCAGCACCACGCTCCGCGGCGGAGGAAACAACCAAAATCTTCGCGCCCTTGCTTGCGACCAGCAGATCGGGAAGGCCAGTGAGGCCGTGAACGCCGGGCATTTCGAGGTCGAGCAAGATCACATCGGCGCTGTTTGCAGCAAGGAAGCCAAGCGCGCCGGGCACGTTGCCGACCGATCCGACAACCGCAAAGCCGCGCATCCCCTCGATCATCCGGCTCAGCACCGCGCGGGCGACGGCCGAATCATCGACGATCAGGATGCGAACGACATCGTCGCGCGGATCCGGCTGAATGCCGGCCGCCAAAGAGCTGCCAGACATTGAAGTTGTTCCTTACGCGACGCCGACGATCTGAAGCTTGCTCTCCAGCGTTTCGCGGTCGAACGGCTTCATCACATATTCGTCGGCACCCGCCTCGATCGCGGCGCGGATATAGGCCATGCCGTTTTCGGTGGTGCAGAACACGACCTTGGGCTTGCTCGCGATCTCGCTGTCCTTGAGCGCGCGCAGGAAATCCATCCCGCTCATCACCGGCATGTTCCAGTCGAGCAGGACCACGTCGGGCGACTCGGCCAGGCATGCGTCCAGTGCCTCGCGACCGTCACCGGCCTCGCGTACCTCGAAATTGAGCGTCTCGAGGATATGTCGCGCGACCTTGCGGATCACCTTGGAGTCATCGACGACGAGGCAGGTTTTCATGCGAGACTCTTCCCGGTTCTGCGGAACTTGAAGCTGTTATGGAATAAATACGTAAGTAGGACGTTAATGCTGGATCACGTGGTCGGCGCAGAAAGGCCCGGAACCAGCGCTGCCAGATCGATCGCCAGGATCGGCTCCCCGTCGCGTTCGATCAGATTGCGGCCCGCGCGCTGCCACATGCCCGACAGCGGCACCCCGGCCGCCAATGGCTGAGCCGTGAACGGCGCGACATCGTCGAGCGCATCGACCAGCATCGCATAATGATGCCCGTCGACCGGCGTGATCACCGCCCGGCCACCATCCGCCTCGCCAGGCTCAAGGCCGAGCGCCGCGCGGGTGTCGATTACCGTGACCACCCGGCTGCGCAGTGCGGCAAGGCCGCGGACATGCGCATCGGCGCGCGGCACCGCCACGACCTGGCCAATGTCCACCACTGATTCGACCTGGTTCGCGTCGATCGCAACCGATCGGCCGGCGATCTGGGCGATCAGGAATAGCTGTTCGCTCATCGCATCGTCCCCTGCGCGGCCTGTGCGAGCGCGCCGAGCAGCGCTTCGCGATCATAGCGATAGATGGTGCCGTCATCGCCGCCGCGCTTGCGGCTGCGCAGGCGCACGACGGGGACTGCGTCCACCCCCTGCGGCTCGGTGTCGAGCGTCAGGGCGACCTGCGCCGTCTCGCCCGGGGCCAGCGCGCTGACGACGCGATAGCCGGCATGTTCCAGCATCGGCTGGACAAAGGTGCCAAGCCAGCCGGTGTCGCCGCCAGCAAGCAGGCAGACCGGGGCCGGCCCGGACCGCGCCTCGGCATCGTCGTCGCCATGTTCGGCGAACAGCCACATCGGGTCGAGCAGTTCGACCGGCTCCCCATCGATCAGCGCGACGCCCGCGATCGGACCGGAGACGGTCGACGGCGCGACTTCTGCCGGCATCGGCACGATGTCGGCCGGTTCGGCGATCGCATAGGCGATCTCGCTCACTCCGTCGCGCAGGCGCAGGATCGAGCCGGTTCGCTTGATATCGCCGCCCTCGACCGCCGCGACCGGCACGATGCGGTCGTCGATGGTCAGCCGCAGGCGGCCCGCGCTGCGGTGGATTGCACCCGCGCCGACCTTTTCGATCCGGTCGACCACCTCCAGCGGCACAGCGCGGCGCGCGCCGTCCAGGTCGGCAAAGACCAGCGCCAGCACTTCGTCCACCTGAGTGGTCGCGCTCTCTTCCTCGTCGACCGCGCGAGCGCGTTCGAACTGCAGCCCGGCATCGCGCGCCAGCCCCGCGCAATCGAGCAGCAGCATCGGCCGGCCACTGTCGGGCAAGGTCTGGCCGGCATACATGCCCGTGGCCATGATCGCCGGCGCGGCCGGCTTGATCACCAGTTCCTCATTGTCGAGGACATCGTCGACACGCAGCGCATAGCTGCCCTCGCCCATGCTGACCACGGCGACCATCGGATGGCTGCCGGTCGGCGCGGCAATCAGGCCGAGCTGATCGGCCAGTTCGATCATCGGCAGGCGCCGATCGCGCAGCGTGGCGACCCAGGCGCTGCCGATACGATCGACGCGGATCGCATCGCTGCGCTCGCTGACGATTTCCTCGATCGCCTGGCGCGGGATTGCGAAGGACTGGCCCCCTGCCCCGACCACGATGGTCGGGATGATGGACAGCGTCAGCGGCACGTGAATCAGGATGCGCAGACCGCGACCCGGATCATTGTGCAGTTCGACACGCCCGCCGATCTGCTCGATCGCCGCGCGCACCACATCCATCCCGACGCCGCGCCCCGAAATCTCGGTCACTTCGTCCTTGGTCGACAGGCCCGCTTCGAACACCAGATCGAGCTTTGCGCGTTCGCCCAGCGCGCGCAGTTCGCGTTCGTCACGCCCGGCATCGGCCAGCTTGCGGATGACGCGATCGACATCGATGCCGCGCCCGTCGTCGGAAACCTCGACGATGATCTGATTGCCCGACTGGCGCGCCGATACGGTCAGGCGGCCGGTTTCGCGCTTGCCCGCAGCGCGACGATCAGCCGGGTGTTCGATGCCATGATCGATCGAATTGCGGATGATATGGACCAGCGGATCGCGCAGCACCTCGATCATCTCGCGGTCCAGCTCGACCTCGGCCCCCTCGATATGAAGCAGCACCGACTTGCCGAGACCCGCCGCCGTGTCGCGCACCATGCGCGGGAGCGCGGAGAACAGCGCATCGATCTTTTGCATGCGCGTGCGCGTGACCGTGTCGCGCAGATCGGCGACAGTCGCCGACATCCGCTCGAGCGCGGCCTCGACCTGAGGGTCCACCTCGGCACTACGCAGGCGGCGCGACAGTTCGTTGCGGGCGAGCACCATGTCCGACATGCCGCTCATCATGCGATCGAGCAGGTCGACATTCAGCCGCACGCTGCGGCTTTGCGTGCGTTGAACCGTCGGCGCGGCTGGTTGCGCCACCTCCACGGCTCCGCCAGCCAGCGCGGCGATCAACAGATCTTCGCCCGTATCGTCGAGCGCGGCACCGGCGTCGATCGCCTCGACAATCTCGCCGATCCGGTCGACCACGCCGAGCACGGCGTTGACCAGCCCGCGATCGGGCACGCGTTCGCCGGCGCGCACATCGGCCAAGACGTCTTCTGCCGCATGGCTGAGCCGTGCGAGTCGGGGGAGGTCGAGAAAGCCGCAGCTGCCCTTTACCGTATGGACAAAGCGGAAGATCGCATCGAGCCGCTCACGGTCGTGCGGCGACGCCTCCCAGGCGATGATCTCGCCCGACAGCGCCTCCAGCGTTTCCCGCGTCTCGGCAATGAATTCCTGTAACAGATCGTCCACGGGCGCCCCCACACGTCCCGGCGGTCATGGCACTGATAGGGTTAACAGCTGGTTAGGCCGCACCCTTTGACAAGCCGCGTGGCTCACGACGCCAGCTTCCTTCGGCATCGTCGACCAACCCGATACCGAGTCGCCAGCGAAACGCCCCCGTATTCACACGGACTCCCGCCATCCGGTAAAACCCCGTACCCAAATTGGGATCACTCGATCCAGGCTTGAGCTGGCCGGGCCGTCCGATCAGTGGAGGGGGCCACATGACGCGATTGGAGATGATGCGCCTGAATTGCCGGCTGGTATGCCGCGTGGTGGCGCAGCAAATCTTTGGCGCAACGCTCGATCTCGGCGCACGACTGCCGCCACAACTGGCGCGGGCGCGCATGGTTTGTATTCCGATCCTGATTACCGTCACGCGCGATATGATCGATCGCGAGATGCGGCATCTCAAAGTCGGCCGCGGCCCGTCGATCAACGCGATCGCGGCGTCGCTCGACCTGCCGTTCGAAACCGTGCGACGCAATGTCCAGCGGCTCGCCAACCAGGGTTGGGTCACGATTGCCGATACGGGCGGGGTGTCGCTCCCCGCACCCATGCCGCCGGAACTGGCCGACTGGTGCATCGCGCTGGGCCGGCGGATGCGCGCCGCTGCGGCGACGATGGAGGCGCTGGGCGCGACCGAGCGCGAGTCGCTGGGGTCTACGGCTTGCGACAACAGCACCGTCCTTGCCGGGCTTGACCTGTTCCTGGTGATGGCAAGCACATCGAAGGTGTTCGAGCTGCGCTTCGCCGAGCTTTTGCTGGTCCATTTCGTCTGTTCCGCCAGCGTCGCGCACCTCAATGCGCGTCCGTCGGGGAGCACGCCCTTCGCTCAGGCAGATACGGTCCCGGACACCGAGGAACGCCAATTCATCGCATTGACCGACATCGCGCAGCAGCTCGGCATGTCACGGTCCACGGTTTACCGGGTGGTGTCCGAAGACGTCGGCGCCAATATGTTCGAGCGCCGCGGCAACAGCGTGCGGGCATCGCACGAATTTCTGACCAGTCCGAATTATCTCGCCGCGCTGGAACTGGTCGCCGGACGGGCCGCAACGCTGTTCTCGCGGGTCGAGCGGCACCGCTGCGGAATGGGGTGCACCGCGCTCGACCATGCGCTGCACCGCCCGCGACCGTGGCGGCAACGTGCGGCGCGTGTTCAGCACGCCCGCAGCGCGTGAACCACGCTCAGGCCAGCCAGCCGCTCCGCCGCCAGCTCAGCTGTCGCGCAGCGATCTCGCGATCCAGCAGGTCGAACAGCATTTCGCTGTCGAGGCCGACGGCGCGGGCGTAACCGCGCACGGCCCCGCGCAGATAGATCGGCGCCGCGAACTCGGTATAGTTTCCCTCCTCGACCGCCGCGATGAACAGTTCGGAAAAGCGCGTGATGCGGGCGATGTCGCCAAGCTCCAGATCGCGCTCACGCCGCGCAGCGGCAAGCACCGCGCCGCATGACGCGCCAGGCGCGACAGCGATGTCACCAAGGTCCATGGGCAGGGAGGCGCGATTAGGTTCGGCGGTCAGCATGGGCGCGGGCCGTTAATGAAAGCGGTTACCGTCAACAATGTCGGCGCTACTCATTCTGGAATCGTAACGAACGTGCACGATTTGGCCGTCGTCGCTTTTACCGTTAAGCGCCAAGGTCCGATGCGCCGCTTCGCTCCCGCCTGTTTTCTGATGACAATTGGATGCAGTCCGAATGCGGACTGTGCGACGGATGTTGTGGGCGTCGCCCGCGACATCGGCAGCGATCGTTACGCAGTGACCGAAGTGCGCAATTGCGGAGCGACGACCGACTTCACCACCGTCGTGCGCGTGGGACGCGCCAGCGAACCGCAATCCGATGCCGTCGAGGTATTCGTGGCGGACAGCGGCCCCGGCCAAGCCACCACTTCCGAACACGGCGCAATCGCCACGACTGTGACCTGGATCGCCCGGTCCAGCCTAACGATCGCTCACGATTCGCAGGCGCGCGTTTTCAAGCGCGTCACCGCGGCAAAAGGAGCGACGATCAGCGTGCAAAGCACCGGACCCGAACAACCTGCCTCAGTCGAGTGAGCGAACCCGGACGAGGGGCGGTCCAGGATCAACCGTCCAAATTACTCAATTCCATCCAGCCTTTCCAGGTCGAGACATGCCAGCCATACCGGCGGATCGAACATCGGGTAAGCGACTATTATCGAAGCTCGACCGAGGCCGCGTTGGAAAGCCTACCCGTAACGATCGCTACGCAGCTACGAAACATGATCGTCGATTGACCGGCTCGGACATTCCCGCCTGCTCTGTCGGGGCAATGGTCGCGTCAGGCGGCTCCGCCCCGCCACGGTTCGCGCACAACCATTACCCGCGCGAACAGCGCTGACCCGAGACCCGCCTCAAGCCACCCCTGCACCCGCGCCAGATCCTGCACGTCAAACCACTCCCGATCCACCGCCGCGAACTGGCGCACGAAGGGCAGGATCGCCGCGTCGGTGAGGCCGAAGCGCGCGCCACTCAGATACGCGTGCTCACCCAGTCGTGCCTCAAGTCCGTGCAGGATCGCCAGCGCCGCCGCGCGGTGATCGACCCCATCCGCCGGATAGCGGTCCGGATATTTGTAGCGGTCGAGGTGATGCTTGAACGCGCCGTCATTCGTCGCGATCAGCGCCGGATCGTCGCCCGACAACCATTCCTCGGGATCGCTCCGCGCCAGCGCCCAGCGCATGATGTCGAGGCTTTCGTCGATCACCGCGCCATCGGGCAGGACCAGCACCGGCACCGTCCCCTTGGGTGAGGCAGCCAGCATCGCCGCCGGCTTGTCGCGCAGCTTGACCTCGCGATGTTCGACCGCGATCCCGCTCACCGCCAGGGCGAGCCGCGCGCGGATCGCATAGGGGCAGCGGCGGAAGCTGTAGAGGATCGGGTCAGTCAGGCTCATGCTCGCGAAACACCGCGCCGACATGCGCCTCGCCGCGCTGCGCCGCCAACAGCGCCTGACGGTGCCGCTCGGCATAGCTCGCGCGCTGTTCCTCGGTGCGCGTACCGACGCAAGCCGGACAGCTCACGCCCTCGACATAATCCGGCGACTGCCGCGTCTCCGGGCTCACCGGCATGCGGCACGCGCGGCATAGGACATGGTCGCCGACCTCAAGCCCGTGCTTCACCGCCACCCGTTCGTCGAACACGAAGCATTCGCCGTCCCACAGGCTGCGATCCTGCGGAATTTGTTCGAGATAGGCGAGGATGCCGCCCTTGAGGTGATAGACCTGCTCCACCCCTTCCGCTTTGGCGAACGCCGTCGATTTCTCGCAGCGGATACCGCCGGTGCAGAACATCGCGATCTTGGGCGTCCGCCCCTCCGCCTCGATCTCGGCGCGCTTGGCGCGGAACCAGTCGGGAAATTCGCTGAAGCTTGACGTCTTCGGGTCGATCGCGCCGCGGAAGGTGCCGATCGCGACTTCATAATCGTTGCGCGTGTCGATGAGCACCGTGTCGGGATCGGCGATCAGATCGTTCCATTCCGACGGCGCGACATAATGGCCGACCCCGGCCAGCGGATCGATGTCCGGCTGGCCCATCGTCACGATCTCGCGCTTGAGGCGCACCTTCATCCGGTGGAACGGCATCGTTTCGGCGTGCGAGAATTTGACGTCGATCTCCGCGCATCCAGGCAGCGCGCGGACATGCGCCAGCACCGCGTCGATCGCGGCATCGCGCCCGGCGATCGTGCCGTTGATCCCCTCACGCGCCAGCAGCAGCGTGCCCTTCACCCCCTGCGCGACGCACAGGTCGAGCAGCGGACCCTTGATAGCCGCCGGATCGTCGAACCGGGTAAACTGGTACAGCGCCGCGACGCGGACTTGGCTCATCAGGCGACCTTGAACGCTGCCCCGAACAGCAGCACATCGGCGTCGGGCGGCGAGACCTGCAGCTCGCCCCCGCCCTGCGTCACCAGCTGATGCACCAGATAGGCTGCCGCCGCGCGCGGAGTGACGGGCGAATCGCCGGTATCGCCGCTCAGCGCGCCGCGCAGCTCGCCGTCGAGCACAATGCGCGGCCCCTGCGCGCGCACCACGATCTCGACCATGTCGTCGCGCGCTTCGGCGCCAATATCCAGCTGTCCGCCGCGCACCAGTGCATCGCCACCGATCAACGCGAGGTTGAGCAGCACCTTGATCACCTGCTTGGGCAGCACCGGATCCTCGACCATCCAGCCGATCGACACGCGGTGATTGTCGCCGAACAGCCCGTCGATCGCGGCCTGCGCTTCTCGCGTATCGACGGTATCGCCAAAGCCCCCCGCCGCGCCGAACGCCAGGCGGAAGAATTTCAGCTTGTTCGCGCTCGCCTTCGCGCTCTCCGCCAGCAGTTCCAGGCAGCGCGCGCGCATCTCGGGATCATGCTCGTCGGCGAGCAGCTCCAGCCCGTTGTTGAGCGCGCCCACCGGGCTCAGCAGGTCGTGGCACAGGCGCGAGCAGAGCAGGCTGGCAAAGTCGGTCGGCGAAATGTTCATGGATGCTCCCATTGCTCCATCGCCCCTTTGGCCCAGCCGCGCCGCCGCTGCAAGCGCGCCCTCTTCGCAAGCCGCCCGTTCTTGGCTAGCGTCCGCCGTAAATCAGTCGGGAGAGTTTGCATGCGGCAGTTCATGACAGCGTTGACGGTCCTAGCCTTGGCACCCATGGCGACGCCCGCGCTCGCCCAGACGCGCGCTGCGCCGGCCGATGCGGTCAAGCTCGACACCAAGCGGATCGACGCGATGCTGGCCAAGATGGTCGCCGATGGCCGCGCGGTCGGCGGGTCGGTGCTGGTGTGGAAGGACGGGCGCGAAGTCCATTTCGCGGCGCGCGGCGTCGCCGATCGTGAGGCCGCCCGCCCCTTCGCCCGCGACACGCTGGTGCAGATCTACTCGATGACCAAGCCGGTCACCGGCGTCGCGCTGATGCAGCTGTGGGAACAGGGCAAGTTCCGCCTCGACGATCCGCTCGCCCGCTACCTCCCCGATTTCGCGAACATGCAGGTGCAGGACGGCACCGGCCCCGATGGCAAGCCCCTTTGGCGCGCCGCGAGTCGCCCGATCACGATCCGCGATGTCCTGCGCCACACCGCTGGCTTCGCCTATGGCGATGGCCCGACCGCGGCGCACAAGGCGTTTGCCGCAGCCGATCCGCTCAACCCGCAGAACACGCTGGCCGAATTCGGTCGCCGTCTCGCCAAGGTGCCGTTGCTCTCCGAACCCGGCACCGAATGGCATTACAGCGCCGGGGTCGACGTGCAGGCGCTGCTGGTCGAGCGGCTGAGCGGCATGAAGTTCACCGACTATGTCCAGAAGCATATCTTCGATCCGCTCAAGATGGGTGAAGCCGGCTGGCACCAGCCGATGGACCGCCTCCCCCGCTTCGCCGCGACCTATATCAAGCAGGGCGACAAGATGGTGCGCCAGCCCGACGCGCAGATGCGCGAGCGCAACTTCCCTGGCGTTCCGCTGACCATGGGTGGCGCGGGGATCGTCGCGCCGATCGACGATTATATGCGCTTTGCCCGGATGCTGCTCAATGGCGGCGAGCTCGACGGGGCGCGCCTGCTGAAGCCCGCGACGATCCGCCTGATGGCGACCGACATGCTCGACCCGGCGATCAAGGAGCGCGAATGGCTGATGGGCAAGATCGACGGCGGCTTCGGCGTCAACTTCGCCGTCCGCACCGCCCGCCCTGCGACGCCGGACCGCAACCGTGGCGCAGTCGGCGAATTCTTCTGGGACGGCGCGGCGAGCACGCTGTTCTGGGTCGATCCCGCCAACAACATGGCGGTGGTATTCTTCGTCCAGACCTTCCCGTTCGACACCACGCTCCACACCGATATCCGCAAGGCAGTGTATGGGGCGGACTATCTCGGGCCGAAGGGCGATTGATCTATCGGTCGCGCGCGTCGAACCCGGCGCGCGCAACGCCGACCGCGTCCAGATTCGCCTCCGCCCAATGCCATACCCCGCAAAATGCTTCGCCCAGACTCTCGCCCAGCGGGGTCAGGCGATAGTCGACGCGCGGCGGGACGACCGCATGGACAGTGCGCGTCACGAACCCGTCGCGCTCCATCCGCCGCAGCGTCTGGGTCAGCATCTTCTGGCTGATCCCGGGGATCGCGCGCGAAATCTGGGTGAAGCGCATCTCGCCGCCTTCATCCAGCGTTTCGAGCAGCAGCATCGTCCATTTGTCCGCGACCGCACCGATCAGTTCATAGACCAGCGCGTCGACGCGCGGGTCGCTCGCATGCCATTCGCCGTTGCCCATCGCCCACACTCTCTTTTTGGTAAGTATAAATCTTTCGGGTGCCTTCTTTCGTGTCGATAGCGTCGCCCTAAATCCCCGTCACCACCTTCCATGGAGACGCAGATGAAGCAGTCCGGCAACACCATCCTCATCACCGGCGGCGGGTCGGGCATTGGCGAGGCGCTCGCCCATCGCCTGCACGACGCCGGCAACACCGTGATCGTCGCCGGTCGCCGCCGCGACGCACTCGACGCCGCCATCGCCGGGCGCGCCAACATGCACGCCATGACGCTCGACATCGACAGCGCCGAAGCGATCGAAACCTTCGCCGCCGAGCTGATCGCCGCCCACCCGGCGCTGAATGTCGTCATCAACAATGCCGGGGTCATGCGGTACGAGGATCTGTCCACGCGCCGCGATTTGACCGATGCCGAGGCAACGATCACCACCAACCTGCTCGGCCCAATCCGCCTGACCAACGCGCTGGTCGATCATCTGAAAGCACAGAACGACGCCGCGATCGTCAACGTCACCTCCGGCCTAGCCTTCGTGCCTTTGGTGATCGCCGCGACCTACAGCGCGACCAAGGCGGCGATCCACAGCTACACCCTCTCGCTCCGCGACGCGCTGGCGGGATCGGTGGAAGTCATCGAACTCGCCCCGCCCGCCGTCCAGACCGACCTCACCCCCGGCCAGCGCGAACGTGCCGCCTATCAGCCGCTCGACGATTTCGCTGACGAAGTGATGGCGCTGTTCGGGCAAAACCCGACACCAAAGGAAATCCTGGTCGAGCGCGTAAAGCCGCTGCGCAATGCCGAGGCAGAGGGCCGCTTCGACGCGACGCTCGATCAGCTCACCGCGATGGTGAAGGGCGCGCAGCATTGATCACCCCCGTCGCCCCGGCCTTGAGCCGGGGCCGGGCTTGTTCGCGCGGTCAGATGATCTCCACCCGCTCGAACCGCCCATGCAGCCCGCTCGTCCGCGCACGCCACGCGGTCACAGCACCCCCGGCAACGATCACCCAGATCTTCCCGTCCGCCGCCGCCATCGCCGCATCGGTCGCGGACGGGTTCGCGTCCCCCGACGGGTGCGAGTGCCAATATCCGATTACCCGCTCCCCACCCCCGCGCTCGGCCCGCAATGCCGCGATCAGCGCAGCCGGATCAATCTCGAACCGCCGCGTCGGATCGTCCGCTACATTGGCCTCCACACTCGCCCGTTCGACCCCATCGGACCCGAACAGCAACCCGCACGCCTCCAGCGGCGCAGCTGCCGCCGCCGCCTGCTGGATTAGTTCAATAATACAGCTTGAAATCCGCAAACCCATGCCCATCTGCGTAGCGCAATGAACCGGGGGGTTTCCACACTCGAAGCGCGGATCGCGGATGCAGCAGATGGCTGGCGGCTCGACCGGGCGTTGGCGGATGCACTTCCCACGCTGTCGCGGGAGCGGATCAAGGCACTGATCTCCACCGGCAACGTCACCGGTCCCGACGGCCTGATCCGCGATCCCAAGAAAAAGGCGCCCGGCGGCGCTCTCTTCACGCTCAACGTCCCCGACCCCGAACCCGCGCATAACGAGGCGCAGGATATCGCGCTCAACGTGGTGTTCGAGGATGAGCATCTGATCGTCATCGACAAGCAGGCGGGGCTGGTCGTCCACCCCGCCGCCGGCAATTTCGACGGCACGCTCGTCAACGCGCTGCTCCACCATTGCCAGGGCAGCCTGTCGGGCATCGGCGGGGTCGCGCGACCGGGCATCGTCCACCGCATCGACAAGGATACGTCGGGCCTGATGGTCGCGGCCAAGACCGACCGCGCGCATGTCGGCCTCGCCCGTCAGTTCAAGGATCACTCGATCGACCGCCGCTATCAGGCGATCGTATCGGGCCGCCCGAAAAGCTCAGCCGGAACGGTCGACGCGCCGCTTGCGCGCTCGCCGCAAAATCGCAAGAAGATCGCGATCCAGCCGGGCGGCAAGCGCGCGGTCACCCACTGGACTTTGGTCAAGCCGCTCTACGAGGCGGCACTGGTCGAATGCCGGCTCGAAACCGGCCGCACGCATCAGGTGCGTGTGCACATGGCGTCGCTCGGCCACCCGTTGATCGGCGACCCGGTTTATGGTAGAACGAAAAAAGAACATCGGGAGGTGCTGGAAACCATGGGTTTCCGCCGCCAGGCCTTGCACGCGGCCCGGTTGGGGTTCATCCATCCTATCCATAGTCACGCTTTGGCGTTCGATAGCGAAATGCCGGCGGACATGCAGGAACTGATGGGTAAGCTCGTCGTATAGTGTTTTCTGACTCGTCCAAATGGAGGGTCGACCGGCGTCCTCGCCTATAAAGGGGGGAAGCCCAGACAAAGGGAGTAGAGTTACCATGGCCAGCGGAAGCAACGTCCCGGCGACGATCCCCGCCCTAGGTGGTGAGGCGAGCCTCAACCGCTATCTGGCGGAGATCAAGAAGTTTCCGATCCTCGCGCCCGAGCAGGAATATATGCTCGCGAAGCGCTTTCAGGAGCATGGCGACCCCGAAGCGGCCGCGCAGCTGGTGACCTCGCATCTGCGCCTCGTGGCGAAGATCGCGATGGGCTATCGCGGCTACGGCCTCCCGGTCAGCGAACTGATTTCCGAAGGCAATATCGGCCTGATGCAGGGCGTGAAGAAGTTCGAGCCCGATCGCGGCTTCCGCCTCGCCACCTATGCGATGTGGTGGATCCGCGCCTCGATCCAGGAATTTATCCTGCGCTCGTGGAGCCTCGTGAAGATGGGCACCACCGCCGCGCAGAAGAAGCTGTTCTTCAACCTGCGCCGGATGAAGGCCAAGCTCGACGCGTTCGAGGACGGCGACCTCAAGCCCGAGGATCTGGCCAAGATCGCCAAGGATCTGGGCGTGACCGAGGAAGAGGTCACGTCGATGAACCGCCGCATGGCGATGGGCGGCGACACGTCGCTCAACGTGCCGATGCGCGAGGATGGCGAAAGCCAGTGGCAGGACTGGCTGCAGGACGATAGCGCCCTGCAGGACGAGGTCGTTGCCGAAGCGCAGGAGGCGGATGTCCGCCACGGCATGCTGATCGAGGCGATGGACGAGCTCAACGAGCGTGAGAAGCACATCCTCACCGAACGCCGCCTGACCGACGATCCCAAGACGCTCGAAGAACTTTCGCAGGTCTATGGCGTCAGCCGCGAACGCGTCCGCCAGATCGAGGTGCGCGCGTTCGAAAAGCTGCAAAAGGCGATGATGCGCCTGGCGGGTGACCGCCGCCTGCTGACCGTCGGCTGAGCGATCGGCCGGGGGGCGGGTGTCGCAGGACGATAGCGGGACGGGCGGACCGCCGCCGGGTGCACCGCTCCCGGTGCCGCCGCTTGGCCCGCGCCCCTTTCCTGACCTCGACCATCTCGACGGAATCGGCATTCAGCCCGTGAAGCCAGCCAAGCTCCGCAAATCGCTCGGCCGCCGTATCAGCGGCTGGCTGTTCAAGGGCGCGCTCGCGTTTGTGATTGCGTCGGTGGCGATGGTCACGCTCTACCGCTTCGTCCCCCCGCCCTTCACCCTGACGATGGCGGGCGACATCTTCACCGGCCATGGCGTGACCAAGAAATGGGTGCCACTGTCGCGCATCGACGCCGACATGGCGCGCGCGGCGATCGCGGCGGAGGACAGCAGCTTCTGCTCCCATTCGGGGTTCGACTATGACTCGATAGCCGCCGCGATGCTGCGCAACGCCCAGGGTGGGAAAGTGCTGCGCGGCGGATCGACGATCAGCCAGCAGACGGCCAAGAACGTCTTCCTGTGGCAGGGCGGCGGCTATTTCCGCAAAGGTATGGAGGCGTGGTTCACCGCCCTGATCGAGACGATCTGGGGCAAGAAGCGCATCATGGAAGTCTATCTCAACGTCGCCGAGACGGGGATCGGTACCTATGGCGCCGAAGCTGGCGCGCGGCGTTACTTCAAGAAGGGCGCCGGTAACCTGACCCGTGCGGAGGCAGCGCGCATCGCCGCTGTCCTGCCCCTGCCGAAGAAGCGAGCCGCTACCGCTCCCAAGGGCTTCACCCGCCGCTACGGCAATGCGATTGCAGCGCGCATCGGCGTGGTCCAGCGCGACGGGCTCGACGCCTGCCTGCGATAAACGCCCCTCCCGCAAGCAGGAGGGGAGCTGAGCTTATTTCTTTTCCGCCGGGACCGCCTTGTCGATCGCGTCGCCGGCCTTCTCGGCTGTGTCGCCGACCGCCTGCGCTGCCTCGGTGATCGCCGCGTCCTTGCGGGTCTCGGAATTGTTGCTGAGGAAATAGAACGCGCCGACGATCACAATTACGAGCGCGATGATCCCCAAGATCAGTCCGCCGCCGCCGCCGCGCCGCTCGATCACCGTCGTGCCGCCACCAGCATTGCGCTCGGTCACGCGCTCGGCGGTGACACCATCGGTGCGCTCCACAATCCGTTCTTCAGCCATGTCTCATCTCCCAACAGGAACATTGGCGGCCCAACGCGGTGGACCAAATCATTGTTCCCGTTGTGAAATGTTCAGGTGTTTCAGAACGGCAGCTTGAACCCCGGAGGCAGCGGGATACCGCTGGAAAGCTTCGACATTTCCGCCGATGCCGCCGCATCTGCCTTGGCGCGCGCATCGTTGAGCGCGGCCGCGACCAGATCCTCGACCATCTGCTTTTCGCTGGGCGCCAGCAGCGATTCGTCGATCGTCACGCCGATGATCCGGCCCTTGGCGCTCGCCTTGACCTTGACCAGGCCGCCGCCCGACGCGCCCTCGACCTCGATCCCGTCGAGGTTCGCCTGCGCCTTGGTCAGCTCGTTCTGGACGTTCTGCGCCATCGCCATGATGTCTTCGATACTCTTCACCCAAACCTCCTGTTTTCGCGGGTCCAGCCGATCAGCTCGGCATCGGGAAAGGCTTCGAGCGCGGCGGCAACGACCGGCGAGGCCAGCACCGCATTGCGCTCCGCGGCCTCGCGCTCCGCGCGCTCTTCGTTCAACGTCTTCTGGCCCGGCGCATCGGTCACGCGCAGCGACCAGCGCTTGCCCAGCACGCGCCGCAGCGTGCTCTCGAAATCATGCACCAGGTCGGCGGGCAGGCCATGGCTGCTGACCTCGACCACCGGCTCTTCCAACCGGATCGGGCGAACAAGGTTCCGCACGCGCGCGGCAAGATGCTCCTCATGCGCCGCCGCCAGCCGTTCGACCAGTTCGGCCATGTTGCGCGGCGCGGGCGCCTCGGCGGGTGCCGAAGGCGTCGCGGCAGGAGCCGGGCCGCCCATCGGCGCCCCCTCGGCAATCTTGCGCGCCAATTCACCCGGATCGGGCAGGGTCGAGGCGTGGATCACCCGCAACAGCGCCATCTCGCATGCCTCGATCGGCAGCGCGGCGCGGATCACCTCGTCATGCCCCTTGAGCAGCAGCTGCCACAGCCGGTGCAGCGCCGGAAAGCCGAGCTTTCCCGCCCATTCGGCCAGCGCCGCGCTTTCCTCGGTCGCCTGTCCCGGGATCACCGCATTGCCGAGCTTCGCCAGTGTCACGCGATGAACCATCTCCAGCAGCGATTTCAGCACCGCCTGCGGATCGACGCCCAAATCATATTGTCCGCGCAGCGCCGCGAGTGCACCCGCCGCGTCGCCCGCGATCACTTGGGCAAACAGGTCGCGGATCGCGTTGCGGTCGGACAGGCCCAGCATGTCGCGCACCGCGTCGGCGGTGACCGCCCCGCCCTCCATGCCCGCATGGGCAATCGCCTGATCGAGGATCGAGAGGCCATCGCGCGCTGACCCTTCCGCCGCACGCGCGATCATCGCCAGCGCCTCAGGCTCGGCCTGCGCGCCTTCCTTCTCGACCACTTCGCCGAAATGCGCGGCGAGCTTTTCCGCCGGGATCCGCCGCAGGTCGAACCGCTGACAGCGCGACAGCACGGTCACCGGCACCTTCTGCACCTCGGTCGTCGCGAACAGGAATTTCACATGCCCTGGCGGCTCTTCCAATGTCTTCAGAAGCGCGTTGAACGCGTTCTTCGACAACATGTGCACTTCGTCGATGATGTAGATCTTGTAGCGCGCCGACACCGCCGAATAGCGCGACGCGTCGATGATCTCGCGGACATCGTCGACGCCGGTATGGCTGGCGGCGTCCATCTCGATCACATCGATATGCCGCCCCTCGGCGATCGCGCGGCACGGTTCACACACCCCGCACGGGTCGATGGTAGGCCCGCCCTGCCCGTCCGGGCCGATGCAGTTCAGCGCCTTGGCGATCAGTCGCGCGGTCGAGGTCTTGCCGACCCCGCGCACCCCAGTCAGCAGGAACGCGTGCGCCAGCCGGTCGCGTTTGATCGCATTGCCAAGCGTCTGCACCATCGCATCCTGCCCGATCAGCTCGGCAAAGGTCTGCGGCCGGTATTTGCGCGCAAGCACGCGATACACGCTGTCGCGCGGCTGAGGCGGTTCGTCGAGGCCAAGGAATGAATCGGACATTGCGTGCGACCCTAGCGGGTCATCCGGCTCGCGTCATGTAGGGAAGGTGGGAGCCGGGACGACCCGACACGAAAATCGTTACGGCTGCTTCCTTCCGGATCTGACCGGGTTGGCGACGGCATCGTCCGCCCGACTCCCGCGGCGCAGATAGGCGGAAGTGTGCGCGATTGCAATGACTCCGCAGCATGTGCCTGCTAAGCCCCTGTCCGATGCGCATTTTGTTGCTGGGCGCCGGGGGGTTCATCGGCCGACATATCCTGTCCGAATTGCTGGCGAGCGGCCATCAGGTGCGCGCCGTCGCCCGCGATGTCGCGCGGCTGCGGGAGGCGGAGCCGGGCGCGGAGTGGGTCGGACTCGACCTCGCCCGCGCGACCGATCCCGAAGGCTGGCAGGCACACCTGTCCGGCATAGATTGCGTGGTCAACGCCGCCGGCGTGCTGCGCGGGCCGGAGATGCAGGCGGTGCATGTCGATATGCCGCGCGCGCTCCACGCCGCGTGCAAGCGGGCCGAGGTCCGCCGTGTCGTCCTCATCTCCGCCGTCAGCGCGCGGCCCGATGTCGCCACCGACTATGCCGCGACCAAGTTGGCGGGCGAAGCAGCGTTGCGTGAGTCGGGCCTGCGCTGGACCATCTTCCGCCCCTCGCTGGTGATTGCCGAAAGCAGCTATGGCGGCACCTCGCTGCTGCGCGGCCTCGCCGCCCTGCCCTTCGCCCAGCCGCTCGCGGGCGACGGCGAGTTTACCTTCTCGCCGATCCATGCCGACGATCTCGCGCGCTCAGTCCGCCTGGCGTGCGAAGATCTGTGGTTCGTCGGCCAGAGCTTCGAGCCCGCCGGCCCGGAAACGCTCACCCTGCGTGAGTTGATGACGCGCTACCGCCACTGGCTCGGCCTCGGCCCCAGCCGCTTCATCCGTGTGCCGATGCCGGTGATGCGCGCGCTTGGCCGGATCGGCGACCTTGCCGGGTCCGGCCCGGTCTCGACCAACAGCCTTGCCCAGCTTGTCGCGGGCAACGCCGCCGATGGCGCAGCCTTCGCCCAGGCGGTCGGCTTCCGTCCGCGCAGCGTGGCGCAAGCGATGCGCGACCGCGCCGCCGGGGTGCAGGATCGCTGGCACGCGCGCCTGTTCTTCCTCGCCCCCGCGATCCGCTGGGGCCTCGCGCTGCTATGGCTCGCCTCGGCGCTGCTCGGCCTGTTTGGGGGACGGGCACAGACGCTCGAATGGCTCGCCGCGATCGGCGCGCCCGAGGGTGCAGCACTGCCGCTCCAGATCGGCACCGCCCTGCTCGACCTCGCCATCGCCGCAATCGTTTTGCGCGACCGCACCGCGCGCACCGCGACCGCCGTCCAGCTCGCGGTCGTGACCGGCTACACGCTGGTCCTCACGCTCGGGCTGCCGGCGCTCTGGGCCGATCCGCTCGGGCCGCTGCTCAAGAACCTGCCGATCCTGCTGCTGATCCTCGTCCACGGCGCAATCGGCGACCGGCGATGACCTATCTGCTGGTCAAATGGGTCCATATCCTGAGTTCGACCGTGCTGTTTGGCTTTGGCGCAGGCACCGCCTGGTATCTGTGGAACGCGCATCGCAGCGGCGACCCCGCGACGATCGCCAGCGTAGGCACGATGGTCGTCCGCGCCGACTGGATCTTCACCGGCACAAGCGGGGTAGTTCAACCGGTCAGCGGACTGATCCTGCTCCATCTGCTCGGCATCCCCCTCACCGAAAGCTGGGTGCTGGCCAGCGTCGCGCTCTACCTGCTCGCCTTCGCCTGCTGGGTGCCGGTGGTCGGGCTGCAAATCCGCGCCCGCAACCTCGCCCGCGCGGCGGTCTCCACCGGCCAGCCGCTCGGCCCCGACTATCACCGCGCGATGCGGCTCTGGTTCATCCTCGGCTGGCCCGCATTCCTCGGCCTCACCGCCGTCTTCTGGCTGATGGTCGCCAAGCCGCAATTGTGGTGAGCGGTCAGGCGAACAGCGCCCCGACCAGCTCCCCAACCTTCGCATGCGCCGCGTTCGCCTTCGCGGACTCGAGGCCCGGCGCGTCGAGATAACAGGCGATCAGGATCGGCTTACGCCCCGGCGGCGTGGCGATCGCGATCGTGTTGAAATAGCCCTCACCGCTCGTCCCGGTCTTGTCGCCCACGCGCCAGCTCTTGGGCAGCCCCGCGCGCAGCCGGTCCTTGCCGGTGGGCGACGCTTCCATCCATCCGATCAGCTTCGCGCGCGACGCGGGCGTTAGCACATCGCCGAGCAGCAGCCGGTTCATCAGCCACAACATCGCCTCGGGCGTGGTCGTATCGCGCACCTCGCCATTGCGGACATTGTTGAGCGACGGCTCGTCACGGTCCGATCGCGTGAGCCGGTCGCCCGCGTCGCGGATAAAGTTGGTCAGCCCGCGCGGCCCCGAAATCTGCCCGAACAACAGGTTCGCGGCGCTATTGTCGCTCATCACCACCGCGGCGTCGCACAACGCACCGATCGAGAGCGCGCCCTTGGCGAGGTTCGCCTTCGCCACCGGCGCATAGTCGAGCAGGTCCGCCTCACCGAAGCGGATTTCGCGCGCAAGGTCTAGCTCGCCGCGATCCACCCGCGCCAGCACTGCGGCGACCAGCGGCACCTTGAAGGTCGAGCACATCGCAAAGCGCGCCTCGGCCCCGTCGAAAAAGCGCCGCCCGGTGCCGCTGTCATAGACCGCAACGCCCAGCCGCCCGCCGATCTCGGCACGGATGCGGTCGAACGGCCCGATCTTCTGCGCAAAGGCGGGGACGGCGGCGAGCGCAGCGGCGCCCGCAATCACGGTGCGGCGAGTCGTCATCATCATCGTCCCTGCATATCACGATGTTCTGAAGGCAGGCTGACCGTCAGCCCGTCCAGCTCCGGCGTCAGCACGATCTGGCACGACAAGCGGCTGGTCCGCGTCGCCCCGACGGCAAGGTCGAGCATATCCTCTTCCTCCTCGCTCGCACGCGGCAGCCGCGCGAAATCCTCCGCCGCGACGATGACGTGACAGGTGGAGCAGGCCATCTGCCCCTCGCACGTCCCCTCCAGCGGCATGCCCCATGCCTGGCCGACCTCGAGCAGCCGGTCGCCCGCTGCAGCCTCGGCTTCGACGGCGAGCGCCCCATCGGGCGTCAGGAACCGCACGTTGATCATGCGGCGATCCGCTGTGCGCGGGCGGCGGCATCGATGCGCTGGATGGCGTCCAACAAATCCTCCTCAGTGGTGTAGCGACCGAACCCCAGCCGGATGCTGGACCGCGCCTCGGCATCGCTCAGGCCCAGCGCCTGCAACACATGGCTCGGCCGACCCGATCCGCTGGCGCAGGCCGACCCGGCCGAAAAGGCGATGTCGCGAAGCTCGGACATCAGCCGCGCGACGTCCAGCCCCGGATAGCGCAGGTTGAGATTGCCGGGATAGCGCTCATCCTTCGACCCGTTGAGCGTCCAGCCCGCGCTGCCCAGCGCCTGAAACCCTGCGCGGAACAGCTGCGCCGCATGCGCGCGATCCGCGCCGAACCGCTGTTTGGCCAGCGCCGCCGCCGCCCCGAACCCGGCGCAAAGGGCTGGCGACAACGTCCCCGACCGACCGACCGGCTCCTGCCCGCCACCGTGCAGCAGCGGCTCCAGTGTCACGCCGTCACGTACCCACAGCGCCCCGACGCCCTTCGGCCCATGCACCTTGTGCCCCGACACCGCGACCAGATCGACGCCATCGGGGATCGCGACGCGCCCGAACCCCTGCACCGCATCGGTCAGCATCAGCGCGCCCGCCGCCTTGGCCAGTTCCGCCAGCGCCTCGACCGGCTGGATCACGCCGATCTCGTTATTGACCAGCATCGCCGCGACCAGCCCCGTCCCCGGCCCGATCGCGTCGCGCGCGGCGTTCAGATCGACCAGCCCCTCCGGCCCGACCGGCAGCACTGTGACATCGCGCCCGCGCCGTGCCTCCGCCGCCACCGTGTCCAGCACCGCGGCATGTTCGGTCGCGATCGTCACGATCCCGCCGGTCGTGCCCTTGATCGCCCAGTTCAGTGCCTCGGTCGCACCACTGGTGAAGCTCACCGTCCCGCCAGCGGGCATCAGCCCCGCGACCTGCTCCCGCGCCACCTCGACAGCCGCCTTGGCCTTGCGCCCGGGCGCGTGCGCCGAGTGCGGATTGGCGAAATCGTCGCCCAGCCATAGCAGCATCGCGTCGCGCGCTTCGGGCGCCAGCGGCGTCGTCGCCTGATAATCGAGATAGATCATGCCGCCCGCGCCCGCGCTTCGTCGGCGACCGTGCGCCACAATGCCGCGAACGCATCGACCTCCGCCTCGGTCGTGCCGCGCCCGAAACTCACCCGCACCACCTCACGCAGCGCCGGCTCGTCCCAGCCCATCGCGGTCAGCACATGGCTCGGCCGCAGACTTCCCGACGCGCACGCGCTCCCCGCCGACACCGAAATCCCCGCGAGATCGAACCGGATCAACTGCGCCACAGACGATGCCCCCGGCATGCGATAGGCACCAATCAGCGGGCTGCGCGGACTCGCCGCCCCGACCACCTCGACGCCGGGCAGCGCCGCCTCCAGCCGCGCGCGCAGCCGCGCCATCGCAGCCATGTCCTCCGGCACCGCCAGCGCGGCGGCATAGCCCAAAGCGCCGGGCAAATTCTCGGTCCCCGCGCGATAGCCCTTTTCCTGCCCCCCGGTCGGGATCAGCTTGGCGAAATCGCGCACCAGCAGCGCGCCCATGCCCGGCGGCCCGCCACGCTTGTGCGCAGAGACCACCACCAGATCGGCCTGTTTGATCGCGGGATCGACCCCGGCGGGCATCTGCGCCGCATCGACGATCAGCGTGCCGCCCGCCGCATGGACGATCTCCGCAATTTCGGCGATCGGCTGACGCACCCCAGTCTCGCTGTTCGCCCATTGCACGCACAATGCCGTGTCCGGCCCGACCGCCGCCTTCAGCGCGTCGCGGTCGACGATGCCCTGCGCATCGACCGGCAGCGTCCGCGCGCCCTCCGCCAGCCGCAGCACCGCATCATGCTCGACCGCCGTGATCAGCGTCGTGCGCGCCATGCTCCGCCGCAGCGCGATGTGCAGCGCCTCGCTCGCCCCGCTGGTAAAGATCAGCTCATGCGGCCAGCCATAGGCGCCCGCCACCGCGCGCCGCGCGCCCTCCAGCGCCGCACGCGCCGCGCGACCCTCGGCATGCGGGGAGGACGGATTGGCCCAATGCGCCATTCCCGCGATCACCGCGGCCTGCGCCTCAGGCAGCATCGGCGTCGTCGCGGCATGGTCCAGATAGATGCGGTCGGTCAGGGGAATCGTTCCAATTGCTTGTCGGGGCGTCCGGACTATATAGCCTGCACCCGTTTCCGCGCTACCGCGCGCCCATCACAGAGCAGGTGCATTTTGCCCGAAGTCATCATTCCCGGTCCCGAAGGCCGCCTCGAAGGGCGTTTCGCCCCCGCCCCCCGCCCCCGCGCACCGGTCGCGATGATCCTGCACCCGCATCCCAATGCGGGCGGCACGATGAACAACCGCATCGTGCAGGAGCTGTACAAGACCTTCCAGCGCCGCGGCTTCGCGACGCTGCGCTTCAACTTCCGCGGCGTGGGCAAAAGCCAGGGCACGTTCGACAACGGCATCGGCGAGTTGAGCGACGCGGCGAGCGCGCTCGACTGGGTGCAGAGCTTCCACCCCGAAGCATCGACCACCTGGATCGCGGGCGTCAGCTTTGGCGCATGGATCGGTATGCAACTGCTGATGCGCCGACCGGAAATCCGCGGCTTCATCTCGGTCGCGCCGCCCGCGAACATGTACGATTTCACCTTCCTCGCCCCCTGCCCCAGCTCGGGCATCATCATCCAGGGTGACGGCGACGAAGTGGTGACGCCGAGCGCGGTGCAAAAGCTGGTCGACAAGCTGCGCACGCAAAAGCACATCACGATCCACCACGACACGATTCCCGGCGCCAACCATTTCTTCGAACACGAAATGGACCAGCTGATGCGCAGCGTGGACAATTATCTCGACATGCGCCTCGACCCCAATTCGCCGATCCGGTGAGGCCGCCCGCCCCGTCTTGAGCCCCTCCCGCTTGCGGGAGGGGTTGGGGAGGATCTTCTTTTTCTTGTTTTTCGTATTTGAATAGGCTGGAGCGACGCTCGAGCTTTTCGATTGGCGACGTTTGAGCGATGCTCGCCTGGTATGACGTATCCTGATCAAATCGACTGTGTTTGGCTGGCCGTCGATCACATTGGAATGCTCGGTGCGATGATCACCGCAGGATCAGGCCCGATACCGCGCGCTCTCCTAAATGACGCGATCGACGTTACGGATTCCGAGACGTTGCTTCTCTCGCTGCCAGTTATTGGCCAATCCAAGGAGTTCGCTGACGCCGCCAGCTTTTCGGGTTTGGCCCAACGCGGCTTCTTCGTTTACGATTGGTCCGACGTTCACCGCACAGGCGAAGCGCTAAACGCTTACGAACTCCACGCTGCGCCCTCTTCACGCCTTCGGTTCTGCGACCTCCCCGAGCATATGCGCAGCTACGCGTTTGGGATAGACGTCACTCTCGGCACTAAGCTGTTGACGTTGCCTTGGAGTTCGAACCTCTTCGCGAGCCCAGCGACGCCTTAGCTACGCCCGCTCGGTGCGATCTACCCTTGTTCTTTGGCAACGTGCCGACACATACTGCCCCCATGAAGCAATCCACCGCGATCAAGATCGCCGCCGGCGTCGCCGCTGCCACCATCGGCGGCCTGTTCCTCTACTCCCGCGCGACCCGCCCGCCGGTGATCAACCCCAAGGTGCCCGAGCCGGCCAAGCCGGTCGACCTGACCCGCTATACCGGCACATGGTACGAACTCGCCCGGCACGAGAATCGCTTCCAGAAGGGCATGGATTCGGTCACCGCCGACTATGGCCTTGAACCGAACGGCAAGGTCAGCATCGTCAACAGCGGCATCCGCGCCGGCGACACCGAACGCGATGTCAGCGAAGGCACCGCGATCGTCGTCGACGAAGACACCAATGCCAAGCTCAAGGTGTCGTTCTTCGGCCCGCTCTACACCGGCGATTACTGGGTGCTAGACCATGGCGACGCCTATGACTGGTCGATCGTCGGCGAGCCCAGCGGCCGCTACCTCTGGCTCCTCGCCCGCGCTCCCCGCCCCGACCCGGCCCTGCTCCAGACGCTCCTCACCCGGGTCGAGGAGCTCGGCTATGACCGCTGGGCGCTGCGCATCACGCAGCAGAATTGAGCCAAAGATCAGCCAGACTTGACAAGGATGGCGAAAAGATACCCAATCCGATCAGCAGCCGCGCTGTGTTCCGCGGCCTGCCGATTAGGGAGAGCCCCGATGTCGATTATCGCAGCGCTTGTTCTTCAATCCTACGCCGCCTTGTCGTCGCGTGGACAATATGATGAATGGCTCCAGTTCGTGTTCGTCAACGATCGTCACGCAGAAGCGAAGATCATCGGCCAGTCCGCTTCGCCGATGTCTTGGTCGACAAGGGCCGTCTACAACATGGTGAAGCAGTGCGGTGGCGAGCGGATGCGCGTCTCCGGCGGTGGATCGCGCATCGTCGTGCGCGCGGCGAGCACCGGCCGCAATCTCGCGATTGCCAAGTGCGTGCAGGCATCGACGTCGGCGCGCTTCCGGGTCGGCGTGAACGAAATCGGGTTCGGCTCGGCGGGGTTCGACGAGCAGCCGTTCAAGGATCTGTGGAGCAGTTGAACGGAACGGCGAACGGTCGCGCGTGCAGCGCATCGCCAGCACCGTAACCGGCGGATGCCAGTGTGGCGCGGTGCGTTACCGCGCCACCGCAATGCTCGACAACGCGCACCTCTGCCATTGCCGCATGTGCCAGAAGGCCACCGGCGGCCTGTTTGCCGCACTCGTAGCCGCGCCCAATGACGCGCTGACCTGGACGTGCGGCACCCCCGCTACGTTTCGCAGCTCCGAAAATGTCGATCGCGGCTTCTGCGCCGCCTGCGGCACTCCGCTCTTCTATCGCGGCGACAGCGGGCGCACCAACCTCACCATCGGCTCGCTCGACACCCCCGCCGCATTCCCGCCGAAGACACAAATGGGCAGCGAATCGCGCATGCCCTGGTTCGCCGACCTGCCGGCGCTACACGACGAAGGCACAACCGAAGCGCAGGACCCCGGCTGGGCCGCCGCAATTGCGGCGAGTAGCAATCAGGCACCCGACGCGGATCGAACTTAGAACTCGCCCGACTGAAGCGGGATGCGACGAATGCCGCCGGCCGCCTTGAACGCCGCCTGCACATCGGCACGCGCCTTCAGCGCGACCCAGCGGGCATGCGTGAACGACACCGGCTTGGACGCCGGCGGATCGTCATAGTCGCTGAAGTCGAGCAATGTGCCCACGCGCTGCTCGGGATCGTCCAGTTCCGCAATCACGGCTTTTGCCGCCGCATCAAGGTCATCGACGCACAGATACAGGTCGCGAAGCGATTCCGGATCGTCCTTGCTATGCGCCTCGATCCACGCTCGATCGGCGGCAACGGCCGCGGCATTGCCAAGCGCAGCGTTGGCACAGACCCGCACCAGCCGGATCTGCATCGCGCCATACGGGCTAACCGGGAACTTGACCCCATCGGCCGGCAATGTGCTGAGCGCATCGGCAAAGCGACCGAGCCGGTTATGCACACCGGCCATATTGATCACCTGACTGACGTTGGTCTGGCCGTCCTCCTCCGCCTTTCCACCTTCGCGATAGGCAGCCAGCGTCGCACCGGCGTCGCCGAGCACCAGGTGCGTCGATCCCAGAGAGTCCCACCACCATGGCGTCCGGTCGGCGGCGTCCTCATAATCGGCCAGCTGCTTGCCGTCCGTTCGCGCACTTTCAAGAACGGCGAGCGCTTCGGCGGGGCGGCCCAGCACGCGCAGCAGCTCCGCCGCCCGCAGGATCGGTGCAAGGTGCTTTGGATAGCGCAGCATCGCCGCGCGCACCTGCTTCAGCTCGCGCTCGACCGATGCACGCGGATCGAAATTGGCGGGCAGCATCGCGGCGAATGCAGGCTGCAACGACAGGCGGATCAGCGCCGACGTTCCCTCGATCTCGCGCACCAGCGCCGCAGCAGCAGCATGGTCGCCACGCGCGTCCAGAATCCGCATCAGTCGCTCGCGAAACCCGTCCTTCGACGCCATCGGCTCATCGGGGTCGAACCCGCTCGCGGTCATCACGCGCAGGAACCGTTCGCGGGCCGCATCGGCCTTGGCGTCGCGCAGCATCGTGTCGAGCCGGTACAACCAGCGCAGGCCGTAGCCATTAAGCGCCCGCCCGCGCCCCTCGCTCATCGCTACCACCGTCGCGACTGCGGCTTCGGGATTCTTCAGCTCCATTTCGAGGCCCAACCGCATCTGCCACAGCAGGTCTGGGGCCGCTTCGAGCGCGGTTCCGGCGGTGGCGAACGCCAGCGCGTCGACCAAATTGCCCGAATGCGCTGCGCAAACCGCAGCGAGTTGATAGGCCGCCACCGCGACTTCATCGTTCAGTTGCGCGACTATCTTGGGCTTGAGCTGTGGTTTCAACAGCTTCAACGCCGCCGGGCAATCCTCGCGTTGCGCCGCGTCGAATGCCTTGACGAGTGCTGCCTGCACTTTCTTTGTGTCTGCCGCAGCGGCTGACGTCGCACCGCACAGCCCCAGTGCGCCGACCACCGCGCCGACCATCCATTTCTTCATGAGCCCCCCGATCCCGGTGAGCATAGCCGCCAGACCGCTGAAATCGAGTGCGAAAAGCGCCAGGATATCGGTCGGCGAAGCGGAAACGGTTCCCGCACCGCAGTTGAATTCGACCTTAAATTGTCCAGATCAGCACATTCCCGACCAAAACCACCGCGCACACGATCATCAGCAGCCCCTTGGTCCGGTTGCCGCCCGCGCGATCGCCCTTCCGGATCATCGTGACCCCGCCCCACACCAGCACCACCGCTGCGATCAGCAGCAGCGAGAGGGTCAGGTTGGCGGCGGACGACAATTCGGGGCGCATGCGGCTCTCCTGCCGCGCTTTCCCGCCCCCGTCGAGGGGCAGGATGGTTAATGCGATTGACTCGCAAAATTCACCCTGCCAAGGGGCGCTGAAAGTTTAGCCTTTCATCGCCCTAGCCAGAAAAGGTTGCGCCGCGCACCGCTGGCCTTTAGCCGAGCCGCCAATGTCCGACCGTAACGCCATCCCCCTCGCCCCGTCCGCCGCGCTGACCGTGGAGACCGTGCTCAGCGTCCGTCACTGGAACGAGCATCTGTTCAGCTTCACCATCACGCGCCCGCAAAGCTTCCGCTTCCGCTCGGGCGAATTCGTGATGCTCGGCCTGCCCGGCGAAGGCCGCCCGCTGCTGCGCGCCTATTCGATCGCCAGCCCCGCCTGGGCCGAAGAGCTGGAGTTCCTGTCGATCAAGGTGCCCGACGGCCCGTTGACCTCAAAGCTTCAGCTGATCCAGCCGGGCGACCAGCTGTTCCTCGGCCGCAAGCCGACCGGCACGCTCGTCACCGACGCGCTGCTGCCCGGCAAGCGCCTGTTCTTCCTCTCGACCGGCACCGGCCTCGCGCCGTTCCTCAGCCTCGCCCGCGATCCCGACGTGTACGAGATGTTCGACCAGGTCCAGCTGGTCCACTCGGTCCGTCGCGTCAGCGACCTCGCCTTCCGTGAGGAGCTGGAGGCACAGCTCGCCGGCGATCCGCTGGTGCAGGATCAGGCGCTGGTGCAGTTCAGCTACCTGCCCACCGTCACGCGCGAACCCTTCCCGACCAATCAGCGCATTGGCACGCTGATCGAAAATGGCGCGCTGTTCACAGGCCCCAACATGGCGGGCGAAAAGCGCCTCGACCCCGAAACCGACCGCATCATGCTGTGCGGCAGCATGGAGATGATCAAGGATCTCTCCGCGATGCTGGACGGAATGGGCTTCGAGGAAGGCTCGAACAGCAAGCCCGGCCACTACGTCATCGAGCGCGCGTTCGTCGGCTGAATTCTCGTAAATCCTCCCCCTCGCGGGGGAGGAATATTGCCTTCCCCGATTGCCCACCCGGCAATGGTAACGCTATCACCTCTTTCGACACAGTATCGGAGAGGACGGCGATGCCCCACACCCCCATCTCACGACGCAGCTTTATCGAAGCGACCGGCGCCGTCGCCGCCACGCTGACCGCCAGCGCCAGCGCCGCATCGCCCCGCCAGTCCAGCGCCGCCCAGCTCATGGGCCTCCCCCTCCCCGGCGGCGTCCGCCTTCCCGCCACCCCGCCGCGCCGCAAGCGTGAGGACAGCGTCGGCATCGCGATCGTCGGCCTGGGCGGCTATGCCCTCAACCAGATCATGCCGCGCATCGACCAGGCGGAGCGGATGCACATCAGCGCGCTCGTCTCCGGCAATCCCGCCAAACTCGCTCAGGTCGGCGACGCCTATGGCGTGCCGCCCGACGCGCGCTATTCCTACGACCAGTTCGACAAGATCGCCGCCGACGACCGGATCGACGCGGTCTACATCATCCTGCCCAGCGCCTTTCACGCCGACTTCACGATCCGCGCCTTTGCCGCGGGCAAGCACGTCCTGTGCGAAAAGCCGATGGCGCTCTCCAGCGCCGAGTGCGAAGCGATGATCGCCGCCGGCCGCCGCGCCAACCGCAAGCTGATGATCGCCTATCGCTGCCATTTCGAGCCGTACAATGTCGAAGCGATGCGGCTGATGCGCGAACAGGCGGTCGGCAGCATCCGCCTGATCCGCACCGACCAATCCTATCGCGCCGGCCCGACGACCCCGGCGCAAAACTGGCGCTTCAACCGCGCCCTCGCCGGTGGCGGGCCGCTCGAGGATTACGGCCTCTACGGCCTGCAATCCGCGCTCTACCTCAGCGGCGAAATGCCCGACAGCATCAGCGCCTCGACCTTCCAGCCCAAGGGCGACCCGCGCTTCACCGAAATCTTCGCGCATGTCGCGACGCAGCTGACCTTCCCCTCGGGCGCGGTCGCCCAGCTCGCCACATCCTACGACGCCGCCGGAGCCAATTTCGCCCAGGTGCGCGGCACCGACGGCACCCTCATCATGGACCCCGCCACCGCCTATGCCGGGCAGACAATGCGGATCGAGGGCCGCAATGCGCGCGACTTCAGCCCCGGCGATCCCAACACCCAGTTCGCGGGCCAGCTCAACCACTTCGCCAATGCCATCCGGGATAACGCGCCGATCCTGACCGGCGGCGAAATGGGCCTGCGCGACATCCGCCTGATCGAGGCGATCTATGCCTCCGCACGCGCCGGGCGGACGGTGAAGCTCATGCCGGACGGGCGGATGCGGGGGTGAAGCGCGGAGTGCTTCACTAAGGCCCGCACAATGCCGCCGTTGTCGCCTATTCCCCGGCCTTCAGCCGCGCATTCAACTTTGCCTCTGACCGTTCGGCATAGGCACGGCATGCCCCCCCAGCCTCGTTGAATTGCCGTCCCTTGCCCTCGCCAGGGGCAAAAGCGTTATCGGGGTGCGCGGCGATCAGGACGTCACAGGGCATCTGTTTCATTCGCGCGTAACTCCGGCGGAAACCCTCGACAATCGGTTGGCTCGCTGGCGCGGTGTAGCGGTAGTCCGGATACGTCACCGGATTGAGGCTGGCGGCGAAGACCATGGTCTTGCATCGCCGCTTCGGTCCGGAGCGATCGCATGACTGCCAGCGCCAGCTCATGCTGCCCGCCGTATGGCCAGGCGTCGGCTCGGCGGTGATGGCAACATTGGCCAATCTCAACACGTCTCCCGGTTTGACCGTGCGGACAGCCCTTAGTCCCGGCCAGGTGCCGCCATAGCCAAGTTGCGGGTCGTCGGGGAGGTGCGCGCCAATCCGCAGCCCTTTCGCCGCAGCCTCGCTCGCCACGACGGTCGCGCGGGTATCGCGCGCCAGCGCGGCCAGCCCGCCCGCGTGGTCGAAATGCGGTTCCGTGCTGAGGATGTATCTGATCTTGCGCGGATCGAAGCCCAGCGCGCGAACATTGGCGAGGATTTGCGGAGCTGCCTGAGGGAGGGCGCCGTCGATCAGGATCAGGCCATCGCCACTGTCGATCAGAACCACGCTCAGGCCGGCGAAGCCCACAAGATAACTATTGCCATAAAGCCGTTTGGGCGTCCGCGGCGCCAGCCATTCGGGTGCTCGATCAACGGCCATCGGCTTGATCAGGGGATCTTCGCTGACCGCGGCGGAAGCAGTGTTAAAGACCAGAAGCGCGGGCAAAAATGTTGTCAGGGCAACTGACGAGCGTGACATGAACCAATCTCCTCTCGCCCCGGATCATGGCTTTGCCTGGCCAACCGCACAAAGCATATAAACTCGACTTAGCCATGAATTGATCTCATGGATAATCCATGGATCGTGGCCAACTCCCGCTCAGCGCGCTGCGCGCCTTCGAAGCCTCGGCGCGGCATCTCAACTTCACGCGCGCCGGGCTGGAGTTGCGGGTCAGTCAGGGCGCGGTAAGCCACCAGGTCGCGCAACTCGAGGCGCGGCTCGGCACAAGACTGTTCCACCGACTCCCGCGCGGACTGGCCCTGACCGATGATGGCGCAGCATTGGTGCCCGTGCTGGCGGACAGCCTCGACCGGATCAGCGCGGTGCTCGATCGCTATGTCGGTGGGCGTTATCGAGAGGCACTGAACATCGGCGTGGTCGGAACCTTCGCAACCGGCTGGCTACTTGAGCGGCTTGACGATTTTGCCATGACGCACCCCAATATTGATCTGCGGATCATGACCAACAACAACCGCCCCGATCTGGCTGGCGATGCGCTCGATTACGCGATCCGCTTTGGTGACGGAGCGTGGCACGGGACGCACGCGACCCCGATCCTGCCCGCCCCACTCACCGTTCTGTGCTCGCCTGCGCTGGCAGCGCGGCTGGCCCGCCCGGGCGACATTGCGCAGTTTCGCTTGCTGCGGTCCTATCGCGCCGACGAGTGGCCGCGCTGGTTCGAGGCGGCGGGCTGCCCCGCGCCGGTGATCCGTGGCCCGATCTTCGACAGTTCGGTACTCATGGTCGAAGCTGCGGCAAGCGGTCAGGGCATCGCGCTCGCCCCACCCGCGATGTTCACGGCAGCCCTCGCCAGCACGCGACTGGTGCAGCCATTCCAGGTCATGATCGAATCCGGGCAATACTGGCTGACCCGCCTGTTATCGCGTCAGCCCGGCCCGGCCATGCTGGCGTTCGAGGAATGGCTGATCACGAGGGTCAGGCCGGATACGGTGCAGACCGATCATCCATAGTCTCGATCGAGCCGGCGAAGCCGACTCACCAGCCTTCCATTTCGTTTGCTGGCTCCGGGCACATCAATCTGCCTTCCGCCCTCAATCGTCCCCGCCCAGCACCTGCGCATAGGCCGCCGGATCGGCATTGCCGCCGCTCAGCACGACCAGCAGGTCGGGCCGCGCCTCCACCTTGCCGGCCAGCAGCGCCGCCAACGCCACCGATCCACCCGGCTCGATCACCAGCCGCAGCTTCCGCGCCGCCCAGCGCTGCGCCGCCCGCACCTCGGCCTCGGTCACCCGCACGCCCGTGGCACCGCGCCGCGACAGCACGTCGAAGGTCAGCGGGGAGACGCGCAATGTCTGCAGCGAATCGCAGGCCGTTGGCGGCGGGTTGTCACCGACCGGCTCAATCCACCCGGCCTCCAGGCTGCGGCACATATCGTCCCAGCCTTCCGGCTCGACCACCGTCACCTGTGCATCGGGCAGCGCCAGCGCGACCCCGGCGGCCAGCCCGCCACCGCCGCAGGGCAGCACGACCCGCGCCGGATCGGGCAGCTTCATCTCGGCCGCCTGGGTCAGCACCTCGATCCCCAGGCTCCCCTGCCCCTCGATCACCCATGGATCGTCGAACGGCGGCACCAGCGTAGCGCCACGAGCATGGGCAAGGTGCGCGGCGATCTTGTCGCGATTTTCGGTCATCCGGTCATAGCTGACGACCTCCGCCCCCAGTGCCAGCGTCGCCTCGCGCTTCAGCGCCGGGGCATCGCTCGGCATCACAATCACCGCCGGCACCCCGAGTCGCTTCGCGGCCCAGGCCACGCCCTGCGCATGGTTGCCCGAAGAGAATCCGACCACGCCCTTCGCGCGGACATCCGGGTCCAGCGCGGTCAGCCGGTGCCATGCACCGCGGATCTTGAATGCACCGATCGGCTGCAGCGATTCGGCCTTGAACATCACCGGCACGCCGCGGATTTCGGCCACAAACAAGGGGGTTGGCGGCAGGATCGCCGCCACCTTGGCCGCTGCGTCCCGCACTCCGGCCCGGGTTGGCTGTCGCAATATCGTCACATCTCACCCCGCAAAATTACGATGGGTCCGAAACTACTTTACAGGGGGGACCCCCCACCCTAAATGACCCCTCCGCTGCCCCATGGGACTTCCACCGCAAGGCAGTGTTTTGATCGTCTGCCGCAAGGCAATTGGAGGTCCCTTGAGTTGCACAAGCATCATAGCGCGCTGGGGCTAGCGAAAGCCCTTCGTCCCGTCGAGCCGGTAACGCTCGTTCGTCCGCACGCTGCAAAGCGCGCCGCCCGCTTCTTTGTCGAGAAGTTTCCGGGAACGGTGCTCTATGCCGTCAAGGCGAACCCCTCCCCCGAATTGCTCCAGATCCTCTGGGACAGCGGTGTGACGCATTATGACGTCGCGTCGATCGGCGAAGTGCGCATGGCGCGCCGCGCCCTGCCCAAGGCGACCCTGTGCTTCATGCACCCGGTCAAGGCCGAGGAAGCGATCGAGGAAGCCTATTTCGTTCACGGCGTCCGCACGTTCAGCCTCGACACGATGGACGAGCTGGAAAAGATCGTGCGTGCCACCCGTGGTGCGCAGGACCTGAACCTGTGCGTCCGCATCCGCGTTTCGTCCGATCACTCGAAGCTGAGCCTCGCGGCGAAGTTCGGTGCGGAGCCGGAGGATGTGAAGGACCTGCTCGTCGCGACTCGTCAGGCCGCCGACGCGCTGGGCATCTGCTTCCATGTCGGTTCGCAGGCGATGACCCCCACCGCCTATGCCGAAGCGATGGAGCGCGTCCGCGCGGCGATCGTCGCCTCGTCGGTCACGGTCGACATCGTCGATGTCGGCGGCGGCTTCCCGTCGACCTATCCGGGCATGGAGCCCCCGCCGCTCGAAACCTATTTCGGCGTGATCCACAACGCGTTCGAGAATCTGCCGATTTCGTACAGCGCCGAATTGTGGTGCGAGCCGGGCCGGGCGCTGTGCGCCGAATACAGCTCGCTGATCGTCCGCGTCGAAAAGCGCCGCGGGGACGAGCTGTATATCAACGACGGTGCCTATGGCGCGCTGTTCGACGCGGCCCATGTCGGCTGGCGCTTCCCGGTCCGCGTGCTGCGCGACGACGCCGATGAAGCCGCCGAGATGACCGAATACAGCTTCTACGGTCCGACCTGTGACGATCTCGATCACATGGCCGGCCCGTTCACGCTGCCGTCGGACATCCAGGCCGGCGACTATATCGAAGTGGGCATGCTCGGCGCCTATGGCTCGGCCATGCGCACGGCGTTCAACGGCTTCGGTGCGGACCTGGTCCACAGCGTCACCGACGAACCAATGGCGACGCTCTATTCGGGCATCGCGATCGAGCGCCCGACCAACGTCGTCAGCCTCGAGCAGTTCAAGCGCCGCGCGCGCCGCTGACCATGGGGCCGAATGGATAAGGAAAGGGCCGCTGTCCGAGAGGAGAGCGGCCCTTTTCGTTGGGGTTATTTGCGCGCCTTGCGGGCGGCATAGCGGGCGTCGCGCGCCGCCTTCATCTCGGCGGCACTGGGTGGGGTCAGCCGCGCCTCCTTGAGCGCTGCAGCCGCCTCAGCCTCGGCCCGCTCAGCTGCCTTGCGCTCGGCCTCAGCCTGCTTCTTCGCCAGCTTCTCCGCCTTAGCCGCAGCAAGCGCTTCGGCCTTGGCCGCACGCTCCGCTGCCAGCGCCTGCTCACGCGCTTCCCGCGCCACGCGCCGCGCCTCCAGGTCGGCCGGATCGACCGCAGGCTTGGCGCGCAGCAACTCCAACGCCTTCTGCTTCGCCTTGGCCGCAGCGGCGGTGCGATCCTGGAATGAGGGTTCCCGATATGATGACATGTTCAATTTCCAATCAGTTCAGCCAGCGCGCTGCGCGCGCCCGATCGGCCGCGTCGTGCACTGGGTCCACATATTTGACGCCAGGCAGCGGGAGCGCGCCCGGCGCGCTCCACGCTCAATCGATCAGCGCGCGCGACGTTCCGCCGCGCTCGCGCCGTCAGCTCCGCCCGTCGAGGATCGCTTCGATCGCCGCAGTCACTTCGGCGATATCGGCCATGCCATCGACGCGCTGCACCAGTCCGCGCGCTTCATAGATCGGCAGGATCGGTGCGGTCTTGGCGCGATATTCGGCCATGCGCGTACGCACGGTCTCTTCATTATCGTCGGGGCGCCGCTTGAACTCGGTGCTCCCGCACACGTCGCATACGCCAGCCACCGCCGGCTGCTTGAAGCTGTCGTGATAGCCCGCGCCGCAGTTGGCACAGGTGAAGCGGCCGGTGATGCGCGCAACCAGCGCGTCCTCATCGACAACCAGCTCGATCACATGGTCAAGGCTGCGCCCGCGATCCGCGAGCAGCGTGTCCAACGACTCCGCTTGCGCGGCAGTGCGCGGATAACCGTCGAAGATCGCGCCCTTGTCACCCAGCGCATCCAGGCTCTCGCCGATGATGCCGCTGACGATCGCGTCGGAGACGAGCTCGCCCGCCTCCATCACCGCCTTCGCCTGCAGGCCAACCGGCGTGCCTGCCTTGACCGCGGCGCGCAGCATATCGCCGGTCGACAGCTGCACCATGCCGCGTTCGCTTTCCAGACGCGACGCCTGGGTCCCCTTGCCTGCGCCCGGAGGCCCCAACAGGATGATGTTCAACTGGCTTCCCCTTCCATGCCCCTGCTTAACGCAGGCGGCCGCCTTTCAGCTTCGCCTTCTTGATCAGGTCGCCATACTGGTGCGCCAGCAAATGCGACTGAATCTGCGTGACCGTGTCCATCGTCACGTTGACGACGATGAGCAGGCTGGTCCCGCCGAGATAGAAGGGGATCGCGAGCGCCGACACAAGATATTCCGGCAACAGGCAGATGACGGTCAGGTACGCCGCACCAATAACGGTGATGCGCGTCAGCACATAATCGAAATAGGCTTCGGTGTTCTTGCCCGGACGGATGCCGGGGATGAAGCCGCCATACTTCTTCAGATTCTCGGCCGTCTCCTCCGGGTTGAAGACCACCGCGGTGTAGAAGAACGAGAAGAAGATGATGCCAGCGCCGTACAGCAGCATGTACACCAGGCTGCCATGCTGCAGATACTGGTTCAGGGTGATGATCAGATCCCCGCTCCAGCTTCCGCCCTGCTGCGACTGGCCGGCGAACTGGCTGATCGTCAGCGGCATCAGCAGCAGCGAGCTGGCGAAGATCGGCGGGATCACGCCGGCGGTGTTGATCTTGAGCGGCAGATGGCTGCGCTCGCTCTGCACACCGCGCTGGGTCTGGCGCTTGGGATACTGGATCAGGATCCGGCGCTGTGCCCGCTCCATGAAGCAGATGAACAGGATCAGGCCCGCAACCGCCGCCAGGATCGCCAGCAGCGTGACCGGGTTCATCGAACCCGAACGGCCACCTTCGAACAGCTGGACCAGCGTCGTGGGCAGATGCGCGACGATACCCGCCATGATGATCAGCGAAATGCCGTTGCCGACGCCACGGCTGGTGATCTGTTCGCCCAGCCACATCAGGAACATCGTGCCGCCGATCAGCGAGATGACCGCCGCAATGCGGAACAGCATGCCCGGCTCCACCACCGGGGCCAGCCCCTGGCTCGCGCCCAGCGTCTCGAGCCCGACGGCGATGAAATAGCCTTGGATCGCGGTCAGCGCGACCGTGCCATAGCGGGTGTACTGGTTGAGCTTCTTGCGCCCGCTCTCACCTTCCTTCTTGATCGCCGCCAGCTGCGGCGACAGCGAGGTCGCGAGCTGCACCACGATCGACGCGGTGATGTAGGGCATCACGCCCAGCGCGATCACCGACATGCGCTCCAGCGCGCCGCCCGAGAAGGTGTTGAAGAAGTCGAGCACACCGCCCTGGGTGCGGTCGGCCAGCAGGCCCAGCTGCGTCGGATCGACGCCTGGCAGCGGCACGAAGCTGAGCATCCGGAAGATGATCAACGCGCCGAGCGTGAACCACAGGCGCTTCTTGAGTTCGGTGGCCTGTCCGAACTTGGACAGGTTGAGGCCGGATGCCATTGAATCGGCTGCGGATGCCATTGAAATTCTATCCCGGAAACCAAAGCGGCGGAGAAGCGTTTGCCGCTCCCCCGCCGCCCATATAGGTTACTGTCAGATCAGGGCAATGCGCTTGCCTGCCCCGTCCACAGTTAAAGCCAGGCCTTGCCGGCCTTCTTCGCGGCGATTTCCTTCTGCTTCACGCGATGCTTTGCAGCATGCTTGTCAGCAGCGGGGACGATCGTCGGGATGGTGACGGTGCCACCAGCCTTCTCGACCGCCTCGATCGCGCCCTTCGACGCGCCGGCGACGGTGAAGCTCAGCTTCGCCTTCAGCTCACCCTTGCCGAGCAGGCGGACGCCGTTCTTGCCGCCACGGGCCAGACCAACGGCCTGGAGCGCTGCGTGGTCGATCTCGGTCGCGGTCAGCTTGCCGGCGTCGATCAGCTTCTGGATCATGCCCAGATTGACCTCGGCATAGTCCTTCGGGTTCGGAACGTTGAAGCCGCGCTTCGGGATGCGCATGTGGAGCGGCATCTGACCGCCCTCGAAGCCGTTGATCGCGACGCCCGAGCGTGCCTTCGCACCCTTCTGGCCGCGGCCGGCGGTCTTGCCCTTGCCCGAACCGATGCCGCGTCCAACGCGCATCCGGCCCTTGCGGGCACCCTGATTGTCAGTGAGATCGTTCAGCTTCATGTCGTGCACTCGCTTTCGCTTTTGTCGCGCTGATTGAATTCCCGGACGGGCCGGGAAAATCGGAAAGGGGGCCGATAGCCCCCTCCCCTCATATTGTCACCTAGAAAAGATGCCGGGGGTTCAGCCCTCGACGACCTCGACCAGATGGGGCAGCTTCCGGATCATGCCGCGAACTTCGGGAGTGTCCTCCAGTTCGCTGACCCGGTGCATCTTGTTGAGGCCCAGACCGATCAGCGTCGCGCGCTGGTCCTTGGTCCGACGGATCGGCGAACCGATCTGCTTCACCTTGATCTTTGCCATGTCGATTACTCCACGATCGCCGCGGCATCAGCCTCGGCGGTCTGCGAACCGCCGCGGCCGAGCAGATCGGCAATCTTCTTGCCGCGACGCTGGGCCACTGCCTTCGGGGAATACTGGTCGCCCAGCGCCTCGAAGGTCGCGCGGATCATGTTGTAGGGGTTCGAAGTGCCCACCGACTTGGTCACCACGTCGGCAACGCCCAGGCTCTCGAACACGGCGCGCATCGGACCGCCGGCGATGATGCCGGTACCGGCAGGCGCCGAGCGGACGGTCACCTGGCCAGCGCCGAAATGGCCCTTGCCGTCATGGTGCAGCGTCCGGCCTTCGCGCAGCGGCACGCGGACCATCTTCTTCTTGGCAGCGGCAGTCGCCTTGCTGATGGCTTCCGGCACTTCGCGTGCCTTGCCATGACCGAAACCGACCCGGCCCTTGCCGTCGCCGACAACGACCAGTGCTGCAAAGCCGAAGCGCTTGCCGCCCTTCACGGTCTTGCTGACGCGGTTGATGTGGACCAGCTTTTCGATCAGCTCTTCGCCCTGCTCGTCGCGCGGAGTGCGATCGTCGCGACGACCACGGCCGTCACGGCCACGGCCGCCACCACCACGATTGTCGCCACCACGGCCACCACGGCCACGACGGTTCTCGGTGCCGGCTTCGGCTGCTGCGCCCTCGACGGGCGTCTGGTTCTGTTCGTCAGCCATCTTAGAACTCCAATCCGCCTTCACGCGCGGCATCCGCCAGCGCCTTGACGCGTCCGTGGAACAGGAAACCGCCACGGTCGAACACAACCTGCGTCACGCCGGCCTTCTTGGCGACTTCCGCGATGCGTGCACCGACGGCCTTGGCCGCTTCGATGTTGCCGCCATTCTGGCCACGCACATCCTTGTCCAGCGTCGAAGCGGCGGCCAGGGTCTTGCCCTGGGCGTCGTCGATCACCTGCACATAGATGTGCTTGCCCGAGCGATGCACCGACAGCCGCGGACGGCCGCCCGAACGCGCGCGCAGCGCGGTGCGGTTGCGGCGACGCCGCTTCTCGAAGAGAGAGAGACCCTTGCTCATTACTTCTTCTTCCCTTCCTTGCGGAAGATGAACTCGCCCTCGTACTTGATGCCCTTGCCCTTATAGGGTTCAGGCTTACGCCAGCGACGGATTTCCGCGGCAAACTGGCCGACGGCCTGCTTGTCGTTGCCCGAGATTTCGACGGTCGTCTGGTCGGGGGTCTTCACCTCCACACCTTCCGGCACGTCCAGATCGACGTCATGCGAATAGCCGAGCTGCAGCTTCAGCTTGCGGCCCTGTGCGTTCGCACGATAACCGACGCCGGTGATGAGCAGCTTCTTGGAGAAGCCCTCGCTCACACCCGTCACCAGGTTCTGGACCAGCGTACGCTGCATGCCCCAGAACGCCTTGGCGCGCTTGGTGTCGTTGGCGGGCTTCACCGTGATCGTGCCCTCGCCCACCTCGTACGAGATGTCGTCGGCGGTCGGCATGGTCAGGGTGCCCTTCGGACCCTTGACGCTGATCGTGCCGCCCTCGACGCTGGCGGTCACGCCGGCGGGAACGGTGATCGGCTTCTTACCGGTGCGGCTCATCAGAACACCTCCGCGAGCACTTCGCCACCGACATTCTGCTCGCGCGCTTCGGCGTCCGACAGAACGCCACGCGGCGTCGAAACGATGGTGATGCCCAAGCCATTGCGCACCTTCGGCAGTTCCTTCGAACCCGAATAGACGCGGCGGCCCGGCTTCGAGACGCGCGCGATCGACTTAATCGCGGGCTGGCCCTCGAAATACTTCAGCTCGATGCGGATGCCGGCCGCGGGGCCCATCTGCTCTTCGCTGTAGCCACGGATATAACCCTCGCGCTGGAGCACGTCGAGGACACGCGCACGCAGCTTGCTCGCCGGCGTCAGGACAGAGTCCTTGCGGGCGCGCTGGCCGTTGCGGATGCGGGTGAGCATATCACCCAGAGGATCGGTCAATGCCATCTTCGTGATCCTTACCAGCTCGACTTCGTGACACCCGGGATCAGGCCCTTGTTGGCCAGATCGCGCAGCATGACACGTGCGAGACGGAACTTGCGGTAGTAACCGCGCGGACGACCGGTCAGCTCGCACCGGTTGCGGATGCGGGTCGGGTTCCCGTTGCGGGGAATCTCGGCCATCTTCAGACGCGCGATCAGACGCTCGGTCTCATCGAGCGACTTGTCGTTCGCAATCGCCTTCAGCTTCGCATAGCGGCCGGCATACTTCTTCACCAGCTGCTTGCGACGCTCGTTCTTGAGCACGGAACTCAGTTTCGCCATGACTTAAGTTCTCTTTCCCTTACGCTGCCTGCTTCGCTTCGCCGTTCGCCTCGATCGGGAACGGGAAACCGAAGAGACGGAGAAGCTCGCGGGCTTCCTCGTCGGTCTTGGCGGTGGTGGTCACGATCACATCCATGCCGCGCACCTTTTCGATGCGGTCATAGTTGATCTCGGGGAACACGATCTGTTCCTTGATGCCGCAGGCATAGTTGCCACGGCCGTCGAACGACTTGTCCGAGAGGCCGCGGAAGTCACGCACGCGCGGCAGCGCGATGGTGATGAAGCGGTCCAGGAACTCGTACATGCGCTCGCGACGCAGCGTCACCTTGCAACCGATCGCCATGCCTTCACGCAACTTGAACTGCGCGATCGACTTCTTGGCCTTGGTCACGACAGGCTTCTGGCCGGCGATCAGCTCCATTTCGGAAGCTGCCTGCTCGACCTTCTTCTTGTCCTGGGTCGCTTCGCCGACGCCCATGTTGAGCACGATCTTCTCGATCTTCGGCACTTCGAGCGCGTTCTTGTAGCCGAACTTCGCGGTCATCGCCTTAACGATTTCCGCGTCGTACTTCGACTTCATGCGCGGGATGTAGGTGTCAGCCATCAGATGACCTCCCCGGTCTTGACCGCAACGCGAACCTTCTTGCCGTCACGCTCTTCGAAGCGGACGCGGGTCGCCTTGCCGTCCTTGGTCACATGCGCAACCTTCGACACGTGCAGCGGCGCCTCGGCGCGCTTCAGGCCACCCTGCGGGTCGCCCTGGCTCGGCTTGGTGTGACGCACGGCGATGTTCACGCCCGACACGACGACCTTGTCGGCCTTCGGCATCGACTTGACGACTTCACCGGTCTTGCCCTTGTCCTTGCCGGACAGGACGATGACCTGGTCGCCCTTCTTGATCTTGGCAGCAGCCATCACAGCACCTCAGGGGCGAGCGAAATGATCTTCATGAAGCCCTTCGAGCGGAGCTCGCGGACCACCGGGCCAAAGATACGGGTGCCGATCGGCTCCTCGTTCTTGTTGACCAGGACGGCGGCATTGCCGTCGAAGCGAATGACCGAGCCATCGGCGCGGCGAACGTCCTTGGCGGTGCGGACGATGACGGCACGATGCACGTCACCCTTCTTCACCTTGCCGCGGGGCTGTGCTTCCTTGATGCTGACGACGATGACGTCGCCCACGCCGGCGAAGCGACGCTTCGACCCGCCCAGCACCTTGATGCACTGCACCCGCTTCGCGCCGCTGTTGTCTGCGACGTCGAGATTGGACTGCATCTGGATCATTGATCCGGTTCCTTCTCGTTCGGCCTACCGGGACATGTCCCGGCGGTTCCAGTTGAACTCTCGAGACCCGAGGGTCTTAAGCGATGTCGGCCCGCTCGGGGGTCGCGTGGGTGTTCACCCGCTCGATCACCTTCCAGGTCTTCAGCTTGCTGATCGGCGCGGTCTCTTCGATGCGCACGGTCTCGCCAGCCTTGTACTCGTTCGCCTCGTCATGGGCGTGATACTTCTTCGAGCGCCGGATGATCTTGCCGTAGAGCGGGTGCTTGACCTTGCGCTCCACGTTCACGACCACCGTCTTGTCGCCCTTGTCGGACACGATCTGCCCGGTCAGCACGCGCTTCGGCATGGTTCAGTGTCCTCTTACTTCGCAGCCGAGCGCGAACGCTCGTTCTGCAGCGTCTTGATGCGGGCGATGTCCTTGCGGACTTCCTTCACGCGGCTCGGCTTCTCGAGCTGGCTGGTCGCCGCCTGGAAACGCAGGTTGAATGCCTCGCGCTTCAGGTTGCCCAGCTCCTCGGTCAGCTGATCGTCGCTCTTCGCGCGCAGATCGATTGCCTTGGTCATCTCTTAACCCTCCAGGTGCGACGTGTCGCCGAGGCGGGCCACGACCTTGGTCTTGATCGGCAGCTTCATCGCTGCACGCTCGAACGCTTCCGCTGCGAGCGGGCCGGGAACGCCGTCCAGCTCGAACAGGATGCGGCCGGGCGCAACGCGCGCCGCCCAATATTCAGGCGAGCCCTTGCCCGAGCCCATGCGGACTTCGGCCGGCTTGCTCGACACGGGCAGATCCGGGAACACGCGGATCCACAGGCGGCCCTGACGCTTGATGTGACGCGTGATCGCGCGGCGAGCCGCTTCGATCTGGCGTGCAGTGATCCGCTCCGGCTCCAGCGCCTTCAGGCCGTACGACCCGAAGTTCAGCGTCGCGCCGCCCTTGGTCTCACCCTTGATCCGGCCCTTGAAGGCCTTGCGGAACTTGGTGCGCTTCGGTTGCAACATTGTCTCTAACCCTTAGCGACGGTCATCGCGCGCGGGGCGAACGCCCGACGTCTGCGATTCCATGTTCAGGCGATCGGTCGCCATCGGATCATGGCCCAGGATCTCGCCCTTGAAGATCCAGACCTTGACGCCGCACACGCCATAGGCGGTGTGGGCTTCGGCGGTCGCATGGTCGACGTTCGCGCGCAGCGTGTGCAGCGGAACGCGGCCTTCGCGATACCATTCCGAACGCGCGATTTCCGCGCCGCCCAGACGGCCGCCACAGTTGATCCGGATGCCTTCCGCGCCCAGACGCATCGCCGACTGAACGGCGCGCTTCATGGCACGGCGGAACGCGATGCGGCGCTCCAGCTGATCGGCGATGCCCTGCGCGACGAGCTTGGCGTCGACTTCCGGCTTGCGGATCTCGACGATGTTCAGCGACACGTCCGAGCTGGTCATCGACGCCAGCTTCTTGCGAAGCTTCTCGATGTCCGTGCCCTTCTTGCCGATGATCACGCCGGGACGCGCAGCAAAGATGCTGACGCGGCACAGCTTGGCCGGACGCTCGATCACCACCTTCGAGATCGCGGCCTGAGGCAGCGTCTTCATGATGTACTCGCGGATCTTCAGATCCTCGAGCAGCAGGCGACCATAGTCGGCACCTTCGGCGAACCAGCGGCTGTCCCAGGTGCGGTTGATCTGCAGGCGCAGACCGATCGGGTTGCTCTTGTGACCCATTATGCTTCTTCCTGCACTTCGCGCACCACGATGCGCAGACGGCTGAACGGCTTCAGGATGCGCGTCGACTTGCCGCGGCCACGGGTGTGGAACCGCTTCATCGTGATCGACTTGCCGACCGACGCCTCGGCGACGACGAGTGCGTCGACGTCGAGATTGTGGTTGTTCTCGGCATTGGCGATCGCCGAAGCCAGCACCTTGCGCGCATCAACCGCCATCGCCTTCGTGCTGAAGGAGAGGATGTTGAGGGCATCACCGGCCTTCTTGCCGCGGATCAGGCCAGCGACCAGGTTCAGCTTCTGCGCCGAACCGCGGATCTGCGTGCCAACCGACAGCGCCTCATTGTCGCCAACGCGACGGGGAGCCTTGGGCTTCGACATCTTAGCGCTTACCCTTCTTGTCGGCCGCGTGGCCCGGGAAATACCGGGTCGGGGCGAACTCGCCGAGCTTCATGCCGACCATTTCCTCGCTCACCGACACCGGCACGAACTTGCGGCCGTTGTAGACGTTGAAGGTCAGGCCGACGAACTGCGGCAGGATGGTCGAACGACGCGACCAGGTCTTGATCGGACCGCCACGGCCCGAATTCTCCTGTGCGGCTTCCGCCTTCTTCAGGAGGTGGAGGTCCACGAACGGACCCTTCCAAACGGAGCGAGCCATGGTTTAGCCCTTCTTCTTCGCGTGGCGGCTACGGATGATGAACTTGTCCGTTGCCTTGTTGTGGCGGGTGCGCGCACCCTTGGTCGGCTTGCCCCACGGGGTGACCGGATGACGGCCGCCCGAGGTCCGGCCTTCACCACCGCCGTGCGGGTGGTCGACCGGGTTCTTGGCGACACCGCGGGTCAGCGGGCGGATGCCCTTCCAGCGGTTGCGGCCAGCCTTGGCGAGGTTGGTGTTGCCGTTGTCGGGATTCGACACGGCGCCAACGGTGCCCATGCAGTCCGAGCGGATGTAGCGCTGCTCGCCCGAGTTCAGGCGAACGATCACCATGCCGCGGTCACGGCCGACGACCTGCACATAGGTGCCGGCCGAACGTGCAATCTGACCGCCCTTGCCCGGCTTCATCTCCACGTTGTGGACGATGGTGCCGACCGGCATCTGGCCCAGCTCCATCGCGTTGCCCGGCTTCACGTCGGTCTTCTTGCCAGCGATCACCTTGTCGCCAACGCCGAGGCGCTGGGGAGCGATGATATAGGCATAGTCCGGCGTTTCGGCGGTGCCATAGTTGATCAGCGCGATGAATGCGGTGCGGTTGGGATCATATTCGATCCGCTCCACGGTGCCTTCGACGTCCCACTTGCGACGCTTGAAGTCGATGATGCGGTAACGCTGCTTGTGGCCGCCCGCGATGCCGCGCGACGTCACATGGCCCTTGTTGTTACGGCCACCGGTCTTGCGCTTGCCCTCGGTCAACGCCTTGATCGGACCGCCCTTGTGCAGACCCGAACGGTCCACCAGGATCAGGCCGCGCCGCGCCGGCGAGGTCGGGTTGTAATTCTTGAGCGCCATGGTCAGTTGACCCCCTGCGTCACGTCGATCGAGTCACCATCCTTGAGGGTGACGATCGCCTTCTTGATGTCGCTGCGCGTGTAGGGCTTGCCCTTCCAGCGCTTCGTCTTGCCCTTCTGGACGATGGTGTTCACCGCGGTGACACCGACGCCGAAGATCGCCTCGACCGCCGCCTTGATCTGCGGCTTGGTCGCATCGTTCGCGACCTTGAAGACGACGGCGTTGGCTTCGGAAACCAGCGTCGACTTCTCGGTGATGTGCGGCGCGACGATCACGTCATAGTGACGCACGTCGATCTGCTCCTTCTTAGCCATTGAAGCGCGCCTCCAGCTTTTCGACGGCAGCGCGGGTCAGGACCAGCGTGTCGTGCTTCAGGATGTCATAGACGTTGGCGCCAGCAGCCGGCAGGACATTGACGTCCGCCAGGTTGCGCGCGGCGAGGAAGCCGTTGCCGGCCTCTGCGTCGATCACCAGCGTCTTCTTGCCGACCTTCAGACCAGCGAACTGGTCCTTCAGCGCCGAAGTCTTGCTCGCTTCGAAACCGTCGAGGACGATCAGCGAACCAGCCTTGGCGTGGCTCGACAGCGCCATCTTCAGACCCAGCGCGCGAACCTTCTTGTTCAGCGAGATGTTGAAGTCACGCAGACGCGCACCGTGAGCCTTACCACCGCCGATGAAGATCGGAGCGGCGCGATCGCCGTGACGGGCGGTACCGCCACCCTTCTGACGACCGAACTTCTTGCCGGTGCGCGAGACTTCCGAACGCTCACGCGTCGGACGGGCGGTGCCGCGGCGGTTCCACAGCTGCCAGGTGACGACGCGGTGCAGGATGTCAGCGCGCGGCTCGACGCCGAAGACTTCGTCCTTCAGCTCGATGTCGCCCGATGCCTGCGCGTCGAGGGTTTGAACCTTGACCTTCACGTTCAGCCCTCCTGGCCTTCGGTCGCCTCAGGCGCCTCGACCGTATCGGCCGGGGTGTCCGCTGCGGCGGTGTCGTTGTTGCTGTTGGCAGCGCTCTTGATGCCCGCCGGGAACGGCGCGTCGGCGTGACGCGCGACCTTCACCGAGTCCTTGACGAACAGCCAGCCACCCTTCGAGCCAGGGACCGAGCCCTTGACGAAGATCAGGCCGCGCTCGACGTCGGTGCCGACGATTTCGAGATTCTGCTGCGTGCGGTTCTTGTCGCCCATGTGGCCGGCCATCTTCTTGTTCTTGAAGACGCGACCCGGATCCTGACGGTTACCCGTCGAACCCAGCGCACGGTGGCTGATCGACACGCCGTGGGTGGCGCGCATACCGCCGAAGCCCCAGCGCTTCATGCCGCCCGCAAAGCCCTTGCCCTGCGTACGACCCTGGATGTCGACGAACTGGCCCGCGACATAATGGTCGGCCGAAATCTCGGCGCCCACGTCAAGCAGACCGTCCGCATCCACGCGGAACTCCGCGAGAATTGCCTTGGGCTCCACTTCGGCCTTGCCGAACTGTCCGCGCTGCGGCTTGGCGACGTTCTTCGCCTTGGCGCTGCCAGCGCCCAGCTGCACGGCGGTGTAGCCGTCCTTGTCCATTTCGCGACGGGCGACGACCTGAACGCCTTCGAGGCTCAGAACGGTAACCGGCACGTGGCGGCCATCGTCCTTGAACAGGCGGGTCATCCCCAGTTTCTTCGCGATCACGCCAGTGCGCATGATCAACTGCTCCTCAATACAGAGGCACCCCGCGGACCATTCCGAAGGGTGCGTGCTTCAGCCCGAATATGCGATGCGAGCCCCCGTCCGGGCTGAATTCCGACCCGAAGGCAGGAAAGACGGGGGACGCAGACCCGGACCGAAGTCCGGCGGTATCCCTATGTCGTTTAGAGCTTTCGCTCCGGGGCGGTTCATCGGATCGGGATCGATCCGGCCAGCCCTGCGCGACCCCGATGGAATCGCGAATCTCGTTGGGAGAGCGCGGCCTTTAGGCCAGCTTGATCTCCACGTCAACGCCAGCGGCCAGGTCGAGCTTCATCAGCGCGTCGACGGTCTGGGCGGTGGGCTGAACGATGTCGAGCAGGCGCTTGTAGGTGCGCGTCTCGAACTGCTCGCGCGACTTCTTGTCGATGTGCGGGCCACGGTTGACCGTGAACTTGTCGATGTGGGTCGGGAGCGGGATCGGGCCACGGATCATGGCGCCAGTGCGGCGCGCGGTGTCGGCGATGTCGCTTGCGGCCTGATCGAGCACGCGGTGGTCGAACGCCTTCAGGCGGATGCGGATATTGTTGTCCATGTCCCTACCAATGCGAAAGAGCGGGGCGCGTGAAACACGCCTCTTGCTGGTTCATACGCTAAAACGAAGGCGCGCCACTACAGCGGAAGCGGGGGGTTGGCAAGGGGGTGAAGGCGGATTTTTCGTGGACTGCCGCTATTCATCAATGGTCATATCCGGATGACGACCTACGAACGAGATAATGGCCGCGATGGTGGCTGGGTCGTCGGCGAAATCGCGGCCCAGACTCTCCATCGTCTTGATGACACTAGTCTCTAGAATCCCAAGCCAGTCCTCGCCTTCCAGCCCCTCCAGGTCATCAAATACCCAACGAAACAGTTCGCGACGATCCATCCACGGAATCGCAGTCACGCCATCCAAATGCTCCGCCCATGGCGTCGACGTGATGATTGCTTGGATGACCGCCCGAGTCCGCGCCTCGACATGTTCACGCCTGGCCTTGATTGTCCCCATCAGCACCTCGCCTAAGCGATCATACGCCCCCAACCGACAAAAAGCCCGGCCTCCCCTGGGGGAAGCCGGGCTCTTCATTCTCAGCCCTTGCGGGCGTCGATTACTTGTCGATCGAAGCGACGACGCCTGCACCGACGGTGCGGCCGCCTTCACGGATCGTGAAGCGCTGACCGATGTCCATCGCGATCGGTGCGATCAGCTTCACGCCCAGCGCGACTTCGTCGCCCGGCATGACCATCTCGGTGCCCTCGGGCAGCTCGATCGTGCCGGTGACGTCGGTGGTGCGGAAGTAGAACTGCGGACGATAGTTCGCGAAGAACGGCGTGTGACGGCCACCCTCGTCCTTCGACAGGACGTACACCGACGACTGGAAGTCGGTGTGCGGGGTGATCGAACCCGGCTTGGCCAGAACCTGGCCGCGCTCGACTTCGTCACGTGCAACGCCGCGGATCAGCGCGCCGATGTTGTCGCCGGCCTGGCCCTGGTCGAGCAGCTTGCGGAACATTTCGACGCCGGTCACGGTGGTCTTGCGAACGGTCGGCTGGATGCCGACGATCTCGACTTCTTCGCCAACCTTGACGATGCCGGTCTCGACGCGGCCGGTCACCACGGTGCCGCGGCCCGAGATCGAGAACACGTCTTCGATCGGCATCATGAACGGCTTGTCGAGGGGGCGTTCCGGCTCAGGGATCGACTCGTCGACGGCAGCCATCAGCGCCAGAACCGCGTCCTTGCCGAGCTTGTCGTCCGAACCCGACAGAGCGGCGGTCGCCGAACCACGGATGATCGGAATATTGTCGCCGTCGAACTCGCGCTTGCTGAGCTCTTCACGGATTTCCATTTCGACCAGCTCGAGGATTTCCTCGTCGTCGACCAGGTCGACCTTGTTGAGGAAGACGACCATGGTGGGAACGCCGACCTGCTTGGCGAGCAGGATGTGCTCCTTGGTCTGCGGCATCGGGCCGTCGGTGGCCGACACGACCAGGATCGCGCCGTCCATCTGCGCCGCGCCGGTGATCATGTTCTTCACATAGTCGGCGTGGCCCGGGCAGTCGACGTGCGCATAGTGACGGTTCTGCGTCTCATACTCGACGTGTGCGGTCGAGATGGTGATGCCGCGCTCGCGCTCTTCCGGAGCCTTGTCGATGTTCTCGAAGTCGACCTTTTCCGACAGGCCGGCGTCAGCCAGAACCTTCGTGATCGCCGCGGTCAGCGAGGTCTTGCCATGGTCGACGTGACCGATGGTGCCGATGTTGAGGTGCGGCTTGTTCCGCTCGAATTTTGCCTTCGCCATTGTTTCCTACCTTCTGAGTCTATTTCCCGGACCGCCATGGGACTCACGAGAACGCGGCCCCATAGCGATCAATTTCACCTAGCGCCAGCCTTATGCCAGCTTCGCCTTCACTTCGTCGGCCACGTTCGGCGGCACTTCGTCATAGTGCGAGAACTGCATGCTGTACTGCGCGCGTCCCTGCGTGAACGAGCGGAGCTGGTTCACATAGCCGAACATGTTGGCCAGCGGGACCATCGCATCGACGGTCTGCGCGTTGCCGCGGCTGTCGGTGCCCTGGATCTGGCCACGACGGCTGTTGATGTCGCCGATGACGTCGCCGAGATAGTCCTCGGGGGTCACGACCTCAACCTTCATGATCGGCTCGAGCAGCTTGATGCCGGCCTTCTGCGCCGCTTCGCGCATCGCTGCACGGGCGGTGATTTCGAACGCCAGCGCCGACGAGTCGACGTCATGGTACGCACCGTCATACAGCAGCACTTCGAAGTCGATGATCGGGAAGCCGACCAGCGAACCGGTCATCGCCGTCTCGCGGAAGCCCTTTTCGATCGCGGGGATATATTCCTTCGGAATGTTACCGCCCTTGATCTCGTCCTTGAAGACGAAGCCCGAACCGCGCTCACCCGGGGTCAGCTTGACCTTGACGCGGCCGAACTGGCCGGTGCCGCCCGACTGCTTCTTGTGGGTGTAGTCGATGTCGACCGGCTTCGCGAGATACTCGCGATACGCCACCTGCGGCGCGCCGACATTCGCCTCGACCTTGAACTCGCGCTTCATGCGATCGACCAGGATCTCGAGGTGAAGTTCACCCATGCCCTTGATGATCGTCTGACCCGATTCATGGTCGGTCGAAACGCGGAACGAGGGATCCTCGGCAGCGAGGCGGTTGAGCGCGAGGCCCATCTTTTCCTGGTCGGCCTTGGTCTTCGGCTCCACCGACAGCTCGATCACCGGCTCGGGGAACTCCATCCGCTCGAGGATGATCGGGTTCGCCGCGTCGCACAGCGTGTCGCCGGTCGTCGTTTCCTTCAGGCCCGCGATCGCGACGATGTCGCCCGCACGCGCCTCGTCGATGTCCTCACGCGAGTTCGCATGCATGAGGAGCATACGGCCGATCTTTTCCTTCTTGTCCTTCACCGAGTTCAGGTACGAACCCTTGCTCAGCGTGCCCGAATAGATGCGGGTGAAGGTCAGCGACCCGACGAACGGGTCGTTCATGATCTTGAACGCCAGGCCCGAGAACGGCGCATTGTCGTCCGCCGGACGCGAATCCGGGGTCTCGCCGTCGAGCTTCACGCCCTGAACGTCCGGAATGTCGAGCGGCGACGGCAGATAGTCGACGACCGCGTCGAGCAGCGGCTGAACGCCCTTGTTCTTGAACGCCGAGCCGCACAGGATCGGCACGAACGCCATTTCGAGCGTACCCTTGCGGATCAGCTTCTTGAGCGTCGCGACGTCGGGCTCGTTGCCCTCCAGATAGGCTTCCATCGCCTCGTCGTCCTGCTCAACCGCCATTTCGATCAGGTCGCTGCGATACTTGGCGGCCTTTTCCTTCAGGTCATCGGGGATGTCCTGATATTCGAACTTCGCGCCCAGCGACTCTTCGAGCCACACGATCGCGCGGTTGTTAACCAGGTCGACCAGGCCCTTGAAGCCGCCTTCCATGCCGATCGGCAGGTACAGGACGGCCGGACGCGCGCCGAGGCGGTCGACGATGGTGTCGACGCAGAAATAGAAATCTGCACCGGTGCGGTCGAGCTTGTTGACGAAGCACATCCGCGGAACCTTGTACTTGTCCGCCTGACGCCACACGGTTTCCGACTGCGGCTCAACGCCGGCAACGCCGTCGAAGCACGCAACTGCGCCGTCGAGCACGCGCAGCGAACGCTCCACCTCGATGGTGAAGTCGACGTGGCCCGGGGTGTCGATGATGTTGATCAGATGCTCGGGGCCCTGACCGTCTTCGGCCTTCCACTTGCAGGTGGTGGCCGCCGACGTGATCGTGATCCCGCGCTCCTGCTCCTGCTCCATCCAGTCCATCGTCGCGGTGCCTTCATGCACTTCGCCGATCTTGTAGGACTTGCCGGTGTAATAGAGGATGCGCTCAGTCGTCGTCGTCTTGCCGGCGTCGATGTGCGCCATGATGCCGATATTGCGATAACGCTCGAGCGGATGGCTGCGGGCCATGATCGTGGTTCCTTAAGGGTATGGGGAGCCGCCAGAAGCGACTCCCCGGGATATAGGCAAGAATGTTACCGGTAAAAGACCGGCAACGCCGTCTTTACCAGCGGTAATGGCTGAACGCGCGGTTCGCTTCCGCCATGCGGTGCGTGTCCTCGCGCTTCTTCACCGCGTTGCCGCGATTGTTCGAAGCATCCAGCAGCTCGCCCGACAGGCGTGCCGACATGGTGTTCTCGCTGCGGTTGCGGGCCGAAGCGATCAGCCAGCGGATCGCCAGCGCCTGGGCGCGCTCGGGGCGCACTTCGACGGGGACCTGATAGGTCGCACCACCGACGCGGCGGCTGCGCACTTCGATGCCCGGCTTGATGTTGTTCAGCGCTTCGTGGAAGACGCCCAGCGGGTCCTTCTTCGCGCGCTGCTCGACAACCTGAAGCGCCGAATAGACGATGCCTTCGGCGACGGCCTTCTTGCCGTCCAGCATCACGCTGTTCATGAACTTCGACAGGACCTGATCCCCGTACACGGGATCGGGCAGGATTTCCCGCTTTTCGGGACGACGACGACGTGCCATCTTGAATTTCCTTCTAAAACTTCAGCCGGTTCCGGAACCTGTCCGGGGCTTACTCTGGCTTACTTCGGACGCTTCGCGCCGTACTTCGAACGGCTCTGCTTGCGATCCTTGACACCCTGGGTGTCGAGCACGCCGCGCAGCACGTGATAGCGGACGCCGGGAAGGTCGCGAACGCGGCCGCCACGGATCAGCACCACCGAGTGCTCCTGCAGGTTATGCCCCTCGCCGGGGATGTACGAGATGACCTCGCGGCTGTTGGTCAGACGGACCTTGGCCACCTTGCGAAGTGCCGAGTTCGGCTTCTTCGGGGTCGTGGTATAGACACGGGTGCAAACGCCACGCTTCTGCGGGTTCTGCTCCATCGCAGGGACCTTCGACTTGGTCTTCTGCAAAACGCGGCCCTTGCGGACCAGCTGGTTGATCGTCGGCATGAAGCCCTTCACCTTCCAATGGTTACTTTGCTGGAGCCGTGTGACCGGAAAATACGAAAGGACCCTGGCGGCCTTAGCGCGGCCTCCGGGCCCTGGCGTCTCCAACAACGTTCAGCTCAATAAAGCTCGCGGGACGAAATCCCTACGAGCGCGCGGCCTATATACCTGCTCCCCCGAGCGGTCAACGGGGTGTTTGGGCGGTCGTGGGCGGGGTTTGCGGGATGCGCCACATATAGACCGTCGACCCGCCGACGCGGCCTTTCGCCTCCGGCTTCCAGTCGCCCATGTCAAAGGCGTGGCTGACCACGCGCGTCCCCGGCTTCAGTTGCGCGAACAATTGCGGCCGCAGACGCAGATTGACCTCGGGCAGCAGGTACATGGTTACGACATCGGCAGAGCTCAGGTCGGTCTTGAACAGGTCCACCGCCTCGAATCGCACCTTGCCATCGACACCGGCCTTGCGCGCCGCGGCGCGCGCCTTGCGGATCAGCACGGGATCGAGGTCGACGCCCAGCCCTTGTGCGCCGCGCTCCTTCGCCGCCGCGATCAGAATGCGCCCGTCGCCGGTGCCGAGGTCGATGACGGTGTCCCCCGCCTTCACCTCCCCCATCTCCAGCATCAGCGCGACGACGTCGCGGCGCGTGCTCTTGTACGGGACGTCCAGCTTGGGCCCGCCGAAGATGGTGGTGGCCGAACAGCTCACCATCGTCGGCAGCATGCAGCGCGCGCCCAGCGCAATCAGCCCCAACGCGACGATGGCCAGGATCAGCGCAAGCAGGCGAAGACGGGCGGCGGAGGACAGCGAACGCAGCATCGGTGCTCGGTTTGTGCAACGACGACAGCGCCTTGTCCACCGGCCACACGGTACAGCTTAACCCGATCTTCAGCGCATCGCCCTATCCGCGATGCCATGTCATCCGCCGCCATCCGTCCGGGATTCCCGGCCCCTTCCCCGCTGCTGGTCGCGTTGGTCGCCGCGGTGCAGGCCTGGGTGCTGTGGCCGCTCTTCACCCCGGACATGACCGCATATCTGATCCCGTGGCTGGAGACGATCCGCGAGGCCGGGGTCGCGGACGCCTTCGCACGTCCCTTCTCCAACTATATGCCGAGCTATCTCTATCTGCTCGCGCTGATCAGCCCGCTCACCGCCTGGCTCGATCCTATGAGCGTGATCAAGCTGCTGTCGGTCGCCGGGACAGTCGCACTTGCGCTCTCCATGCATCGGCTGCTCGGCGCGCTCGGCGTTGCGCAGCGCGCGCACTGGGCAGCGTTGGTCGTTGCCCTGCCTTCGGTCGCGTTCAACGCGCTGCTGATGGGCCAGTGCGACGCGATCTACGTTGCCGCCTGCCTGATGGCGGTCGCGATGGCGGTCGAGCGGCGGCATGTCGCGATGTTCGCCTGGTGCGGCGTGGCAGTGGCGTTCAAGGCGCAGGCGGTGCTCGTCGCGCCCTTCTTCCTCGCCATCGCCATCCAGCGCCGCGTGCCGCTGGTGCAGTGGCTCGCAGCCCCCGCCGCGCTGCTTGCGCTGATGGCCCCAGCTCTGCTCGCCGGCTGGCCGCCCGCCGACCTCGCCACCATCTATTTCCGCCAGGCGGGGACGTTCAGCAACGACATTGCCCGCAACGCGCCGAACATCTGGTCGCTCGCCGGGATGATCGCACCGGACTTCGCGCCGCGCCTGTTCGCGCTCGCGCTTGCCGCCGCGCTCGGCGCCGTCGCGTGGTTCGTGGCGCGGATGCAGGTGGTACGCTTCGACAATGCCGGACTCGTCGGCATGGCCGCCCTCGCCGCCCTGCTCACCGCCGGCCTGCTCCCGCGCATGCACGAGCGCTACTTCCTGCTCGCCGACATGTTGATCCTGGCGTTCGCGATCGCACGCGGCACCCGTTCCGCCTTCACGCTGGCCGCGCTGGTCCAGTTTGGCTCATTCGCCGCGATCACCGGCTATCTCGGCCTAGGCGCGCCGATGGTAGCGGTTGGCGCGCTGTGCATGATTGCCGCCACCTGGATCGCCGCAAAGCCGCTCGCCGTGCCGAATGCGAACGACAATCCCCCAACGGGACGAAATCCGCGACCAGCCGTGCTGCAGCCGGGTTTTCGCTATGATATTGAACAGCGACTCAGGTTCCGGGGAAGTGGGGAGTAGCAATGTTCAACAGCAATCGTTCGCGTGATGACCGTCCGTCGATGCCGCCTGCGCCGCCTGCGCAGAGCAACGGCGGGTCGAAGCGCGGGATGTTCTCGGTCATCGGCCCGGACATCGTGATCACCGGCAGCATCCGCGCCACCAGCGAACTGCATATCGAAGGCCGGGTCGAGGGCGATGTCGATTGCGGCACGCTCGCCCAGGGTGCCGACAGCCAGATCTTTGGCAGCGTCACCGCCGAAAGCGCCCGCCTTGCCGGCGCGATCGAGGGTACGGTCCGCGCCAAGCTGCTGACGGTTGAGCGCACCGCGCGCATTACCGGCGACGTCGAATATGAAAACATCACGATCGAGAATGGCGGCCATATCGATGGTCGCCTGAAGCATATGAGCGCGATCACCGCAGCGCCGCTGCGCGCCGAGCCGGTTCAGCCGGTCGCGGGCCAGCCGGTCACCGTCGCGTCGGTAATGGGGTCGAACTAAACCCTGAACTGCACGGGCTGGAAGGGCGCGCTCCGCGAGGGCGCGCCCTTTTTCGTGCGCCCGGTCAGTCGGCGACGCGCGCGCCGCCCTTGATCACATCGGTCACCTTGGTCAGCAGGTTGACGTCCTTTAGCGGATCGCCCTCGACCGCAATCAGGTCGCCATAACGCCCGACCTCGATCGCGCCGACATCCTTGGTGCGGCCCAGCGCTTCGGCCGCGTTCAGCGTCGCGGCGCGAATCGCTTCCATCGGGGTCATGCCGTACTGGACCATGATGCGGAACTGGCCGCCCGCCGAACCATGCGGCATCACCCCGGCGTCGCTGCCGAACACCATCCGCACGCCCGCGGCATGCGCCTTGCGGAAATTGTCGCGCTGGATCTGCGCGATCTCGCGATCCTTGCGCAGGTTGTCCTCCAGCACGCCGTTCTTCTTACCCTCAGCCTGGGTATACTCGGTGTTGTAGATATCCATCGAGAACCACACCGGCTGCTTGCGCGCCGCCGCCAGCCTGATTCCTTCATCATCAACCAGGCTGGCATGTTCAATTGTGTCGATCCCCGCGCGGATCGCGGCCTTGATCCCGTCCGCGCCATGCGCGTGCGCCGCGACCTTCAGGCCCCATTGATGCGCCTCATCCGCGATCGCGCGCATTTCCTCTTCGGACAGCTGCTGCTGCCCCGGCTCGGTGTTGCGTGAGAATACGCCGCCGGTTGCGCAGATCTTGATCACCTCTGCGCCGTACTTGCGCTGCTCCCGCACGATCCGGCGCAGCTCCTGCGCGCCGTCACCGACCGCGACGCCCTTCGACTTGAACGAAGGAGGCAGATAGGTGCTGTCGCAATGCCCGCCGGTCGCGCCCAGCGAATGCGCCGCCGGCACGATGCGCGGCCCGGCGATCAGCCCTTCCTCGATCGCCTGCCTGTACCCGACATCGGCGTAATTCTCGGACCCGACATTGCGGATCGTCGTGAAGCCCGCCTTGAGCATCGCGCGCGCATTCGCCGTGCCCTGGATCGCCCAGAAGCTGTCGGTGAACTGAAGGCCGGTATAACCGCCATAGAGCGGGTTGCTGTCGAGATGGACGTGCATGTCGATCAGCCCGGGCAGCACCGTCTTGCCGCTCAGATTAATGTGCCGGACGTCGCTGCCCCAGCGCACGGTGCGGGCGTCGGCGATGCTGGTGATGCGGCCATCGGTGATGAAGATCGCCGGATGCTCGACGACCTTGCCGCTGACCACGTCGATCATCCGGTCGGCAGTGACCACCACCGTCTCGGCGGCGGCGGGGGTGGCTGCTGCAAAGGCCAGTGCAGCGCCGATCATGCCCAATTTCATGCGATACTCCCTTGATCCCGTTTGTGACACGCTCGCCGCAACCGGGATCAAGGTCAATCACCTGGCCGCGATCAGATGTGAATCACCCGCCCGTACGCCGCCAGCACGCTCTCATGCATCGACTCGCTGATCGTCGGGTGCGGGAAGACGGTTTCCATCAGTTCCGCCTCGGTCGTCTCCAGCGTCTTGCCGATGGTATAGCCCTGGATCATCTCGGTCACTTCCGCGCCGATCATGTGCGCGCCGAGCAGCTCGCCGGTCTTGGCGTCGAACACGGTCTTCACGAACCCGTCCGGCTCGCCCAGCGCGATCGCCTTGCCGTTGCCGATGAAGGGGAAGTTGCCGACCTTGACCTCGTAACCCGCTTCCTTCGCCTTCGCTTCGGTCAGGCCGACGCTGGCGATCTGCGGGTGGCAGTAGGTGCAGCCGGGGATGTTGCGCGGGTCCATCGCGTGCGGATGCTTGCCCGCGATCGCCTCGGCCGCGATCACGCCCTCATGGCTCGCCTTGTGCGCGAGCCAAGGCGGCGCGGTGATGTCGCCGATCGCCCACAGCCCTTCCACATTGGTGCGGCACGCGCCGTCGGTCTTGAGGAAGCCGCGATCGTCCACCGCGACGCCCAGTTCCTTGAGGCCGATGTCCGCCGTGTTCGGCACGATGCCGATCGCGACGATGACATGGCTGAAGTCGCCATCGACCGCCTTGCCATCCTTGCCGGTGATCGTCGCCTTCACGCCGTTCTTGTCCGCGCTGATCTTGTCGATCTTGGCGCTGGTCATGATGGTCATGCCCTGCTTCTTGAGCGCCTTCTCCAGATGCGCGGAGATGTCCTTGTCCTCGACCGGCACGATGCGGTCGAGCATCTCGACCACCGTCACATCCGCGCCCATATCGTTGTAGAAGCTGGCGAACTCGATCCCGATCGCGCCGGATCCGATGACCAGCAGCTTTTTCGGCATTTCCTTGGGCGTCATCGCATGGCGATAGGTCCAGACGCGCTCGCCGTCGGCAGGCAGGTTCGGCAAGTCGCGGGCGCGCGCGCCGGTGGCGAGGATGATGTTCTTTGCCGTCAGCTCGGTCACCTTGCCGTCCGCTGCGGTGACGCTGAGCTTGCCCTTACCCGTCAGCTTGCCGGTGCCCATGTGCACCGCGATCTTGTTCTTCTTCATCAGGTGCGTGACGCCCTGATTGAGCTGCTTGGCGACACCGCGCGACCGCTTGACCACGGCGTCGAGGTCCGCGCTGATCTTCTCGGCGGCGAGGCCATAGTCCTTGGCATGCTGCATGAAGTGGAAGATCTCGGCCGAGCGCAGCAGCGCCTTGGTCGGGATGCACCCCCAGTTGAGGCAGATGCCGCCGAGCAGCTCGCGCTCGACGATCGCGGTCTTGAGACCGAGCTGGCTCGCGCGGATCGCGGCGACATAGCCGCCGGGTCCGGAGCCGAGCACGATCACGTCATAGGATTCAGCCATGGTTTTGCCCCTGGGGAAGAGAGGGTTGAAAGGAAATGGGGCGGCGCGGACTAACCGTCCACCGGCCGCGGTTTGCGATCTTCGCCGATCGCGACAAAGGTGAAGTTCGCCTGGGTCACCAGCTCGCGCTCTTCGCCGTGGCGACAGCGGCGCCAGGCTTCGACCTCGATCAGCATCGAGCTGCGCCCGATCTTCACGATCTGGGCATAGACCGACACTTCGTCACCGACCGCGACGGGCGCGTGGAACTGCATCGAGTCCATCGCCACCGTGACCGCGCGGCCTTTCGCGCGGCGTGCGGCGACGAGGCCGGCGGCAAGGTCCATCTGGCTCACCAGCCAGCCGCCGAAAATGTCGCCATAGGCATTGGCGTCGGCGGGCATGGTGCTGACGCGGATCGACGGTTCGATCGCGGGAGGAACGCGGTCAGGCATCGTTACCGCCCTCCCCGCCCTGCGGGTTGCGCTGCAGCCACATCGCGCGGCGCATCGGCCCCACGCCCATCAGGACGATGCACACGATCGCAACCCCCGTCACCAGCCACACATCGCCGCGCGCAAGCGGATAGGCCCAGCTCGCCAACGCCCCGATCAGCAGCGCGACCGCGATTCCCGCGGCGATGTGCAATGCTTCGATCAGGACACGCATGGCCGGGCGCTCAGGCCAGCAGGCCCATCGGCGATTCGACCAGCGCCTTGAACACCTTCATCAGCTCGGCGCCATCGGCCCCGTCCACCGCGCGGTGATCAAAGCTGCCGGTCGCCGACATGACGGTGGCGACACCCAGCGCGTCGTCGACGATGTACGGACGCTTCTCGCCCGCGCCGACCGCCAGGATCATCGCCTGGGGCGGGTTGATCACTGCGTCGAACTGCTTGATCCCGAACATGCCCATGTTCGAAATGCTGGCGGTGCCGCCCTGGTACTCGTGCGGCTGGAGCTTGCCCTCCTTCGCCCGGTCGGCCAGCTCCTTCATCTGGGTCGAGATCGACGCCAGGCCGATATTCGCCGCGTCGCGGATGATCGGGGTGATCAGGCCGGTCGGGGTCGAAACGGCGACCGAGATGTCGGCCCGGCTGTACTTGACCAGCTTGTCGCCGGCGAAGGTCACGTTGCACTTGGGCACCTGCGCCAGCGCGACGCCCAGCGCCTTGATCAGCATGTCGTTGACCGACAGCTTCACGCCGCGCCCTTCCAGGCTCTTGTTGAGCTGGCCGCGCAGCTTGAGCAGCGCGTCGAGCTGAATGTCGACGGTCAGATAGATGTGCGGGATCGTCTGCTTCGCCTCGGTCAGGCGGCGCGCGATCGTCTTGCGGATGTTGCTGAGCTTCTCGACCTCGTGCGGGATGCTCTCGTCATACCAGACCGATGCCGGGGCCGCAGCGGGCGCGGCGGCAGGTGTCGTCGCAGCTGCAGCCGGAGCGGCGACGGGAGCCACGGCCGCCGGAGCTGCACCGGGCTTCGCGCCGTCGATGTCGGCCTTGACGATGCGGCCATTCGGGCCCGAGCCGCTCACACCCGATAGGTCGACGCCCTTTTCGGCGGCGATGCGGCGGGCCAGCGGGCTCGCCTTGACGCGGTCGCCGTCCGCCTTGGGCGCAGCCGCCGGAGCGGGTGCAGGGGCAGCAGCGGCAGGCGCCGGAGCGGCCTCAACCTTGGGCGCTTCGGCCTTGGGGGCTTCAGCCTTCGGCGCGGACACCGAACCGGCGTCCTCGCCCTCGCCTGCCAGCACGGCGATCACGGTGCCGACCTTCACGCCATCGGTACCCTCGGCCACGACGATCTTGGCGATCACGCCTTCATCGACCGCTTCGAACTCCATCGTTGCCTTGTCGGTCTCGATCTCGGCCATCAGGTCGCCGGCCTTGACGGTATCGCCTTCCTTGACCAGCCATTTGGCGAGCGTGCCCTCCTCCATCGTCGGGGACAGCGCGGGCATCTTGATTTCGATCGACATGGGTGGGGAGGATCCTGTCGTGCTTTAAGGGTGGGTTCTCGCGCCCTCCTTGCGCGATGAACGGCTTGGGTCAACCCCGCCCCTTGCGCTTGGCGACGCGACGCGTCACCACCTGTCACCTACGGAGGGGGGAACTGGTTTCATGCGTACCTATCTGGTCGTCGTCGACGAAAGCCCCGAGGCGCAGATCGCGCTCCGCTTCGCCGCGCGCCGTGCGGTCAAGACCGGCGGCGGGGTCGAGATTCTCGCGCTGATTCCCAAGCCCGACTTCGTCCAATGGGGCGGCGTGATGGCGACGATCGAGGAAGAGGCGCGGCAGCGCGCCGAAGCTTTGGTCGCCGGGGCGGCGGGCACGCTGATCCAGGAATCGGGGCTGAAACCAAGCATCACCGTGGTCGAGGGCGACGGCCCCAAGATCATCCGTGAGCGGATCGAAGCCAATCCCGAGATCGCCGCGCTCGTCCTGGGCGCAGCGGTCGGCGGCAAGCCAGGCCCGATCGTCACCCACTTCACCAGCGGCGACATGGCGGTTCTGCCCGTGCCGCTGATGATCATCCCGGGAAGCCTCGACCGCGAGGCGATCGACCGGCTAAGCTGAGGACCTATGCGCCACTTCATCCTCCCCGCGCTGCTGATTGCAGCCCCCGCCGCCGCCCAGACCAAGCCCGCCGACGCGCCGAGCCCGGAGCGACTCAAGGCCGATGTCGAAAAGCTGGTCAGCTTCGGCACGCGCCACACTTTGTCCTCCCCCGACGATCCGGTGCGCGGCATCGGCGCGGCGCGAAAATGGGGCGCGGAGGAGCTCGACCGGATCGGCGCGGCGTGCGGCAACTGCATCACCGTTGCGCGGATCGGCCGCACCTTCACCGGCCCGCGCGCGCCGAATGGGGTCGAAGTGGTCAATGTCCTCGGCTTTCAGCAGGGCGAAGACCCCAAGCGCGTCGTGATCGTGCAGGGCCATATCGACTCGCGCGTCAGCGACGTGATGGACTTCACCAGCGATGCGCCGGGCGCGAATGACGACGCCTCGGGCACCGCGCTGGTGATCGAGGCGGCGCGCATCCTGTCCAAGTCGAAGCACAAGGCGACGATCGTCTATGCCTTGCTGTCGGGCGAGGAACAGGGATTGTGGGGCGGCACCTTGCTCGCCGAGACCGCGAAGGAGCGCGGCTGGGAAGTGATTGCGGTCCTCAACAACGATATTGTCGGCAACACGGTCGGCCAGAATGGCGTCAGGGTCGCCGACCGCGTCCGCGTCTTCTCCGAAGGCATCCGGGCGTCGGAAGACCTGCCCGGCCAGATCGGCCGTCGCGGCGATGGCGGCGAGGATGACGGCCCCAGCCGCGCGCTTGCCAAGGCGATCGACGGCATCGCGGACGGGATGCGCGAACAGGACAAGAGCGCGCTCGACGTGTTCGTCGTCCGCCGTCCGGACCGCTTCGGACGCGGTGGCGATCACGAGCCGTTCCTGCGCGTCGGCTATCCCGCCATCCGCTTCTCGGTCGCCGCCGAGAATTACGACCAGCAGCATCAGGATCTGCGCACCGAAAATGGCCGCGTCTATGGCGACACGGTCGACAAGATGGACTTCCCCTATCTGGCGAAGGTCACCGCGCTCAACATCGCGACGATCCGCCGCCTCGCCAACGCGCCATCGGCTCCGTCCGGCGTCGTCCTGGACGGCGCGGTGAGCGCGGATACCAAGGTGCGCTGGAACGCCGTCCCTGGCGCGCGGAGCTACAAGGTCTATTGGCGGCGCAACGACACGCAGAACTGGAGCGACGTGCGCGGCGTCGCCGGGCGGACCGAGACGGTGCTGAAGGACGTCGTCGTCGATGACCATTTCATCGGCGTATCCGCGGTTGCCGCGGACGGCAGCGAAAGCATCGTGACGTTCGGAACCCGCCCGCCGCGGAACTGACGCTCAGCAGTTGCAGCCTTTAGTCGACCGCCGCACCGTCTTGCTGGGGTAGCGGCGCACGGTCTTCGTCGGGGTGCGATAGGTGCGGACGTCCTCGACCTCCTCGATCACCTCTTCGGTGACGGTGGTCGTGGTGGTCGCGCCCGACTGGATCACGATCGTCGTGACGGTCGGCCCGGCCATGTAATAGCCGCTTCCGCCATAATAACCGCGGGCATAGCCGCCGCCCTGCGCGCCGCACGGGCTGGCGCAGGGCGACGGAGCATACCCCCCCGGGT